>WNGE01004404.1_pt1 | contig 18081 bp, 23 predicted proteins | sample 5400651 | NCBI WGS metagenome assembly WNGE01 (sample SAMN13153370, study PRJNA577476) | soil metagenome | isolation source: 60 cm soil or saprolite under grassland replicate 2 | place: USA:California | collected 2016-06-15
ATCTCAGCGAAGCCACGGGTGCCAAAACGATTGAACCCTGTGGATACAAGCTTGTCGCCAACCTTGGCGGGTCGCGATGCGACGTGGTGGAGACTGTAATCGCACATTGAACGCGTTCCTCTGATACGAACAGCTGTATGGCTGTCCTTTTTTGTTGGGAATTACCAACTGTCGACCGGTACCGGCCGAGTGGCTGATTCTTCAGAGAGTGCTCAGTTACCGGTCGGGAGCACATGATCAACCGATGTAACTCGGCAACAAGCGACAATCCGTCCTGTTCCCAGCGCATTCGCTTGCACGCCCCCAGCTGAGGGAAAGGCGTAGCGGGTCCCCGACCGATTGAGAATGTCGGGAGACACTGCCAGCCATAGTCTGGCCCCGAAGGGAACAAAGTCATGAGTACGTCGAGGAGTCGCAACGGACGCCAGAGACAGAAGGCCCCAAACTGCCTCTGAGGGGTCCTTCTTCCTTACAGAGACTGGAAGCCGGCCTATGCGCCCGCGCAAAATCGCGGGTATTTGGCGGACAACAGGAAATCTCGTTTGGCGCAGGACTGCGTGGTGGGCCCGGGAGGACTCGAACCTCCAACCAGACCGTTATGAGCGGTCGCCTCTGACCATTGAGCTACGGGCCCGATCCGGGCGAGAACCCCTCCCCACAGTCGAAACCTGATGCTATCCGGTTGACGCGATCAGCCGCATTTGCGTCTGCCAGTCCGCCGGGAGCTCGAGCAGCGTGGAAACGCTATGCCCTTGGGGCAGGGTGCCATCGACGGCTGCCCGTACGATCGTCGGGGCTAGAAATGCGAGGCTCAGAGTCATGCGGATGGAGCGCTCGCTGCAGCCCTCGCATCGGGCAATCTCGCTGGTATCGCTCGTACGTCCAGTGGCGAGCTCATCAAGCCATAGACGTGCCTTGGCGATTCCCTCGAGCAGCCGCGCGCGAGATTCGGCCCGAATGGGACGCTGGTCCGCGCGGTCCAATCCGGCCGGCAGGGTGATCTCGCGAAGCGGCGAGGCCGGAGCGGGTGACCATGGAACGACGACCGGTGCTGCCGGAGCGTCGGAGCTCATGATTCGCTGCGTGATTTCGATCGCGTTCCTCCGAACGACGATCTTGTCGACACGAACATCGATAAGGTCACGGTCTGTGCGCGCACCGTCCTGCCCATTGCCGGACAAAGCGGCGTCGTCCGCGATTTGCCGGAGCGCCCCGATCACGGCCGCCTCCACGTCGGGCGCCGGCACGCGCGGGACCGAGCCGGCGTCCTCCCTTCGACCCTGGAGCAAGGCTGCGGACACGTAATAACGGTACCGGGCCGAGCCTTTCTTGCCCGTGCTCGGGGTCATGCGGTTGCCGCGGTCATCGAAGATTCGGCCCGTCAGGAGCGAGGCATCATTGATTCGACGCTGGCCACGAGCCTGGGCGCGAGAGGCCAGTCCGCGCTGGACCGCCAGCATCTTCCGCTATTTCGGCACGAAGGACCGCATCGTCATCTGGGACGAGGCGGACGAGGGGCAAGTAGCCCGGTTGCTCGGCGAGATCGCGGCGGGGTCCCTTGCCGTTGCCCTGGAGCGCTTCGCAGCCTTGCTCGATGCGGCCGATAACGACGCGCGCAGAAACGCTCTTGCCCGCAAGTCGCTCATCTCGCGCGAGCAGGCGCTTGCAGGCCAGGCCGCCCTCAACGCGGCCCGGTTCGGTGCGCTCATTGCCGATGCACTTGCCGCAAGGTCACGCCGACGCTCGCCGACATTCGCCGAGCGCGCTGTCGGGCGGGCAGCGGCGGGGCTCATGAGCGCGGCGATCGAGGAATGGTCGCGACGGGGCGGGCGCGTCAAGCTCGCACGGCTCGTTGCCGAGGCGGTCGAGGCCATGAAGGCAGCGCATGACGAGGGCGCTGACGCCTGAAGTGCCTTTCGGGGGCTCTCCTCCGTTCCTGCAAGCGCATTGATAGTCGGCCCTCTGGAACGTAGACGATTATGCCGATCCAAAGACTAAGAAGGGGCGGCAGGATCGGATCAATCCACGCGCACTCGGCATATTCCGGAAGGCGGCATGCGGCATAATGCAGGTTATGCCGATATCGGCATAACGACCACTGGAGTGGCCATCCCTCCCGGCTCGGGCGCGACCTGTCGGGCAATTTCGGCTCCGCGCTGTATGCGAAGGAGGAATTGGTGGCCGAAATGACCAGCGCCTTCGTGTGCGCCTCGCTCGGCATCGTGCCGACGGTGCGCCACACTGACTACATCGGCTCCTGGCTCGAGATCCTGCGCTACGATGATCGCGCCATCGTCCGCGCCGCCAGCGCCGCATCGAAGGCGGCTGACTATTTGCTCGCGTTTCGTCCCGACGCCGAGGAACCCGTCGAAGTCCCGAGGCCCGCCGATCACCTCCACGCCGACGACAGACAGGCGCTACGCGCCGGTGAGCACCGAAATGCCAACTGCTGTAGCGGCCGTCCTCAGTCCGAGGGCGGCCCTTTTTCGCCGTGACGGATCGCAGCCGCGGAGGGTTCCGCGGCGTCCGTCACGGAGATACGACAATGCGCAAATCCGACGATCCGACTCCACGGGACTACGACGAATATATCGCGAGCGCGCTTCGCACCGATGGCGGCCATCTCTCGATCGGGCGCGGCGGCTTCACGCTCTACTACGCGCGCGGCGCCCGCCTCAGCGGCTACGACTGCGAACAGGTCAAGGCCTGCTGCATCGCGGCCGGCTTGCCTGTCATCGACAGCCGGATGGTCGCCTTCGAAGACGTCGTGCGCCTCGCCGTCCGCGGGCCGATGGTGGCAGTCGGCGAACAGGAGAACCCGCCGCCTTATCATGCGCTCTCTTATGCCCCGCTCTCGGTGCTTGCCGGCGCCTATCGCGCTGCCAGAGCTGAGGTGTTCAACATCCCGGGATCTGTGACGCTGGCGACGCCGGAAGAGTGAGAGGAGGGCGGAGCACTCCGTGACGGGTTGGAGGTCGAGAGAGAGGCTCTTGGCTGCCCGTCGCGGAGAACATCGATATGGCAACCGCCAAGATCACGCTCAGCGCTTCGCGCGACATCCCCTTCAACAGGCTGGTGCTCAGCCAGTCCAACGTGCGCCGGGTGAAGGCTGGCGTCTCCATCGAGGAGCTCGCCGAAGACATCGCCCGGCGCTCGCTGCTGCAGAGCCTGAATGTCCGGCCGGTGCTCGACGCCGAGGGCCAGGAGACCGGCATATTCGAGGTGCCAGCCGGCGGCCGGCGCTTCCGCGCCCTCGAGCTGCTGGTCAAACAGAAGCGCATGAACAAGACCCAGCCCGTCCCGTGCATTGTCCGCACGGATGGCCTAGCCGAGGAGGATTCGCTTGCCGAGAACGTCCAGCGCGTCGCCCTGCACCCCCTCGACCAGTTTCGCGCATTCCAGACCTTGCGCGAGAAGGGGCTGAGCGAGGAGGAGATCGCGGCCCGCTTCTTCGTAAGCCCTACCGTCGTCAAACAGCGGCTGAAGCTTGCCGCCGTTTCCGAAAAGTTACTCGACGTCTACGCCCAGGACGGCATGACGCTGGAGCAGCTCATGGCGTTAACGGTGACGAACGACCACGCACGCCAGGAGCAGCTTTGGGAGCAACTCGCGGGCACCTACAACAAGGAGCCCTACTATATCCGCCGCCAGCTCACGGAGGGCGCGGTTCGGGCAGCCGACAAGCGCGCCCAATTCGTCGGCGTCGACGTCTATCAGGCGGCCGGCGGCGTCGTGATGCGCGATCTGTTCGAGCACGACGATGGCGGCTGGCTCCAAGACCCGGCGCTCCTCGACCGCCTCGTCATCGAGAAGCTCAAGGCCGAGGCCGAGACACTTCGCGCCGAGGGCTGGAAGTGGATCGCGGTCGCTCCCGATTTCCCGTATGGCCACGCCGCAGGCCTGCGGCGACTCGATGGACAAGCCGTCGATCTCACAGACGAGGACGTGCGAGCCGCGAGGCCTTGCGGACCGAGCTCGACCGTCTCGAGGCACAATACGCGGATGCCGACGAGCTGCCGGACAAGATTGACCAGCGGCTCGGCGAGATCGAGACGGCGCTCGCGGCGTTCGAGGAGCGTCCCGTGGTCTACGACCCCGCCGAGGTGGCGCGCGCGGGCGTGTTCGTCAGCATCGACGCCGAGGGTAATCTCCGGATCGAACGCGGCTATGTCCGGCGGGAGGACGAGCCGCCGGCGGAGCCGGTCGATAGTGATGGCGGCGATGCTCCGGCGGCCACCGCTCCGGCCGCTACGATCCAGCGTGCAGTCATTACGGTCGGCACCAATGGCTATTCGGAGCCAGAGGACGAAGGCGAGGAGGACGACGGCATCAAGCCCTTGTCCGAACGGCTCATCACCGAGCTCACTGCACACCGGACGCTGGCGCTGCGGGACGCGCTCGCGAATGATCCGGGCGTGGCTTTCGCGGCGGTGCTGCATGCACTCTGCCTCGGCGCGTTCTACCGGATGTCGTCGGGCACCTGCCTCGAAATCTCGGCCAAGAGCGCGAGCTTCAGCACTCAGGCGCCGGGACTTGCCGATAGCGCCTCCGCAAGGGCGATCGAGGCCCGCCATCAGCAATGGGCGCAGCAGTTGCCCAAGGACGAAGACGATCTCTGGGCGGGGCTGGTGGCGTTCGATGGTGACAGCCAAGCGGCGCTGTTCGCGCATTGCGCATCGCTCAGTGTCAATGCGGTTCATGAGCCATGGAACCGCAGCCCGGGGCGGCTCGCCCACGCCGATACGCTTGCACGCGCCGTGAACCTCAACATGGCGGCGGCCGGGTGGTCCCCGACTGTCGACAACTATCTCGGCCGCGTTCCGAAGGCGCGCATCCTCGATGCGGTGCGGGAGGCCAAAGGCGAAGCCTCGGCACAGCTTATTGACCATCTGAAGAAGCCCGAGATGGCCAAAGAGGCCGAGCGGCTGCTCGCCGACACGGGCTGGCTGCCCGAGCCGCTGCGCGCGACCGACGCTCAAGTCACCGAGGTCGATGGCCAGCCCGAAGGCGGAGCGGATCCTCTGCCCGCATTCCTCGCCGATGGCGAAGACGACGGTGCAGACGATCCAAGGCCGTCCGATCCCGAGGAAGATCAGTCGCACGCCGTCGCGGCGGAATGACTGACACAAGCAGGGCGGCTGCGACCGCCCCCGCACCTTCCCCATCCCTCAAGCCCGGCCATCGCGCTGGGCTTTTTTTATGTCGGCGTCGCGAACCCCACACACAGGCGACTCTGCCGCGACCGAGAGGGAAAGGACGGCCGGGACGAGTTTGAGCGGCCGGGGTCGAGAGAGCGCCCCACGGCCCCTCCCGTCCTCGCTCTCCTGGATGTCCCTCATGAATTCGAATTTCGTCACAGCCGCTACCGCGGCTGCGCCTTTTGCCGCGCCCGCCATTTCGCAGTCTGACGCCGGTCCTGCGCTCGCCGCCGCCGCCAGATTGCTGCTCGCCGATTTGGAACGCGGCCAGGCAATCGACGCGCAAGCGCTGCGCACTGCGATGACCGCAGCCTTCAACGGTTCCGACGCCGAGGGCGCCTGGACCTGGAAGACTGCGTACGACGCCTGCGAGGCCGCGCAAATCCTGTTCCTGCGAAAGTTCGGACCCGCCATGCGCGAGCGCGGGCGTTCCTTACCATGCTGGCCAAAGTTGCGGCGCTCGTTCCGTCCCACACACGCCGCTCGGAGGAGAGCTAGGCACTCCAGCAGTTCTCCACACCGATCGGACTCGGATTCGCCGCGAGCACGGCCGCAGCGATCACGCCCGCCGACCTCGTGCTCGAGCCGTCCGCAGGAACCGGCCTACTCGCCATCCATGCCGAGCTCGCAGGCGGGCGCCTGGTCCTCAACGAACTCGCCGACACGCGGGCCCGTCTGCTCGACTGCTTGTTCCCCGCCACCACTGTCACCCGCCACGACGCGGCTCATATCCACGACCATCTCGACGCGGCCGTACGTCCGACCGTCGTACTGATGAACCCGCCGTTCTCGGCGGCAGCCCACGTCGACGGCCGCGTCGCCGACGCAGCGCTGCGGCACATTTCGTCAGCACTTGCGCGTCTCGCTGAAGGCGGGCGCCTCGTCACAATTACCGCGGCCAGCGTGTCTCCTGACAATCCAACCTGGCGCGACAGCTTCGTCCGATTGCAGGAACGTGCGCGTGTGGTGTTTTCGGCGGCCGTCGACGGGCAGGTTTATGCGCGGCACGGTACCAACATCGAGACGCGTCTCACCGTCATCGACCGCGTACCCGCCGAAGACCCCACAACATTCCCGGTTTCACCAGGAACGGCGAGCGACACCAAGGTACTGCTCGACTGGGTGACGGCGCGGGTTTCGGCGAGACCGGCGCTCGGACCAACCATCGGCCACGCCAGCCGAACCGGTCCCGCGCGAACGCCCGCTGCACGCCCGCCTCCCAAGACGAAACCGTCCAGCAGATTCGCCGCAGCTTTTGTTGAACCCGCAGCCGTCGAGCTCGTCTACGAGACGGTTGATTGGGCGCCAGAGACAAGCGGGCGCATCACGGATGCGCTTTATGAAGGATACGTACTTCAGTCGATCCGTATTCCCGGATCTCAGGTCCACCCAACGCGGCTGGTGCAGTCGGCCGCTATGGCCTCGGTCGCGCCGCCCAAGCCCAGCTATCGGCCGCATCTGCCGGCGGCGGTAGTCGCCGATGGATTGCTGTCCGACGCCCAGCTCGAGAGCGTCATCTATGCCGGCGAATAGGGGCTATCTTGCCGGCTCGTGGACGGTCGATGACACGTTCGATGTCGTCTCGGCCGCGCCCGACGACGCCGAGAATGCTGTCCGCTTCCGCCGCGGCTGGTTCCTCGGCGATGGCACCGGCGCCGGCAAGGGCCGTCAGGTTGCCGGCATCCTGCTCGACAACTGGCTAAATGGCCGGCGCCGCGCGGTCTGGATCTCCAAGTCCGACAAGCTGATCGACGACGCGCAACGCGACTGGTCTGCGCTCGGCCAGGAACGGCTCCTCATCACGCCGCTGGCGCGCTTTCGGCAAGGGACACCGATCCGGCTGGACCAAGGCATCCTTTTTACGACCTACGCCACGCTACGGTCCGACGTCCGCGAGGAGAAGGTTTCGCGCGTACGCCAGATCGTCGATTGGTTAGGGCGCGACTTCGACGGAGTGATCGTGTTCGACGAGAGCCACGCGATGCAGAACGCCGCCGGCGAGAAATCCGAGCGCGGCGACCGTGCGCCCTCGCAACAGGGCCGCGCTGGGCTGCGCTTGCAGCACGCCTTGCCGAGCGCGCGCATCCTCTACGTCTCGGCCACTGGCGCGACGACGGTCCACAATCTCGCCTACGCCCAGCGGCTCGGCCTGTGGGGCGGTGCGGATTTCCCGTTCGCCACCCGTGCCGAGTTTGTCGAAGCGATCGAGGCCGGCGGCGTTGCCGCAATGGAGGTGCTCGCACGCGACCTCAAGGCGCTCGGCCTCTACGCAGCCCACTCCCTTTCGTTCGAGGGAATCGAATACGAGCTGGTCGAGTATCAGCTCACGTCCGAGCAGGTCCGCATCTACGACGCCTATGCGGCGGCGTTCCAGGTCATTCACAACAACCTGAATGCTGCGCTCCAAGCCGCCAACGTGACGGGCGAGACTGGGACGCTGAACAGCCAGGCTAAGTCGGCCGCGCGTTCAGCGTTCGAAAGCGCCAAGCAGCGCTTCTTCAATCATCTCATAACGGCGATGAAGACGCCGGCGCTGATCGCCGCGGTCGATCGCGATCTCGAATCGGGCCATGCGGCCGTCATCCAGATCGTCTCGACCGGCGAGGCGCTGATGGAACGCCGTCTTTCAGAGATTCCGACCGAGGAGTGGGGCGACGTCCAGGTTGACATCACACCCCGCGAATACGTCCTCGACTACCTGGCGCACGGCTTTCCAATCCAGTTGTTTGAACCATTCACCGATAGTGAGGGCAATCTCTCGTCCAGGCCCGTCTATCGCGACGGCCAGCCGGTGCAATGTCGCGACGCGATCGAGCGGCGCGACCGCATGATCGAGCGGCTGGCGTCGCTTCCTCCTGTCCAGGGCGCGCTCGATCAGATCGTGCAGCGGTTTGGCACCGACCTTGTCGCCGAAGTGACTGGGCGATCGCGGCGCATCGTGCGCAAGGGAGGATCGGGCGGTCTCGACCGTCTCGCCGTCGAGGCGCGCGCCGGATCGGCCAATCTCGCCGAGGCGCAGGCATTCATGGACGACGAGAAGCGCATCCTCGTCTTCTCCGACGCCGGCGGGACCGGCCGGTCCTACCACGCCGATTTGGCGGCAAAGAACCGCCGGCTGCGTGTTCACTACCTGCTGGAGGCAGGATGGAGAGCGTACTCTGCCATACAAGGGCTTGGTCGTTCGAATAGGACCAACCAGGCGCAGCCCCCTCTGTTCCGGCCGATCGCTACCGACGTGAAGGCCGAGAAACGTTTTCTCTCGAAGATCGCGCGCCGGCTCGACACGCTCGGCGCTATCACCAAGGGCCAGCGCCAGACCGGCGGCCAGGGACTGTTCCGCGCAGATGATAATCTCGAATCCATCTACGCGCGCGCCGCGCTGCGCCAGCTCTATCTCCTGCTCTATACCGGCAAGGTCGAAGGCTGCTCGCTGCAGGCGTTCGAGGACGCGACCGGGCTGCGGCTCACTGATGGCGACGGGAGCTTGCGCGAGGATCTGCCGCCGATCACCACCTATCTCAATCGGCTGCTCGCGCTGACCATCAGTCTGCAGAACACGCTGTTCGGCGTCTTCGAGAATCTGCTGCGGGCCAAGGTCGAAGGCGCCATCGGGTCGGGCACCTACGATATCGGCGTCGAGACGATCATCGCTGAGAGCCTGGTCGTCACCGATCGCCGCACGCTTTACACCCACCCACAGAGCGGCGCCGAGACCAGCGTGTTCACTATCACCCGCCGCGATCGCAACCGGCCGTTCACGCTCGCCGAGGCGCTCGAACGGGCCGGCGATCGGCACGCGAGACTTCTGGTGAACGCTCAGTCTGGACGCGCCGCCGTGCAGGTGCCGGCGCCGAGCCTGATGCTCGACGACGGCACGGTCGAACGCCGCGTCCGCTGGCTCCGGCCGATGGAGCGCCCCGCGATTTCGCTTGGCGATTTCGCATACACCCACTGGAAGGAGGCGGATCGCGCCGACTTCGTCCGCGCCTGGGAGGCCGAGATCGCCGCGGTGCCGGAGTTCACCGACAGCAGCCTCCACATTGTCACCGGCCTGCTGTTGCCGATCTGGAAACGGCTCCCGGACGACTCGATGCGCGTGTACCGGCTGCAGACTGACGATGGCGAACGCATCATCGGCCGGCTCGTCTCGCCGGCCTGGATGGCACAAGCGGTCGAGAGCCATGCGCCGACGCTGAGCCCAGCCGACGCCTTCACAGCGGTGCTCGACGGCCGAACTGTCCTGCAGCTTCAGGACGGGTTGGAGCTCCGCCGCGCCAAGGTCATGGGAGAGTTCCGCCTCGAGCTTTGCGGGTTCACCGACGGCGCGGTCGAACGCCTGAAGGCCACCGGCCTCATCTCCGAGATCATCTCGTGGAAGCTTCGCCTGTTCGTGCCGACCGGTGCGCCTGGACCGACGATCCTGGCTCGCTTGATTGAGCGTCATCCACTCGTCCCCGTCGCCGACAAGGCGGCCGCGTGAGGTGGCCATGCGCTCGCAAGCCGCCGAACTGGCGCGCCGCCTCGCGCGTGATGCCGAGGCGGTGTGCCGCCGCTACCTCTCCAACGGCCGCCGCCAGGGTCGCTACTGGCTGGTTGGCGATATCGCGAACACACCGGGCCGCAGCCTGTTCGTCCGCCTGACCGGACCGGAGAGCGGCAAGGGCGCGGCCGGCAAATGGACCGACGCCGCCACGGGCCAAGCGCTTGCGATCAATCGACTCTCCCGGCCCGGGCAGGCCCTCTTCTTGACCTCAAGACAGCATCCACGTCGCGATGCAACCGGGAGCCAATCGCCGTCTCGTCCGCCGTTTCGCCGCCGTTGACCCGAAAGCGCACTTGATTCTGCGCTGGATGCTTTCGCCCTCTTGTTCAGAAGGCCCAACGCTCATCAAGTCTCCTCATGGTCTGTCCGCGGGGGCGCCCACGCTGCCTCGGATGGGCTGATCTGGCCGAGGGTCGGCTGCGCCTCGATCACCTTCCCACAATGGCGGTCCATCGACTTTCTTCCCCTGCGCTGGCGCGCATTCCTCGCGAGCCAAGAAAGTCTCCGGCCCGCCATCCTCCGCTGCGCGACGGCCGCAAGCGGTGCGGGTTGATCGCCCCTCGGCCTACCGATCGCCATCGAGGCCGCGATGGGCGCGGCCCGAGTTCAGACAAGGAGACTTAATCATGGCGACCATCGGCACCTTCACCAAGAGTGGCGAGGATTTCACCGGCTCAGTCAAGACGCTCACGCTCAACGTCAAGGCCAAGATCGCGCCGTCCGAGAAGGAGAACGAGAAGGCTCCCGATTACCGCATCTTCGCCGGCACCACCGAGTTTGGTGCGGCCTGGAAGAAGACCTCGGGCGCGGGCCGCGAGTACCTCTCGGTCAAGCTCGACGATCCGAGCTTCCCGGCACCGATCTACGCCTCGCTGGTCGCGGTCGAAGGCGGGGAGGGCTACTCCCTCATTTGGTCCCGCCGCAACAGCGACTGAGCTCGACTATCACAGCGCCCCGCCTCGGGCGGGGCGCTCGCGCGTTCATGTCCGCGCGACTCACTTTGCGCTGGTCATGACGCCGCCTCACGATCGCCGAACTCGGAGCGCACAACGCGGCCGCTCCCGCCTGGATCGCGGCAAGACAGGGGTTGCAGATGGCCATCGGTATTGTTCTCGGCGCTCTGGGCCTCGGCGCACTGTGCTTTCTGCTGGTCCACTCCACCGTCTATGCCTTGCCGGTATTCGCTGGATTCGCGGCGGGCTTCTGGGCGGTCGACACCGGCGCCGGTCCAATCGGCGCGATAGGCGTCGGTGCCGCGGTCGCTAGCGCAACGTTCGGCGTGTTTCAGCTTGCATTCGGGCTCGCTCGCAGTACCACGGTTCGCGTGTTTGTCGCCTTGATCTTCGCCGCACCGGCTGCTTACGCCGGCTACCACGTCGTAGTCACCCTGACGGGATACGGTGTGCCATCTGATATCTGGCGGCATGTCTTCGCGGTAGCGGGTGCCGGCGCTATTGGCCTCGCCGCCGTGGCGCGGCTGATCGATCCCGAACGGATTTCAGCACCCAGATCGCACCAACAGCTGCGTGCGCCAGAGCGTCCCGGACTGGCCGCGAATTAATTGCGCTGCTCAAGAAGCTGGAGCAGCAAAGGCGCACTCGCCTTTGAGGACTAACCGACCTCGGATTTCAGCCGGTCGACGAGGCCGGGTCCCTCCTAACGGCGACCGCTACACAGGCTTTGCGCAAAGCCGCCAATCCGCATTGCCGGATCGGCGGTTCTACGTCCTTGCGGTTTTTCGATTGCGTGGGCTCGCGCTTCGCGCAGCCGTTTCTCGTTCTAACCGAATTGCCAACATGCTCGCGAGGATGCGATCACATCAGGCGAGGAGTGAGGGCTACGAACTCCGGGGCTGCCGCGCCGTCGGAGGAGCCAGCGAATCACCTTAGGTTCGTGCCGCTTGCTGCACTGCAAAACGACCATTTCAGGCAGTCAAACCGCCGTCTTTTTCTCGTTGTAGCCACTCCAATGCGACTATTATAGTCGTTTTCGTGGTGAATTCCGCGCCGCCGTTCGAGGTGATCATGAATGATTACCTCCCGCCAGGTGCGGGCCGCGCGTGCGCTTCTTGGTTGGACGCAAGAGATGCTCGCCGACAAGGCCCTGGTCGCCCTGACCGCCCTGAAGCGCCTGGAGTCCGACCGGCTCAAAGTCCGGGAGGACACACGCGATCAGGTGCGCCGCGCGCTCGAAACTGCCGGCATCGTCTTTCTCGCCTCCGGTCGTGGAGAGGGGGTCATGCTGGTTCGAAACCCGCGGGAGGGTCGGCGTTGAGTTCGCACCCCAAGCCTTTGCGGCCGAGGTCACGCATGCACCGAGGCAAATCCACGCCCAAAGACCGGACCGGCGCAATGAACAGGACCATGTTTGCCGATCAGCCCCCGCAAAGCGCCAGTCTGACAGACTACGACCAACAGCACCTCGCGCTCTATATTCGCCTTCTCGACGCGGCTGAAGAAGGTGCCGAGTGGACGGAGGTCGTTCGTGTCCTATTCGGGCTCGATCCGAAGCAAGACGCTGAACGCGCCCGTCGCGTGCACGACAGCCACCTCGCCCGTGCGCGCTGGATGACCGAGCACGGTTACCGGGATCTCCTGAGGTCGGCGATGCACTGAGCCGCCTGCGCGGATTTACGCAGACGCGGCAATCCAGGAAACCGACTCCACCGCAATCCTCAGAAACACAAAAGCGACGGGATCAAGCGATGCCGAATTCGCATCACGCGATGCCGCGAGCGCGCGTCCCGGCGGCGGCATTCGGCCGCAATTGCACGCTACCCGATACTTGGCTGGGTGCTCTTCTGTACGCGTAACGCATATTGAGGGGACCAATATGCCTCCAGTACCCGACTGGCGGTCTGCGGCCGCCTATGCCTATCTCAATGATCTCAACCCTGCCGAGTTGGCTTGGGAGTTCCTGCGGCGGAATCCCGACTACCAGCGCGACTATCGCGCGGCCCTGCGCGATGCTGCCCGCGAGGCGGAGTTTTCCGAACCGCTGATCGTGCGGTGGGGGCTCCCGTTTCCCGATCGATCCGGGTCTGCCGGCGGATAGAGCCCCAATCGTTTGGCTGCCGCACCTCGATCCCGGCGCCGTTCTTGTTTCGCGGGCGCCCGCGCTTTTCACAGATGCGCGCAGCCTCGAAACGGTAACGCCGACATTTCAGCGCGGCGCGGCTGACGGCGACTATTGGCTCATCAATGAGCGACACGGTCGTTTGCCCGCAGTGCTCACCGGCGGCGCCAGCGCGGCGACGCCGGCAGCGGTCGTCATCCCGCTCGACGCCGACTTCGCCGCGCGCGCCGACGCGGCGCTGCGGCTGTGGCGCGCCGCCACCGGCCGAGCGCACGGCCGCCCACCAGAGCGGCTGACACGCCAACGACGTCAGAGGCTTGGGCTCACGCTCCGCGCGCTCGACGGCCGTCTCGCCGATGAGAGTTACCGCGTCATTGCGCAAAGCTTGTTCGGCCGCACGCGCATTCCAGCCGGCCCCGGCTGGAAGACGCACGAGTTGCGCGACCGCACCATTCGTCTGGCGCGCGCTGGCATCGAGCTGATGCGAGGCGGCTATCTCGACCTCTTGCGATATCCGCGGTCACAACGCGAATAGCCTTCACTCGTAGGGGTGGCGAAAACAGCACCCCCTATCTTCACCATCCCCCACGCCGTGTCGCTTCGCCATGGTGGCCTCCGGCTCGCCGCCGCTGCCCAGCGGTGCCGCCAAGACCACGGAGGCTCGATCATGCCCGATCCACTCACCGGCTTGCCGCCGCGCTTTCTCCGCACTCCCGAGGCGGCGCGCTTCCTCGGTCTCTCCGGCCGCACCCTCGAGAAGCACCGCACCTACGGCACCGGGCCGAAGTACCGAAAGATCGGCGGACGCGTCGTCTACGCGCTCGAGGACCTGAAGGCCTGGGCTGATCTCGGCGTCAAGACCTCGACCTCAGACCCGGGCGTGGGGACGGTTTTCCCGGCCAAGCGAATCGCTGGAGCGGCAATGACCCGAACACATCGGGGCTGATCGGTTCGAAACGCGGGCGATGTCTGGAGCGAGGACATTTCGGAGCGAGCGCGACCAGCTCGAACTCTTCCGTGCACTTCCCGGCGACCTTGCACCACGCGATGCGCAGGATCTCATGGCCTATCCATTCTTCAGCCTCTCGAAGTCACACCGTGTGACCCCAATCGATTTCCGCATGGGGGAGGTTGCTATCCGTGTCGAGGCGACTGCCGAACACGGCATGGCGACGATCTGGGATGCGGACGTGTTGATCTGGGCAGCCTCCCAGCTCGTCGCAGCACGCGACAAGGGCTTGCGCACGTCGCGGCTGATGGCCGCCACTCCTTACGAAATCCTCACCTTCATCCGCCGCGGAACTTCAGTGCGCGACTATCACCGCCTCAAGGCGGCGCTCGACCGGCTGCAGTCGACGACGGTCGCAACGACGCTGCGCCAGCCCACGGAGCGACGCATGCATCGCTTCTCCTGGGTCAACGAGTGGAAGGAGCGTGCCGACGGTCATGGTCGCCCGTTGGGTATCGAGCTCATCATACCCGACTGGCTCTACGCAGCGATCCTCAACGATGCGCTCGTGCTGACGATCGATCGGGCCTATTTCCGGCTGACCGGCGGCCTCGAGCGGTGGCTCTACCGCATCGTCCGCAAGCACGCAGGCCGTCAACCAGGCGGCTGGTGCTTTGAGGTCTCGCACCTCCACCTCAAGTCCGGCAGCCTGTCACGGCTGAAGCGCTTTGCCTTCGAGCTACGCGACATCACCCGCCGCCAGCCATTGCCGGGCTTCCGCCTCGCAATGGAAGTGAGCCCGTTCGGGCGGCAGCTCCTCACCTTCAAGCCAGTCGAATCCGATCCGGCGCGCATGCTGCGCCGGCGCGACCCGTCCACAAGTCCTGGGGATAAGTCGGGGGATAAGCTGTGAATACGCTCGTGCTATCCGGAACCGCGCCTATCGTGCCATCAGGAACCCGATCCTCGTGCTATCGGGAACCAAAATCCGGCTTACCGCCTGCAGCAAAAGGGAAATCCGGCGATTCTAACTTCACTAACAAGGAATCTAACCTTCTTAGGGAACGACTCGTCCGTGTCCGGACGTCGATTTCAGCCACCCACCTGATTTGCTCGCAGGCCAGCAGCAGCAACAAGCATTTCTGTAAATCCGAATTTACGCATGCAGCGTCGCGCAGTGCACCGCAACGGCTTTGCGTGCATTGCCGCGGGGGCGCGCCATGATCGTCGCGCTCCTCAACCAGAAAGGAGGCGTCGGCAAGACCACCTTGGCGCTGCATCTCGCCGGCGCCTGGGCGCGCAACGGAAAGCGCGTCGTCGTCATCGATGCCGACCCGCAAGGCTCTGCGCTCGACTGGTCTGAGCAGCGCGCCAAGGAAGCCTTGCCCCGGCTCTTCGGCGTCCTCGGCCTTGCGCGCGATACGCTCCACCGTGAGGCGCCCGAGATCGCTCGCGATGCTGATCATGTGCTGATCGATGGGCCGCCGCGGGTCGCCACGCTGATGCGCTCGGCGTTGCTCGCTGCTGATCTGATCGTGATCCCCGCGCAACCATCGCCCTTCGACGGCTGGGCTTCGGGCGAGATACTCCGGCTGCTCCAGGAAGCGCGCGTATGCCGCCCGCAGCTCGTTGCCCGGTTCGTCCTCAACCGTTGCGCTGCCCGCACCGTGATTGCCCGGGAGACGGCGGAAGCGCTGGCCGATCATGAGCCGCCGGTTCTCGTGGCTCGGGTCGGCCAGCGTGTCGTCTTCGCGGATGCGGCACGCACAGGCAGGCTCGTCTGCGAGGTGCCTCAGGGCGAGCCGGCGATGCGCGAGATCGCCGCGCTCGCCGCCGAGATCGAACGGATCGCGCGATGAAGGCCCGCGATACAAGACGGGCCTTCGCCGCGCGGCCAAGCGATCCCGACACATGGGTCCGGACGCCCGAGCAACGTCCGAACAACGGGGCGAAGGCTGATCTCTTCACCGCACGGCTGACGATCGACGTCACGCCCGAGCTCCGCGGCCGCATCAAGGTCGCCGCCTTCCAACGCGGCGTCACCGTCGCGGACATGTTGCGCGACCTCCTGTCCCGCGAGTTCCCTGATAATGCCGGAGATGCCGCATGAGCGAGCTAACTCATGTCGAGCTTACGTGGCTCAAGAAGCGCATCGAGAACTGGATCCGCTTCGGCCGCATCGCAGAGGATCATGTGATCGATCGGCAGCGACGCGTCGTCTCGTTCGCGCCAGGCAGTATCTTTGCGTTCGTCCGCTGGGCGTCGAACGACTACGGCACCGTCGTCTCCCGCGTCGACATCCTGCGCGCCGTCGGGCCGGGCGAGCGCTACTCGACCGTGCCCTACGTGCGCCCTGGCGGAGAGAGCCTGCTGCGCCTCTCTGGGTGGCCGAATGTCGAAAAAGTCCTGCAGGCGATCGACGCCGTTGAGGCGACCACGGCCCTACACACGTAGCCGTCATCAAGCCTGGGTCCATCGGCGGAAGGTCTCACCATGACCCGCCGATATGTGACCCTTCTCGCAACGGTGGCCGCAGCCGGCGTCGTGATATCCACGCTTCGCATGACGCCGCGGCCGCGTTTCGTTTGGAACGCGTCCGAGAGCGTGCCGATCGGCCTCTACAACGTGCAGCCGGCTGGCACACTTGCCGTCACGAATCTCGTTGTTGCCATGCCACCCGAGCCACTCGGGATCTTTCTCGCTGAAGGCGGGTACCTGCCGCTCGGCGTTCCCCTCATCAAGCGCGTCCTTGCCGTTCCTGGCCAGTCAGTGTGCCGGAATAAGCTCCTCATCAGCGTTGATGGAATCGAGATAGGCGCAGCCCTCGCGCGCGACCGGCGTGGTCGCGCACTGCCCATCTGGCAGGGCTGTCAGGTGATCGCGCAAGGCGAGCTGTTCCTCATGAACTGGGATGAACCCGCATCGCTTGACGGTCGTTACTTCGGCCCGATTCCCTTATCCGCAATCGTCGGCCGAGCGGAACCAATATGGACGTTCGAGTAGGAATGATCTTGCCGTTTCTCCGCACGCTGCTCGCAGGTCCGCTATTCGATCGCGCGCCGCGCCGTCCCTCCTTCTCGGCCAGCTTCCAATGCGCCGCCACGCGCAGCTGCAGTCAAGGGCATTGCCTCGGACTGCGATCCGAGGATCGACCGCAAGGACCGGGCGCGGTGGCGCCGCTTGCCCTCGGCGGTCGTGTGGACCTCGGCATCCCTGCCGGCCGGATGGCATTCAACTGTCATCGGAGGAAACGTCCATGGATCTCGTGACCCTGATAGCCGCATGCGCGCTCAGCGTTGAGCCAAAGGTGATGCATGCGCTCATCTGGGAGCAATCGGGTGGCGAACCGTGGTCATTCTCGGTGCCCGGGGAGAGCCTTCCTCGCGTGCTTCCAACGATACAGGACGCCATCGGCGAGGCGCAGGCAACACACCCTGATAGCGGCCGGATACGCGCCGGACTGACGGGACTTTCGACAGATCCACGATCGACGACCGCAGTAATGTTCGCGCCATGCCCGAACATCACTCTTGCGGCGCGGCAGCTCACCCAGCTTGCTGAGCGCTGCAAGACAACGTCGAAGCCCGACCCGATTTATTGCTCGGTCGCGGCCTATCGTGGCTCGTGGGATCGGCCCGATAACCGGTTCGCAGACGCGGTGCGAGCGACCGTCGAGAAGGGCAACGCGCCGAACTTTGACATGCCGAAAGACGCGTATTTCGACGCAAGCGATGTCGCGTCCGAGGCACTCACACCCGGTCCACAAGCCGCTCTATCAGCGCCAGCGCCAACGCCTGATGATCGAGAGCGCGGTTGGTCAAGTGCCTTGTTCCCTGCGAAACCAACGCAGCCGGACGGCATATCGGGCGACGTGCAGAACCGCAATCGGGCTGTAAAAGAATCGCGTTCGCTTGGCCCTGCAACCGCCGCGCCGAAAACGAGCAAGACCCCAGCCGACAGTCTGTTTGTGCCGCGGTCATCAGAGCGGAGGCCGTGATGAGTAGCTTGGCCGTCCTTAGCGGAGTGTCGAATAATCTCGCACGTTTGGCGGTGAGACTAGGGACGGGAGGCCAACCGAAACCGACCGACCGATGGCAAGATAAAAGCCGCGAGGCGCGGCCCGGTCTGTCGGTTGGAAAGGGCAGACACGTCAGGCACTTCGCGCGATGTGCAACGAAGCGCGACAGCCTGCGAATTCGCTCAACTCCTTGGAAATTCGCGACTACGCGCACCTCGCGCGAATCTGCATCATGACTCGCGACGATGATCTCCGCGTCCGGCTTGGGCGCGTCCGGGACAGAGGACGGGGCAGTGCC
>WNGE01003984.1_pt1 | contig 18075 bp, 20 predicted proteins | sample 5400651 | NCBI WGS metagenome assembly WNGE01 (sample SAMN13153370, study PRJNA577476) | soil metagenome | isolation source: 60 cm soil or saprolite under grassland replicate 2 | place: USA:California | collected 2016-06-15
TTCAGTCAGCTGAACAAGAGCTTAAAGAGCAAATTTTCAGGGAACGTAAGTTGGTATGGAGAAACGGTTAAACTCGATCTGGAAGCTAGAAAAATTATCGAAAGAACATCTTCAAAACCTCAAAAATATCGGCTCAAACCGAACTAAGCACAATGAAAGCAAACGAACCGACCGTCTACGGTGTCACTAAAATCGCGCAACTCTTTCCCAGCATCAGGAAGATCAAGAACAAGTCGCTGCGCGAAAAGGTCGCCGCGGTCTGGAGCGAGGCCATCACCACGGGCTGCGGCGGCAAGGGCTGGACGTTCGATGAGTTGCGCGCGGTAAAGTTCACCCTGCTGGCCGGTGACATCAACATGACTTTCGTCGAACATCTCAACTCTTGTTCGCGACAGTGCATCGCCATCGCTGATGTGCTGAAGAAATCCTTCCGCTGCAGCATCCCTATTCAGCGCGATTATCTCATTGCCGGTGCGCTGCTGGCGGACGTGGGCAAACCGCTGGAGTATGATAAGGACGCGTCGGGCAATGTGATCCAGGGGAAATTTGGGCAGCAGGTCCGTCATCCGTTTAGTGGCGTCGCTCTTGCCTACAAGCACAGAATCCCCGGCGAAATCCTCCACATTATCGCTACGCACAGTCACGAGGGCGACAAGGTCGAACGCTCGATCGAATCAATCATTTTTCATCACGCCGATTTCGTTGATTTCGACATCGCCAAGGTGCTTGGGAAGCGCACGGCGAAAAGCTGTAGCCGGGATCGGTGATCCCGGCCGACTGGCATCAGCGATGCCGGCAACAGCAACGCTGGACGCGCAAACGGCGACTGGATACTTTATTGGACAATTCATATGGGCCTGACGCTGGTTGAAAAAATCGCCGCGCGCCACGCTGACGGACTCGCTCCCGGTACAGTGGTTCGTAGCGGCGACTTCATCTCGATTCGCCCGCGTCACGTGATGACGCATGACAACACCGGGGCGGTGATCCCAAAGTTCAAGCAGATTGGAGCGACGGCGATCGCCGATCCAGGGCAACCAGTGTTCGCCATCGATCATGATATTCAAAACGTCACGCCTAAAAATCTGGAGAAATACGTGGCCAGCACGGGGTCGATTTTTATCCGGCGGGCACCGGTATCTCGCACCAGGTGATGGTGGAGCAGGGCTATGTTGTTCCGGGCGCCATGGTGGTGGCCAGCGATTCGCATTCCAATTTGTACGGGGCGGCTGCCGCGCTCGGCACGCCTGTGGTGCGAACCGACGCGGCAAGTATTTGGGCTACCGGAGTGACGTGGTGGCAGGTCCCCAAGGTGGCCAAGGTAGTGCTCAAAGGGAGACTCTCACCCGGTGTCGTCGGCAAAGACGTCATCATCGCGTTGTGCGGACTCTTCAATAAGGATGAAGTGCTCAATCACGCCGTTGAATTTGTGGGAGATGGCGCAGTGAATCTTCCCATGTCGGCCCGCATGACCATCGCCAACATGACCACCGAGTGGGGCGCGCTGGCGGGCGTTTTTCCATTCGATGAAGTGACAGTGAATTATTTGCGATCGCGCGTTCCCGAATTCAGCAATCCGAAACGACCGGGAACGCGCGGCCCCAAGACTCGCTCCGGCTATTCCAACGCCGACATCGACACGTGGTGGAAGAAACGAAGCGACTTCAGCGCCGACCCAGATGCGGATTACGCCATCGAACTTGAGCTTGATCTGGCCACCGTCGTTCCGCATGTGTCCGGCCCAAACGAAGTGAAGACGATGGTATCGCTGCCGGAAATGGAACGGAAGCATGTGTCTATTCAGAAGGCATACTTGTTATCGTGCGTGAATGCGCGCTTCGAGGATCTCCATGACGCCGCGGAAGTGGTGCGGGCCAAAGGCGGACGCGTCGCAAACGGTGTCGAATTTTATCTCGCGCCGGCGAGCGCCGAAGTGCAAGCCAGGTCCGAGTCCAATGGTGATTGGCAAACTCTGCTGGACGCCGGCGCGATTCCGCTGCCGCCCGGTTGCGGTGCGTGCATCGGTTTGGGTCGCGGCCTGGTGCAGAAAGGCGAAATCGCAATCAGCGCCACCAATCGGAACTTCAAGGGCCGCATGGGAGATCGCGATGCGCAAGTCTATTTAGGTTCGCCGGCCGTCGTCGCCGCCAGTGCGCTGGCTGGATTTATTTGCGCTCCACAAACATTCACGGAGCGCCCCGCCGGCACCGCAATTCACCGCGCCCAAGGCAAACCGCAGTCGAACATTTCCGTTGAGATTATCGACGGCTTTCCCTCAAGCGTGCGCGGTCGCGTCCTCTTTATCGATAAAGACAATTTGAACACCGACGGCATTTACAGCAGCAAACACACTTACCGCGACGATATGACGCCAGAGGAGATGGCGGCGGTGACATTTGAAAATTACGATCCTACCTTCAATACCCTCTACCGCACCGGCGACATCGTGGTAGGCGGTCTAAACTTTGGCTCCGGCTCCAGTCGCGAGCAGGCTGCCACGGCGCTAAAGTTCAAAGGAATTCCGTGCGTTATCGCGGCCAGCTTTTCCGAAACTTACAAGCGCAACGCGTTTAACAACGGCTTCGTCGTGTTCGAGTGCCCCGAGCTGGTGACACACTTGCGCGCCACACTGACTAATCGAACGGCCACCACGGTGGCCTCGGAGATCACAATCGATTACGGCAAATCCATCCTGACCATCGATGGAAAATCATTCGCTTTTCCGCCGTTGAGTCCCGCGGCCCAGGAGTTGATCGTGGCGGGCGGCGCCGAAAATCTGGTGGCCAGTCGGCTTCGGGCGAAGCCGTAAAAAAGCGCCTAAATTTTTATATTTGTAGCGGCGGTCTATGACCGTCGCATTTTTCATTCTGGGGGCGGTCGCCCAGGGGACCTGGCTTGTTGGCAAGGGCTGCCAGCCGTCGCGGACTTCGGTGAATTTTCCTATTTCAAACCCTCTCTGATCCATGCCGACTCGCGTCGGCGGTCAACGACCGCCTGGATGTAAACGGTGTTACCCAAAACCGGTATAGAAGAGTGCAAATGGAAACGCTTCGAAAGCGACTGGTAATAATTCCGATACACAACACAATGAGCGCCACCGTGGATCCGCAGCAATTCTATATCTGCAGACAAGCTCTCTTGAGAATACGCCCTGAGACGTGGGCCACAGCGGGTACTTCACCGAGGTATTTTGTTCAGCGGTTTTGGCTCCGTTCATCCGCGACGGCGCAGCCGCGCGGCTGACGCATTCACCGGAAAAGGAAGGGACAGCCGGCGTGGGTTGATCACGAAAGCAACAAAACTGTTACTAATCCATACTAATCCTTTCTTGCCAGGGTGATGTTTCGGGGATGTACTCGAGGGCAGACTTTGGTGTTCGCCATAGAAAGGAACAACCACATGAAAATCGCTCGCGCATCCGCTCTTGTCTTGTTCGCTCTGTTCGTTACCCGCCCAGTCTCGGCCACCGATTGGGAAATTATCGCTAGCCCAAATTTGGGGGCGCAGGCCAATTCGCTCTCGGGCGTTGCCGCGGTCGCTGACAATGACGTCTGGGCGGTTGGCTGGGCATGGAACAACCGCCTCTCCGCTTACCGCACGGTGATTGAACATTGGAACGGCGCAACCTGGTCCCTCGTCAGGAGCCCGAACGCGACTAACGGCTACAATCTCCTCAACGGTGTCGCCGTCGTCGCCGCAAACGATGTTTGGACCGTCGGTCAGGCCGCGAACGGCAACACTTACAAGACGTTGGTGGAACATTGGAACGGCGCGGCCTGGAGCGTTGTTCCCAGCCCTAATGTCGTCGGCAGTTCGAGCGTGTTGACGGCACTTTCTGTGGTCTCAGCCAACGACATTTGGGCGGTCGGTTACTCGACCGACAGTAACTTCATTAACCACTCGCTCACGCTGCATTGGAACGGCGCGGCCTGGACCATAGTGCCCACCCCAAGCGTTAACGACGATATCCTCTTCGCGGTGGATGCGATTGCCTCAAACGATGTCTGGGCCACCGGCCGATCCAGACCCAGCGGCGAAGACCGCACATTGACGTTGCATTGGAATGGCTCGGCCTGGAACATCGTGCCGAGTCCTAACGACAGTACGGACGACAACACCCTGTTTGGCGTCGCGACCGTTGCGTCCAACGATGTGTGGGCCGTCGGCAACGCGGGCAGCTTGAAAACGCTGGCCATCCATTGGGACGGTGCAAGCTGGAGTGTCATTCCGGCAGCCGCCTTGGATCCCAACGATACCAATCCGGTGCTCGTCGGTATCGTCGCGTTATCGAGCGACAATATTTGGACTGCGGGTCAGTTTATTGTGCCTCTCGAGGGCAGTGCCCAGCACACTCTGACGGAAAGCTGGGACGGATCGAGTTGGAGTGTTGTCCCAAGCCCGAACGTCCAACGCTCCAACAATCGTCTGCATGGCATCGCCGCCACGCCGAACGGCACGCTCTGGGCCGTCGGCACTACCGGCGTCTTCAGCAGACCGGAGCGCACGCTAACTTTGCGGAAGAATCCATAAAGGAGTTACACCATGAAAACTATCTCCCTGGCCTCTCTCGTCGCGATCCTGCTGGTGTCCCACGGGGCATCAGGCGCCAACTGGACGCTCATCAATAGCCCCAACGCCAACAATCAAGCCAACGAATTGCACGGCGTATCCGCCGCCGCGGACAACGACGCGTGGGCCGTCGGCACTGCCTACTTGGACAACACCTTCACAACGTCGAAGACGGTGATTGAGCATTGGGACGGCACGCATTGGTCCGTCGTCCAGAGCCCGAACACCAGCGCGTCCATCAATATTCTTGAGGCGGTAGCCGCAGTGACCACCAACGATGTCTGGGCCGTCGGCGTTGGCATTACCGGCTTCTCAACCACGCCGCTGATCGAGCATTGGAACGGCGCTGCGTGGAGCATCGTCACCAATCCCGGCACGACCGTGGGTGGCCTTGGCGGCGTAGCTGTTGTCTCCACGAACGATGTCTGGGCCGTCGGCACCGGTCTCACCGGCGACGAAGACTCCACTCTTACACTCCACTGGAACGGCGCGGCTTGGAGTCTCGTCCCCAGTCCGAATGTTGGCCCTGAGGTGGACAATCGACTTGCCGCCGTCACGGCGATTGCTTCGGATGACGTGTGGGCCGTCGGCACGCAACAATCCACGTCGTTGACCGCTTCGCACACGCTCACATTGCACTGGGATGGCGCGTGGAGCATCGTACCGAGCGCCAACACCAACCAAACTTCAAGCAATCATCTATTGGCTGCCGCCGCCCTCGCCTCTGACGACGTGTGGGCGACCGGCTTTACCCCAAGCGTCGCGCTTGCGGAGCACTGGGATGGCAACAGTTGGAGCGTCGTACCGACACCGATCATCACCGGCGCCAGCAGTCCATTTCTCAGCGGTGCGGTTGCGTTGGCGAACGGCAACGTATGGTCGGTCGGCCAATTCTTCCAGAACTCCCGGAGCCGATCACGCACGTTGACAGAATTGTGGAACGGCTCGATTTGGAGCGTCGTCAGCAGCCCGAACCGCGGCCCTTCGCACAACTTCCTGAACGCGGTCACGGCCACGCCGAGCGGAACGCTCTGGGCCGTTGGCGCGTTTTACAACAACCAATCCATCGAGCGCACGCTGATCTTGCAGAAGTTGCCGTAAGAGGAGAGGCCGTTGGCCACTGCCGGTTGGTACGAAGCGGGAAAAAAAACCGCGCAGTTCTAGACTTCGCGACAAGTTAGTAACACACCTGCGAACCATCCCGCGAATGCGGGACGCGCCCACCACCGTCGGCCAAGAGATCACAATCGATTACGCCGGGTCGACGCTCACAGTGGACGGAAAATCATTCCCATTCCCGCCGCTCAGTCCCGCCGCGCAGGAATTGATCGTCGCAGGCGGCGCCGAAAAACTCGTAGCCTCTCGGCTTCGGCGGGGTTCGGCGGGGGAGTGAGCCTTATTCCAAGCCAAGCTGTTTGCGGATGGCGCGAGCAAGCGTGTTTTTGATTTCAGCGTGACGCGGCACCGGAGCGACTCTGCCGTTCGCCGGATTTAGATAAATGTCGTGATTCGCACCGTGGCGTTTGACGTAGCAGCCTCGATCAACGAGACCTCGGACAAACTCCCGCCGTTTCACAGCGAGATCGACAGTTCCTGCTTCTCCTGCGGGACAAATGTGTTTTCGGCAGCGTCCTCAACCATCAGTTTGTAGGCGTCACGAATCATGGCCTGAAGTTCTTCCAACGTTTCACCCTGACTCATCACCGCTGGCATTTCTTTCAGGCGGCCAACGTACCAACCATCATCCTTCCAATATTCGAGCGTGAACTGCTTCATCGCTGCGTATTTTAACAGCGCAATCAGGCAGCGTAAAGCCATCCTAAATTGAACAAATTAGAAGGTAACGAAGAGAACAAACTTTCTTCCAAAACAATCCTACATCTTGGTTTCCTTTGTTTTCTTCTGTTCCTCCTATCCGTGTCATCCGCGCAATCCGCGGTCCCAAAATTCACCAAGGCTTGCGGGTTGGTGACGCACCGATAAAATCGCCTTCCTATGGCTAAATACAGAATTGCATGGATGCCGGGGGACGGCGTTGGAAACGATGTCATGGAGGCGGCGCGCCTTGTTTTGGATCGGCTGAAACTCGATGCCGAATATGTGCCTTGCGACATCGGCTGGGAGTTTTGGTGCAAGGAAGGTAACGCGCTGCCTGATCGCACAGTTAAAGCATTAAAAGAAACCACTTGCGGTCTCTTCGGCGCAATCACGAGCAAGCCACAAGACAAAGCGAAGGAAGAATTGAGCCCGGAACTCAAGGGAAAAGGATTAAGCTATTTCTCGCCGATCGTTGGGCTACGGCAGCTTTTCAACCTCCACACAAACATGCGGCCGTGCAAAAGTTATCCGGGCAACCCGCTAAACTATCGCGGGAACAAGATCACGAATCCTGGCGGAGAAGATGTCCCGATCGATCAGGTGGTGTTTCGAGAAAATACCGAAGGCATGTACGGCGGCGTCGAGTTTTTCCCGTTGCCAGAAGCGGTTTACACCGCGTTGTGCGCAAACCCGAAGATGAAGAAATGGAAAGACAAGGCGGGACTGGAAAATATCGCGCTTTCCACTCGCATTATGAGCAAGCAAGGTTGCACCAAGATCTGCAAACAAGCCTTCGAGTTCGCAAAGAAAACCGGACGCAAACGCGTCACGCTGATCGAGAAACCAAATGTGCTACGCGAAACCGGCGGCTTGATGATGCGTTGCTTCCGCGACGTGGCCCAAAGCTATCCCGACATCAGGGCGGACGACGCGAACATCGACGCCATCTGCATGTGGATGTTCAAGAACCCGCAGGATTACTCGGTGTTGGTGGCGGAAAACATGTTTGGCGACATCGTCAGCGATTTATGCGCCGGCCTTGTGGGTGGACTCGGTTTCGCGCCCAGCGCCAACCTCGGCGACAACTACGCCGTGTTCGAACCGACGCACGGATCGGCACCGAAATACGCCGGCCAATACAAAGTCAATCCAATCGCCATGCTCTTGACCGCCAAGTTAATGCTCGACTGGCTCAAGGAATCTGAAAAGGTCACGCGCCTGGAAGCCGCTATTGCGCGCGTCATCGCCGAAGGCAAAGTGCGCACGTATGATATGGGCGGCAATTCGTCCACCCTTGACGTAGCCAAAGCCATCGCTGATTACGTCAGTGTTTGAATCAGAGGATCGACATCCTCTGATCTGAGAAATTTAACACGCCTTAGGTTGCTTGACATGCTGTTGTAGGCGGTCAGGCGACGATCCGCGTGTAGTAAATTGGACGAGAGCCGCGTTCAATAATCGAGTCGAAGAAGACATAATATTGTCGGCTTGTTCTTTAACCGCTCGTTGAATACGCGATCGCCCGACGAATGGCCCTTTCAGATGATCTACGCGTCGTAATACCGACGCGTGGCCGCCCAGCTCGTTCAGCGTTGCTACAGCGCCTGCCGTAAACTCCAAAGCCAATTCCGAAGCCGCGATTGCAGCTCGGGAATTCCCAAGTTCCTCGTGTACGCGCGCCCTCAAGGCAATCAGCGCCAACATGATTTCGGAATCGTTGCAAAACTGTTCCGCGGCCGAGAATGCTTGCTCGCGTTTTTTTCCGCGGTCAGCGAACGGGAAGTAGGATTTCTTGCCGTAAACATTTGCGGCACCAGCGGCGCGCTGTTTCGCTCCTGCAGTGCGTTCTCTTGCCATTGTAATGGCCTCATCGATTGCGTCATTGATGCTTCGCAGCTCGGTTGAACGCGCTTCGGAAGAATCCAAATGATGCAAGTTACTTAGTTTCTCAAATGGCACGGCCAGTTTCGCTCTCTGCATCTGCTCACTCTTTTCAATGGCGATTGTTAGTTGCTCTTGAATTTGCTCCAGCTTCTCATTTAGCAAGGCACCTTCCGCGAAATCCAAGAGCATCAATGGCAAGACGGGCCCTTTTAACGCACGCTTCAATTTTGATGCGTCCTTCAGATGCACAACGCTGCGTCCCTTTGTATCGCGGATGACACCACCGGTCCGCTTTAAAGTTCCGAGTGAGATTTGACGCCCGATCTCTGCAGGAACTTCCAAAATGATCTCCTTCGCTTTTGGTAGGCGCATTCTTGAGAGTGACTTGAGCACGACGCGGAGGTGATTTGAACGGCGGGACGGTAACTCACTTTTCTTGAGCTGCTTCAATGCTACGCGTGTTAGATCCGCCGTTGTCCACGACACGAGCGGCTCTCCAGTTGTCAGCGCCAGGCTGCGACTCGTTTTCTTTCGCTGCTGGACACGCGGCTGCCGATGTTTCATTGTAATGCCAACGATCGTTTCCGCTTGTTCAAGTCTGACTCGCTAGTCGTTCATACTTACCGCCTCCCAGGAATAAAACCAAACCGAGATCGCGTAGTCGTTGCATTTGCTGGCGAAGTTTTTCCCGGACGTGTCGGTTCTCAGGAAAACGAGAAGCGGCGAGCGGTGCGCACGCTGCAAAAACTTCGCTCATCGTGAAAGTATCGGATCGGATTTTGGAAATTCCTTCCATCGTCAATTGCAGCCATCCTGAAAAGCTTTGTACTAATCGCTCCATCTGTCGCCGTTGAAGTCGCACGCGTGGTGGAGCTTCGATAGCTGCCTCGCGCAATGTGGTTACGCGCGATAGTGAGGCGCGCAAAGTTTCAACGGGTTTGCGCAACTCGTTTAGATCATCGGCAGTCCAGAGCTGAGGTTTCGGGCTGCTGCCAAATCCAGATTGGATGAAACGACACAGGGTGTTGATGGCGCCGCGATTCTTGATCTCAATGCCACATTCGCGATTGCGATACATCCCCGAGAAGGTCGCGTTTGCTGAAGTAATTAGCGCACATTTCTTGTCCACAACATAAACTTTTGCGTGCAGAGAGCTCAGACTTAGGATGCCGCCCATTCGCTCGGCCAGTGCATGTAATGCATCAAGGTCCGACGCATTGCTCGCGAAGTCACCCAGCAACGTACGCGTCAGGAGCGTGACGGTGACGTTGGCGCCCAGGTGAGAAACTGCATCTTGCAAATACCTTCCGACATAGGGACTCGACACTGCTAGCGAAGATGAGCAATCCTCTAGCGCACTCTTCAGCCACCGATCTGTGGGCGAGACGACAATCATTTAGACCGTTGCGACAGCTTCGCGAGTTTCGTCCGGAAGAATCGACATCGGCTGGACAAACATTTTGCCCGCCTGGAATGCATCGCCTGGCGATTCGCCAGCGTCCCAATCCACTTTGATGACGCGAATGCTCTCCGTGTCGCAGTAAACTTCTTGAACCACGCCGCCACGAACTTCGATTATGAGCGTCTGCATAGAATGGTTTTATCGCGAACGCGTTCTGAGATCCATTTTATTTAAATCGCGATCGTAAAATTTGGTTTTGTTATTCCATTCAAGCTCAAGACCAATCGTGTTCTTAAAACAATCACCTTATGCGTTGGACTGTCGTAAACGTTTTGATCAACGCGAATCTGCGTCGCGAACTTGCGTTCAGTCCAGCCGCGGTCAGTAAACGCTTTATCGATCGATGCTGAAACCTTGCTTCTACCACCCCCGCCAACCGTGATGTGACTCTTCTGAAGGCGAAACTTGGTGAGTACCGCCACAATATCGTCCCATTCCTCACGAAAATCGGTGTGCAACACTGCTGACGCATGTCGCCATTCGTGTACCTCGTAATTCTTCCGAATAAATTTAGGGAAATCGCTTATGGCCACGACGCGGATCTACTTCCTCGAGGTAAATAGATCCAGAGTTAATGTGGACCTGATTACAGCAATGCCGATTGTCGATCTTACCGCCAGTCCAGCTCGGACCTACTTGGCGGGCCGACCGATGCTGAAGGCGCCCATTGGTTTCGCGTCGGGGTGTGGCGTTCTTTTCATTAGATCGCTCTTGATGTATCGGAGGAATTCTTCGCCGAAAAGAATCCGTTACTTCACATTTGCGATCTTAACGATACCACCCTTTGCCCGCGAGTCCTTTGGATCCTTAACCACAGTCACGTACAGTTCTTTCTCGCCTTCGCTGAACGCGACGTTTGTTGTGCCATCACCCGCGGCAATCTCAAATACGTGTAGAAGCTTGCCGTCAGGAGATATCTTCAAAATCTTACCGCCGAACCATTGGGCAACATAAATGTTACCCTTGATGTCGACCTTCATGCTGTCAGGTCCAATCCACCAGGATTCGACCTTGTTTCTTGTGAGAAGGTTTAGCAGCGCAAAATTCGATCTATTGCTCAGCGAGCCGTCGTCATTGATCTTGAATTTCAATATGCAGTTTCCGACGGTTTCGCTGACGTAGAGGGTCTTTTGATCTGGAGAAACGCCTATTCCGTTGGCGTAATTGAGATCGTCCGCTACCTCGACCCATTTCTCGCTGCCAGGCGCAAGATAAAGAATTTTCCCCGCCACGGCGGTTGGCAGATCCTTGTACGGGCCAAACACCGTGGCATAAGCACCGCCGTTGGCGGTCACCACAATATCATTGATGCCGCCGTCGAACTTCTTGCCGTTTTTGTCGGCATCCCAACGGCGCAGCTGCTTGCCGGTCATATCGAGTTCAAGGATGGCGCCATGCTCCTCAGTGCACGCGAGCAGGAATGTCTTCTGTTTCGTGAGCGCCAACCCGTTATGGCCGCAACCCGGAGTGTGATTCAACACGGTGGTTGTTTTGCCATCCCATTTCGACAGCGTGTTAGAGACCCAGCCAACGTAGTAAAGGTTGCCGTCGACGTACAACGGGCCCTCGGGTCCAAGGATATTGCTGACGATGACTGTTTCGTCGGCGCCCGCTGCCGTAGCAGCCAACATTGCGCCAACGGCGAAGCAGATAATCTTACTTATCCTCATTTTGATTCCTTTCGGTTAGCTAAGGCATAGACGAACGATCGAGCGCGGTGACGTATTCAAATGCCGACATTCTTTTAGACAGAATTAACAGAGTTATTCGATGAGGTTTCAATGGAGAGAAATAAATGGGACGCGACAGAGCGCATCCCTGCGTTCGCCTGTGTTTACATCCCATCAAACATCGAACATCAAACATGCGGCGCTAGCCGCTTAGCTGGTGATCGTACTCCGCGCTGTCGAAGTGGCCTTTTGATTCTGCGATGAGTCCGTTGTTGTCGATCTTCCAAAGTTCGTAGCCGCAAATCCGAACTTTATTTCCCGTGCCGCCTGGTCCGGTGTTCGTTCCGGTTAATGTCCAGTGAAACGCGGTTGCGTTTGGTTGAGGTTCCAACTTGTCGAACGTCACGACCATGTCCGGGAATGTTGTCATGAATGCTTGCGCTTTCCCTGGCAATCGCCGCGCGCCCAACCGCGGGCGGTCCCCTGTTAATGCTAATTGAGCCATGCTCGGCGAAAAATGCCGCAACCTTCTCCGGATCCTGGCTGCACCACGCCTTCGCGTAACGTTGGGCGAACTTATCTAACTCAGCACGATCATTCACGTGCCTGTCTTCGGCGCGACGAGTTCGCGCAGATTGTAGGTTGAGTAAGCCTTGGGCTCATCGCCTTTGGCGATAATCGCGTCGACGACGCGGCCAAACTCTTCCGTGTGCCAGTGTCGCCGCGTCTTCCACCACTCTTGCACGCCAGGGTAGGCAATCAGATCGCTCACCGTCCGCTCGATCTTGCCCCATGTCGATGCCGTGAGCAGGCCGTCGCGATGGGCGAAATACATTCCTTCGAAGTAGTTTAAGAAGCGGTTGAAGAACGCGCTGAACCTGAGTTTTGAGACCGGATCGAGATCGGTGAAAGACTTCACCCCGCGGAGATAAATTGCGCTGAACTCGGCACTATCATTTAGGGCGCATGTCAGATCGCCCCACTCCGTGGTGAGAGTGTTCACCGCTGATTGCCGTCGTTCTTTGGTTTGCTCTCTGATTTGGATCGCGAGATAAATAAGTGAGGGGATTCCAATAAACACCGCCGCCAATTGCCCGATCGCCGCCAGCATTTCCCAATTCATAAGCAGGACATCATTTCGAAGGAACAATTACAGCTCTGACGTGATCAATGGAATCCTGAAGTGCGTCTAGTGCCGCATTAATTTGAGGTGAGTCGAGATCGACAACGCGCAATGTCTCTGGCGGAAATCGAAGTTTTCCGCTGCGCGCGAATTCGATGAGTGCTGGAAGTTCAGTAGCCAGATGATCGGAGACGCCGATGATCTCCACTTCTTTGTTGATCAACTCAGTGTACGGAAGGATCGACATCGATTCGGCGGTTAATCCGACAAGAGCGGCGCGTCCGAGAGGGCCTAGGCAGAGTACGGCCTGGCGCATGGTTTTTGCAGACCCGATCAATTCGAGTGCGACATCGACTCCTCTTCCAGCGGTTGCCTTTTTGATTTGCTCGACCGGGTCTGCTGCCCTGGCGTCGATAGCGATAGCTCCCATGCCTGCGGCTGACGCGAGCTTCGCAGGATTGATGTCAACTACATAGATGTCTCCGCAATCGAAGGCGCGTGCCAATTGCAACGCCGAAAATCCGAGGCCGCCGAAGCCAAAAATCGCAATCGACTCGCCGGCTTTGAAGCGCGCCTTGTTCAGAGCATGAAGCGCAGTTGCCGACGAGCACATCATGATTGCGCCGATCTCGAATGGGATTTCATCCGGCAATACGAACACATTTGTACCGGGAACTTTGATGAATTCCGCGTAACCGCCGTCCCGATGTTTGCCAATCATCTGTCCGCTGCGACAGAACTGTTCCAAGCTGCGCAAACAGAACTCGCAAGTCCCGCAATGCACTAAATAGTGTACGCAAACGCGGTCTCCCTCTGAGAGGTGCGTCACGTCGCTGCCAACTTCCTCCACGCGGCCAGCGATTTCGTGCCCGAGCGTGAGCGGTAGATCGTCAATTCTCGAAATGCCAGCGCGATAATGCGCATCCGAGTGACAGATGCCGGCAGCTGCAACGCGAATCAAAACGTCCGACGATCCCAGCTCGGGAATTGGAATGTCCGCCTCCTCGAGCGGTTTTCCGAGCTGCACGAGCCGCACCGCTCTCATTTTCTGGCCATCGCAACTCGTGTTTTGAATGAACGCTTGAGCCGACGAGCGCTGACAACGCCGCACCTTGGTGCCGACCTATTTCTTTGTCGTTACACGCGTAACAGTGAAAATCTCGCTCGGAAGAACCTGACCCTTGGGCTTACCCGGACCCTCCTGTGAAATGATGCGGGACTTAAAAATCTTTTCGGTAAGCTCGATGATTTCTTCCACGGACGTCGAATCGGAAGATTCATCGCTAAATCGCCAGGTCTCAATTAGGCGGCCATGTTCAATCCGCCATTTTCCCCGGGTATTGTCGCCTTCATCCGTGGGATCGAGGACCCATGTCCCGTCAGCGCGATGACCGGCACAATCAATGCGACAATGACAAGTGTAGTGCGCATCAATGCTTCTGTGTGATGTAGCCGTAAATCTTCTCGTTATACCGGCGGGCATACTCTTCCTGTCGTTCTCGAAGTGGTATGTCGTTAGTGACGCAGCCGATTCCAGCATTGGCTTGGGGATATTTCTTGGCCACGTCGAACGGGACACCAACCGGGAACGATGCAATACTGCCCGCCCAATAAAACTTGATGTGCCCAGTGCGAATGTCTTGTTCGGCTTCCTTCACTGCGTCAGCCGGATTCCAAGTCGGTTCCGCCGCAACGCCACACCCAGCAACGAGGGCCAGTACGAGAATGCACAAGGTTTTCATCTAACGCTGATCGCTCTTGGTGAAGTCTTCTTTGGTGTAATCAATGACGTGATCCGCGCCGAGCGACCGGTGACGATTAAAAGTTAGGTCTTTGGGCTGTACTTGTCGATCAAAGCTTGGAAGCGCGGATCTTTGCGCAACGCGTCCCACGTCGGATCGAGCTTGAGCATTGGGACGGTGAGGCCGTTTGGGACAACGAGCAAATGATCCAGCAGTCGAAATGCTTCGTCGAATTCACCCGTCCAGGCATAAATCTGGGCGAGCGGAGCGGCCATTTGCGGTCCATCAAAGGCGTCCTCAGATTCAGGTAGCAATTCGACGGCGCGCTTGCCTTCGGCGATGGCTTCCTGCTTTTGACCCAACGCCGCGAGGATGACGCCGTGCTGCCCGTGTCGAGCGGGATCTTCAGGGGCTGCGCTCAATAGCTCTTCTGAGACGACGCGGGCGTGCTCGAGAGCTGTTCGAGCCTTCGCTTCATCGCCCTGAAGCAGGTAAAGCTCGCCTTCCAGGAACGCCTTCGGGGAAGGGGCTGTGCTCGTGTTATGCAATGTCTCGCCGCGGAATTGATGCAGAACCTGAAGCGCTTCGGGAAAGTTCCGCTTTAGCCTCAGAATCCAAACCCGTGCCAATGTCATTAGGCCGGGATCGGTTTCAGACGGCATCGAGGAAAACACTTTTTCGGCCGCGCTAAGATCGCCTTTCAATTGGAGCGCGACGAATCCTTTCAATCCGCGCGCCTGAAACGATTGTGGCGATGTCGCAATGAGGCGATCAACAGTCTTGTCGGCGGCTTCGAAATCCCTCTGGCCCATGTAACTGTAACAAAGGTTCATCAGGACGTTGGTGTTTTTAGGATCGAGGGTGGCCGCTTTTTCTAAACTCGCGTTTGATTCCGCCCATTTGCCCTGACGTCGCTGAATGGAGCCGATAGCCAGATAGGCCTGGGACTCGTTAGGCAGACCGCGTTTGGAAATGTCGAATTCGGCCAGGGCACGCTCGTAATTGCGATCGCCATAATAATAAGAGAAACCGAGTGCGAGATGGCCTTCGGGAAGATCCGGTTGCAATCGCAAGGCCTCATCCGCATTGAGGCGCGCTTTCTCCCGGCGCGCCGGCACCGGGTCCGATGTGTGGTACAGCCAGCTCTCCACCATGGACAGACCAGCAAAAGCCAGGGCAAAATTTGGATCGAGCTTGATGGCTTGTTCGAACAGCGGCTCAGCTTTCAATGACGTGTCGCGGAACATCTCCCTCTGGCTGGCGTAATCGTGTGCCTGGAGGAAAAGCAGATAGGCGTCCGGATTTTGGGTCGGCCGGCGATCGAGACGTGCTTTTTCATTTGGCGAAAGCTTTGCCCGAAGAGCAGAGGCAATCTTTTGGGCGAGATCTGTTTGAATGGCGAATACGTCAGTCAAATCGCGGTCGTAATCTTCCGCCCAAATGTGCTCGTCGTTGTTGGCATCGATCAGCTGCACGTTCACGCGCACCCGACTGCCGATACGGCGAACGCTGCCTTCTAAAAGCGTGGCCACGCCGAGCATTTTGCCAATTTCGCGGGCGTTTCTCGTCCCGCTGCCGCGATACGACATAACCGAAGTCCGCGAAATCACTTTCAAATCGCCGATTTTCGAGAGGTTTGTCAGAATATCGTCCTGCATTCCGTCAGCGAAGTAGGCATTTTCTTTTTCATCGCTCAGATTTTGGAACGGCAGCACTGCGATCGACTTGTCGATCTTGCGAGCGGAGGCCCGCGGCAAGAGGAAGAAACCTGCGGCTACTGAAACGATCACGCCCGTTGCAATAAGGATGATCACGTTGCGACCAAGATGCATTTCGGTTGCGGTTGTCTTTGTCGCACGAATTCCCTGTGGTGTGACGTCGAAGGCCCAGGCGAGAATCAAGGCGATGGGAAATCCGATCAGTAAGAGCAGCACGAGCGAACGGAATGTCCAATTCGGCAATTCCCACGCCGGGAAAACTGCCGATCCGATTTGAATGATGAATCCTGCCGCAATGATGTAGGCGGCTGCGACTCGATAAACTTTTCGACGCTGCAATTCCTCAAAAAAGCCGCTCATAAAAAGAAATTTAGATGCATCGCGCATCGCGATCATAACTCAATTCGTTAGTCCACAGTGATTACCACTTTTCCCCGGGCGTGACCTTGTTCGAGATAGCGGATCGCCTCAGGCAGGTCGCTCAACTTGTAACTCCGATCGATTACTGGTTTCACTTTTCCGGACTGCATCATATCGGCCAGGATGGTCAGGTCCTTTTGGTTCAGTTCCGCCACCATCATGCCCATCTTCTGACTCACGAACCGTGACAACACCATCGTTTTAATCACGCGGCCGAAAGGCCCAACCCACCGACTGTCGTTAGGCCCACCACCACCGATCAGGATGTATTTGCCGTTGGGATTTAAGATAGCTCTACATTCCGATAACGAATGGTTTGGAACGTTGTCGAGAATTACGTCGTAACGTTCCGCACCTTTCGCGAAATCCTCTTTGGTATAATCGATGACGTGATCTGCGCCGAGCGATCGAACCAGATCGACATTCCGCGTGCTGCACACGCCGGTCACGTCTGCACCGAACGATTTCGCGATCTGCACGGCGAACGTGCCGACGCCCCCCGACGCTCCGTTAATCAAGACCTTCTGCCCCGTCTGAACTTTTCCCTTGTCGCGAAGGCCCTGTAACGCGGTGATTGCAGCAATAGGCACAGAAGCCGCTTCCTCAAACGTGAGGTTCGCCGGTTTCAGCGCAACCGCTCGATCCGCGCGAGGACATACGAACTCGGCGAAGGCCCCGGTTTTCCCGCCGAACACTTCATCGCCTGATTTGAACTGCGAGACATTCTTACCGACGGCTTCAACTGTTCCTGCAAAGTCAACACCCAATCGCGTGTCTTTGGGTTTTCGCAACCCAACCCCCATCATGCGCATGATTTTGGGCGTGCCTTCAATGAAATGCCAGTCGAGTGGATTCACCGAAGCTGCGCGAACTCTGACCAGGAGTTGATCGTCATTCGGAGTGGGCTTTTCAATCTCCTGAAGCTTAAGATTGGGCACACCGTAGTCGCAGTAGACAATAGCTTTCATAGTATTACTCCGAGCAGCCGTGTTGCGATTGCAGTCGTTGGTTGAACTCCAGTAGGCGATTTGAAACCAGACTAAGAACGCGAGTAAAATTACGATTACACTCCACTTTAGGATGCGCTTCCACAGCTTACGGGGGCGCTTCGCTTTTGCTTCATCATTCATAACTGTTTTCTTTCCTCGGTTAACTGTGGGCGTCGTGTTATTCAACAGTTATCACGACTTTGCCGCGCGCGTGGCCTTGTTCGAGATAGGCAAGCGCCTGCGGAGTCTCGGTTAATGATTTGTAGGTGCGATCGATGACCGGCTTCATTTTTCCGGATTGCATGAGATCGGCAAGATACGTCAGGTCGTTGTGATTTAGTTCCGCGATGAAGAACTTGAATTTTTGGCTGGTGAACTTCGACATGAACGGCGTCGTAAAGGAGCGGGCCATATGCGACCACGTATCCTCGTGCCATCCCGCTCCGCCAATCCCGGCGAGCACGCACATGCCGTTTGGAGTTAAAACGCGCCGGCGCTCGGAAAACGTGTGGTTCTGCACGCTATCGAAAATCACGTCATAACGCTGGTCCCCTTTCGTGAAATCCTCTTTGGTGTAATCGATCACGTGATCTGCGCCGATGGACCGGACAAGATCGAGGTTGCGGGTACTGCAAACACCGGTCACTTCCGCGCCCATCGCTTACGCGATTTGCACCGCG
>WNGE01005359.1_pt1 | contig 18073 bp, 19 predicted proteins | sample 5400651 | NCBI WGS metagenome assembly WNGE01 (sample SAMN13153370, study PRJNA577476) | soil metagenome | isolation source: 60 cm soil or saprolite under grassland replicate 2 | place: USA:California | collected 2016-06-15
GCCTCTCCATGGTGCGCGAGTTGCTCAGCTTCATCCCGTCCAACAATCTCGCCGATCCGCCGCGCAAGCCCACTGCCGATCCCATCGACCGCGCCGAGGACGCGCTCGACACGGTGGTGCCGGTGGAGAGCAACATCCCTTACGACATCAAGGATGTCGTGCATCGCGTCGTCGACGACGGCTACTTCTTCGAGGTGCAGGAGCACTACGCCAGGAACATCGTCATCGGATTCGCCCGCTTCAACGGACGCTCCACCGGCATCGTCGCCAACCAGCCCGCGATGCTGGCGGGCGTGCTCGACATTGCGGCCTCGATCAAAGCGGCGCGCTTCGTGCGTTTCTGCGACTGCTTCAACATTCCGCTGGTCGTCTTCCAGGATGTCCCCGGCTTTCTGCCCGGAATTCAGCAGGAGTACGGCGGCATCATCATTCACGGCGCGAAGCTGCTCTATGCCTTCGCCGAGGCCACCGTGCCCAAGATCACGGTGATCACCCGCAAGTCGTACGGCGGCGCCTATTGCGTGATGAACTCCAAGCAGATCCGCGCCGATGTCAACTATGCCTGGCCCACGGCCGAGATCGCCGTGATGGGCCCCGAGGGTGCGGTGAACATCGTCTACCGGCGCGAGCTGGACCGCGCTGCGCGCGAGGGCGCCGATGGACTCACGGGCGAGGAGGCCGTGCAAAAGCTGCGCGCCGAAAAGATCGAGGAGTTCCGCGACAAGTTCGCGAACCCCTACATTGCCGCCGAGCGCGGATATATCGATTCCGTCATTCGCCCCCGCGACACGCGCCAGAAGATCATCCAGGCGCTGGAAATGCTCGACGGCAAGCGCGACAAGAACCCGCCGAAGAAGCACGGGAACATACCGCTGTAGATCGAAGGCGGCAGCGCGGTACAATCGTTCTGTATGCACAGCCTCCCCCTGCCCCTGGCCGCCTTTTTCGCCGGAGTGCTCTCCTTCCTTTCGCCTTGCGTGCTGCCGCTGGTGCCGGGCTATGTCTCGCTGATCTCGGGCGCGAGCGTCGAGACCCTGCAGGCCGCCGACCGCAAGCTGCTGCGCACCGTGATGGTGAATTCGCTTTGCTTCATCCTGGGCTTCAGCGTGGTGTTCGTTGCGCTGGGCGCGGTGGCCACCAGCGTCGGACAACTCACACATCAGTACCATCGTCCGCTGGCGATCCTCGCGGGCGTTATTATCATCGTCTTCGGACTGCACCTCACCGGAATCTTCAAGATCAACGCGCTTTACGCGGACAAGCGACTGCACGGCATGCAGGGCGGCGCAAGTCCTCTGGGCGCATTCCTCATCGGCTTTGCCTTCGCCTTCGGATGGACACCGTGCATCGGCCCCATCCTCGCGGGCATTCTGCTGCTGGCGGGCTCGCAGGATACGGTCTACAAGGGAATCCTTTTACTCGCCGTCTACTCGGCCGGACTGGCGGTGCCGTTCCTACTCACATCCCTTGGCGTCAACCGCTTTCTTGGCTTCTATGCGCGCTTCCGGCGCCACCTGCACGCGGTGGAGGTCTTCAGCGGCGTGCTGCTCATCGTCTTCGGTCTGCTGATTGCGCTGGGGCGCTTCACCATACTCTCCGGCTATCTCGGCTTCCTGAACCGCTTCTCGTTGTAGCGTCGTGCGCGACGTTTTTCCGTGTTGCCCATCTAATTTCTAAAGCAAAATGTTTGATATCCAGGAGGCCTGTCTAGTTTGAAGCGCACCGTCGTAGTCTTCACCGTGATGGTCGTGGTGCTTGCGGGACTGCTGGTGCTTGCCCGCTTCCGGCAGGCCCTGCCTGGGGCGGCGCCCGCTCGAAACCCGGTCGCAAGCTCGCCCGGCCATAGCGCGCCGGACTTCGACCTCACCGACCTGCAGGGAAACGAGGTCAAGCTCAGCGACCTGCGCGGCAAGGCCGTGGTGCTCAACTTCTGGGCCTCGTGGTGCGCGCCCTGCAAGCAGGAGATTCCGTGGTTCGTGGAGATGCAGAAGCGCTACGGCAGCCAGGGCCTGCAGATCGTCGGCATCTCGATGGACGACGGCGATCCCAAAGAGGTCGTGAAGTTCGCCGCCGAGAACGCGATCAACTATCCCGTCGTCTTCGGCGTGGAGAAGGTTGCCGACGAGTACGGCGGCATCGACTATCTCCCCACCACGTTCTACATCGACCGTAACGGCGTGGTGCTGGACCGCGTTTATGGCCAGCCGGAGCGCGACGAAATCGAGCAGAAGATCAAGCGGGCGATCGCCACCACGGCAACAGGCTAGCCGCTTTCGTGAACTTCGCAGGCCTGGCGCAGATCCGCTAAACTAAGTTCGTGAACGTCCGCCGCATTTCTTCAAGGTCCTGGTTTCCACGATTCTGGTTTTCAAGATTCCCGGCCGCATCCTTGTGCGCGCTTGTTGTCTGCACACCAGCCCTCGGGCAAGGCTCGGGGCCCGTGGTCACAGTGGCGCCGATTGCCGACATCGTGGTGGCGCGAGGCGGCAAAGCCCCGCTGGAGATTGCGCTGCGAGTCAACCGCGGCTTCCACGTAAACTCGCACCAGCCGAATGACGAGCTGCTGGTCCCCACTGTGGTGCAGCTGGACCCGCCCGAGGGCATCACGATCATGAACATTGCATATCCCGAAGCCCAGGAGATCGCGCTGCCCTTCGCCGCACAAAAGCTGAGCGTCTACTCGGGAAGCTTTGCCGTCACGGCCGAGGTGCGCGTGCACAAAGGGGTTGGGCTTGGCACCCAGCGCGTGCACGGTCGGGTGCGCTACCAGGCCTGCGACAACCGCCAGTGCTTCCCTCCGAAAACCACGCCCCTGCAGTTCGACGGGACCGTCGTGCGCAAGAAGAAGCATTGATTCCACAGCTCTGTGATTTTTAAAACGAGGCGCCACGCTGACTACCCCACTTAGCAAAAGAAGCTTGAGTGGGGCACCACTCGCCAAAGATGTAGGTCCGCGCTTCCTCTGCTAACATCTTCTGCCATGGATCAGCCGTTGAACTCCGGCAAAGTGCGGGTGCGCTTTGCCCCATCGCCCACCGGACAAGTTCACGTAGGCAATGCCCGCACCGCGCTCTTCAACTGGCTCTTCGCGCGCCAGCAGGGCGGCTCGTTCATCCTGCGCATCGAAGATACCGACCTGGACCGCAGCGAGGCGCGCTTCGAGATCCAGCTCATGGATGACATTCGCTGGCTGGGCCTGGACTGGGACGAGGGGCCGGATGTCGGCGGCGCCTTTGCGCCGTATCGCCAGAGCGACAAGTGGCAGGTCTATCGCGCCCATGCCGAGCGCCTGGTCGCTGAGGGCAATGCCTACCGCTGCTTCTGCACGCAGGAGATGCTCGACCGTCAGCGCGAGGAGGCGATGGCGCAGGGGCTGCAGCCGAATTATCCCGGCACCTGCCGCAATCTTCCGGCCCATGAGGCAGAGCGCCGCCATGCCGCGGGCGAGGCCTGCGCCATCCGGCTAAAAATCCCCGAGAAGCCGATTCGCTTTCACGACCTGGTGCGCGGCTGGGTCGAGTTTCCCAGCGACGTGGTCAGCGATCCAATCATCGTACAACTACGTGGTTGTGATTGATGCCTCGGAGATGCAGATCACGCACGTGATCCGCGGCGACGACCACCTCTCGAACACGCCCAAGCAGGTCGTGCTGTATGAGGCGCTGGGCTGGCAGGTGCCGGAGTTCGCGCACTTGTCCACAATCCTCGGTCCGGACAAGGAGCGGCTCTCCAAGCGCCACGGTGCGACCTCGCTGGCGAACTTCCGCGAGATGGGCGTGCTGCCCGAGGCACTAATGAACTACATGGCGCTGCTGGGATGGGCACCGACGGGAGGCGACCGCGAGATCTTTACGTCCGGCGAGCTGATCGAGGAGTTCGACCTCACGCGCGTTACGCCCTCGCCCGCGGTCTTCGACTTTGAAAAGCTCTACTGGCTCAACCGCCACTACATCAAGCAGGCTGCGCCGGAGCGCATCGCCGCGCTGGCCGAGCCCTACTATCTGGGCGTGCTCGGATTGGATGAGGAGGCGGCGAAGGCCAATCCGGAGCTGCGCGCCTGGCTGGGCCGCATCACCGCCGCACTGGCGCAGTCGGTGAACAAGCTGGACGAGTTGCCCGAGCGCGCTGCGCCGGTGCTGCACCATGAGGCGGGGGTGGCGTTTCTCACCGCGGCGGAGAACGCCGCCGTGCTCGCGGCCGAATCCGCGACGCGCGTGCTTGATCTGTTTGCGGCCAAGATCGAGTCCGAGCCCGAGCCTATCTCCGCGGCCCGCTTCAAGGCAATCGTCAAAGAGGTGCAAAAAGAGAGTGGCGTGAAGGGGCCGGAACTCTTTCACCCCATTCGCATCCTCATCACCGGCGCGCAGTCCGGTCCGGAGTTCGACAAGCTGGTGCCGCTGATGGAGGAGGGCGCAGGCCTCAACCTGCCTCGGCCGATATTGAGCGTCAAGCAGCGCGCGGCAGCCTGGGCACAGGTGAAGGCGCAGAAGTAGTTGCAAGACCAACTTCTGCCAAAAGAAGTCGCCCCAGCAACCCCAAATGCGGGGATTGCCGGGGACCCCGGCAGAAGTGGGGCACCAATGCGGCGCGTGCGTTTTCAAAATCCGGGGGCACCCGCGAGACATAACTTCGGTGTCCAGCTATCCGGCATCTCTGCTTTACTTTCGCTTCGGCAGCCTGCATACTTTCCAGACCGATCCTAATGGTTAGCCGAAACGCATGAGCGCTCTATTGCGAAGTGTGTTCATCCTGGCGGTCCTGCTGCTCGCCTTTGGACTGCTGACCGAAGCCTTTCATCTGATGAACCAGCCGAGCGACCGCGCATTTCTGGGCGGCATGGCGATGATCCTCGGCCTGGCGCTGGCCGTGCCGATGGTGGTGCACCTGATCTGGAGAAGATTGCGATGACGACCCTGAGGGGCAATCTTCAAGACGAAGACGATGTTCTGTTGGGCGCACGAATGCAGGGCCGCAGAATCATCCGCTGGCTGCTGATCATCCTCGCCTTTATCGTGGGATGGATCATCCTGACCACCATCGGGCGCGTGACCCGCATCGATGCCGGACACGTGGGCATCGAGATCAACCTGGCGGGCAGCCAGCGCGGCGCCTCCGATATTCCCATCCGCACCGGCTGGGTCTTCTATAGCCCGCTCAAGAGCCAGGTGATCCAGTTCCCCACCTATGTGCAGACCGTGAAGTGGACCGCGAACCTCCATGAAGGTCACGAGGTGAACGAGGAGATGGGCTTCAACTCGAAAGAGGGCATGGAGATCCGCTCGGACGTCTCGCTCTCCTATGCCATCGACGGCAGCAAGGTGCCGGAGTTCTACGTCAAATATCGCATCGCCGATCTTGACCTGTTCACCCACGGCATCCTGCGCGATATCGTGCGCAACTCGCTGAACGAGGTGGCCTCGACCTACACGGTGGAGGACATCTACGGCGAGAAGAAGGCGGAGTTCCTCAAGCAGGTGGAGACGATGATCGCAAGCAAGATTTCGCCCGTGGGGGTTTCGGTGCAGCAGTTCGGATTTATTGGAGCGCCGCGCGTTCCGGCGGTGATCGCCAACGCCATCACCGCAAAGGCGCAGGCCATCCAGGAGGCCGAGCGCGCCAAGAACGAGCTGGCGACGATCCAAGCCGAGGCGGCCAAGAAGATCGCCGCCGCCGAGGGCGATGCCAAATCGCAAGTGCTGCGCGCGCAAGGCGAGGCCGATTCCAACCGCATCCGCCAGAGTTCGCTGACGCCGAATTTGCTTGAGTTGCGCAGGCTGGAGAACGAGCGCGCGCTGATCGACCGCTGGGACGGCCGACTGCCTGAGGTGCAGGCCGGCGGACAGAACGGATTGCTGCTGCAACTGCCGCAGAAGCGCTAAACAAAATCCCACGTCCGCTCACTGCGGCAGATGTGGATACTCTCGAATCTCAGGAATCCGAGATTCTGCCCTACGCCGCCTTGCCGCGCATGTCGCGCAGTGTGCAGATCTGGTCATAGGCATCGGAGATGCTCTCGGCCTGCCGTTCGAGCAGGGACCTCACCTGGGTGGAAAAGTCCAGGCTGAGCGCCTGCTGGTAAAAGTCGCGGGTGGTGCGCTCGGCCGCGGAGACCGCGCTGAGAATTGTGCCGTCGTTGGCTCCGCGCGCGAATTGCAGGTCGGCCCAGGCGCGCTGCACGCGCTCCGCCATGGCCGCGCTACGGGAGAAGCCGGCCTCGCCCAACTGCTGCGCCGCTCTCTCCAACTCCGCCGCAAACCTGGCCCGCTCCATCGACATGCCGGTGAAGTAGGCGCTGAGGTCTGAGTTCCTGACATGCTCGGCGGCGTTCAGAAACCCTGCCTGAGCAACGCGGCAGCTCTTGATCAGCCCCGCGATTACATCGATATTGTTTTCCGTTTGCCTCTCGGTCGTTTCGGCGTCCATCGTCTGCAACCCTCCCCACTGGAATGCAGCTTAATTGCAGCTTTAGCCCATTGAGATGACAGAGATTGCCCAAGGGTGCAGGCCAGCTCTCGAATTGCACCGAAAACTGGCGCGACAGAACCATCTGAATCAAGGGTCCCCAGTTCGCCTGCCTTTGGCGTGCTGGGGCAGAAATAGGGCACATGAGCAAGACCAACGCCTGCCGGATCCTGGATTCGCTCGGCATACCGTACCGGCTGCGCGAGTACCAGGTTGATCCCGACGACCTCTCAGCGGAAAGCGTCGCCGCCAAGGTCGGCCTGCCGCCCGCGCAGGTATTCAAGACGCTGGCTGTGCGGGGCGACCGTAACGGCGTCTCGGTGGCGGTGATTCCCGGAAATTACGAGCTCGACTGCAAGGCGCTGGCCCGCCTCACGGGAGACCGCAGCGTGGAGATGGTGCCGCTGAAGGAGGTGCAGAGCGTCACCGGATACATTCGCGGCGGGGTCACCGCCCTGGGAATGAAGAAGGAGTACCCGGTCTTCGCCGATGAGACGATGGAGCTATGGGATGAGGTCTGCGTCTCCGCCGGCCAGCGCGGAATGCAGATCATGATCGCCCCCGCGGACTATCTGCGCGCCACGAAGGCCATCGTGGGCCCGATCGCGCGCCAAAAATAGGAGCGGATCGTAGTAGCGGATCATCGTAGCGGGTGGGGTCATCCTTGACTCTGGTGCCCCGGCCCGCTAATGTGGAGCACCTGAGCCCATGCTCATCACCCCAGCACGCCAACAGCGGGCGCGCTGGGGACCCCGACGTTCTCCGATGCCGCGCCGCCAAGCTCAGCAAGCCAGATGCGACACCGGAGTCGCCCGTCCACCCACCAGGCAGCCAAGATTATGTTGGCGATTCTCAGCGTAGTCTGAGCGAGAGAAAAAGATGGTCCCGGAACTCGGTCATCCGGCATGGCGGGAACTTATCCTGGGCGAGAGAGAGGTCCCTTCTCCGCACTTCGGCTTCAACCTGCTGCTGACGAACAACCGGATCTACTACCGCAAGGAGCCGTCCGAGGAGCACCTGGCGGTCCTGGCCGAGCAGATCTACGAGTACCTCGCCAAGTACGAAGGCCTGTATCAAGATGAACTGAGGGGAATCTTCGGCGAGGACTATTCGGCGTTGTTCAGCCATGGATAAGTTCAGCCATGGATGAGATCAGTCACAGATGAAAGTGGTGTTGATCCGGGCGCCCGGGCGACCCAGGGCCTTCCTTCCCCGGCAGGCCTGCGGGTGGTCCGCCGAAGCGCGAGCGGGGCCAAACGCAGCAAGAAAGCCGGAATTACGAGAAAGGAATCATTCCGTCGCCTCGAGCATCCGATGCTGTAGGGATTAGTCTGAGCAGCAGCTTGCGACCGGGCAGCTTCCACCCAGCACGCCGACAGGTCCCGAGCAAGCCGCGGTTGGCTTGCTGCGGTGAAACTGCAGGTGCGCCGGGGCCCCGACAAGGACGGGAAAGTTACGAGCTACAATCAGTTATGGCGAGCACTCGCGAACGGATGGTCACCGGTGAGCTGACCGCACAGCGGTTCCGCGATCTGCTGGAAATTGTCCGCGAGAACCGCTCAACTGACGACCTCGAGATCATCCGCCGCGCTTACGACGTCTCCCTTCACCACCATGCCGGGCAGCTCCGCGCTTCCGGCGAGCCTTATCTCGTCCATCCCATCGAAGTTGCCATCATCCTTGCGGAGATGAAGCTGGATCCAACGGCCATCGCCGCTGGACTGCTGCACGATGCCATCGAGGACACGGCGTTCACCGTCGAGGAGCTGCGCCAGCAGTTTGGCGAGCAGGTGGCCCACATCGTCGAGGGCGTCACCAAGATCAGCAAGATCGACTTCGCCTCACGCGAGGAGGCGCAGGCGGAGAACGTGCGCAAGATGATGCTGGCCATGGTGGACGACATCCGCGTCGTCATCATCAAGCTGGCGGACCGCCTGCACAACATGCGCACGCTGCAGCACCTCTCCACCGAGCGCCAGATCAAGATTGCGACGGAGACGCTGGAGATCTATGCGCCGCTTGCCCACCGTCTCGGCATGGGCAAGGTGCGCGGCGAGCTCGAGGACCTCGCCTTTCCCTATGTCGATCCGCTGAGCTTTAAGCTGGTTTCCGAGCAACTGGAGCCGCTGCGCAAGGTGGGTGAGCCGGCGCTGGAAAAGATGGTGGAGACCGTCAAGCAGAAGCTGCACGAGTCCAAGATCGGCGTGGTGCGTGTCGACTCGCGCATCAAGCGAATGTATTCGATCTACCAGAAGATGATGAAGCAAAAGATCGCCGTCGACCAGATCTACGATCTGCTGGCGCTGCGGGTCATCTGCGCTTCGGTGACGGACTGTTACGCTGCGCTGGGCATCATTCACAACGCATGGCGTCCGGTGCCGGGGCGCATCAAGGACTTCATCGCCATGCCGCGGCCCAACCTTTACCAGTCGCTGCACACCACGGTGATCGCCGAAGACGGACATCCCTTCGAGGTGCAGATCCGCACCGAGGAGATGCACAAGCTGGCCGAAGAGGGCATCGCGGCGCACTGGAAGTACAAAGACGGGCCGATCTCGGCGCGCGACGAGCAGCGGCTGGCATGGCTGCGCCAGGTGGTGGAGTGGCAGCGCGAGATGGCCGACCCCGGCGAGTTCATGTCCACGCTGAAGATCGACCTCTATCCCGAGGAGGTCTACACCTTCACGCCCAAGGGCAAGGTGGTCATTCTTCCGCGCGACGCCACGCCGATCGACTTCGCCTACACGGTGCACACCGAGGTCGGCCACAGCTGCGTCGGAGCCAAGGTCAACGGCCGCATTGTTCCGCTACGCTCCAAACTGCGCTCGGGAGACATTGTCGAGATCATGACCCAGGCCGGGCACAAGCCCAGCCGCGACTGGCTGACCATCGTCAAGAGCTCGCGCGCGCGCCAGAAGATCAAGCACTGGCTCAACCTTCATCAGCGCGAACGCGCCATCGAAATCGGCCGCAAGCTGATCGAAAAAGAGGCGCGCAAGTACCGCATTGCGATCAAGGACATCAAGGACCCGGACCTGCTCCGGGCAGCGGGCGAATACGGCCTGGGCAAAGTGGACGACCTGATGGCCGGCATTGGCTACGGCAAGTATTCGGCGCGCTCCGTGCTCGCCAAGGTGCTGCCCGGCACAAATCTGCATCCCGGCGAAGAGCAGCAGGGCCTGGTCTCGGCGGTCAAGCGCGCCTTCGGCATGGACAGCTCCGCGCTCACCGTGCGCGGCACTGACGATCTGCTGGTCTATCGCGCGCGCTGCTGCAACCCGATCCGCGGCGAGGAGATCGTGGGCTACGTGACGCGCGGCAAGGGAGTGGCCGTGCACAGCAAGACCTGTTCGAACGTGCAGAACCTGATGTATGAGCCCGAGCGCAAGATCGCCGTGGAGTGGGCGGCGAAGGAGGTTCGCCTCGCTGGCCAGCCGACGGGCTTCCCGGTCAAGCTCGTGGTCTCCAGCGACGACCGCCCCGGCATGATCGCCCAGGTCTCCACCATCATCAGCGGCGAGAACGCGAACATCCGCCACATCGAGGCCAAGACCGGCGACTCGAAGGCGACCATCGACATCCTCCTCGAGACGCGGGATGTGAACCACCTCAATCGCATCATCACCGGCATTCGCCGCGTCCAGGGCGTGCACGACGTAGAGCGAGTGCAGAAGCTCACGAGCTGAGCCGCAGGCGACCATGTCCCGCTTCGCGCAGAAGTACCGCTCGCAACCCGGCGCGGCTGCCGGCCAGTACCCCGCCATCGAATCGGCATATGGTGCGTTGATGCGCGCGCTGCGCTGGTTTGTGGGCATGCTGATCGCCGGCGCGATTCTCGGACAAACTGTGCTGCACGGGCCACGGGTCCTGCTGGGGCGGCGGACCTTTCTTCCCGCGATCTTTGCCAGTTCGCTCATGGCCCTGGCCTATACCCTTCGCAACCGGCTGGTGCTGCCCTCGCTGGCGGAGCTGCGCGCCAATCCTCGCGACACAGCGGCCCTGCGGCGCTGGAGCCGCAACAACCTCATCGTGCAGTTTCTCTGCAGCGCCGTTGGACTGACCGGTTTTGCCCTGCAGCTGCTGGGCGCACCCATCTTCCTCGCCTTGACTCTCTACGTCATCGCCTTGATCTACCTGGTCCTGCTCCGGCCCGCGCGGCCATAGTCTTCCCGGCCACAGTCCCACCCGGCCACAGTCCCACAACTCAAGCCAAAGACAGGCTTGCCCGGACCCCGCTTCTGTTACTCAAGCTCCCCACGTAAAATGTTGCGTTCTCGATTTCGAAGTTGAAACCATGGAACGTTTCGAGGAGAGAGACCCCATGCGCGAAGTGATCGCCACGCCCAATGCACCGCAGGCCATCGGCCCGTATTCACAGGCCATTCGCACCAACGGCTTCGTCTTTGTCAGCGGACAGATCCCGCTCGATCCTGCAACCGGGCAGATCGTCGAGGGCGGCGTGGCTGAGCAGACCGAGCGCGTGCTCGCTAATCTTGAGGCGATCCTGAAGGCGGCGGGCAGCGCGCTGGACCAGGTGGTGCGCACCACGGTCTACCTCAAGGACATGGGCGAGTTCGTCGCGATGAACGAGGTCTACGCGCGCTTCTTTCCGCGCGAGGCCCCTGCCCGCGCTACCGTCGAAGTCGCGCGCCTGCCCAAGGACGTCCGGGTGGAGATTGATGCCATTGCCCTGGCGGAGTGATCGTCTCCTGACCCAATGCCGCGTTGACCACTCCGCGACCCAGAGTTAGAGTGGTCGGCTCGCAAACCGCGAGATCTACAAATATAAATTGAACACCATGGAGGAGAACATGGAGACCTCTCATGCGCTCGACACCTGCCTCAACGACACGCACGAACTCGAAGCGTTTCTGCACGCTTTCCTCGCCAAACTCGATGCGGGAAAACTGAAGGTCGGCGACGACGTTACTCACCAGGCGAAGGAGCTTGGGATGGAGCTGCCGCCGATGCTCAAAGACGCGACGATCACCTGGGAAGGCACCGGCGAATCTCACAGGCACGAGGCCGCCGGACGCAGCCAGACGCTCGTGTTTGTTCGGCCAGGAGACCCCCAGGCGGTCGGCCTGACCATCAAGTGCGTGAAGATTCGGAAGTGGACGGTCTGCCTGGAATGCGGCTGGATCTGGTGCCGGATTGTGGTCACCCGGCGGTTCTAGCTCGGCCAAGGACGCAAGGCTCGTTGCAGTAGAAAGCCTCCGCCACAGCGGAGGCTGAACTTTGTGCCGGGGCCGATCTGGCCTCCCGTCCTAGCCCTTGGTGACTTTGCCGGCGCGCAGGCAGCTGGAGCAGACGCGCACCCGGCGGGTGTTGCTGCTGCCCGCGACCTTGGCCTTCACCGGATGCAGGTTCGGGTTCCAGCGGCGGCGGGTCTTGTTGTTGGCGTGCGAGACATTGTTACCGAATTGCGGGCCTTTCCCGCAGACTGAACAAACCTGTGCCATGACTAACTCCGGGGTCCCCAGCGAGCCTTCCTTTGGCTTGCTGGGGCGAAACGATTGCCAAGCCTGAAATGAACAACTGGCTGGTCGCTAAATTTCGATTTTACAAGAGCCTGCCGATTTCAGCAACCCCGCGTGCGCACGGGACCCTCAGCGCCCTAGGAGAAGGCGCGCCACTACGAAGGCAACCGAGAGGGCGAACAGGATGCCAAAGATCGTCATGTTGTGCCGGGCCAGCCAGAGCGGCAGATAAATATCGAAGTTATCGCCGCGCTCATCGGTATAGCGGGCGGCCACGTCGGTCAGTGGGCAGCGGCCCTTGTTGAAGGCGATCACGACACATTCGATAAGAACCAAGAAAATCAGAATACCGGCCCGGTAGAACTGGCGGTGCGCTCCGGCGATTGGTATTCCCAGGATGCAAGCCACAAAGAACGCCCAGATGGCCGTGTGCAGCAGCTTGATGGCCGCCAGGGTTGCCGGCCGATGCCGATGAGACATGCAGAGCCCTTTCGAGCTCAGAGTATCATCCGGCACGAGGATGGCCCGTCCGCGCCCGCTCACACCCGCCATGGTCTACACTATCGATCATGAGTGCCACCCAAAACATCGAGGCCCAGCCCACCTCCATCAAGGTTCACAAGACGAGCGGCAGCACCATGGAGGTCCTCTGGAAGGACGGCCATCAGAGCACCTACAGCTTCGCCTACCTGCGCAACGCCTGCCCCTGCGCGCTGTGCAACGAGGAGCGTCAGAAGAGCGGCCGACTGCCCGACGAGCCCGTCCCGGCGGCGCCCGCCGCCCTGGGAACGCTGCCCATGTTCAAGCCGGCCATCCGGCCCGAGGTAGTGGAGCAGGTCGGCAACTACGCCATCCGCTTCGACTGGAACGACGGCCACAAGCACGGCATCTTCAGCTGGAGCTATTTGCGCCAGTGGTGCCCCTGCGAGCAGTGCCACAGCTTCCGCCACTCCAGCGACGGCCTCCAGTACGACATCGAGCACCATCCACCGCGCGAGAAGTGAGCGGCCCGCAAAACTGATAGTCTTTTCATAACGGCATTCGAGGCGATCGGGCCGGCGACCGGGGTCCCCGGCGCGCCCGTCGTTGGCGTGCTGGGGCAAAAGCATCCTCCATGGACTTTCTTTCCAAGCTCAATCCGCAGCAGCGCGAGGCGGTGGAGACCGTCGAAGGCCCTCTGCTGATTCTGGCCGGAGCTGGATCAGGCAAGACGCGCGTCATCACCTACCGCATCGCCTACCTTGTCGAGCATGAGCACGTCCCCGCCGACCGCATTCTGGCGGTCACCTTCACCAACAAGGCTGCCACGGAGATGGCGGAGCGCGTGCAACAGCTCATCGGCAGCCGCTCGCTTTCGAAGCCTCTCATCAGCACCTTCCATTCATTTTGCGTGCGCCTGCTGCGGCGCGACATTGAAGCGTTGCGCGTTGGCAAAGAGGGCTACACGCGCGACTTCATCATCTACGACGAAGCCGACCAGCAGCAGGTGGTGAAGCAGGCGATGAAGCGGCTTAGCCTGGACGACAAGCGGCTCACCCCGCGCGGCGTACTCGGCATGATCTCGTCGGCCAAGAACCACATGCAGGACCCGCAGGAGATGTACCTTAACGCCGCCGATCCACGCATGCAGCGCATCGCGCACATCTACAAGATCTACAAGGACGAGCTGCGCAAGGCCAACGCGCTGGATTTCGACGACCTGCTGCTGGAGAGCGTGCGCCTGCTCAAGGCCGACGCGGCGACGCGCGAAAAATATCAGCGACGCTTTCAGTACGTCCTCGTCGACGAGTACCAGGACACCAACCGTCCGCAGTACGAAATTATGTGCGCGCTGGCCGCCGCGCACCACAACCTCTGTGCGGTGGGTGACGAGGACCAGTCGATCTACTCCTGGCGCGGCGCCGACATTCACAACATCCTCGACTTCGAGCAGAACTTTCCGGAGGCGAAGATCATCCGGCTGGAGCAGAACTACCGCTCCACGCAGCCCATTCTGCGCGCCGCCTCGGCCGTGGTGAGCCACAACCTGCAGCGCAAGGGCAAGACACTGTGGACGGCGCGCGAGGGCGGCAGCCGCATCGGTTTCTACCAGGCGCCCGACGGAGAGAACGAGGCGCTCTTTGCCGCCGACTACATCGCGCGTTGGGCCGCCGAGCGCGCCAGCGAGGGCCTGCCGAACCGCGCGGCGGTCCTCTACCGCACCAATGCGCAGTCGCGCCTGCTGGAAGAGGCGCTGCGCCGCTACAGCCTGAAGTACAACGTCGTAGGAGGCTTCAGCTTCTACGATCGCGCCGAAATCAAGGACATGATCAGCTATCTCAAGCTCATCATGAATCCGGAGGACTCGGTGGGGCTGATGCGGGTGGTCAACACGCCGCCGCGCGGCATCGGCAAGACCACGATGGAGACCGTGGAGCGAATCGCGCTGGAGACCAATCTCTCGTTGTGGGGGGCCATCGAGCAGGCAGTCACGCGGCGTCTGCTGCCCGCACGCGCCACCGCGGCGCTGGCCGGCTTCCGCGAGCTGATTCTCGATGCGCGGGCGATGGCGTACGGAGATTTTGCGGAGCGCATGCAGTCGACCGTCTCGGAGGCCGCGGAGCCGGTGCCCGCGGCAATCGTGCCGGAGACGGACGCAGAGCTCGATGCGGAACTCGATTCTCAGACCGGCTTCGACTTCGGCGCTGCGGACGACAGCTTCGATGTGGGCAGCTTTGAAGCGGGAAGCAGCGAAACAAATAACGAATCGGGCGGAGAGAAAACATGGAGCGACAGCGCAGATGCAGACAGTGTAGGGGTCCTTCGCTCCGCTCAGGATGACACTGAAATCGGTGCCGATGAGGGGAACAGGGACGCAGAACAGGACCCCGCGCAGAAGGTCTCCACCGCCGAGCTGCTCAAGTTCCTTCTCGACCGCACCAAGTACATTCAATTGCTGGAGGCCGAGGACTCGCCCGATGCCGAGGCGCGCATCGAGAACCTGCGCGAGCTGGTCAACGCCGCCATGGATTCACGCGATCGCGGCGAGACCATCGGCGACTTTCTCGACCACGCGGCCCTCGTAGCCGACACCGATCAGTATGACGGATCGCAGCAGATCACGCTGATGACGCTGCACTCGGCCAAGGGACTGGAGTTTCCGCTGGTCTTTCTGGTCGGCATGGAGGAGGGGCTCTTTCCGCACTCGCGCACGCAGCTCTCGCCCATTGAAATGGAAGAAGAGCGCCGGCTCTGCTACGTGGGCATGACGCGCGCCATGGACACGCTGGTGCTAAGCCGCGCGCACTATCGCCGTCGCTACGGAACCGAAACGCCCGAGCCCTCGATCCCGTCGCGCTTCCTCGAAGAGGTCCCCATCGAACTGCTGGAAGACGTTGGCTCGCCCGGAAGGCAGAAGGGCACTGCGCCGCGCTTTGACGACTACAGCGGGCACGGCTCGACTCACTATGACTACGAGAACGAAGACCAATCGGCAACATCGAATTGGAGTGGAACCCGGGGCGGACGCTCGCCGCGCAACACAGTCGGTCGCACAAACTACAGCGGTCCGTCCTACAACTCCATCGACAACATCGCGGAGTTTTTCGCCTCTCGGGGCAAGAAGTTCTCCCGCCCGCAGCCGGATCCTTACCCTAGCAGGCCAAAGGCGGGCCTCCACCCCAGCAAGCCAAACACAGGCTTGCTGGGGGCCCCGGGCCTGCCGGGGACCCCGCCGCCCGCGCCTCACTCATCGCGAGGACTGCGCGCAGGCGACCGCGTCTGCCATCCTAAATATGGCGAAGGCATCATCTATCAGCGCGAAGGCGATGGGGAAGACGCCAAGGTTACGGTACAATTTCATAGATTCGGACTGAAGAAACTCGTCGAAAAATACGCCCAACTCAGCAAGGCATAAAGGAAGCGAACGATGGCCAATACCTCCGCTCTGCCCAAGGAAGAACGCAAGACCGCCAAGCGCGCCGCGCGCAAGAAAGCCGCTCCCAAGGCCGCCCGCACCCACGAGCGCGGCTCCAAAAAACTTAAGGTCAAGAAAGCCTCCCGCGGCCAGAGCAAGCGCTAAGGCAAAGAACTAGACCAGAAAACTGCCCCACTCAAGCAAAAGAAGCTTGAGTGGGCCACTAAAACAAAACTCCAGGGGTGCCCCGTCCTGACCTTCTTCTGGTTAGGGCGGGGATTTCTGCCCCAGCACGCCAAAAACAGGCGCGCCGGGGACCCCGGTTGACTTTGCTGTTGCTCTTCGCAGGAGAAATCCTCTGGCGAACCAACTGTGGGCCCGCAAGTCGATTGACAAGCTGATCTCGGAGGTCTCTGAGCCGGGCCACCGGCTGCAGAAGACGCTGGGCCCCTGGTCTCTCACCGCACTTGGCATTGGCGCCATCATCGGCTCGGGAATCTTCGTCCTCACCGGGACGGCCGCCGCCGGTGAACACTTCGAAGCGCCCTCCATTCTGCACGCCCAGGTGCTGGACATCCTCTGGAACCTCGTGCGCCACGGCAGCACGAGCGGTGCGCTGATGCACGGCCGTCCGCCGGCAGGCCCGGCAATCGCCGTCTCCTTCGTGCTCGTCGCCATCGCCTGCTCGTTCGCCGGACTCTGCTACGCCGAGCTGGCCTCGATGATCCCCGTGGCCGGGTCGGCTTACACCTACAGCTACGCCACGCTGGGCGAGATCTTCGCCTGGATCATCGGGTGGGACCTGATTCTCGAATACGCGGTCAGCAACGTCGCCGTCTGCGTTAGCTTTGCCGGTTATCTCAAAGCACCGCTGGCACAGATGGGCATTGTGCTGCCCGCGCGATGGTCGTCGCCGGTCTTCGCCGGCGGCGAGTGGACCGGCGCCTACTTCAATGTGCCCGCCTTCCTGGTGGTCATGCTTCTGAGCTGGCTGCTGGTGCGCGGAGTGCGCGAATCGGCCGAGGCGAACAACATCATGGTCGCCATCAAGGTCGGGGCCATTCTGCTGTTCCTGGCCGTGGGCGGCAGCCTGGTGCGCACCTCGAACTGGACGCCGTTTGCGCCTTCGGGCTTTGGGGGCATCGTCACCGGCGGCGCGATTGTCTTCTTCACCTACATCGGCTTCGACTCGGTCTCGACCGCGGCGGAGGAGTCGCGCAACCCGCAGCGCGATGTTCCCATCGGCATCATCGGCTCGCTCGCGGTCTGCACCGTGCTCTACGTGGGTGTGGCGCTGGTGCTGCTGGGGATGATGAAGTACTCGGTATTCACCTCGGGCGTGGCGGCCCAGGCGCCGGTCGCCTACGCGCTCGAGCAGCTCGGAGCGCGGCCGGTGTGGCGCGCAACCATCGTGCTGGGCGCGCTGATGGGACACGTGAGCTCGCTGCTGGTCTTCCAGTACGGGCAGGCGCGAATCTGGTTTGCCATGTCGCGCGACGGCCTGCTGCCTGAGCACTTCTCGCGCGTGCATCCGCGCCACAAGACGCCGCACTGGTCCACCTGGATCGCGGGCCTTGCCGTGGGCATCCCCGCGGGCTTCGTCGACCTGGGCGACGCCGCCGACCTCTCCAATATCGGAACGCTCTTTGCCTTCGTGCTGGTCTCGCTCGGCGTGATCGTCCTGCGCCGCACGCAGCCGGAGCGCCCGCGCGGCTTCCGCGTGCCGCTGGTGCCGCTGTTTCCCCTGATCAGCATTGTGCTCTGCGTGGGCCTCATGAGCGGGCTGACGGTCATCACCTGGATCCGCTTCTTTGTCTGGCTCGCCCTGGGGCTGGTGATCTACTTCGCCTACAGCCGCAAGCGGAGTGAGTTTGCAAAACAATAATGTGGCGCGAAGAACGTCGGGTGCCCCACCTTCGCGCCGTGCTTTCCGGCGCTAAGGTGGGAGGCGGATATGCTCGCGGCTAGAGCGTTTCCGATTTTTTGCGTTCTCGTCTCCGGGCCGTCCACTCCGATTCGATCTCAACCACTCCTGCCTCGTCGAGCGCGTAATGGCGAAAGCTGCTCCAAGGCCAATCCTCCGGTTTTTCGCACAATCCGCGCTTCACCGGATTGCGATGAATGTAGCGCAGCTTTTCCGTGAAGTCGGAATAGCTGCGAAGGTTGCGGTCGTAATACCGCTTCTGCCAGAGATGTTCACTGTCCCGATGCTCCGTGGAGGTGGATTGCCTTCGCT
>WNGE01013870.1_pt1 | contig 18071 bp, 14 predicted proteins | sample 5400651 | NCBI WGS metagenome assembly WNGE01 (sample SAMN13153370, study PRJNA577476) | soil metagenome | isolation source: 60 cm soil or saprolite under grassland replicate 2 | place: USA:California | collected 2016-06-15
CGCATCCCGGCTCTCGGCGCCCGCGGGGCGCAGGAGGTACGACCGGGGCATGAAGGCCAGGTACCGCTTGCAGAGCTCTATGGCCTCCTCGTCGGAGCCCGCCAGTATGTCGCCGCAGCCGGACACCGAGCAGTGCATGCGCGCCCCGCCCAGGTCCTCGAGCGACACCTTCTCGCCGATGGCCATCTCCACCATGCGCGGCGAGCCAACGTACAGGCTCGCCTTGCCGTCCACCATGATGACACAATCGGTGAGCGCAGGCAGGTAGGCCGAACCCGCCGGCGATGGGCCGAAGAGCACGCACACCTGGGGGACGACTCCGGACAGCTGGACTTCATTGTAGAAGATGCGCCCGGCATGGTAGCGGCCGGGGAAGATCTTGATCTGCTCCGAGATGCGGCCGCCCGCGGCGTCGACGAGATAGAGCAGCGGGACTTGGAGACGCTGCGCCCGCTCCTGGATGCGCACGATCTTGGCGACCGTCTTCTCGCCCCACGACCCGGCCTTGACCGTGTAGTCGTTGGCCATGATGCAGACCGTGCGCCCGCCAACTGAGCCGACGCCGGTGATCACGCCGTCCGCGGGGGTGTCGGCCTCCTGGCTCCGCGCGAAAAGGAAGTCTTCCTGGAATTCGACGCCCGGATCGAGGAGGAGCTTGAGGCGGTCGCGGACGAAGAGCTTCCCCTCGTCCTTCAGCTTGTCGCGGTACTTGAGGTGGCCCTGCTCGATGCGGGCGCGCTCGCGAAAATAGCGCTCCTCACTCACGCGGAGCCCCCGCCCTGCTCACTTCGCCGCGGGCGCGGCGATGGGATCGGCCCAGATGATGATGATGAGCACGCCGGTGCCGTGACGCGGGCCGCCGACGATCGCGGGCGCGCCCGGGGCGGCGACGATATTCGAAGTCATGACGGACTTGTCTCCCTTGAGCAGACGCACCTGCATGCGGACCGATTTCCCCTGGAGGTCTCTCGGGGTGACCTCCAGCCACCGATCGTCCGGCGCAGGCAGGCGCTTCGAGGCGCCGAACTCGACGTCTACCTGGTGATGCTCGAGCGGCGTGTAGTCGCTGTAGCGGAAGAGCTTGCTCAACCGCGGAACGATCTGCTTGAGGCGCTCATCCATCTGCCCGTTAGGGGCGCCGGCCGGAGCCGGCGGCTGCTTCCCCGCCGACCCGGGCTGGGGAGCCGGCGGGTTCGACGCCTGGAGCACCCTGACCTCGAAGTGCACGGTGCCCTTCGGGGGCGGCGCGGGCGCAGGGGGCGGCGCGGGCGCAGGAGCCGGCGCAGGCGCCTGCGCCAGAGCCGGAGACCATGCGAGGCCGCCGGCCAGCGCGATTCCCATCCAGAGAAGCGCGAGCAGCATGGGACCCAAGGCGCTTCGGAGACGCCTGCGCGCGTTGTGCAGCCTCGACATCACGGTTCCGATTGGGCAGTTGAGCACGGATGCGATCTCGCGGTACGAAAGTCCCTCGACGTCACTGAGCATGATAATGGTTCGTGCGTTGGGCGGCAAGGTATCGAGCGCTCGACGGATGCGCAGACGCCGCTCGGCGCCGAGCGCGGCCTGGTCCGGCTGGGCGCCGGGATCCGGCGCCGTGCGCTCCCACTCCTCGGCCGGCACAGGCTGCGTGCCGAAAGCGCGGGCCTGGGCGCCGCGCGCGCGGAGCCGGTCGGTCGCCACGTTCATGGCGATGCGGAAGAGCCAGGTGTAGAAAGCCGATTGACCACGAAACGATGCCAGCGATTGGAAGGCCCGCACGAAGGCGTCCTGAGTGCAATCCCATGCCTCCTCGCGATCGCGCAGCACCTGGAAGGCCAGGCGCCACACGCGCTGCCGATACTTCTCCACCAGCGGTTCGAACGCAGCGACATCGCCCGCGCGGCATCGCTCGATGAGGACGCGCTCGTCCACATCCGCGAGACCCGGAATACCCTCGCCGTCCGGAGGCATCGGCGGAGCCGCGGGCTGCGTCACGGGCGCCTGGGGCGGCCCCCGCGCCTCCCGCGACGACGGGAGTTAGACGCCGGCAGGGGGGCCGGCATTCACCGCGAACGCCGGCCGGGCCGGGCCGTGGCGGCCGACCGAAGCGCCGCGTCCACGCCCAGGAGGTAGCTCGCCGGGCCGAATCCCGAGATCTGGCCCCGCGCCACGGCGGCGATCACCGAATGGCGCCTGAACTCCTCACGCGCATGGACGTTCGAGAGGTGGACTTCAACGACCGGCAGGGACACCGACGATACGGCGTCGCGCAGGGCGAGTGAGTAGTGCGTCAGCGCGCCGGGGTTGATGACGATGGCCGCGAAGCCTTCCCGCGCCGCGCCCTGTAGCCAGTCGATGAGCTGGCCTTCGTGGTTCGACTGACGGCAGACCGCCTCGGCCCCGCGGCCCGCCGCGTGGCGCTGGATCAGGAGGTCGAGCCGGGCGAGCGTGGTGGTGCCGTAGACGGCGGGCTCCCGCGTGCCGAGGAGATTGAGGTTGGGTCCGTGGAGGACGAGGACGCGCGATGCCGCGGGACGTGCCATGGCGCCGAGAAGTATACACTGATCGTTACGCGTCGGCGGCAGGCTGCTGGGAGCGCGGCAGTCGGGACGCGATGGCGTCGCGCACCTGTCGGGCGAGAGTCCGCGCAGCGGCGCGCGGATCGGCCACCTTGGGCGGCGGGATCACGGGATGGTAGACGATACTCAGCCGTCCCGGCTTCGGCAGGGTCCGGTCGGGCGGCCATGCATCGTAGCCGCCCAGGATGGTGACCGGCAGCACCGGCACCTTCAGCGAGCACGCGAGGCGGAAGGCGCCTTGGTAAAAAGGCTGGAGGCGACCGTCCGTCGTGCGGCCGCCCTCCGGGAAGATCATCACGGCTTGTTGTGCCCGGAGCAGCCGCACGGTCTCGCGAATTGCGCGGGGATCCGCGGAGTCGAGGTTGACCGGAAAGGCGCGCAGCCGTCGGATCAGCCAGGAAAAACCCCGGATATCGAAGAGCGCTCCCCAGGCCATGAAGTTCACGGTGAGGCGGACCGGAATCCACACCACCACGGGGTCGGCATAGGTGACGTGATTGGGCGCGATGATCAGCGGCCCTTCCGCCGGGATATTCTCGACACCCTCGAGGCGGATTCGCCAGTAGAGCCGGGCCACGATCCGGATGAGGGGACGGAGGGCGTCCAGGACGGGAGTACGCACGGCCCGAGTGTGCCATGGAGATCGAGATGGAGACAACGCCGGAAGGTCCGCTCGTGATCGCCCGCGGCGGAGCCTCGGCCGAGGCGCCCGAGCACACCATCGCCGCTTTCGAAGCGGCGCTGGCCGAAGGCGCCGATGCACTCGCCGTGCGGGACGGGCGCGGCCCGGTCGGCCTACGGACGGTCCGCGAGCTCAAGCGGCTGGACGCCGGCGGCTGGAAGGGGCCGCGCTTCGGCGGCCAGCGGGTGCAGACCCTCCAGGAAGTGCTCGAGCGCTTCCGCGACCGCGCGCGAATCTGGGTCGAGCTGCCCGACGGCGCCGACGCCCACGCCGGGATCGAGGAGCGCGTTGTCGCGACGCTCGAGATCTACGATGTGGTGGAGCGCTGCCTCGTGCACTCGGCCGACCGGTCGGCCCTCGGCCGCGTGCGGGCATTCAATCCGGCCGTCCCGCTGGGCGCGCTCTGGAGCGCTGGACCTCTTGCTTCAGCGCTGCCCTCTCCAGGCGAAGCGGAGGCCGTCTGTTCGGCGGTCGAGGTGCTCGGAGCCGGGGACGTCGAGCGGATTCGTGCGGCAAGACTCGGCTGCTACGTCTACACAGTCAACGAGCCGGTCCTTGCGGACCGGCTCATTGATTGGCGAGTGGACGGCATCTTCACAGACCGCCCCGGGCTGGTGCGAGCCCGAATCGGCCGGAGGTAGTCGGCGTCTAGTCGTCGTCCTCGACTTCGTCCCCGTCGAGGCCTGCGCCCACGGGGGCCAGGTGACGCGAGGTGCGCTCGAGACGGTCCTGGCAGCGCACACAGGTCATTACTTCCGGCATGGCGATGAGACGGGCGGGAGCGATGGCCTCCTCGCACTCCTGGCAGATGCCGTACTCACCGTCGCGAAGCCGCTCGAGCGCTTCGGCCAGGCGGTTGGCGCGCTCGACGAGCAGGCTCCGCGTGGCGAAGTTCATCTCGCGATCCTCGTTGATCTGGATCACGTCGACCTCGTCGGCAAGCTGGCTGGTGTCGCCAAGCGCATTCATCGTATTGACGGACGTGGACGAGCCGCCCATTTGGCGGATCCGCTCCGCGGTCCGGGTCAGTTCGGCTTCGAGCTTCCTCTTGATGTCGTCCATTTTGTTCTCCCTCCTGAGCGGCTGCCCTGTGGCTACCCCCGCCCGGCTTGGCCAGCCTAGGTGCAAGCCCCATGCCGCTGGCCTCTGGAAAGAGAGACGGAGGGAAATGGCAGATATTCGGCTTATAGAAGCGAATTATTGGGGGCGTTTCGGGCAAAGTGCCCCTATTGGGGGCGAAAGTCTTTCGCAAGGGCCGCCAAATTGTGAGACCCGACTCCCGAAAATCGTCAGGGTCTACAGCCGGGAGCGCATGGTGCGGACCGCGTCCAGGAGGGCTGCGAGCGTAGTGATCCCGCGCTGTCGGAGCAGGGACAAGAGCCGGACCAGAACCTCGGCAGTGGCGAGAGCGTCGCCAAGCGCGGAATGACGGTCTTGGATCACGACGCCAAGGCGCTCCGCCACGGCATCGAGGGTGTGGTCCGGCAGCGAGCCGTGAATGAGCCTCGAGCAGAGCCGCGTGTCCACGACTCCGTGGCCTGGCGAAATGGCCGGCAGGCCCAAACGCTTGGCCTCGGGCTCGAGGAAGGCCAGGTCGAACCACACCTCGTGGCCGACTATCACCGCATCCGCGGCGAAGCGAAGGAACATCGGAAGCGCTTCGTCCAGCGACGGCATGCCGGAGACGCGCTCGTCAGTGATGCCGTGGACCGCTGAGCTCCTCGCCGGGATCGGGCGGCCCGGATTGACGAGGGTGTTGAAGACCTCGTCCCGCCGGACCTCCCCGCCGCGGACCTTGACGCCGGCCAGGGAGACGATCCGGTCCCCGCGGTCGGGCCTGAGGCCCGTGGTCTCGACGTCGAGCACGACATACACCAGGTCGGCGAGCGGGCGCCGGCTCCCTTGGCCCTCCGGCTGCGAGGTCATCAGCTCCAGGTCGACCAGGTCGTGGAGCTCCGGACGAGGAGGCGACGCTGTCCGCTCGCCGAGCGCGCCGCGTGCGGCGCCAAGCTGGTCCGCCAACCGGTTGATGTCCGCCGCCAGCGACTCGAGCTCGTCTCCGGTCCGAACGCTGAGGCGATACTCAGGATTGACCGTGGTGATGAGCTCCGTGCCGTGACGGATGCCCTCGACGTTCCTCACGAAGGAGCGGCCGATTCCGTGAGCGGCGACGGCGGCATAGACCAGGCCCACGAGAAGGCCGACCAGGATGGCCGTCAGCAACGCGGACGGGCTCTGGTCGAACGCGCCGGCACGGTATGCGAAGACGAGCAACACCGTGCCGACTGCAGCCGGCACGGCGAACAAGATCAGAACGGAGACGAGGAGGTGGCGCTCGAGACGGCTCACGCCAGCGTGTCCGTCTGGAAGCGGTCTTCGACGAAGCGCTGGACCCATGCGACGGTGCGGAACGCATCCTTGAGCAAGAGTCCGTCCCCATGACTGAGCCGCCGCGGATCGAGGAAGTTGTCGGGGAAAACGCCGTCGTCCAGACAGCGGAGCTGGTGCGCGAGTCTCAACCGCCCCATGGTCGCGTAGGCTTCGCGGAGATCGGCGGCGTCCTCCGGGCGCAGGAGACCTGCGGCCTCGGCGCCGCCGAGGCGGTCGAGCGTGTGGGTCTCGCGGAGTCCAAGTGACAGACCGCAGACGCGCATGGCCTGGGTGATGGGAAACACCCCCAGGGCCTTGAGGTCGAGGCGGCCGCGATGCGGGCCGGAGCGATCCACGCGCAAGCGCCCGAACCAGGCCAGCGCCGAGGGTCGCAGCACGACGTCCCGCGCGAGGAAGCGGAGGAAGAGCGTGCTTCTCGGAGCGCGCTCGCAGACCCAGCTCCACAGCGCGCGGCCCTGCTCGTCATCGCCCCCGACCGGCCGGAGGTCGAAGAAGAGCGAGGCGTCGACGATCGGCCCGGGTTGCGGGCTCTCCAGCCACGAGGTGAAGTACTCGCGCCAGACCCGCGCCGGCTTGCACCAGCGAGGGTTCGAGGCCATGAAACCGCCCGTGCACTCCGGAAAGCCCAGACGCACGAGCGTCGCGCCCATCCGCTCAGCCAGCAGCGCGAAATAGGAGGCGGCTTCATCCCCGACGGCGGAATCGGCATAGACCAGCCCATTGTCCTGATCGGTCTTGAGGGTCTGCTCGCGGCGCCCCTCGCTGCCCGCGACGAGCCACGAGTAAGGCACGGGCGGCAGGCCCCGGCCTTCCACCTCGAGGGCGCGCTCGGTGAGGGCAAGCGCGCGCGCAACGAGGCGATCATTGATCTCGGCCACGAGACGGCCGATCTCGGCGGCGCCGGCCCCACCCGCTGCCAGCCAGCGGACGACACCGACGAGACGGGGCGCCGACCCGGCGAGGCCGTCCAGGGACTCCTCCCCGTCTATGGCCAGCGCGAGTGCGAGCGGATGGCGCCCTCGGCCAGGACCATGTCGTCGCTCGACACGACGGCGACGATCCGCCCGGCCTTGACGACACCCAGGTGGTGGATGCTCCGCCGCGTCATTTCGAGCAGCGCCTCGAAGGCGGAGGTGTCGTTCGGCACGGACACGAGCGGCGAGGACATGATCCGGGCGACAGGTAGCTCCGCAGATACGCCCTGGGCAACCACGCGACGACGCAGGTCACGATCGGTGACGATGCCGAGCGGCTCCCCCTGCTCTGTCACAACCACGATGGCTGCCACCGCGCGGGCGCTCATCAGCGCGGCGGCTCGTACCGATCACTTGGTCGCGCTGCGGTTCCACCGCCTCAGGATAGCGGATACACCGAGCCCCAGCACGCCTACCATGTTCACGAGCGCCACGAGCGCGAGGGCCTTCAAAAGAATGACCATGGCGGGCGCGATGACGGCCTCTATGCCCGCCGAGGACGGCAGCTGCTGCTGGAGCGCGAAGAGCGGCATGAGGACGAGTCCGGGAAAGCCGATGAGGACCAGCACGAAGCCGACCGCCATCCGTCCGAAACGGCTCAGGACGCCTCCCCGCTTGCTCGGAGCACCCTCGGCGCGCATCCACAGGGCCGTCACGGCCACGAAGCAGACCACGAGGGCGGCAAGAACCGCCCAGGGCGACAACGTCCCCTGCGCGCCCGCGGCGTGGGCGAGGGCGAAGAGCGCCGCGCCCAGCGCGTCGATAGCGGCCAGTATCAGCACGCAGGTGGACTCAGCCCGGCCGGGCGGCGCCCAGCTCGCCGAGCAGGGTGCGCAGCAGGATCCACAGGATGCCGTAGAGGAGGAGGGCGAGGAGCCGGATACGCGTGGGGTCCGTGCCCGCGGGCAAGATCGCGCGGACCGGCCGGGTCAGCGGGCCCGTCACGATGGAGAAGAACCAGAGCAGCCGGCTCTCCGGCGAGCGCGCAAACCTCGCGGCGATCAAGTGGAGGCTCAGATAGATAGCGGACATGTAGGAGACGAACCACAAGAGGATAACGGCCCGATAGAGAACGTCGAACATGCGGCGGGAGCGGGCGGGGATTCGCTGCGCGGTCCCCCGCCCGCTCCGGACTCCTTGATCTCGCTAGTGGGCGACCACAGGCACGTCGCGGCCGAGCGGGTCGCCCTTGACCATCTGGCCGGACTTGGGATACCGCACGCTCGCGACCAGGTCCTGCACCTCCTTGGGCGGCGGCGCGGTCACCAGCGAGACGATCCAGATCACGATGAAGCCCAGCGGGATGCCCCAGATCCCCGACGCGATCGTTTGCGTCTGGAACCAGGACACCCCGAAGAACCGGCTGCCGATGAGGTAGTAGAGGGTGATCCCGAGGCCGCTGATCATGCCGGCCAGGGCGCCCGCCTTGTTGGCGCGCTTCCACCAGATGCCCATCACGAGCGCCGGGAAGAACGACGCCGCGGCCAGGCTGAACGCCCACGCCACCAGCTCGGCGATGACCGCGTACCGGAAGGTCGCCACGTACGCCGCGATGATGGCGCTCACGACGAGCAGGATCTTGGTGATGGTGAGCCGCTTGGTCAGCGACGCGTGAGGGTCGATGACGCTGTAGTACAGGTCGTGGGAGATCGCGTTGGCGATGGTCAAGAGCAGGCCGTCAGCGGTGGAGAGCGCTGCGGCGAGGCCGCCCGCCATGACGAGGCCCGTGATCACGAAGGGCAACCCGGCCACCTCCGGCATGGAGAGCACGACGAAGTCCGTGGACCGTACGACGAAGTCGGCCCACTGGACGATGCCGTCACCATTCTTGTCGACGACGGTGAACAGGCCCGCCGGCTGCCAGAAGGTGACCCAACCAGGCAGCTCGCTGATCTTGGAGCCGACGAGCCTGGTGAACACGGCGAATCGCGCAAAGGCCGCGTACGCCGGCGCCGTGAAGTAGAGCAGGAAGATGAAGAACAGTGACCACGCCACCGAGGTCCGCGCCTGCTTGACGGACGGCGTGGTGTAGTAACGCGTCAGGATGTGGGGCAGCCCCGCGGTACCGACCATGAGACAGAAGGTCAGCGCCAGGAAGTTCCACATGCCGTACCCGGTCGGGACCGTCAGGGTATTGCCGAACTTGGACGTCTCGCTGGGCGCGAGCGGCCGGGCCTGGGCCAGGGCCGTCGCGCGCTGGGCCGTGAACTTGGTCCGGTCGGCCTCGGAGAGCCCGGGGTCCTTGAGCTTCTCGGTCAATTCGTCGGCGTCCTTCTTCCAGAGCGCCCGCGTCTCCTTCTCCTTGGGGTCGGCTGTGAGCCGGAGCTCCGTCGCGTTGTTCTGCTGCAGCAGCTTGCCGTACGTCAGCTCGGGGATCGGGAGGGTGAACAGCGTGAACGACAGGTACACCACCGGGACCAGGTAGGAAAGGATCAGGATGATGTACTGGGCGACCTGGGTCCAGGTGACCGACTTCATCCCGCCCAGCACCGAACAGAAGAGCACGCCCGCCAGGCCGAGGTACACGCCGATGTTGTAGTCGATACCGATGAACCGGGCCACGATGAGGCCGACGCCGGTGACCTGGGCTATCAGATACATGAACGAGCAGATGATGGCCCCGACGACACCCACGATGCGCGCGGCGTTGCCGCCATAGCGGGCGCTCAGGAAGTCGGGGATGGTGTAGGCGCCGAACTGGCGGAGGTAGGGACCGAGGAAGACGGCCAGCAGGAGGTAGCCGCCGGTCCAACCCATCACGTACCCGAGGCCGAAGAAGCCGAGCGTCGAGATCAGCCCCGCCATGGAGATGAACGACGCGGCGGACATCCAGTCCGAGCCGGTGGCCATGCCGTTGTAGACCGAGGGCACGCCTCGACCGGCGACGTAGTACTGGTCCGGGTTCGACGTGCGGGTCAGGATGCCGATGAACACGTAGATGGCCAGCGACAGGGCCATGTAGATCCAGCCGATCCACTGGTTCGATAGCCCCAGGAACTTCTCGGCAAGGCCGATCAGCACGGTCACGACGAGGAAACCCAGCGTGTACAACCCGAAGATCTTGTCCAGGCTCATGGTGTGGCTAGCCCTCCTCTCGGATGCCCATTTCGAGGTCCTTCCGATTCATGAACCAGGCATACACCGCGATCTCGATGACGAAGATTGCCAGTGAGCCTTGGGCCGCCATGTAGTACCCGAGAGGGAAACCGAGAAAGGAGAAGTGATTGAGCCAGCCCGCCATGACCCCCGAGATGATATAGGTCACGACGAACCAGATGACCAGGAGCAACGTGGTCAGCCGGATGTTGTAACTCCAGTACGCCTGCTTCTGAGCATCGGTCAGATCCGCCATGCTCAACCTCCAATCGACGGGTTGGACGTCATAGTCCACCCTGACAGCGCGCGGAGACGGCGCACTCCCAAGGGCCGCGAGACCCCGCGTGCACCTCCAGTGCCAGCCCGGGCTCCTCGCTAAGTACCTGAAGAGACGAAAGCCTGGAGTCGCTGTCCCGGCTCCAGGCATGGTGAATTTACCTTGGATCGTTGGTACCCAGACCCCCGCGTCTAGGGCCCTCCAGCTGAGACCCCCAGGACGGCGCACTTGGACTTCACGGCGGCGACGTCCTTGCAGTCCTTGACGTACTCAACGAAGGCTCCGAGCGGCGTAGCTCGCGCGCTTCCCGGATCCGCCCCCGTGGTGAGCCGGCTAACGGCGGCCTTGCCCTCCGGACCGTCCAGGCTGCACGCGAAGAACGTGTCGCCGGCGAGCCCCATCCATTTGGTCTGGGCGATGGTCAGCGTCCCGCCTTTGAAGCCGCCCTTGTCGTGATTGACCAGGATCTTCTCTCCGCTCTCCAACACGATCTGACAATAGGAGCCTTCCTTGGGATCAATGACAAAGCGGCCTACCTTACCCATAGAGCCACCTCCCGGTCTGTCGATTGTTCCTCGCCGTACTATCCTTTAGCTGCCCGACGGCGGCGGGAAGCCTCCGGGAATTCCTGTTCTCGGTTCTTGGCGAATCTACCATCTCCTCTTGGCATCTCTGCCGCAGTTTCCCGAGCGGTCGGGAGTCGCCTACGGATAGAATAGCCCGGCTCCCTTGAGCCTGAGATCATGCCTCTGACCCAAGGAATTCCCCTCCCCGTCTACACGGTTGCGCCGTTCGCTCTGATGCTCCTCGTCATCGCGGTGTTCCCGCTCTGGCTGCCGCATTGGTGGGAAAGCAACCGCCACAAGCTCATGGTCGCCGGCACGCTAGGCCTGCCCGTCCTCTTCCTCTATGCGCTCCGCCAGCCGGGAGCGCTCCTCCGGATGGGCGAGGAATACGTGGCTTTCATCATCCTGCTCAGCGGCCTCTACGTCATCTCGGGCGGCGTGCTCCTGCGCGGTGACCTCGTCGCCACTCCGCTTACCAACGCGGGCTTCCTGGCGGCGGGCGCGGTGCTGGCCTCCGTCCTCGGGACGACGGGCGCGTCGATGCTTCTGATCCGTCCGCTGCTCCAGACCAACCGGGAGCGGACACGCACGAAGCACACCATCGTCTTCTTCATCTTCCTCGTGTCGAACATCGGGGGCATGCTCACGCCGATCGGCGATCCCCCCCTGTACCTCGGCTACCTCCAGGGTGTGCCCTTCACGTGGACGCTTCGGCTCTGGCTCCACTGGCTGACCCTCGTGGGAGCGCTCCTCGCGATTTACGTCGCCTGGGATTCTCGGGAATACGCGCGCGAGCCGATCGCGGCCATCCGGCGAGACCGCGCGCAGCTCGAGCCCCTCCGCGTCCTGGGCGCGTCCAACGTCCTCTGGCTGGCCGCCCTGGTCCTGGTGGCGGCCCTGGCGCGCGAGCCCGTGCGGGAGCTCGCCATCGCGGCACTGGCGGGGATCTCGCTCTGGCGGACGCCGCGCTCCATCCGGCAAGCCAACGGCTTCACGACCTATCCGATCATCGAGGTGGCCGTGCTCTTCTTCGGAATCTTCCTCACCATGATTCCGGCCCTCCAGCTCCTTCAGGAGCGGGGGGGCGAGCTCGGAGTGAGGCAGCCGTGGCAGTTTTTCTGGACGGCCGGCGCCCTCTCGTCCGTCCTGGACAACGCCCCGACCTATCTCGTCTTCCTCGCCCTGGGTCAAGGGCTGGGGCTGGCGAACGAGGTCGCCGGCGTCCCTCACGCGATTCTTGTGGCGATCAGCGTGGGCGCCGTCGCCATGGGCGCCAACACCTACATCGGGAATGCGCCGAACTTCATGGTCAAGTCGATCGCGGAGGAGGCGGGCGTCAAGATGCCGAGCTTCTTCGGCTACCTCCTCTACAGCGGCGCGGTCCTGCTTCCGCTGTTCGTGGTGGTCACGCTCCTCTTCTTCCGCTGATCCCGAATCACCTCCCGATGCCGATCACTCCTCCTCGCCGTACTGGTCCTTCAGTCGCGCCACGACGGCGGGATCGGCCAGGGTCGTCGTGTCGCCCAGGGCCTTGCCTTCGGCGATGTCGCGGAGCAGACGCCGCATGATCTTGCCGCTGCGCGTCTTCGGCAGGTCGGAGGCGAAGATGAGGTCGTCGGGACGTGCCAGCGCGCCGATCTTCTTGGCCACGTGGCCCTTCAGCTCCTCCATGAGATCCTTCGTGCCCTGGGCGCCATCCTTGATGGTCACGAAGGCCGCGATGGCCTGCCCCTTGATCTCGTGCGGCCGGCCGATCACCGCGGCCTCCGCCACCTTCGGATGATCGACCAGCGCCGATTCGACCTCCATGGTGGAGACGCGGTGGCCCGAGACGTTCATCACGTCGTCCACACGCCCGAGGAGCCAGAAGTACCCATCGTCGTCGACCTTGGCGCCGTCGCCGGTGAAGTAGATGCCGGGGTAGCGGCTCCAGTATTGCGCCTGATAGCGCTGCGGGTCACGATAGATACCGCGTAGCATGCCGGGCCACGGCTTCTTCAGCACAAGGTAGCCCGCCTTGGCCGGCTCTCCTTTGTCGTTGACCACCTCGGCGATGATGCCCGGGAAGGGCTTGGTCGCCGAGCCCGGCTTGAGCGTCGTCAGCCCCGGCAGGGGCGTGATGAGGATTTGCCCAGTCTCCGTCTGCCACCACGTGTCCACGACGGGGCAGCGGCCTCCGCCTATCACTTTCCAGTACCAGACCCAGGCCTCCGGGTTGATGGGCTCGCCGACCGTGCCGAGCAGCCGGAGACTCGACAGGTCGCAGCGGCCCGGATACTGGTCGCCCCAGCGCATGAAGGTGCGGATGGCCGTGGGGGCCGTGTAGCAGATGGTGATGCCGTGCTTCTCGATGATGCGCCAGAACCGGTCCTTGTCGGGCGTGTCCGGCGTGCCTTCGTACATGACCGATGTGGCGCCGTTGGCGAGTGGGCCGTAGACGACGTAGGAGTGGCCGGTCACCCAGCCGATGTCGGCCGTGCACCAGAAGACGTCCGTGTCGTGCAGGTCGAAGACCCACTTGGTCGTGGCGTAGATGCCGGTCAGGTAGCCGCCCGTCGTGTGCACGATGCCCTTGGGCTTGCCGGTCGAGCCCGAGGTGTACAGCAGGTACAGCATGTCTTCCGCGTCCATCTTCTCAGGCGCGCAATAGGCGTCGGCCCCCTTGACGAAGTCGTCCCACCAGACGTCGCGGCCGGCCTGCATGTCAACCGGCTGACCGGTCCGCTTGAGGACGACCACGGTCCCGACGTCGGGGCACTCCTTGAGCGCCTCGTCCACGTTCTTCTTGAGCGGCACGATGCCGCCCCTGCGCCACCCGCCGTCCGCCGTCAGCAGCACGGTCGACTGGGCGTCGTGGATTCGCTCGCGAATGGCCTCGGGCGCGAAGCCCCCGAAGATCACGCTGTGCGGCGCGCCGATGCGCGTGCACGCCAGCATGGCGATCGCCGTTTCCGGCACCATCGGCATGTAGATGGTGACGCGGTCGCCCCGCTTCACGCCGGCCCGCCGGAGCGCGCTGGCGAAGTGGTTCACCTCGCGGTACAGGTCCCAATAGGTCAGCGTCCGGGTGTCGCCAGGCTCACCCTCCCAGATGAGGGCCGCCTTGCTCCGGCGGGCGGTCGTGATGTGCCGGTCGAGGCAGTTGTAAGAGACGTTGAGCTTCCCGCCGACGAACCACTTCGCGTAGGGCACCTTCCACTCGAGCGCCTTCTTCCACGGCTTGAACCAGTCGAGCTCCCTGGCGAAGCCCTCCCAGAACCTGACCGGGTTCTTCGCAGCCTGGGCGTAGATCGAGGCCCGGTTGGCGTTGGCCCGCTTGACGAACTCCTTGGTCGGGGTGAACTTGCGCTTCTCCTTGAGGAGGGCTTCGATGGGAGTGCCGCCGCCGCCCGCTGCTTTGGTCGCCATGTTTGAGGTGCCTCGCGTGATAGGTGGAGTCGAGGATCGGCGCGGCATCGCGCCCGCTATCTTCTAAACCAAGTCCCCACGGACTTCAAGTGGCGCGCGTGCCGCTGTCGCCGGGCTCGGCCGCCTGCCGGCGGAGCCCATAGCGCGCCATCTTGTCGGAGAAGTTCTTGGGGTCCATGTCGGCGTGCTTGGCGGCGGCGGTCAGCTTGCCGCCGTTGGCCTCGAGCAGGCCGGCCACGTACGCCCGCTCGAACTCCTCGACCACGCGCGCCTTGGCGTCGCGGAAAGGAAGCGAGAGGTCCACCGGCGCATGCGCGCCCGCCGGCCCGCCCAGGAAACGCTCGAGCCCGGTCAGGATGTCCTCCTTGGAGACGATGACGGCCCGCTCGATGATGTTCTCGAGCTCGCGCACGTTGCCCGGCCACGGGTAGAGGACGAGCGCCTGCAGGCTCTCGGGGACGATGCCCTTGACCGCGCGCTTGAGCCTCCGGCCCGCTTCGTCGAGGAAATGGCCGGCCAGGAGCGGGATGTCCTCGGGCCGCTCGCGGAGCGGCGGCACGCGCACGGGCATGACGGAGAGCCGGTAGAAGAGGTCGCGGCGAAACGCCCCGCGCTCGACTTCGGCCTGGAGATCCTTGTTGGTGGTGGCGATGAAGCGGACGTCGATGTCCACCGGCCGGTCCGCCCCCACCGAGGTGACCTTCCTCTCCTCGATTGCGCGCAGAAGCTTGCTCTGGAGATGCAGCGGCATCTCGCCGATCTCGTCCAGCAGGAGGGTCCCGCCGTTCGCCATCTGAAAATGGCCGCGGCGATGCTCGCTGGCCCCTGTGAAGGCGCCCTTCGCCGACTTGAGCGTCTGGAACTCGATGGCCCTGCGGATCACGAGCAGCATCTCCGGCGCCTCGAAGGGCTTGAGCAGATAGTCTTCGGCGCCCAGGCGCATCGCCTCGACGGCCGACTCGATGGTCCCATACGCGGTCATGACCACCACGGCCAGGTCCGGGTGATCGGTCTTGATCTGGCGCACGAGCGCCACCCCATCCATGCCGGGCAGCCGCCTGTCGGTGAGCACCAGATCCACGTCCTCCGTCTTCAGCGTGTCGAGGGCCTCCTCGCCGCTCTGAACCGGCAACACCTCGTAGCCGGCCAGCTCGAGCGTCCGGTGCAGCGGGCGGAGGAAGACCTCGTCGTCGTCGACCAGCAGCAGACGTTGCTTCATGATGTCCCTCCCGCTAAAGATTGCGCGATCACCACGGCCGGCACCGTGGAGGTCCACGATCTTCTTCACGATCGCCATGCCGAGCCCCGTGCCCGACGGCTTGGTCGTGAAGAACGGCAGGAAGATCTTGTCGCGGTTCTCTGGTGCAATGCCGGCACCGTTGTCGATGACCTCCACCACGGCGCGGTCGTCCTCGGCGAAGAGATTGACGGTCACGCGCCCGTCCGCGCGCCGCGTGTCGATCGCCTCCAGCGCGTTCTTCATGATGTTGGCAAAAACCTGGCGCAGCCGCTGGCCATCGGCCGAGGCCACCACGTCACGATCGACGCGACCGTAGCTGACTTCGATGCTGCGCGCGCGCCCCTCGGACCTCACGGACTCGACGACGGGGTCGAGGATGCGGCTGACCTCGTACTCTCCGCGCTCGAGCTTCGTGTCGCGCGTGAAGTCCAGAAGGCTGTTGATGATGCGTTCGATCTCGATTATGCCGGACAGGATCGAGCGCGCCATCTCCTTCGAGAGCGCGCCGCCGCCAAGCTCTCCCGATGACAGGAGGTTTGTCGCCATCTTGATGCCGCCCAGGGGGTTCCTGATCTCGTGAGCGACGCCCGCCGCCATTTCACCCAGTGACGCCAGCTTCTCACGCTGGATCAGCCGCCGCTGGGTCTCGACCTGCTCGGTGAGGTCGCGCAGCACACCCACCGTGCCGATGATCTGCCCCGCGGCGTCGAAGATGCAGCGGACCGACAGGTAGGCGGGGAAGGCCTGGCCCTTTGCCGTGCGCCCCGTCACCTGCCCGCTCCATCCCTGTCCGGCCTCGATCGCGGGCACGACGGCCTTGGCCGCCCGGCCGCGCTCCTCCGGCCCGAGAAGATCCTGGAAGCCGATGCGTCCGAGCCTGCGCTCCCGGTAGCCGAGGAGCCGCTGGCCCGCCGGGTTCATCGTGACGAGCCGACCGTCGACGCCCGTGGTGAAGATGCAGTCGTCCACGCTCTGGACCACGGAGGCCAGCAGCCGCTCGCCCCGCCGAACCTCCTCCTCTGTCAATCGCAAAGACTGCTGCATCTGCTGAAACGACGTGACCAGCTCTTGCGCCTCGTCCTTGGAGATCGTGAAGTGGTCTTCCACGATCATGCGCGCGGCGGCGGCGCCGAGGGAGGCCGCCAGCAGACGCTCGAAGCGGATGCGCAGCTCGAGCAGCTCGGGCACCGAGAGCTCCGCCGGAGCCTTGCCCCGGAAGAGCTCCCTCACGATGCCCTCGGCCTCGGTGTCGCCGACGTAGTGGTGCACGAGGCGCTCGATCTCGGTCGCCGACAGGATAGCCGGGGCCCCGGCCGGCTGCCTGTCATCCACCGGAGCGCCGACGAAGGCCGCAGCCTGGGCGCGGTCGTCTGCGTCCTGCTCGCTCACGAGCGACACCAGCACGAAGAGCGCGAGGTTGACGAAGAGCGACCAGAAGATCCCGTGGGTGATCGCGTCCAGGCCCGCCAGACCGAAGAGCGCGGTCGGCTTCAGCCAGGCGAGCCCCAACGGTCCTTCCGCCAAAACCGAGACCGGGACCAGACCCTCCTTGACCAACGCCGGGATGATCAGCGTGTAGCCCCACAGCGCGAATCCCGCCGAGATCCCGGCAGCGGCGCCCCGTCGGTTGCCGCGCCGCCAGTACAGGCCCAGCAAGATGGCCGGCGCACACTGGGCGACCGCCACGAAGGACAGCAGGCCCATCTCGACGAGCAGGAGCTGGCCTCGCTCCATCCGCGCCCACGCGAAGCCGAGCCCGACGACGACGAGCATGGCCACGCGCGTGTAGAAGAGCGTCACCCAGTAGATGTCCTCCATCTGCCGCCGCCGCAGCAGCATCGGCAGGATGATGTCGTTGGTGATCATCTTCGAAAGCGCGAGCGACTCCACCACGATCATGGCCGTGGCGGCGGAGAACCCTCCCAGGAACACGAGGACCGAGACGAGGTGGTTGTCGAAGTGCAGGGGCAGCCGCAGGATGAAACCGTCGGCCTGGGCGGCCGACTCGGGGAAGACGATGAGCCCCGCGAAAGCGATGGGCAGGACGAAGAGGTTGATGAGAAGAAGATAGAGCGGAAAGGTCCACGCGACGGCGTTGACGTCCCGCTCCCGCGGGTTCTGGACGACCAGCACGTGGAACTGCCGCGGAAGGAACATCACGGCCATCATGGAGATCAGCAGCATCGCCGCCCAGCGGGCGTAGGAGGCCGTCTGCGGCTGGTCGATCGTCAGCAGGCGCGACCACGAGGAATCCGCGGCGATGCGTCCGAAGATCTCGCCGGGGCCGCCGAAGAGACCCCACGTGACGTAGACGCCGACGGCGAGGAACGCGACCAGCTTGACGAAGGATTCGACCGCCACGGCGGTCATCAACCCGGTCTGCTGCTTGGTGAAGTCGAGGTTCCGCGCGCCGAAGAGGATGCCGAAGAAGGCCAGCGTCACGGCCACGAGCAGGGTCGGGTCGAAGACGTTGAGAACCGATCCCTCGCGCAGGATCATGGTGAAAGACGCCGACACCGCGCGCAGCTGGAGCGCGATGTACGGGATCATTCCGGCGACGACGAGGACCGCGACGAGTGTGCCGAGATTGGCCGACTTCCCGTAGCGGCTCGAGATGAAGTCGGAGATGGAGGTGATGCGCTGCTCCTTGGAGACCCGCACGAGCTTGCGGAGCAGCACCGGCCAGAGCAGCGCCACGCAGGCGGGCCCGAGGTAGATCGTCAGGAATTCCAGGCCCCGGTTGGCCGCCAGGCCGACGCTGCCGTAAAAGGTCCACGCGGTGCAGTAGACGGAGGCCGCCAGAACATAGGTGACGGTGCGAATCCGCGGATGGCTCAGGCGGTGGGCGAAGGTTTCGCCGGCCGTCGCGACGAGGAACA
>WNGE01003655.1_pt1 | contig 18061 bp, 15 predicted proteins | sample 5400651 | NCBI WGS metagenome assembly WNGE01 (sample SAMN13153370, study PRJNA577476) | soil metagenome | isolation source: 60 cm soil or saprolite under grassland replicate 2 | place: USA:California | collected 2016-06-15
CAAATGCCGCCAATGGTCTCGGCGAAAAAGCACGGCGGCGTGCCGCTTTACAAATTAGCCCGCCAGGGAAAAGTGGTCGAGCGCGAGCCGCGCCTTGTTCATGTTTATCGTTACAATGTGGATCGAATCGCGCTGCCAGAAATCGATTTCGATGTCCTTTGCAGCAAAGGTTTTTATGTTCGCACGTATGTACATGACATCGGCGAGGAACTCGGTTGCGGCGCACACTTGAAATCGCTGCGGCGCACAAAGTCCGGTCGTTTCGATGTCGCTCAGGCGATCAGTGTTGATCAAATCAAAAATGCGCCGTGCGAAGAGATTCTTGGTCGCCTTCTGACCCTTCCCGAAGTTTCGCGCATGCGCGGCGCATGAAGGGAATCACGAAATTCAGTTGGTGAAAACCCTGCATTCCATCTCCGAGCTTGCCCAATTGCCTGGACCGCTTTTTCTGGCAATCGGCGTTTTCGATGGAGTGCATCTTGGTCATCAAGCTGTGATTTCCACCTCAACGAGTCATGCACAATTCGGGAGCGGAACGCCGGTTGTCATAACGTTCGATCCGCATCCGCTCAAAGTGCTTCGGCCGCACCACGCACCGCATCTGCTCACTGCCACCCCGCACAAAATCGCGTTGATTCGCGATTTGGGTGTGGAGCACCTCCTCGTTATCAACTTCGACAGGAAATTTGCCGCTACTTCTCCGGAGGATTTCATCGAGCAACTGGTCGCCCATTCGAAGCCGCTGCGCGAAATTTGCGTCGGACACGAATGGTCGTTTGGAAAAGATCGGCGCGGCAATCTCGATCTTCTCAAGAAACTCGGTGCGCAATTTCATTTCGACGTCGTTGGCATTCCACCGGTGAAAGCGAATGGCGCAGTTGTGAGCAGTACGGCCATCCGACGAGCGGTGGAGAAAGGCGATTTGGCGACGGCTGCCGCGATGCTCGGCCGCGAGTACACCATCCTCGGAACAGTAATACAGGGCGATAATCTCGGGAAGAAACTTGGTTATCCTACTGCCAATCTTAGTGCGCACAGCGAGCAATTCCCGCCCAATGGCGTTTATTTAGCGGAAGCGAGGATCCACGGAATCTTGCATCACGGCGTCGTCAATCTCGGTTATCGGCCAACGGTCAGCAGCGGAAAATCCGAGCGCGTGCTGGAGATTTACCTGCTCGATTTCAATCGCGATATTTATGGCGACGACGTTGAAGTCCGCTTTGTGCGCTATCTCAGGCCGGAACGAAAGTTCGATAGTTTGGAAGCGCTTGTCCGGCAAATCGAGCTCGATGTTCGGCAGGCGCGCGAACTTTGTGCGGCCTAAAGTCGCAGTTCCCTTGCCTTGGAGAGAGCGGCAACGACGCCACCGGCCATAAATAAGAGGCCGCTGCCAAACGCGAGGGCGAGGAGCCATAAAGTCGGCAATGCGGTCAAACGCGCCATCGCTATCACCAGAAAACGTCCCCCGTCCGACAGTACGTATGCCAGCGCGCTCGCAAGCAAGGTGATTCCGAGAAGAATGACAGCACGTAACGAATCCCGACCTCGCCGCGGCGGGGGCAATCGCTGTAGCACGCGCGCAGTAAATCCCTCGTCATCGATGTATGGCGCCGCCTCGCGCAATTGCCGATCAAGCGAATCTTCCTGTTGTTTTTCGTCCATGTTAATCAGAGCCCCACGCTGCCAGCGAACGCTTCAATTTCTCTCGTCCTCTTAGCACGTTCGTCTTCACCGTGCCAAGCGGAATATCCAATACCCGCGCGGCTTCCTCGTGCGAAAGACCATTCTGGCAGCAAAGTAAAATCGCCGAACGTTCGTGCAAGGGAAGCAAACTCAGCGCATACATAAGATCGTGTCTTAGAGCAGGATTGGCCACCTGCGGATCGTGCTCGGATTGCAGTTGTTCTTCGTCGATTCCAACAAATTCCTTGCGCCGGCGCGCATTTTCCCGGAAACAATTGTACGCAATGCGATAGAGCCATGTCGAAAAACGGGCCTCTCCTCGAAAGCTGCGAATGTTTTTGTAGGCGCGCAGAAAGGCTTCCTGAGCCAGATCATCCGCGAGCGCGACATCGGTTCGGGTGAGTTGACGCAGCAGACCTCGCACGGTCGATTGGTGGCGTCGAACCAGCTCGCCGAAAGCGTGCTGATCATCATCAACAAGAACTCGCGCGACAAGGTCTGCATCGGTCAGCTCCACGCTCGCAGATTACGGTAGTGGCGGCGCACTGTCCTTTTTTCCTTCCAGTTTCCACACCAGCAGATAACCCGCCCCAATCAGAAAGGGAATAAGCCCGATGCTCCACGCGCCGCCCTCCCAATCGTTTACGGCGCCGAGAAAGATCATAAGACCAAGGCCGACCATCACCAGGACCACACCGCGTCGTATATCGGAGCGCTGCCGCTGCGCGGGGGGCGGGTTCAGCAGAAACTCAGGCACTGGCTGGCCTTTTTCCACCATCAAGCGAACCGTTCGTTGAAGTGCTCGGGTTTTCGAGAAGCTGAAATACATGATCACAGCGACAATCAGGACCGGCATTCCAAAGACCGCCAGCATGGTGATAAGAACGATTGGAATCACCTTCTCCGGAATATCCCCACTCGACTTCCCGTGATCGGCGTCGGTTTCGTGGTCTCCTATTGTGAAATTGAAATGCCTTTTCTGTCTTTTCCTGATGGATTGCTCGATTTCGCTCTCGGGCGTCGAAGCCGGTGAGATAGTTGCCATTACTGCAGGTGCGCTCATGATCGGCGAGGCTGTCGGGGCCTGCGCAAACAAACCCGCCGCGAACGCCACCGAGCAAATGCAGACAATGAATAATGTTTTCATAGTGATCCTTTGGAGGTGAGATGCGGCCAATGCTCGATTTGGATTCAGCTATTTACTAGAATATTTGAGTGCACGGGAGCAATTTAAGGTTGCGCCACGGGACGCGCTGGACATTATTGCTTCCCCTTAGATTGCGGGTGTAGCTCAGTGGTAGAGCACCTCCTTGCCAAGGAGGACGTCGCGAGTTCGAGCCTCGTCACCCGCTCCAGCCTTCGCTTAGAGCGCAGCGAAGAGCAAAGACTAGAGCGTCGCGCCGTAGCCTTGCGCGAAGGCGGACTCCGTCGAGCCGCTCGCAGCTACGGCTGGCAGGCCAGCGTCAAATCACATTGTCCTGAAACGCAGCTGGCTATACAGTCCGCCCTATGAAAACGACATCCCTCTTCCCCTGCGCGCTCGTTACGGCCCTGATTTTCCTTGGGTCGCCTCTTCAAGCCGCAAATGAACAAAAAGACAAAACTCCATGGAAAATTACCGGCCAACTCGAAGAAGCCTGTTCGTGCGACGCCGCCTGTCCCTGCTGGTTCGGTTCCAAGCCGACCAAGATGACCTGCGGCGGCGGACAGGTGCTTTTCATTCGTAAAGGCACTTACGGAAGAGTGAAACTCGACGGACTTGCCATCGCGGCTATGGGGCAAAGCCCCGAGGGTCAGACGATGATGGAATCGTTCGGAAACTGGAATTTTGCCTACAATTACATCGACGAGAAAGCGACTCCCGAACAACGCAAAGCATTGGAAGCGATCGTCGCGAAGGTGTTGACGCCGGGCGCATCGAAGAAAACCGAAACGCGCTACGCGCCGATCAACCGCAAGATTGAGGGCAAAGATCACGAGATCACCCTTGGGCAGTATGGCACGTTTCGGGGTCATTTAATCGAGGGCGGCATGGGTGGTTCCCCGAAAATTGTGAATCCACCGGGCGCCGATCCTCTTCATCACGAATATGCACAGGGTCGCACATCAAAGATGACTTACACCGATGCCGACCAGAACTGGTCCTGGGACAACTCGAATTATATGCTTGGGACTTTCACGATTGATAATGTCCAATACGAAAAATACGCTGCGGGTCTTGCGCAAAAGATGGCGCAGATGAAAGGCGAAAAAGCGCCCGAAAGAAAATAAATCGACCCGCTATCTGGGGTAGCGCACGCGTCTCGCGTGTCTGGCGAAAGCGTCACGCTTTCGCGAATTTTTCGAAACGCGTCACTACACGCCGAGTGAGCACTCTACCTAAAGCCTGTTTCGGTGCGACGCTCCTTCGGCTGTGCTCAGGACAAGCTCCACCAACACGCGAGACGCGTGCGCTACCCAATCCATGTATCTGTGGCGCAAACTAGCGGAGCCGCACTGGCTGAGTGCGCGCGAAAGCATTTTGCAAGCGCGTTCACGAGGCCAACTTGCGATCATCTCAAAGCCGGGACGCAAGCGGTTGCAACTCGAAATTACATGCAGGTCGCGGAATGATTCCCGAAAGCTCGTTGAAGAATTCGGGGGACGGGCCGAGAAATTGCCACGCGATTGGCTGCAGCGATTTACGCGCGTCTCCAAAACCAAGCCACTCAAGCTTGGGAAGCGGTTGCTAATCTCAAAGCAGGGCAATTCCCAAATCACCTCGGCGGTTGGGAAACCGGCGCTCCTTGTTATTCCCGCTTCGACGGCGTTTGGAACGGGCGAACACGCAACTACGGCGATGTCGCTGCGGCTGCTGGAACAATTAACTCGCGAATGGAAAAGCGGCTGGTCGCTTGCTGACCTTGGAACGGGGAGCGGCATTCTTGCTCTCGCCGCAAAGCGCTTCGGAGCGCGCCGCGTGCTGGCAATTGATGTCGATCCGGTTGCGATTTCAACTGCGAAAATAAACGCACGACGAAATGGAATCGGCGGCGTCGATTTTCAATTGGCCGATCTGCGACACTCGAAACCGCCGCGCAACACCGACATTGTCACGGCAAATCTGTTTAGCGGATTGTTAATGAGGCTCTTGCCGAAACTAAGACGCAGCGGCTGGCTGATTCTCTCGGGTCTGCTGCGCACACAGGAAAACGAATTCCTTCGCGCGCTGCGACGGAACAATATTGAGATCGTGAAGGTAAAGCGTCGAGGGAAATGGATTACCGTATTAGCGAAGGGTAGCGGATGCGTCCCGCTCGCCGCGGCGGGCGGGAGGCTTACGCCACTTTGGATTTGCGTGAGCAAAGGCCGCCAGCTAGGTTCTTTTTAGCCTGGCGGCTTCGGTTTTTCTGCATTCCACGCGGTTTAATCCTAAGCCGCGAGTGTATCCATGCAGACTGAAGAACTTTCCTACGTCATCGTTACTCCTTATTCGATGCGCAAGTCGCGCACCGGCGGCATCGTTGGCCGGCTCATTTCGCGCACCGGACTCGATCTGGTTGGCGGACGCATGTTCGCGCCGAGTCCAGAACTTGCAAAGCGCTACGCGGAGACAATCGTGACGGAAACTGAGGCACGTCATCGCGCAACACAGGAACTGATTCACGATTATATTCTGAAAAATTTCACGGCCAGCATGAACGGCCAGCGGCCGCGCGTGTTATTCCTCATCTTTCGCGGACCGGACGCGGTGGAAAAGCTTCGTCACACCGTTGGGCACATCGTGCACGAGCGTACCGCCGGCGAGACAATTCGCGACACGTATGGCGATTACATCACGGACGATTCCGGCAAGGTAACCTACTTCGAGCCCGGAGTGCTGGCGGCTTTCGATCCCGAAGCAGTCAAGCGCGATTTGAAACTCTGGGCGGAATTCTCCGATCGTGACGGGGGAATCCTCGATCAGGTCATCACTTTTCCGGCAGAGGCGAAAATCGAGAAGACACTTGTTCTGATTAAGCCGGATAACTTCAAATTCCCAAACTTGCGGCCAGGCGGCGTCATTGAAGTTTTTTCCAGGTCCGGGCTGTATATCATTGGCTTCAAAGTCCACCGGATGAGCGTTGTCCAGGCGGAGGACTTTTACGGACCCGTGCTGGCTGTCCTTGAGAAGAAACTGGGCGCAAAAAGCGGACGCGAAAACTGGGAAAGCATTGTGGAATTCATGGCTGGCCGAAAACCGAGCGAATGTCCGCCGGAAGAACGCGACATTCCCGGCAGCGAAAAATCCATCGCCATTGTTTATCAAGGCGAGGACGCGGTTCGCAAAATTCGCGACGTACTTGGCCCAACGGATCCAGCGAAAGCGCCGCCCGGCTCCATCCGAAGAGAATTTGGCCAGACCGTCATGATCAACGCCGCGCATGCGTCCGATTCCGCCGAGAACGCGAGACGCGAAATGGCGATCATCGACGTCGAAGAGAATAACTTCAAACCTTTGATTGAAAACTTCTACCGTCGCCAATAGCTTGCGCTTCCATTTTGAACAACCTCACAATTAGTCCCACGACCATGGAAATTTCCGAACGCGCCGCTCAACTTAGCCCCTCGCTCACGCTCTCGATAGACAGCAAGGCTAAAGCCATGAAAGCCGAAGGGATCGATGTTTGCGGTTTCGGCGCAGGCGAACCGGATTTCGATACACCAGAACATATCAAAAAGGCAGCGATCGATGCGTTGGAGGCTGGCTTCACGAAATATACACCCAGCGCTGGCATCCCGGAGTTGCGCCAGGCGATCGCCGAAAAATTGGCCGCGGACAACGATCTCAACTATCGCGCCGCCCAAGTCATTGTGAGCAACGGCGCAAAGCACGCATGTTACAACGCCATTCTCGCAACGTGTCAGGCGGGCGATGAAGTCATCATTCCAGCGCCATATTGGGTCAGTTATCCCGACATGGTCCGATTAGCCGGCGCTGAGCCAGTGATCCTGCCAACCAGCGAGCGGAATTCCTGGAAATTTCGCGCGTCAGATTTTGAAAACGCGATGACGCCGCGCACAAAGATGTTGATTCTGAACAGTCCGGGCAATCCGACCGGCTCGGTTTACACGCGTGAAGAATTGCAGGCGATTGTCGATGTTGCCGCCGAAGAGGACATTTACATTTTGTCCGACGAAATTTACGAGAAGCTCGTTTACGACGGCGCAAAGCACGTAAGCATCGCGTCGCTCTCGAAGGAAGCGTACGATCTCACGATCACGATCAACGGCTTTAGCAAATCCTACGCAATGACGGGTTGGCGTCTCGGCTATCTGGCCGCGCCAGAAGCGGTGGCTAAAGCGGTCGATTCCATCCAAAGCCATACCACCTCCAATCCTTCCTCCTTTTCACAATATGGCGGGCTCGCTGCCTTGAAGGGCGATCAGCAACCGCTTGCCGACATGCGCGAGGAGTTCGATATGCGTCGCAATTACATGTTTGATCGCATCGCCAAAATTCAGAACGTGACCGCCGTCAAGCCGCAGGGGGCGTTTTATGTGCTGGTTAACATCAGCCAGCTCGGCCTGAGTTCCCAAAATTTCGCCGATCGTTTGTTAAGCAAAGCCAATGTCGCAGTCATTCCCGGAGCCGCATTCGGCGACGATCGAACGGTCCGGCTCAGCTACGCGACGAGCATCGATGTGATCAAAAAAGGCCTCGACCGCTTCCAGGATTTTTGCCGCACGCTGTAACATCGTCCTCCTGAGTCGCGCCTTATTAATCTGTCATCCCGAGTCGCGCAGACGACGAGGGACCTCACACTCGTAGATTGTGGGAAATTGTACCGAAAGCAGCTGGTGCGCACAATCATGCACCGAATGCCCTTTTGTGTGATCGAACAACGTTTTGAGAGGTTCCTCGCTCCGCTCAGAATGACACGCTAAATGTTCTGCAATGCCTGGCCATCTCGCGCTCATTCTCCACGCCCACCTGCCCTTCGTCCGGCATCCTGAGCACGAACATTTCCTCGAAGAAGACTGGCTTTTCGAGGCGATCACCGAGACTTACATCCCGCTGCTGCAAATGATGCAGCGATTGGTGGACGACAGTGTGCCATTCAAGCTCACCATGTCGATAACGCCGACCCTCTGCGCCATGCTCCAGGATAAACTTTTGCGCGAGCGCTATGTGCGGCACCTCGATCTTTTGATCGATCTCGCCATGCGCGAGCAAAGGCGAAATCGTCATCATCAAGAACTTCAACAGCTGGCCGGCTTCTATTTCGATATTTTTTCGGTTAGCCGGCGTTTCTTTGTCGATGAATGGAAATGTGATCTGCTTTCCGCTTTTCGCGAGTTGCGCATGGCGGGCGCGCTCGAAATCATCGCCAGCGCCGCTACGCACGGCTTGCTTCCCGTTCTTCAGCAGCAATCGCCTCAAGCCGCGCGCGCCCAGGTTTTAATCGGGCGAGACGTCTATGTCGATCTTTTCGGCGCCGAGCCGATCGGGTTTTGGCTGCCGGAATGCGCGTACGAGCCGGAGCTGGAATCGCTTCTGCAAGAAGCAAACATTCGCTGGTTCGTTCTCGACGCGCACGGTCTGATGTTTGGAAAACCGCCTCCGCGGCGCGCGATTTATGCACCTTGCTTTACGCCAGCAGGTCCTGCCATTTTCGCGCGTGATCGTGATTCGAGCCGGCAAGTGTGGAGCGCGCACGAGGGCTACCCGGGCAATCCAGCTTATCGTGAATTTTATCGTGACGTTGGTTTCGATCTTTCAATGGAGCATTTGGGGCCAATCGCGCGCGGCCAGAGAAAATTCGCCGGTATGAAATATCATCGCATTACCGGACGCGGTGAAGAAAAGGAATTGTACGATCGCGAAGCGGCGGAAAAAGCCGCGGAGACGCATGCCGCGCATTTTCTGGAACAGCGACGAGAGCAAATTCGCGAAATCAGCGGATTAGGCTTCGATCCGGTGATTGTGGCGCCATTTGATGCCGAATTATTTGGCCACTGGTGGTTCGAAGGACCACGCTTTCTTGAACATTTCATTCGCAAAGCCGCCATCGAACAAGATCTTCGCCTGACGACGCCGAGCGAATACCTCGCGGCCCACCCGACTCTTCAAACTATTCAGCCAGCGGCTTCGACGTGGGGCGAAAACGGTCATCTCAGTGTTTGGCTCGATCCAGGCAACGCGTGGATTTATCCGCACCTGCACGCTGCGGCGCGACGCATGAGCGACGTCGCCAGTAAACATGCGGGCGATATGACTTCATTCGCAGACAATGTCTTAAAACAACTGGCGCGCGAACTCTTGCTCGCGCAATCGAGCGACTGGGCGTTCCTCATGAAAACCGGAACGGCGCGTGAGTACGCGACCAAACGCACGATGGATCATCTTGCCCGTTTCAATCAGTTGCACGATCAATTTACGGCAAACGATGTCGATGAAGAATTTCTGCACGACTGTGAAGCGCGCGATAACGTTTTTCCAAACGTAAACTGGCGCTATTACATCTAATATCATGTCGAGTGGAGTCGAGAGGTCTCTTATTATTTGAAATGCAGCCAACAGAAGTAAGAGATTCGTCCCGCCTTCGCGTTGTCACGGCGCGGCAGGCGGCTTCGATCGGAATGACAAAGAAAGTTAATTTCGCGCTTCTAATCGTCCTCGCTTCGATTTGTGCGGCGGCCGCACAAGAGTCGCCGACGCCAGCTCCTTCTCCCACGCCGGAGGAATCTGCCACACCCTCACCGATGCCGGAGCAAACTCCTTCGGGGTCACCGGCGCGACGTGTGCGCATCAGCTTCCTTCCGCCGCCGCTTGAAGGCACCATCAGCCTGGGTATTTACGGTGGCAGTGGCAAGCTCGTGCGCGTTCTCCATCAGGAAGCTGAATTAAACGAATTCACAATTGGTGCGGATGCATTGGTCACCCAATGGGACGGTAAGAACGATGACGGTCAGGATTTACCCGCTGGAAAATACCGCGCTCGCGGTTATGTGGTTGGCCATCTTAAGGTCGAGGATCTCGGCCAGTCCGCGCTTCCCGTTGTGGAAGATCACGCTGCCCCGACGGCCAGCATAAAAGTAAAGCTTATGCCGAATCCCCTGGCGAACGACAAACGGTCGACTGTCGATCTTGGAATCGGACTTGATAGAGACGGGAGCTATTTGAAAACGACCGACGAGCTGCCGTTATTCACGGTGAGTGAGACGCCCAACCTGGTCCGCGGATTTATTACAAAGAAGAGCGAGAAATCGGTCGATGTCTGGCAGAATGACAGCGCGGCAGTTCGTCAATTGCGCGTCTCCAACGTCGATAAGATGATGGCGTTTGATTGCGGCGAGTTCGAATTGAAGTAAGCGCGGCTGGTCACGGCGGAAAATCTTTGTTAGTTAGCGCTCATGCCCGTCTCTCGCGAGTTTCAGCATACCGTTGGCAAAACTGCCGGATTCAGTGGTACGTCGCTGCACACTGGCGAAAAGGTGTCGGTCAAGTTGCATCCCGCGCCAGTCGACCACGGGATTAAATTCAAGCGCAAGGATTTGCAGGACGAACCGACGATTGACGCCAGGATCGACAATCTGAAAACGGTCGAGCGCGCCACGACGATTGGCGAAGGCGCGATGCGGGTGCACACGGTCGAGCATGTTCTCGCCGCTCTTTCAGCGATGGGCGTTGATAACGCCATGGTGGAAATGGACGCAAACGAACCGCCAATCGGAGATGGCAGCGCGCAGCCTTATGTCGATCTCATCAAGAGAGCCGGTGTCACCGTTCAGGAGGAGCCGCGAAAGTTCTTCGACGTGCGCGAACCGATGCACGTAGAATCGAAAACAGGCGCGCTGCTTGTTTTGCTGCCGGATGAGAAATTTCGCATTTCATGCACCCAGGCGGGACCAAACAATCGGTTCACGCAATATCTATCGATGGAAGTTACGCCCGCTGCTTTCGAGCGCGAGATCGCTCCGGCGCGAACCTTTGTTTTCTATGAGGATGTTCAGCCGCTGATGGAGAAAAATTTGATCAAGGGCGGCAGCCTCGAAAATGCGATTGTCGTGCGTGGCGAGGCGGTCTTGAGCAAGGAGCCATTGCGTTTCCCAGACGAATTCGTGCGCCACAAAATGCTCGATATTATCGGCGATCTCGCGCTGGTGGGCCGGCGCATTCGCGGTCATGTCGTGGCGGCAAAACCCGGTCACGCAACCAATGCGGACCTGGCTCGGGCTGTCGCCCGCGAGCAGACGCAGAGAAGCGCGATGAGCGCACCGCGCGCGATCCCAATAGGCGATTCCGGTCTAGACACTGGCGAAGTGATGAAGATCCTTCCGCACCGCTACCCTTTTTTGATGGTTGACCGGGTCATCGGCTTCGAGGGCGAAAATAAAATTACGGCCATAAAATCCATCACGATTAACGAGCCGTTTTTTCAGGGGCATTTCCCCGGTCATCCAGTCATGCCTGGAGTAATGCAAGTAGAAGCGATGGCGCAAGTGGCCAGTATTCTATTGTTCAAATTGACGAACACTTCGAGTCGCGTCGGGTATTTCATGAGTGCGGACCAGGTGAAATTTCGCAAACCGGTTTTTCCGGGCGACACGATTTTCATTCACGCCGAGCTGACGAGAGCGCGTGGCAATCGCATGGCGAAAACGAAGTGCTACTGCGTAGTAAACGACGCCGTCGTTTCCGAAGGCGAACTGATGTTTACGTTTCTCGATAAATGAGCGACGTGCAGATTCATCCAACGGCGATTGTCGATCCCGGCGCGGAGATTGGTGCGGGAACAATCGTCGGGCCCTATTGCGTAATAGGTCCGGACGTTGTGCTTGGCCAAAACTGCTGGCTCCAACAGCACGTCACGCTTTGCGGACCGATGCGCGCCGGTGCGCGGAATAAATTTTATGCCTCCTGCTCCATCGGTCAGCAGACGCAGGACCTGAAATATCAGGGTGAACCGACTTATCTGGAAATCGGCGATGAAAACACGTTCCGCGAATTCGTCACAATCAGCCGTAGCACGACGAGCAAAGGGAAAACGCGGATCGGTAACCGTGGCACGTTTCTCGCTTATAGCCATGTCGCGCACGATTGCACGGTTGGAGATGCTGTTGTTTTTTCAAACAACGGCACGTTGGCTGGCCACGTGGAGGTGGGCGATCACGCCGTCATTGGCGGGCTGACCGCCGTGCATCAATTTTGCCGGATCGGACGGTTCGCAATCACTGGCGGCTGCTCGAAAATTGTCCAGGACGTTCCGCCGTTCATGATCGCCGATGGCAACCCGGCGGAAATTCGCGGCGTCAATTTGGTTGGTTTGGAACGCAAAAATTTTGCGCCCGAAAGCGTGAAGCTGATCAAGGAAGCGTTTCGTCTGATTTACCGTTCGAAATACAACACACGCCAGGCAGTCGAGGCAATGCGCAAGGAATTGCCTCAGACCGAAGAGATCACCGAGATCATCGACTTCATCGAACAAAGCGAGCGTGGAATTATTCGCTGAGATTAACCGCGGATTACGCGGATCTCACGAATTGGAACACAGGCATCATGCCTGTACGGCACGCGGGCTTCCCAGCCTGCGTGTCTGTTAACTCCGATAAAATCCAACGCAGGGCGTCCCGCCAAGAAGAAAAGAATCTTATGCTTAGCCCACGGATCTTTTCGCCCTTGCCGAAGGAATCTGCCAAGGCTATCACTGCCAACATGCCAGGTTTTCGGTGGCGGCCCGCCCGGGATGCAATGGGCTATAGAGATCTTGCCTGCCTTTAATTGCAGATTTTGAGGCCGAATTCTCCGTTAGATGCATGATCGCGGAAAAGGCTCTTACCGGTCAAATTTTCGGCGGAATTGGCCTAATGTTATTCGCCTTTCTCATGCTGTGGCGAGCACGACTCGCGTTGCTGCATCACACGTTTTGTTTCCACGCTATCCTTGGTGGGGAAAATCCGCATGGATGTACCCCTGGCAGGCGCTCGTCGTTGCCGGCATTTGTTTCATCCTCGGATCGATTCTCTTGGCGAATGCAATGCAAAGGATGAGACGATGAGAAGCAAACTCTTTGGCGGCGCCTAAACAATCGCTGGATCTAAACCGCCGGGCGATTTACTTATAGACCGAGCTTCAGCCCGTCATATGCGATGTGTGTGTGAGCGGGAAGCCGGGATTCGGCGGATTGCGGCAGGTCGTGGCAGATGTGCGTGAAGTAAGTGTCGCCTGGCTTTACGCGCGCGGCTGCTTCGAGCGCCTGGCCTACGCTCAGATGCGTGGGATGCGGTTTGTCCCGCAGCGCGTCGATGATCAAGACTTTCACGCCAGAGATAAGATCGACAATCGCATCCGGTACGGCGCTGCAATCGCTTAAGTAGGCGACAAGCTTTTCGTGGGTGTCCGGAACACAGGCAGTCTTGCCTGTGCGGCCAACGGACATTCTGTCCGGTGCTTCAAATTTAGCGGAGTGCAACTCCGCTGGGCGCACAGACTTCAAGTCTGTGTTCCATTCCAGTTGCAACGTTTCGCGCGTGGACAAAATGAATTCATCCTTCCGCAAGTTCGCCTTCTCGGGATTCCTAGCGATGTAATCCCGATAACGCACGAGCTCGTCGAAATCCCGCACGATTCGATCAAAGCTTTCTTCCATCCAAAGCGTCCCGGTGCGGCCGAGCAACTTGTTAATCGTTCTGGCGGTAAATCCCTTCCAAGAACGCAGAATATTCGCGAGCGAGTAACCAGGCAGCGGTTGCAGAATCGCGTGCACATGGTTCGGCATGATGACGAATGCGTCCAGGTGATAGCGTTCTCCGTCAAAATGCTCGAGAGCGTCGCCAATCATTCCGGCTGCATCCGGGCTGCGGAGCACGCAACTGCCGTGTCCCTGATCGAGCCACTCGTCGCGCTGCTCGAAAAATCGTTTTCGATATTCGTAAGCTGTTTTTGCGTCCCCCGGTTCTGGATGAAATTTGCGCCAAGTTTCTAATTCTTCGCGCCATTGATGCGCCAATTGCTGAGGAACGGCGTCGGCGAGGCGAAATGTGACGAAATACGTGGCACCTTCCTGTTCCCAATGCGGAAGATTGCGGCGCGTCCGATGAATATCCGCGCGTTCATCGAAGCCGCGGAACACCGGCGTTTTGTCCGGTGTTTCAGATTCACCGGAGTGAAACTCCGATGGCCGCACAGACTGCAAGTCTGTGTTCCAGACGCGCGCGCGAGAGAAAAGATAGCCGTTCACCATGGAGTCGCCGTGCGGCACCGGCAACGGAGTGATAAATGTCTCGCCTAGTTGAAACGGGCCATCAATCACGTGCGGCTCCGGCTTCAGATAATATGGAACCGGATTGCTCGTGTTGAACGCGAACCGAAACACGCGCTCCAGATCCCGCATCGTTTCAGCCGATGCATAAACCGGCATCGAGCCCCGTGCGTGCGAAAAGCGTCGCAGATCGTCAAAGCCCATGATGTGATCGGTATGGGAATGCGTGAAAACGACCGCATCGACTTTGCGAATATCCTCGCGCAACGCCTGTGTCCTGAAATCAGTTCCGGTATCCACCACCCACGAGCATTCCGGCGTTTCGATATAGATCGAGGAGCGTAGCCGATTATCGCGTGGATCGGGCGACAGGCACACATCGCAATCGCAACCAATCATCGGCACACCTTGAGACGTTCCGGTGCCGAGAAAGGTCACCGTAAGCCCTGACTTGAGAGTTGAAGGTGGAATTGGCAAGCTGTGACTCTCAGCTCTCAACTAATAACTCTCAACCGCCCCAATGCCTGCCATCCTCACTTTGTTGCGAATCAAGAATCTCGCGCTCGTGGAAGAACTCGAGTGGCAGCTCGGGCCGGGCTTCGTTGCTATCACCGGAGAAACCGGCGCGGGCAAATCGATCATCATCGGGGCGCTGCAACTCTTGCTCGGCGAGCGCGCCGACAAATCGCTGATTCGCACCGGGGCCGACCTGTGCACAGTCGAGGCAATTTTCAGCGGAGAGGACCTGCAAAAACTGAACCCGCAGCTTCTCGAAGCTGGAGTCGAACCGTGCGAGAACGATCTCATCATCAAACGAAGTTTCTCGGCCAGCGCCGGCACGCGCCAGTTCATCAACGGTTCGCCAACCACATTGTCGATCTTGAAAAATCTCGGCGACGAACTTGTCGATCTCCATGGCCCGCACGACCACCAATCTTTGCTCTCGCCGGAAACGCAATTGAGCTTGCTTGATTCGTTTGCGCGCGCTGATGAGCAACTTGTCGAATATCGAAAGCGTTACCGGCAATTACAGACGCTGCTTGCAGAACATGCAGCGCTCAATACCGCAGAAACGGCGCGCGAACAGGAACTCGATTTGCTTCGCCATCAGATTACGGAGATCAAATCGGCGAACCTAATCGCTGGAGAAGAAGAGGAAATTGAGAAGCGCTACAAACTGGCCAGCAGCAGCAAACGGCTGATTGAACTGGCCAACGCGGTCGCGAACAAACTTTCCGAAGCAGATGATTCCGTTCTGTCTCAACTCGCCGAGACACAGCGTCTGCTGCGTGAATTGGAAAAGATAGACAATTCGATTGCGGAGTTTTCATCCGCACATGCTGCCACTGTGATCGAGCTTTCCGAGATTGCGCGTGCGCTTTCCACTTATGCCGAAAAACTCGATCTCGATCCGCAACAACTCGGCGCGCTCGAGCAGCGCGTTTCGCTCTTCGAAACATTGAAGCGCAAATATGGCGGTTCGATTGCCGAAGTGATCGCGTTTGGCGAACGCGCGTCCGAACGAATGCAGAAAATCGAAGGGCGCGACGCGGAGTTGGAGCGCCTGGTCAAAGAAATCGAGAATATTCGCGCGCAAATGAACCGTGCGGGCGAAGCGCTGCGCAAATTGCGAGTGAAGGCCACGCCGAAACTTTCCGAAAACATCCGGCGCAACTTGCGCGATCTGGGGTTTCGCCAGTCTGAATTCAACGCAAAACTGGATGCACTCGACGCGCCCCGTCCCAGCGGATTCGATTCGGTTGAACTTCTTTTCTCACCGAATCCGGGCGAACCGCTCAAGCCGCTTCGCGCCATCGCATCGAGCGGTGAAATCTCTCGCTTGATGCTCGCGATCAAATCTGCGCTGGCCGCACAAGACGCAATCCCGTTGCTCGTTTTCGACGAGATTGACACCAACGTAGGCGGCGAAATTGCGCACGCCGTTGGCGCCAAGATGCAAATATTGGGCCGCGATCATCAGGTGATTTGCATCACGCATCTGCCACAAGTGGCCGCGACTGCTTCTTCGCATTTTGTTGTGACAAAGGAAGTCACCGGCGGCCGGACCTATTCGCAATTACGCGCAGTCAGCGGGAAAGGACGACAGGAAGAAATCGCGCGGATGCTCGGTGGTAAAAGCGAATCGACACTGCAACTCGCGGCAACCCTATTGAAGCAGGGAACATAGACTTCCAGTCCGGTCGCCGCGGCGACACGGACTCGCTGTGGCGAGCCTGTGCGGCCAGCCCCGAAAGCTTTCGGGGCGCCTGCGAGTAGCTCAAACGTCTCTATACGTTTTCAAGTTGACGGTCAAATTCGCGTTCCACTATAAAAGCGATGCCATGAAGAAATCGACCTTCATCAGTCTTGCGATATGTTTCCTCTCCCCGCTGGTCTATGCCGGTACGGAGACCTATTCAGGAAAGGAGTTGAAGCAGGTGGCTCCACAGCCGTGTCCGGAATGGTACGCGGACAACGAGTTTAACGTCGGTTTGTGGGGCACTTACGTATTTACAGGCAATGAGTGGAGGGATGATCGTTACATCGAATCAGACCACGCATGGGGCGGGGGCGTCGATGCAAAGTATTTCTTCCGCCGGTATTTCGGCATCGGAATTGAAGGATGGGTAGTCGATGCCAGACGCGAATTCGAAGACGTTTCGGGAGTGGAAGTCTTCCAGTTTAGTACTGGGCACGAGAGCCGTGCAGTCGGCTCTGTTTTGGGCACGCTCACATTACGTTACCCGATCCATTGTACGCGCTTTGCGCCATATGTTTGGGCGGGCGGCGGCGCAATCTTTGGCGGCGGTCAGAGAGAACGCGTCCACGTGACCGGAGGCAATCTCGTTCTCCCCGTTGCCACAACCGATCATCTGGGTGCCACGACCGAGGCGATTGGCCAGTTGGGCGCCGGCTTGGAAATTCGCTTCACGCCACACATTGGCTGGCTCAGTGATTTCAGCTGGAACGTTGTTAATGGCCGGGACAACAACTTCGGAATGGTCCGCACCGGCGTTAATTTCGCCTTCTAAAGATCGACAATCGCAATTGCAGCGGCGCCGCCTGGTTGGCGCGGCATCATGACCGATGTGGCCCGATGTGAAAACGCATGCCTGTGAGCCGCGCGTCGAAATACGTGAGCGGCCGATACAGATAATAGAGTGTTGGCTGCCGAGGAAAGATGACGTAATCACGGCCGTCCCGGTCCGATCGCTCCACATGTGAGGACCGAAACCACGCGTAGCTGCCGATGTAGGCGATGACCAACGCTACGAGTATCAGGAATAAGCGCTTCACGAATGAGCAAACTATACAGATGAGCTCACCATCTAACCGAGAACAAGATGAGCTGCCGCAAGCGGAAGCGCGTGGCTGGCGGACTGCTTGCGGAAATCCTCGGTAGCAATAGTGCCGCGAGCAGATCCGGAATCGAGCGTTTGACTCCCCGTACCACAGCCGACCAAATGGCAGCACGTCGGAAATCAAATCGAACCCACGTCGATCCTTGTGCGGTCACATATCGTAAACGTGTTGTGAGCTGGTCATCACACCAGCCAGCGGTTGGCTGGATCGCTCGGTTAGATGAATTATTGGGGACCTTCGCCCTCCAGTTTCCGTAGAATTCCGTAGAGGTCAGCATGAAAAAGCGTGGACGCCGCCGAATACGCTCGGCCGAATACTGGCGCGCGTATTACACCAGGAAACAGCGCGAATGGCGCGCTGCCCATCCGCGCGCCCGAAGCCGGCGAAAACAAAAAATAGTGGCGCAAGTGGCAGGCCAGGGCTGAAAGGTGCAGAAATCGTCGATGACATAGGCGCCGCATCATTTACCGTCCGGCAATCAGAAACGATTCTAGCGCGATCCTGTGCAAGCAGGAAAATGCCTTCGTGGATTGTTCTGAGAGAATGCCTGGTATGAGTGTTCTGAGTTGTGAAAACTGCCTCGCTAGGATTCGAACCGCGTAAAAGTCTTCGGCTCACGCGGTTGACGTGAGGACTAGCGCCACGTGAGGACGTCAAGCCTTTTACGTGGCTGCCTCGCTAGGATTCGAACCTAGACAAAGAGATCCAGAATCTCTTGTGCTACCATTACACCACGAGGCAACGAGCGAGAAAAGTAAAACCGATTTGCCCTGCTGCAAGTCGAGCGCGGT
>WNGE01005551.1_pt1 | contig 18056 bp, 15 predicted proteins | sample 5400651 | NCBI WGS metagenome assembly WNGE01 (sample SAMN13153370, study PRJNA577476) | soil metagenome | isolation source: 60 cm soil or saprolite under grassland replicate 2 | place: USA:California | collected 2016-06-15
GCCTCTAACCCGTGCTGCTTCGTCGGCGAGACCCAGATCGACACTGACGAAGGCTTGCTCACCTTCGGCGAGCTGCTCGAGCGAAAGGCCGCTGGCGAGTCGCTTCCGCAGGCCTGGTCGTTCGACCGCGACGCGTCGGAGCCGGTACTCCGCACGATCGTGGATGTGTGGGTGGCCGGTGTCGCAAAGAAGCTCGTGGAGATCGCGACGGGCGCCGGACAGACGGTCCGCTGCACACCCGAGCATCGCTTCCTCACCTCGGAGGGCTTCGTTGAGGCGCAGGAGCTCAAGACCGGGGACGATCTGATCGCGTTCTCGGCCGCTGAGGCCTCGGATGAACCCGGATCTCTTGCAACCGTTCACAAGCTCGCTGTTCGTGATGCGGTGGCCTCTGTCCGAAGGATCGAGTTGCCGGAGCCCGTGCTGGTCTACGACCTTGAGGCTGCGGGCGACCACAACTTCGGAGTCACGTCGCGCGACGGATCATCCGTAGTCGTTCACAACTCGGAATACATGTCGATCGACGACAGCGCCTGCAACCTCGCCTCGCTGAACCTGCTCAAGTTCCGCCGCGAGGACGGCGAGCTCGACGTCGAGGCCTTCGAGCACGCGGTCGACATCGTCTTCCTGGCGCAGGAGATCCTGGTCGGCTACTCGTCGTACCCGACGCCCGAGATCGAGCGCAACGCCAAGGCCTACCGCCAGCTCGGCCTGGGCTACGCGAACCTCGGCGCGCTGCTGATGGCGCGCGGGCTCCCGTACGACTCCGACGAGGGCCGCGCCTACGCGGCGGCGATCACGGCGCTGATGACCGGCCGCGCCTACCGCAAGTCGGCGGAGATCACCGCGCGGATGGGCTCGTTCGCCGGCTACCAGCCGAACGCCGGCGCGATGATCGGCGTGATGTCGATGCACCGCGCGGCGGTGGGCAACATCGAGCACACCGAGTCGGTGCCGAAAGACCTGCTGTCGGCCTGCCGGCGCGCGTGGGACGAGGCGCTCAACCTCGGCGAGGTGCACGGCTACCGCAACGCGCAGTCCACCGTGCTCGCGCCCACCGGCTGCCTCGTCGGCGACAGCCTCGTCTCGACGAGCCGCGGCCTCGTCCGCCTGCGTACGCTGGGCGACCCAGTCGGCCAGAAGTGGCAGGACCTCGACCTCGAGGTCGCGACCGACGAAGGCCCCCGCCAGGCGACGAACTTCTACGTGAACGGCTTCGAGCAGGTCGTCTCGATCGAGACCGGCCGCGGCTACCGCATCCAGGGCACGCCCACGCACCGGATCAAGGTCGTGGACGCCGAGGGCGAGTGGGCCTGGCGCCGCTTCGCCGAGATCCGCAAGGGCGATCGCGTGCCGCTGATGCTGAACGGCCTCGTCGGCGAGCCGCAGCGGGTCGACCTGCCCCCGCTCGGCGAGCTCTACTGGACGGCGGACCAGCAGACGCGCGTCCCGCGTGAGATGACGGCCGAGCTGGCCGAGCTCGTCGGCTACTTCATGGGCGACGGCTCGCTGCACGCCAAGGGCCTGCGTTTCTGCGTCGCGCAGGACGACGAAGACGTCGTCGAGCACCTCTCCGACCTCGCCGCCGCGCTGTTCGGGCTCGAGGCGCACGTCACTCCGAAGCAGGGCTACACGGAAGTCGCGTTCAACTCCGTCCCGCTCGTCCTCTGGTGGGAGGCGTGTGGCTTCGCGAAGCTGCCGCCCGCGGCTGAGCACAGCGGCAAGGGTTGGCACCCGCACATCCCGGACGCCGTCCTGCACACGAACGACCGCGAGGTCTACGCCGCGTTCGTCCGCGGCCTGTTCGAGGCCGACGGCACCACGAGCAACGGCTACGTCTCTTGGAGCACGACCACCGAGACCTTCAGCCGAGACGTCCAGAGCCTGCTGCTCGCCCTCGGGTTCGTGATGACGCGGAAGGTCGACCTGCCCAAGTCGAACTGGGGCATGAACGACCGCTTCGTCCTGCGGTTGCTGAACGTCGCCTCCTCGGAGCGCTACCTCGAGGAGATCGACTTCATGTCGGTCCGCAAGGCCGCCTCGCTCTGGAAGGGCGACCATCGCCAGGCATCACGCTCCGACCACATCCCGGTGGGCCGCGAGCTTGTCGACGAGCTCGCGCCGGAGAACGATTCTCTGCGCAAGACGATGCTGATGGCACTCGCCCGCCGCGGCGACGTCTCGCGCCGCTCGGCCACGCAGCTGCTCGAGCGCACCGCCGACCCGGAGCTCGAGCACCTGCTCGGCTTCTACTACGACGAGGTCGCCACCGTCGAGACGCTCGACGACCAGCCGACCTTCGACCTCTCGGTGCCCGACAACGTCACCTACGTGGCCAACGGCTTTGTCAGCCACAACACCATCAGCTTCATGATGGATTGCGACACCACCGGGGTCGAGCCGGACTTCTCGCTCGTCAAGTCGAAGAAGCTCGTCGGCGGCGGAGAGATCACGATCCCGAACAAGACCGTCCCGATGGCGCTCGAGAAGCTGGGCTACGCGCCGCGCGAGGTCGAGGAGATCGTCGCGTTCGTGGACGAGCGCAACACCGTCATCGGCGCGCCGAACGTGAAGGCCGAGCACTACCCGGTCTTCGACTGCGCGATCGGCGAGCGCGCGATCCACTACACCGGCCACGTGAAGATGATGGGCGCCGTCCAGCCGTTCATCTCGGGCGCGATCTCGAAGACGGTCAACCTGCCCGAGACGGTCACGGTCGACGAGGTCTCCGGACTGCTGCTCGACGCGTGGAAGCTCGGCGTCAAGGCGATCGCGATCTACCGCGACAACTGCAAGGTCGCCCAGCCGCTCTCGGGCCGGAAGGACGGGGAAGCGCAGCTGGCGGTTCCGGCTGTGCCGCCCGTGCCGCTGACGAAGCGCCGCCGGCTACCGGAGGACCGCACCGAGGTCGGCCGCAAGTTCAGCGTCGGCGACCACGAGGGCTACATCCATGTCGGGCTCTACGACGACGGGGCGCCCGGAGACATCTTCGTCGACATCGCCAAGGACGGAACGACGATGGCCGGCTTGATGAACTCGCTCTGCATCGCCGTGTCGATGGGCCTGCAGTACGGCGTCCCGCCGGAGGTCTACGTCTCGAAGCTGACCCACATGCGCTTCGAGCCGAGCGGCCTGACGAACGACGCCGACATCCGCGTAGCGAAGTCGATCGTCGACTACATCTTCCGCTGGTTCGGCAAGAAGTTCCTGACTACCGAGCAACAGGAGGCTGCGGGGATCCTGTCCGCCGAGGTCAAGGCGCGCCTCGCGTCGCAGTACAACGGCGAGAGCGCCGCGAGCGGTTCCGCGGAACCGTCAGAAGCCGCCCCGCCAGGCCAAACGGCCCTCTTCAACGCGTGGGAAGACGCAGTCGAGTGCGCCAAGTGCGGCGGGCGGATGGTGCGGACCGGCAGCTGCTACACGTGTCGCGACTGCGGGACCAACACGGGCTGCTCTTAAGCGAACACACGCGTCTTCGGCGGGCATTCAAGTGGATGGCGGCCTGGACTCGTAGACAGTGGAACCGCTGGCGGCCGTATTCGCTGGCACGCATGGCGAGGAGGGAGAAGGCCCGGCTTGCAACCGAGCCGCGCTATCTGCGTGCCCGTCAGCGCGGAGCCGCGATCGCCATCGAACTACTCCGTGACGAGTTGTCGTTCTTGTGGCTCGCGCCTCTGGCGTTCCTCGTCCTTTTCCAGCCGTGGGTGTACCGCGGTGGGTTCAGCGTCTTCGGTCACGACGAACGGACATCGTCCAACTTCCTCGGGATCCTCTGGCAAGTTCAGGGTGCAGCCCTCGGCCTCTCGCTTGCGGTCGTGCTCTTCGCTTTCCAGTCAGTGCACGGGAACCGTCACGGTGTACCCCTTCGCGCCTTTGCCGAAGAGACCTGGCTCTTCCCGATCTTCTACGCCGGCCTGATCGGACTCGTTCTTGACTCCGACGAACACGACGCGCAATTGAGTCCGCAGTCGAAGACGTCATCTTCCGGCGCGTCGCTCTAGTCGTACTTGACCAGTTCTGCAAAGCGAATGCGATCGAATACGCCTCGGTTTTCGGTCGCGGCGCTCAGGGTGCGGTTCCAGTACGTGCTCGCCACGAGGGCGAGGTACGCGACATCCGATTGCGGCGTCTTCGGCAGCTCGCAGCGGATTCCGCCGTGCGTGGCGTATCGAAGCCGCTTCTCCGTGCGGAGATCGGCACTGCTGTCCGCGCCGGTACGGATCTCGCTGCGATCGATGCTTCATATGAAGACTCGGCCTGGCGGATCGCTCGCTCATTCAGCATTCGTCGGCTTCGTAGGGACGCTTTTCGGTCAGTGCTTGAGGATCTGCACGAGGACGCGGATCGCGCAATCCGGACGCCAAGCCCGGCGACGTATTCGGCGATCGCGGAGCTTTATGAGCACCTGCTCCTTGTCTTTCCTGAGACGTGGGCACGGTATGGCCAGCAGTACACGGGCGGCATCGCTGGTGGAGCCTTTCCGTTTGAGTTGTCCGTCCAGGACTACGTTGAGCGGCAGCTCTACGAGGAGATCACGCTCGCCGCACGGAGTGGCAGTCGCGACATTGCTCACGATGCGCTCGATCTGCCGATCCTCGTTGCGCAACGGGCGCTTGAGCTTCAGGCGCTTGCACTAACGAGGCGCATGCTGTCGCTCTGGGTCGCCGTTCGACGCTCGATGCTTCGTGATGCCGACGATGAGGACACAAGCAACCTCCTTGGGTGGAGCTGGTTGCGCCTCTCCGAGTACGCCATGCGACCGGAGATGCTCGTAACGGATGACGACTCTGATGACGAGGCGAGGCAGCTGGGCAAGGATGCTCTGCTTCAGGTGTGGGACGCCTACGCAGCCCTCAGTAAAGACATTCTCGACGTGCGGCCGCGTGATACCGAACTTCTGAGCCAGATCAACCAGATCTGGGATCAACCGCTCCGCTTCTGGAACCCCGAGTACGACGATCCTCGCGACTTGCATCTCAAGTTAGCGATCGAACGCGATGAACCGGCTGAGGTGATCGAACGTGTCCGGCGCGACCTTGCTGCTAACCAGCGTCGAATCGCTGTCAGGCAAGAACTCGTCGACTGGCGGGCGCTACATCGTTTCGGCTTGCTGTTCTGGATCCACGCAATCTTCGTGAACGCGGAGACGTCGAGCGTTGGATGCCCGCCTGGAAGACGTTCTCTGCTTATTTCGGTGACGTGCCGCGTCTTGCCGAGGTCCTGGACAAGGGCATCGAAGCGGACTGGGAAGATCGCGGCCGCTGGTCAAATTGGGTGCTCGACACTCTCCCGAAGGGAGAAGTTCACGGACTAGCGGTTGACATGGAGTTCATCCAGACCTTCGTCGTTCTCGCGCTCTCTCTGGTGTCCCCGGACGGGCCAGCTCCGCAGATCGAGCCGATGAAGTTTGGTCGTGGCCGCCTCGAAAATCCGCGGGACACGGTCGAGGGAGTCATCAGGATCGAAAACCTCAAACCGCTGCTCCCCGCTGACCGGCTCACGGAGCGCGCTGAGCTACTGATCGCGGCACTTGAGGAGATGCAGCGGGTACAGAAGGAGCGTGAAGAGCAGGCCGTAATTGAGGCGCCCCTCGATTCAGAGTTGCTGAACGAGTTCAGGGAGAAGGTTCGTTCAGCCTGGAGAACATCCCGCACACTGCGAGTGATCTTCGATGCCCTTGGTGCTCTTGACCGGATAGATGGCGGGCTGGAAGAGCCGAGCGGCTCGCAGATCAAGCGTTGGTTCCTGAAGTCCGTGTTCATCCGCGAGCCCCGCGTCTATGGCCTTGAGCACACAGCTGAGGAGTCGGGGCGCGGTTTAGCTCTTTGGGAGTGGCGCGCACTCCTCGAAAAAGCGGAGGACAGTCCCGCTGCCGCCATCGAAAGTGGGATGACGGCTGGCGAGCGATTGAGGTCTGCACTGACGGAGTTGAGGGAAGCCGGCTTTCAGCCGTCGCTTGTCCTAGTGCCAATCGACTGGCGCTTGTACCAAGCGCTCGAGCTGCGGCCTGCACCCGAGCGCGGCGGTGACGCGCCGAAACCCGCCTGGCTCGAAGACCTCGAAGGTCGATCCGCGTTCCTCGGCACCGTGGACGATGTCCCTGTGCTCGAGCACCACTACGTCCCGGAGAACCGCATGTACGCGTTCGATCTGGCGCGGTTCGCGAGGTTCAAGGAGCCTGATGTCGCCGATCCGCCTGGCCCCGTGAGGGTCGAAGTCACCGCTCCGAACGAGGAGAAGATCCGCGAACTCGTACGTGAAGATCGCGTCGAGTTCCCTGAGGAACTCGACGACGAGGCGAAGGTGCGGAAGCTACAACAGCAGGTCGTGGTCGACGCCGTCTACCCGTTTCAGATCGAAGCTGTAGACGCCGATGCTGCGAGGCACGTAGATGTGACTGGTGTGATTCCAGAAGTCTGACGCCCAGGATCGCGTCCGTGGCCCGGCCGAAAGCCCCCGGGGTCAGGTCTTGCAAATGGGCGTCTCGGACGCAAGACCTGACCCCGACCTGCCTGCTTGTTGACGGCGAGGCTGCCGGGGCGCGCTCTGCTAGCGCTGGGTCGACTCCTGGAACCGCCCTGCTGAAGACAGCCGTGTCGGACACGTTCAGCTTCCCGTCCCCGCCACGCCCCGGGCATACGCCATGAACGCCAGCGAGCGCGCGGCGGCGTCCGGGTCCGCGGGCTGGTGGACCTTCCGCCACGGGTCGGGCCGGTCGTCGAGCGCGGCCTGGATGAGCCCCGTCCACTCGGGCTCCAGCGCGCCGAGCGCCCACTCGCCCGCCTCACGCTTCGAAACGACCCTGCCCGTCGCGAGCGTGTGCAGGATTCGGCAGTACGAGAGGACGAGGAGGCCCTGGAGCCTTCGGCCAATGCCGTCCTCGCTGTCTCGCAGCCAGGTCTCCCACTCCTCCATCGCCTCGAGGACGTCGCGGCGCAGCTCCTCCGCCGGCACCGGGTCGACGAGGCTCTTCGGATCGGGGCCCGCGAGGACGACGCCGTGCTCGCGTAGCGACCAGCGCACCACCGCGGTGTTGTCGTGGTTGTCCCGGATCAGCTCGGTCGAGCCGTTGTCGAGGTAAAGCAGCGGCGCCCGCGCCGCGTCGACGCGGCGCAGCCGCTCCCTCGGGATGTACGAACCTTCGAGGTGCTGCGCCCACGGCGACTCGACCTCGTAGAGCCGCTGGTGCATGGCCTGCAGCGCCGCCTCCTGCTCGCCCGTGACCTCCTCCTTCGTTACGACCAGGAAGTCGACATCGCTGTGCTCATCGGCGTCGCCAACAGCGAACGACCCCTGCAGGTACGCGGCGACGAAGTTGCCGCCGAGAGCCTCCCGGACGCTCCGAACCAGCTCTCCCAACACCTCGTTGAGCTCGGGAAAGACAGTCGGTTCCGGCACGCGCTTCTACCGCGAGCCGGCGCTTTTGGCCACGAAGGCCGCTACGTCTCGGATCTGTCGCCGCGTCAGCTGTCCCCCGAAGGACGGCATTCCGCCGCCGCCCCGTTCGACCTTGGTGCGGACGGTCTCGAAGCTCGGGCGCGCGGCGTCGAGGTTCGGGGCGATCTGCCCGCCGGCTCCGGCGGCCTTCAGCGTGTGGCACGAGCCGCAGCCGGCGCTCTTGAAGACCTTCGCGCCCGCCGTCGGGTTCGCGTCGGCTGGGATCGGTGAGCTCATCGCCGGGGCGGCCGCGGCCGTATTCTGGCTGTAGAGCCAGATCGCGCTCGTGTACCAGACTCCGATCAGGACGGCGAAGAGCAGCCCGCCGGCCAGCGGCAGCAGCGGCCGCGGGAAGCGGTGCAGCCGGACGATCGTCACCTTCGCGGCGAACGCGCCGTAGACCATGCAGCCGAACAGCGAGTGCGCGAGCACGCGCCCGTCCGGCGAGCGGAAGCCGAGCTTGAAGATGCAGTGGTAGGCCACCGGCAGCGTGAAGGCGAACGCGAGCCGGCCCGACCAGCGGTGCGCAGGATTCACCCACGCCGGCTTGCGCCACGGCAGCTTCCGGAAGATCCACGCCGCGGTGAACAGCTGGAAGCACGCGAGGACGACGGCCGCACTGGCGAAACCGGCCTTCAGGTGCAGCGGGTCGCTGAAGAAGAGCCGGAAGTAGCCTTTCGACCGCGGATCGTGCGCCGCCAGCAGCCCGGCCGTCAGCGCGGCAAGTGCGAACGCGAGGAGCGGGACGGCGACCCAGCGGTACGACCGCTGCCCCGGCGTCGTCGCAGTGAGCTCCGCCACGCTCTAGGGACAGGTGCTGCAGGTGCTGAGCCGGCCGCGCAGGTTGAGCGTGAACCTCTCGCCGCGGTCGTTCGTGTAGACCGCGCCGGTCACTATGGGCTGATCCGGGTCGCCCTCGAGGAAGTCGACCAGGACGTCGTCGCCGACGCCCGGAAGCACCAGCGACAAGAGGCCCGCGGAGTTGTAGACGAACGAGGTGAGGGCGCCGTCGGGCTCCGTGATCGCGGTCAGGCGGCCGCCGCGGTCGTACGTGAACCGCGTCACGCCGGCCGTGTCGGCCACCGCGAGCAGCGATCCGCTCGCGTCGTAGCTGTAGGCGACCGTCTCGCCGCCGACGCTCCGGACGAGCCTTCTGCGACCGTTATAGGTGTACTGCGTGGTTTGGCCGTCCGCGACACGCAGGACCGGTTGGCCCGCGTCGTCGTACCGGTACTCCGTAGTCGAGCCGTCCACGTCCGCGCGCGTCACGAGTCCGTGTGCGTCGTACGCGAAACGACCTGTGCTCGTTCCCGCGTCCGCCGTGACGACGTTTCCCGCGGAGTCGTGGGTGTAGTCGACGGTGCTGCCGTCGCCTTCGACCGCGCGGCTCAGCCCGAGGTCGCCGTACACGAACCTCGCGTCGCCAGCTCCCACGACTTGGCCGAGCGAGTCGTACGAATATGTGACAAGCCCGTCCGGGCCGGAGGCGGCAGCCAGCCGTCCGTCGTCGCCGTAGGTGTACGAGGTCCCGCCGGCCGCGACCAGCCGGCCGAGCGAGTCGTAGCTGAACGCCGTCCGGTCGCCGCCGCGAGCGTCAGCGGTGATCGCAAACGACCCGGCCAGCGTGAGGGTGCCGCCCGGAATCGTGAGCGCGCAGTCGAGGTTCGCGTTGCGCGCGCGGAAGTCGACCGAACAGCTCGTCGCGTCGAACCGCACCGCTGCAGCGCTTCCCGGGACAAAGGTCAGGACGAACACGAGCGGGACGAGCACCAGAAGCCGCACAGCTTCACCGTCTAACTTCGCGCCGGGCCTGTCAAGGGCGGAGCCCCGCCCGGAGGCAGGGCTCCGCAAAGCGATCTGCGACCGCTAGATGCGCTCGTCGTGCGGGTCGGGGCGCGGGCTGCCGTAATAGCTGCCGAGCTCCTCGCGGTACGACGGGTCGCGGTGGTGCTCCTCGTTGAACTCCGGCGCGTTCTTGATCTCTTCCTTCGTGCGGCCGACGAAGACCGTCTGGGCATCAGGGTCGATATCCCTGATCAGGCCGGCCGGAATCATGACCTTCTTGCCGAAGATCCACGGTCCGGTGTCGACGACGATGAAGCTATCCCCCGCTTCGTGCGTCGACTCGTCCACCTTGCCGATGCCGCCGTCGGTCGCTTCAACGCTGAAGCCCATCAAGTCGAGCGCCGGCGTACCAGTGGTGAAGGTCCACATCTCGACGATTGCCATGTCTGCACCTCCCTTCGTGCGTCTGCTCGTCGTACTTCGCCTACCCCGCGGGTCAGTTCCAAACCCGCCGAACAATCGGCTTGAAATAGCGCTTTCTAGCCGCGCGTCACGCGGTCTGAGCGAGGTCGCGCTGGGTACGGTGGAGGCGCTGCTCGCGCACGGCGAACGCGCTCACCACCGTCGGGTCGAACTGCGAGCCGTTCCCGCGGAGGATCTCGTCGATCGCTTGCTCCCAGCTGAGCCGGCGCCGGTAGGAACGGTCGGTCGTCATCGCGTCGAGCGCGTCGGCGACCGCGAAGATGCGCGCACCGAGCGGGATTTCCTCGGCCGTGAGCCCGTCGGGATACCCCTTGCCGTCCCAGCGCTCGTGATGGGAGCGAACGACCTGGAGGCCCTCGCCGTCGAGCAGGGGAACGTCGGCGAGCAACTCGCTGCCGATCACCGGGTGCCGCCGCATCAGCCGGAGCTCGGCCATGCTGAGCGGCCCGGACTTGTCGAGAACCGCGTCCGGAATCCCGATCTTGCCGATGTCGTGCAGCAGGAAGCCGTACTCGAGACTCGGGTCGGAGAGCAACGTCGGCTCGATCGCCTCGGTCAATTCGAGCGCGTAGCGGTGGACGCGCTGTGCATGGTGGCCGGTCGTTCGGTGTCTCGCCTCGAGCGAGTCGATGAACGCGCTGATTGTCTGGCGGTAGGCGTGCTGGAGCAGCCGGCGCTGCGCGCGCTCGAGCTGGACGATCTCGCTGAGATCATTGGCATAGGCGAGCAGCTGGTCTGAGCCGGCAGCCTCTGCGATCTTCAGCGTCTCGGCCTGGCCCTCGAACACGAGATCGATCGCGCCCAGGAGGTCCAGCGGGCTGAACGGCTTCCGCAACATCATGTCGGCCCCAGCCGCGCGCGCCTCCGCGCCGTTTGTCTCGCCCCCGGTGAGAAGTACGACGCGCGGCGAGCCGTAGACGCTCTTCTGCTTCAGCTCCCGGCAGAACGCGAGACCGCTCATCCCGGGCAGCCCGACGTCGAGGACGACGAGCGAAGGGCGCCAGAAGCGGGCGAGCTCTGCGGCCTCCTCGGCAGAGCCGGCCTCCTCGACGATGCATTCGTCTGCCGCGAGGGTCGCGCGCAGCAGGAGACGCAGGCCTGGGTCGTCGTCGACCAGCAGGATCCGGCGCCTTGACGGCAGCCCTTGGGCTGTGGGTTCCGCCGCAGGCATCGGTGCCAGTGCGGAAGCCGCATCAGCAAACTCCTCGGCACTCCGCTTCTCGTGCGACGACGCAAGCTTCGCGGCCGCGCGGCCGAAGAGGATCCCGACCACGATCGATACGCCCAACCAGATGCCGAAACCTACGAGGCTCCAGATGGCCCAACCCGGCATTCGCCCTCCTCGACCTGCAAACCGTGCAGGCGGCGGGCCGCAGAACGACAGGATCTAGGTTCAGTTTGCGCGATCGAGTCGGCTTTGTCCTGCAAATCCCTCGATCGAGGGATGCCCATCCTAGCCGTAAAGTCAGCGGAGGACTACACCTCCAGCGGGTGACGAGCTGAGGCGGAGCGCCCATGATCAGTGCGGGGATGCGGGTTCGAATCGACTCTGCGGAAATGCTCGAAGACCTCCTGGCCTTCTTTGCTTCGGACCCGAGCGCCAACGTGCGGCAGGTCTCGCGCGATGAACTCGAGGTCTCGCTGCTCGGCTCCTATAGCGAAAACGCGATGCGGATGGAGCTCTACCTCCGCCTGCGGGCGTGGGAGGCCGGCGCGCCTTCTGGAGATCTCGTCGAGATCGTCGGCTAAGGGGACGACGGCCGGGATCCCGAGGCCGTAGCATCGGCTCTCGCATGGATGCGACCGTTGCGACCACGGACAAAGTCTCGCCCGAGCTCGTCATGGAGCTTCTGCGGCCGAACGAGGTCGCGCTCTCGGCCGACGGGTCGCGCATCGCGTTCGCCGTCTCGGCCTCGTTCCGCGAGAAGGGCAAACCGATCGAGACTCGGCTCTGGGCCGGCGACGTCGGCGGGGAGCTCCGGCCGGGCGAGGCCGGCACGCTCCCGCGCTTCTCGCCGGACGGGGCACGGCTTGCCTTCGCCTCCGACCGCGGACACGAAGGACGCCTCTCGCTCTGGGTCGACGAGCGCGAGCTCGGCGAGATCCCGGGCTCGGTCGAAGCGATCCACTGGTCGCCCGACGGGTCGTGTCTGCTCGTGCTCGCGGCCGACCTTGGGGCCGATCGGGCCGGTGCGAACTCGGCCACCAGGATCGAAGAGGCCGGCGCAGAGGCCCAGGATCCCAAGGTCTTCCGGCCGGCGAGGTTCTGGCGGCGGCTCTGGCTCGTCGACGCGGCGACGGGCGACTCGCACGACGTCACGCCCGAAGGCGTCAACGTCTTCGAGGTCGGCTGGGCCGGAGGGAGGGCGGCGGCGGTCTGCACGAACGAGCCGTCGGAAAGCGCCTGGTATGACGCGTGGCTCGGCCTGATCGACCTCGACGCGCGCTCCGTGGAGCATGTGCACACGCCGAAGTGGCAGCTCCAGGCGCCGCGAATCTCGCCCGGCGGGCAGATCGCGTTCGTCGAGGGCTTCTCGTCCGACCGCGGCACGCTGACCGGCACGGTTCACGTTCTCGGCCGCGGGCCGATCGGCCCCGAGCCGCACGCGACCTGGATCGAGTTCGCGGACGAAAGCACGCTCTGGGTAGCCGGCTGGCGCGGCGCCGGGTCGTTCGCGGGCCGCCTCTCGCTCGACGGCTTGTACGAGGAGGTCGCAGGCGGAGACGTCACGATCGGACCTCGCTTCTCCCCGGCGCTCGCCGTCAGTGCAGACGGCTCACGTGCCGCCGCGGCGTACGAGAGCGCCGACGAGCCGCCCGAGGTTGCGCTCTGGGAGGACGGTGAGCGGCGGGTGCTGACGAGCCTGAACGCCGAGGTGGCACCGAGGTTGGCGAGCCTCGACTGGCGCGCCTACCGCTGGGAGTCCTTCGACGGGCTGGAGATCGAGGGCCTACTGGCGCTGCCTCACGGCGCCGCAAACGGGCCACTGCCGCTCGTCGTCCTCGTCCACGGTGGCCCGACGGGCTGCTGGTCGTGGTCGTTCGCGCCCGCGAACGGCCTCGTGCAGCTGTTCGGGGCCGAGGGCTACGCGACGCTCCTCCCGAACGTCCGGGGTAGCGTCGGGCGCGGGCCTGAGTTCGCGGAGGCGAACCTCGGCGACATGGGCGGCGGCGACCTCCAGGACCTCCTCGCCGGAATCGACGCGCTCGTGCGCGACGGGATCGTCGACGACCGGCGCGTGGCGATCGCCGGCGGCAGCTACGGCGGCTTCATGTCCTCGTGGGCGGTCACCCAGACCGACCGCTTCGCCGCGGCAATGCCGTTCGCAGTGGTGACCGACTGGGTCAGCTTCCACTCGACGACGAACATCGGCCGGTTCGACCGGCTCTTCCTCCAGGCCGACCCGTACGACGCGGCCGGCGACTACACGCGGCGCTCGCCCGTCTACCACGCGCGCAAGTGCCGTACGCCGACGCTGATCATCCACGGCGAGGACGACCTCTGCACGCCTTTGTCGCAAGCTGTCGAGCTCTACAACGCGCTGGTCGAGGCGGGGTGCGAGACAGAGCTCGTCGTCTACCCGCGCGAGGGGCACGGCTGGACCGAGCGCGGGCATCAGGCCGACGCGTGGAACCGCATGCGCGACTGGCTCGCGCGACACGTATAGGCGTCGCTAGCCCTCTACCAACCTCCCTTTCGTCGACATCCTAACCACAAGGGGCATCAGCCTTAAGTTATTAAGCTAAAGTTATTGGGCCAGTTTCATAGACTGTTTGCTATCGTACGTACATGGTCCAGCATCCCGATAAGACCGTCGAGACCATCAAGAGCATCCTTCGGTTGCGACGAACCGAGGGCCGTGTCGACGCCGAGGCGCGTGAGGAGCTTGCGGCGACGCGGGAGTTTCTCGAGGACTCGATCGGCCCAACAGTCCGGCAAGCCGACGCTGCAAGGCTCCTCGGAATCAGTCAGCCGAGCCTTCACCGCTGGCTCAGTCTCGGCGAGATCTCCAGCGTAAAGACGCCGAGTGGGCGCCGTGAGATTCCCGTCTCGGAGCTCGTGTCGTTGCTCGAGGAGCTCGACTCCGTTGAGTCTGAGCCCGGTGGCCGGCCGGTCGCACGCGTCCTACGTGAACGCCGACGGCGCGCCGAGAAGGAAATCGACGTCGATCGGATCCTGCCACGTCGACGCGGTCGCGGACATCGAACCGCAGAGATGCAAGCTCTCGCCTACCACAGAGTCGTCGCGGAGCGCCTCGACGACAGGCTGATCGCCGACGCGCGGCGGCGCCTACGCCGCTGGCGTACTAGCGGTCGCGTTCATCCGTGGTGGCTGGACGAGTGGGATCGTCTGTTGAAGATGCCCAAGGCTCGTCTTGCGAGAGCGATCAGCGCCGATACACCCGATGCCCGCCAACTCCGACAGACCTCGCCCTTCGCAGGCGCCTTGACCGAGCACGAGCGTCGTCGGCTCACCGATGCCGTAGAGCAGCGGGGATGAGGCGCGCCGATTTCGAGCAGCTTGTCGACGTCGAGCAGCTTCGGTTGGGCGTCAACCTATTGCCGGAGCGCCATCGCGAAGCGACGCAGGAACGCCTGGTCGCGGCACTCGCGCGAGCAGGCCGTTAGAGCGTCACGACCCCGGGTCGGCAGGCCGGTCAACCAGCGCAAATAGGGCTTTGACAGTCGCCCAGTTCCGCGACGTGGCGGTGACGCCGAGATTCTTGCCGGCGAGCTTCGCCCACAGCTTCGAGCGGGCGATCGTCTTCGGGTGCCACGCGTAGACCTCTCGACCTACGACTACGACCTCTTCCTCCGGCGCCGCGGCTTCCTCGAGCTCTCGCACAACCTTTGCGCTCAGCTTGGCCGACAGGAAGGTCACCTGGTAGCGCTTCGGGTCGGTCGCGACCTTGCCGAGCGGATTGCGCTTCACGATCTCCGCGAGCTCCGCCCGCGACCGCACGACGACTGCGATCTCGAGGCCGAAGCGCTCATTGATCACCCGCTCGCACTTCCGCCCCACGCTCTCGGGCTTCGCGCGGCTCTCGAGCACGACGTTGCCGCTCTGGAGGTGTGTCCGCACGTCCTTGAAGCCCGCCTCCTCGAGCGCTTCGCGCAGCTCCCCCATCGCGACCCGGTTGCGCGGGCCGATGTTGATCCCACGCAGCAAGGCGACGTAGCGCGGCACACGGGGAGCGTAGGCAAATCCTGGTCTAGTAAGACGACCGCCCTCGAAAGTGGAATGGGCTCGTAGTCGAGGGGGCCGATGTCGGGAGGACTGATGAGCAAGGAACCGGGAGTCATGGCACCCCTGAGGAGGACGAGCAACCCGCGCGGCCGGGCTTGATGAGCCCGAGCCCCCGGGCTCCACATCCGGAGATCAGCCTGCGGACGCTCCTGTGGGCGATCGCAGCGGTGCTCGCCGCCGTCGAGCTCTGTCTCGAGATCCTGCCCTAAGAAACGCGACCGGGGCCCTCAGGTGTAGGGCCCCGGTCTCCCCGCTCGTCCGCGGCCTTGCCCCTTAGCGGCGGTCTGCGGAAATCACTTCGTACGTGACGTTGTCTCCGTGCTGCTGCGTGTAGAACCAGCGCCACTCCCGCGCGCCCCCGGCGTCGAAGAGCTGCGGCGCCTTCTGGCCGAGGATGCCGAGCACGCTCGGGTCGCCGTTCGAGACGTGGGCACCGGTGATCTCGTTGTCGCCCTCGTTCTTGCCGAACCCGCTGAAGGCCGAGTCGATCGTCGCCGAGGCGTCACGCCCCTGCGCTAGCCACCGCACCGGCTGGTTGGCGGGATTCGAATAGTCACGCGTGACGTCGAAGAGGTAGCCCGAGTCCAGCGCGTTGCGCTGGCCGTGCAACGTGTCCCCGGCGTCCTCGACGAACGTGACTGCGTCCTTCGAAAGGAACGCGACGTTGTCGAAGCCGGCATGGACCTGGTCGCCCTTGTAGAAGATGGTCAGGCTGCCGTTGTCGGCCGACGGCCCGTTCTGGGTCAGCTTGAAGATCGAGTCCCAGCCGCCTGCGGTCGCGTTCTCGGGGCTCGTGGCGTTCGTGTCGCCGGTCTCGTCGAAGTAGAACTCGCGGAAGCTCGAGTCAGGACGGAACTGGCCGTTCTCTGGCCGCTTGAAGGGCGTCCCGTCGTGGGCCGTCGCGAGAGCGTTGGCACCGAACGGCCCGGTGCCGTCGACGGCCGTGTCGTGGATCGTGATCCAGTTCGTCCTGAAGCTCGACCCATAGGTGTGCAGCGCGAGCTGGTCGGGTGAGTTGAGCGGCGTCTGGGACGCCTTCGTGATCGGCGCGCCTGCGGCGTTCAGCACCTGGAGCACCTGGAGCTTGCCGTGCGCGAGGGCGCCCGGCGTCTCCGGGACGAAGCGGTAGATGAAGCTGTTCGGGATCTTCGCCGTCGTTCCGGCCTTCGTCGCGCCGCTGACGTCTTCGGCGATCCAGAGGTTGCCGTCCGAGTCGTTCTGGATGCCCTCGTACCCGGCCTTCCCGAGTGCGGGCAGTTCCCGCACTGCGGCGGGCACCGCGAGATTGGCCGCCCAGACGCCGCCGCTCGCGCCGGTCTCGGCGGTGAACAGGAGCTGTTCGGCCCACGGGTCCCAGGTCGAGCCGTCGAAGTCGGGAAGCGGAGTTCCGCTCACGTCGGTCGTCGCGAGCAGCGTCACCCGGTGCGCGGCGTCCGCGTCGAGGTTGATCCGGGTCAGGTACCCCGGGGCGCCCAGCTCGTGCCCCTGGAAGAGGAAGTGCGTGCCGTAGTCGTAGCTCGGGTCGGCCCCGCCCAGGCCGTTCCTGAAGACGAGGTAGGTGTTCTTGTCCGGCTCGGTCTTGAACGCCTCGTTCATGACGGCCGGGGTCGGAAGCATCTGCGGCTCGCCGGCCGCATTGACGACGTCGCTGTCGTAGCCGTAGTAGGAGACCTGCGCGCTTCCGTTCTCGAGCTTCGTCGCTCCCTGTGCGACTGCGACCTGCTGCAACTCGGCCGACAGCTTCGCCGCCGGCGCGTAGCCGGGCGACTTCGTGTTCGCCGTCGCGACGTTCGTCAGCGTCGGTCCGCTTGGTGGCGCCGCCGAGCCGCTCGCGGCCAGAACGATCGCCGAGGCGGCGACCGCGATCGCGCCCACACTTGCGTAGCGCTTGATGCGCATCAAATGCAGCTCCTCTCTCCTGTGTGGCGCCGGCCGGGTGCCCGCGCCTTCCCCGGCGACGCTACGGGACCCGCGGCCGCCCGTGGGTTACGCGCCAGTTCAACTTCAGTGTCGATCCGGTGACAGCCGGAAAGTAGGATCGACTCCTATGGCGGCGACCAAAGCGGAGCTCGATGCCGAGCTCGACCGGCTCTACGGACTGCCTCTGAGCGAGTTCGTCGGCGCGCGCGACGAGCTGGCGAAGCAGCTTCGGGGAGACGGCCGGCGCGAGGAGGCAGAGGAGGTGAAAGGGCTGCGGAAGCCGTCGGTTGCGGCGTGGCTCGTGAACCGGCTCGCGCGCGAGCGGGAGCTCGACGTGCAGAGACTCTTGAAGGCGGGCGAGACGCTGAGGAAGGCGCAGGCGGAGGCCGCGAAAGGGGAGCCAGAGGGCTTCGCCGAGGCTCGCCGCGACGAGGGGCGCGCACTCGAGCAGCTCGCCTCGGCGGCGCGAGAGATCGCCGGCCGCGAAGAATCCGGCCAGACTGCCGTCGCGCAGGCGACGCAGACGCTGCGCGCGGCGTCGCTGACGGACGAAGGGCGGGAGCTGCTCAAGCGCGGGCGGCTCACGGAGGAGCTCGAGCCGCCCGGCTTCGAGGCGCTGACGGGGCTGGTGCCGGCGCAGCTGCGGAAGCGTCCCAGCAAGGCCGAAGAGAAGCCGAAGCGCCCGACGAAGCGGGCGCGCGAGCGCGTGCAGAAGCTGCGGCAGGCAGAGAAGAAGGCGGACGCGGCGGCCCGCGCGGCAGAACGCGAAGCCGATCGAGCCGAGAAGGAAGCGTCGAAGCTCCGCGAGCGGGCGGCCAAAGCCCGTGCAAAGGCGGAGACCGCGGCCGCAGAGCGCGAAGCCGCCGAAAAGTCCTAGAGAAGGATCGTCTCGACCCGCGCCGGGCCGAGCTCGTGGTCGCGCCCGCGCACGCGCGCGCTGACGCTCGTCTTTCCGGCGTTCCAGAGCCGGACCTCGAGCGCGCCCGCGCGCCGGCGCACGCTCGAGAGCTCAGCGCCGTCGACCTCGAGCAGCGTGCCGCGATCCGGCAAGCGGCCGCCTCCGCGCGTCCGCACGCGCCGGAGCGGAAGCGCGAACCGCTCCCAGGCGGGCAGGAGCTCTTCCGGCTGCGCGCGCGGGAACACGCCGAGCGCGAGCGTCGTCTCGCCGAGCATCTGCGCGCCC
>WNGE01010168.1_pt1 | contig 18052 bp, 18 predicted proteins | sample 5400651 | NCBI WGS metagenome assembly WNGE01 (sample SAMN13153370, study PRJNA577476) | soil metagenome | isolation source: 60 cm soil or saprolite under grassland replicate 2 | place: USA:California | collected 2016-06-15
GGCTCGGCCTCCGCCGGGCCTTCGACACCGAGGCGCTGGCGGCATCGTTCCCGTTTGCGGCAGTCGACCCGCCCGCCGAGGAGACGGGGATCCTCTACGGGCTGGCCGCCTCCGGCGCCCCGGTGCTGCTCGACCGCTTTGCGCGCGAGAACTACAACAGCGTCCTGCTCGCCCGCTCGGGCGCCGGCAAGAGCTACCTGGCCAAGCTGGAGGCGCTGCGGCTGCTCTTCCGCGGCGTGCAGGCGTTCGTGCTCGACCCCGAGGGCGAGTACCGGCGCCTGACCGAAGCGGTCGGTGGCGCCTACCTGCCGCTCGCCGGCAAGGACGCGGTCGCGCTCAACCCGCTCGATCTCGCCGGCACAAGCGGCGAAGCGCTGGCCGAGCGGATCCTCTTCCTGGCCGAGCTGTGCGAGCTGCTGCTCGGCGGGCTGACCGGCGAGGAGTTGGCGCTGCTCGACCGCGGAGCGCGTGCCTGCTACGCGCAGGCGGGGATCAGCGCCGACCCGTTCACGCACGCGCGGCCGGCGCCGCTACTGGCCGACCTCTGCCGCAGCCTCGCCAGCGAGGGCCACTTGGGCGCGAGCATGGCCGAGCGGCTCTCCCCCTACGCGAGCGGCTCCCACTCCGCCTTGTTCTCGCGCCCAACCTCGGCGCGGCCGGACGGGCCGCTCCTCTGCTTCGCGCTGCGCGGCCTGCCGGAGCGGCTGAAGCCGCCGGCGCTGCTGCTCGCGCTCGATGCGATCTGGCGCCACCTCGAAGGGCCGCTGCGGCGCCGCTGCGTGCTCGTCGATGAGGCCTGGCTGTTGATGCGCGAACCGGCCGGCGCCCGCTTCCTCTTCCGGCTCGCGAAGAGCTCGCGCAAGCGCTGGTGCGGCCTGACCGCGATCACCCAGGACGCCCCCGACCTCTTGGGCTCCGAGCTCGGCCAAGCGGTCGTCAGCAACGCCGCCACGCAGCTGTTGCTGCGGCAGGCGCCGCAGGCGATCGCCGAGGTCGGCGAGCGCTTCCACCTCACCGCCGGCGAGCGCCGCTACCTGCTCGCCTGCCCGACCGGCTCCGGCCTGCTCGTCGCAGGCGATGAGCGGATCCCGCTCAAGATCGTCGCCAGCCCGGAAGAGCACGCGCTCGTCACCAGCGACCCGGCCGAACTTGTACGCGAGCAGGAGCAGGCGGCGTGAAGCGGCTCGCCCTGATCGCGCTCGCCGCCTGCCTGCTCTTGCCGGTGCTCGTGCTCGCCGCGGCCAGCAACGCGATCGGCGGCGGCGGCGGGCTCGCCGCGCCGACACCAGCCGCGCTCGCCGACATCCCGCCCCAGTACTTGCTCCTGTACGAGCAGGCGGGCGTCGTCTACGGCGTCCCCTGGCCGCTGCTGGCCGGGATCGGCAGGCTCGAGTGCGACCACGGCCGCTCACCCGACCCGGCCTGCTGGCAGGAAGGCGCCCTCAACTACGCCGGCGCGGGCGGGCCGATGCAGTTCCTCGCCGCCACCTGGGCCCGCTACCGCGTCGACGCCGACGGCGACGGCACAGCCGACCGCTGGAACCCGGCCGACGCGATCTTCGCCGCCGCCAACTACCTGAAAGCCTCCGGCGCCCCGGCGGACATTCCCGGCGCGGTCTTCGCCTACAACCACTCGCAGGCCTACGTCGACGAGGTGCTGCGCTGGGCGAGCACCTACGCGGCGGAGATCGGCTCCGGCCCGGCCGCTGCGCCGACCGCGGCCGCGGCGACGGCGGTCCGCTTCGGGCTCGCCCAGATCGGCACCCCGTACGTCTGGGGCGGCGAGGGGCCGGGCGGCTTCGACTGCTCGGGTTTGGTCCAGGCCGCCTACCAGGCCGCGGGGATCGCGCTGCCGCGCGTCGCCCAGCAGCAGTACGACGCCGGCCCGCGCCTGCAATCCGGGGAAGCCGTGCAGCCCGGCGACCTCGTCTTCTTCGGCGCCGACACCGATCACGTCACGCACGTCGGCATCGTCGTCGGCCCGGGCCTGATGGTCGACGCGCCCCACGCCGGCGCGACCGTGCGGCGCGAATCGTTCAACTGGCCCGACTACCTCGGCGCCACCCGCCCGAGCGGCCGCTAAGCGATGCGTCAGCGACCGCGCCACCCTGACTCGCCGCTCGTGCGCTTCCTACGCAACCCGGCTGCGCCGCTCGAGCACGCACTGACCGCGCTGCGCTCAGCGCTGCTCACGATTCTGCACGCCCTGCCCTTCGTGGCGGGCGGCGCCATCCTGCTCGCGGCTGCGCTGATCCTGCTTGCACGGTCCCGTGCTCGCCGCCGCGGCAATGGCGCGCGGTTGCTTGAGATCGGCCTGCCGCCGACCGGCGACGGACAGGGCGCGCCGTTGTTGTGGGGGGCACTTCACGATCTGCTGCGGCCGCGGCTTGCTCGGCTCCTCTTTGGGCAACCTCAGGTCGCCTTCGAGCTCGCCGCCGAGGGCGGCCAGACTCGCTTCCGGCTCTGGCTCCCGCGCGCGATTCCGGTCGCGCTGGTTGAGCGAGCGGTCGAGGCGGCCTGGCCGGGTGCGCGCTGCGGGCGCACCGCCGAGCCGGAGCCGCTCGAGCAGGCGCCCGGGCTCGCGGTCACCGAGCTGTCGCTCTCGGGTCCCGACTGCTTTCCGCTCGGCCTGCCCGAGGGTGGCGGGCCGCTGCGCCTGCTGCTCGGCCAGCTGGCCGGGCTCGACCCGGGCGAGCGCGCACTCGTCCAGATCGTCACGGCGCCGGTTACAACCGGGACGCAGGCGCGGCTGCGCGCCGCCGCCCGCCGCCTGCAAACCGGAACGCCGCTCGGTCGTGTTCAGCGGCTGCTCGACCTGCTCCCGCTCGGCCCGCCTGCGCGGCCACGAAGCGCCGACCCCACGCTCGGCCCCGACGTGCGCGCGGTGCTCAGCAAAACTGGCAGGCCCCTGTTTCGCGTCTGCGTTCGCGTCGCGGTCGCCGGGCCGGACCGCGCCCGCCGCCGCGGCCAGATCCACGCCCTCTGCGCCTGCTTCGCCACCTTCGAGGGCCGTGTCGGGCTGCGCCGCCGGCGGCCGCTGGCGCCACGGCCGGCGCTCGCCCAGCGCCGTCTCGGCCGACGAGCCTTTCTCGCCTCGCTCGACGAACTGGCCGCGCTCGCCACCCTGCCGCTCGACCCCGCCCTGCCCGGACTGAGCCGCGCGGGTGCCCGCTCGCTGCCCCCGCCACCGCAGCTGCCGCGCGTTGGGAAGCCGCTCGGCCGCTCCGACGCCGGCCCCGCCCGGCCGCTCGCGCTCGCCGCGGCCGACGCCCGCCACCACCTGCACATCCTCGGTGCCACCGGCAGCGGCAAGTCGACCCTGCTCGCCCAACTCGTGCTCGCCGACGCCGCCGCCGGCCGCGGCGCGGTCGTTGTCGACCCCAAGGGCGACCTCGTCGACGACATCCTCGCCCGGCTCGACACGTCGCCCGAGCCGCTGGTGGTGATCGACCCCGAGCGCAGCCTGCGCCCGCTCGGCCTCAACGTTCTCCACGGCCCCGAGCGCGAGCTCGTCGCCGAGCACGTCGTCGCCAGCTTCCGCCGCATCTACGAGCAGTTCTGGGGACCACGCACCGACGACATCCTGCGCGCCTGCGTGCTCACGCTCGCACGCGACCCACGCATGACCCTGGCCGAGGTCCCCACCTGCCTCGCCAACCAGAACTGGCGCGCCCGCCTCACCCAGCATCTCGCGCGTGAAGACCCCGTGCTCGCCGGCTTCTGGCGCTGGTACGACGGCCTCTCCGAGCAAAACCGCGTGCAGGCGATCGGCCCACTCCTGAACAAGCTCCGCGCCTTCCTGCTCCGCCGGGCGGTGCGCACGATCGTCGGCCAAGAACAGACCAGCTTCGACCTCGAGGCGGTGCTCGACCACGGGCTGCTGCTCGCCCGGCTCCCGAAAGGGTCGCTCGGCGAGGAGACAAGCCGCCTGCTCGGCGCGCTACTGGTGGCGCGGGTCTGGCAGCAGATCCTCGCCCGCAGCCGCCAACCGGAAACGCAGCGGCGCGACTGCGCCCTCTACGTCGACGAGGTACACAACTACCTCGCGCTCCCCCGCTCCTTCGAGGACCTGCTCGCCGAGGCCCGTGGCTACCGGCTCTCGCTCGCGCTCGCCCACCAACACCTCGGCCAACTCCCCAAACAGATGGCAGACGCGCTCTCCGCGAACGCGCGCACCAAGCTCGTCTTCACCTGCTCACCCGAGGACGCCCGCACACTCGAGCGCCACTTCGCCCCCGAACTCACCGCGCACGACCTCGCCAACCTCGCCCGCTACCAGGCCGCCTGCCGCACGCTCGCCGACGGCGTCGAGACGCGGCCCTTCACACTCCGCACCCAACCGCTCGCTAACCCCGACCCAGATCGGGCGGTCGAGCTGCGCCAGGCAAGCGAAAAGACCTTCGGCCGCGAACTCGACCAGGTCGAGCGACAGCTGCGGCTGCGCCAGCTCGCGCCCACCGTTCACCCCGCCAACCGCCCGCCCACCCCCCCGCCCACCCGTCCGAGCGGCCATCAGCGGGCGGATCACCAGGGCGCAGACAGCCCGCACGCGGGCGACTTCACCCCGCCCGATCGAATCCCCGACAAAGGGTCGGAGAAACGGTGACCGGGAGAAGCGCACGACTGCGTGCGGCCGAAACACTCGCAGCAGCAAGGCTAACCGAGCGCGACCGGGCGATCTGCGAGGCGCTCTACGAGCAGCGCGTGCTCACCAGCCTCCAACTGCGCGAGCTCCACTTCCAGAGCAACTATCGGGCGCGCAAACGTCTGCTCGAGCTGCACCGGCTGGGCGTGCTCGATCGCTTCCGACCGTACCGCCGACAGGGCTCCTACCCCTACCACTACCTGCTCGACGAACTCGGCGCCTCTGTCGTCGCAAGCGAACGCGAGCTCGAACCCCGCGAACTCGACTGGAGCAGAGCGAGCTCGCTCAAGCTCGCCTCCAGCAGCCAGCTCCAGCATCTCGTCGAAGCCAACGGCTTCTTCACCAAGCTGATCGAAGCGCTGCGCTCGCGGCGAGGGCTCGCGCTGCTCGACTGGTGGGGGCAGCGTCGCTGCGCTCAGGCCTGGGGCGAGCTCGTGCGGCCCGACGGCTACTGCGCGCTCGCACGCAACGGCGACCTGCTCGAGCTCTGCCTGGAATGGGACCGCGGCAGCGAGCCGCTCGCCCGCCTCACCGACAAACTCGTCCGCTACGCCGAACTCGAGGCCGCGCTCGAGCGCACGCTCACCATCGCGATCGTCGCCCCCAGCGAACGACGCGAGCGCGAGATCCACCGCGCCGTGCCGCCGGAGTCCGGACGCCTGCTGCTCACAACCGCCGACCGGCACACGGCCCACCCGCTCGCGGCCAACTGGCTGATCTCCGGTGCGCCGCTGCGTACGAGCCTCCTCGACCTGACGGAGCACCCGGCACGACTCCACCAGCCCTAACCGAACCCAGAAAGGAGTGACGATGGAACATTCAGATACGCGAGACGCGGCCCGCAGGGTCGCGCGGCTGCTGCGGGTCGCGCTGATGGCGTACCTGATCACTGCCATCCCGAGGCCCAGGCTCGGTGATCTGGCCCTGGAGGGCGCCTGGCTGACCGTCCTGATCAGCGTCCTGCTCGCCGCGTTCACGGTCGTCGCGCTCTGCCTGGGCGCGATCGCCGAGCTCATCCGCGACTGGCGAGACGGGCGCCTGTGAACGCACCGGCACCGACAAGAAGCGATCCGACCCCTCATCAAGCGTCGGCGGACGCCGACACGCACTCGACCGCGCGGGAGCGCAAGCTGGCACAGCCGCAGCTCGCCGTCTGGACCTGCGCACAGCACGGCGACGGCGCCGGCACGAGCGTGACCCTCCGCGAACTGACCCGCCGGGCGATCGCGCACTACAGCGACCCAGGCGACCTCGTGCTCGACCCGCGCTGCCGGACCGGAATAGCGCTCGAGCAGGCTGTGCTGCTCCGCCGCCGCGCAGTCGGGCTTGAGCCCGAGCGGCGGCTCGCCCGCCTCGCTCGCGCACGGCTCGCCGAAGCAAACACACAAGCCGCCGTGCTCGAGGGCCGACTCGCAGAACTACCGCGTCTGCTCGCCACAAGCGAGCTCCGTCTGGTCGGCGAGGCCGCCGCGTCCGGGCCCGACCGTGCGCTCGCGCGTCTCCCTTACGAGCTCGTCGACCTCGTCCTCGCACTAGCAGCCGTTGCGCACGCGGGCGCTGCCGGCGCGGCGCGGCCGACCGCATCACTCGAGGCGACAGCGTCGGTCTGCACGCCGCCGCTGAAGCGGTGCGGCTTCTTCGTCCTCCTCCTGCCACGGCGAACCAGTCGCCGCGGCGATCTGCTCGGCGAGACCGTGCGCGTGCTCAAACAGGCAGGCCTGCGCTACTGGCAGCACGTGATCGCGCTCACCGCCGCCGTCACCACCGGCACGCTCGTGCCCCCACGGCAAGCGCACCTGGCCGCGGCCGACGAGGCAGGCAAGCTAGCCGTGCAGTCCCGCCACCTCGACGTGCTCGTCTTCCGCCGGCCGGAGCCGGCGCGGGTGGCAGCAGTCGTCGCTGCTGCCGAGGCCGAGACGATCCAAGCGAGGGCGGCATGAACGAACACTGGCTCGCGTCGGTCTGGCCGGTGGCGCAGCAGCCTGCGCGCGAGCAGCGGCGCGGCCGCTACCTGCCCGAGTCGGCCGCCCACCCCGGCAAGATGCTGCCCGCGCTCGCCCGCCACGCGATCGAAGCATTCAGCGCACCCACTGAACTCGTGCTCGACCCGATGTGCGGAATCGGCATCACCCCTGTGGAGGCCGCCCACCTCGGCCGCCGCGCGGTCGGCGTCGAACTCGAGCCGCGCTGGGCCGCGCTCGCTGCCGCCAACCTTGAGCACGCGCGCCGACAAGGTGCCACCGGCCGCGGCCTGGTCATCCGTGGCGACGCGCGCCGCCTCGGCGCCGGCCTCCTCGACGAGCTCCGCGGCCGCGTATCGCTGATCGTCACCTCTCCCCCGTACGGCAGCTCCCTGCACGGGCAGCTACACACGCGCCCGGACGGGATCGAGACCTACGACGACCGCTACTCGCACAACCCCGAAAACCTCGCCCAGCTGCCCCAGCGGCGGCCCCGCGGCAGCAGGCCGACCTTCGCCGGCGCCCTCACCGAGATCCTTGCCGGCTGCACCAACACCCGTCCGCCGCGCCGCCGCTGACCACCACCACTCTCCGCGACCAAGGAGACCCATATGGCAGGCCAAACCGCGACCACGCCCACCTGGGCGCAAACCGCCGCGCTCAACCCCCGGCCCCTCATCTGCCTCAGCTGCGGCGGCGAACTCGCCCCACCGCTTGCGCGGCTCGGCTCGCTCCGCTGCCACACCTGCCGCGAACTCGACGCGCCCCTCAACCCCCGCCTCGTGCGGCCGCCTAAAAGGAGACCGCATGCCCTCGGCCACCGCGAACCATATGAACGCGCCCGCTACGTCTCGCCGTTCGGACGGGCGCCTAACCCCGACCTGATCTCACGCAGTCCGCTTCGCCCGGTGCTGCACTCCGAGCCTGTGCCCCGCGCACCGGCTGTCAAGCCGGCCCCAGGGCGGCTTCCCTCGCTTCGCTCGTGACAGCCGGCTCTCCGCAGTGGCGCCGAGCATGCCCATCACTCGGCGCACCAGCGAGCGCTCCTGAAAGGAGGCACGTGACCCGCCCCGATCCCCTGCGCCGCCAAGGCGCCGAATTCGAAGCCGACCTTCCCCACCTCGCCGACCTGATCGCGGAGCGGCTCGACGCACGCTCACGCGAGCGGTCACGCTGGATCGCCGCCGACATCGTCGCCGACCACCTCGGCGTCGAGGTCTCGTACGTCTACGAGCACGCGGCCGAGCTCGGCGCCCGCCGCCTCGGCACCGGTCCGAAGGCGCGACTGCGATTCCGGCTCGACCTCGTCGACGAGGCTCTCCACCCGAAGGCCGGCGCACCGGTCAATACGAAGTCCAACACAGCAGAGCCACGCCGGGGTGGGCAGGCGACCCATTCGCGCGGTCACGTCCCACTGCTGCCCGTTCGCCAGACTCGCAGCGGCGTGTAGGCCACGTCACCGCACACGACGGCGTCCCTCCGGGAGCGGCAGATTCTTCGCCGCCCAGCGCTCCACATCCCTGCGCCGCCAGAACGGAATCCGACCCGAGATCCGCCCGACAGGCGCCGGGAACTCGTCACGGCGCGACCAGCGCCAAGCGCTGTTCTTGCGAACGCCGTACATCTCGGCGATGTCGCCGAGTCCAACAAGATCGGAGCCTTGAGCCACGGCTATCGAGCCTACTACGGGAGCCGGTAGATGCTATCTACAGGTTGGGTAGTATCAGCCTACAGGCTGCCTCGAAAGAAGGGAGGACTGCAGTGGCACGACCACCGACCGGCCAAGTGCTCGTACGAACGACGAGCTGCGGCCGCACCTACGCCCTGAGGTTCCGGGCACATGGCAAGCGCCAGTACCTCACCCTCGGCGCGAGCGACAACGGTTGGACCCGACGGCGCGCGGAAGAAGAACTCGCAAACGTCCTCGCAGACGTCCGACGCGGCATCTGGCAGGCGCCGACACGCGAACCCGAGCATGTCGAACCGCCGCCTGAGCCGACGTTCCACGAGTTCGCGTCGGAATGGATCGCCGCGCGGGAGCTCGAGGGGCTCGCCGACAAGACGATCACCGATCTGCGCTGGTCGCTGTCGAACCACCTGCTCCCGTTCTTCGCCAGCCATCGTCTGTCGGAGATCACGCCGCAGGAGGTCGACAGGTACAAGACCGGGAAGGCGCGTGAGCGGCAGGAGCTCGAGCAGGCCCGGGCGCGTGGCCAGAAGACCCGCGAACGCGGCCTGTCGAACAACTCCATCAACCACACGCTGTCGGACCTGTCGCAGGTGCTCGAGACCGCCGTGGAGTACGGGCTGATCCCCTCAAACCCTGCGAGCGGCAAGCGGCGGCGGTTGAAGTCGACACGGCCGAACCGGCCATGGGTCGAGCCCGAGCAACTGCCAGCCCTGCTCGGCGCCGCCAAGGCAAAGGGGGCAGTTGGACGCATCCTGCTTGGGGTGCTAGCGGGCGCCGGGTTGCGGATCGGTGAGGCGCTGGCGCTGCGTTGGCGGAACGTCGATCTTCCGACCGGGACGCTGCACGTGATCGACAGCAAGACAGAAGCGGGCGTCCGGTCGGTTGACCTGACGCACGCGCTCCGCGAGGAGCTCGCCCTCTGGAAGGCTGAAACGGACTTTGCCAGCTCTGACGACTACGTCATTCCGACGGGGAAAGGTCGGAAACAGAGTTCATCGAACCTCCGCCGAGATGTTCTGTCGAAGGCCGTCACAGCGGCGAACGTCAAGCTCGCCAAGGACGGCATCGCCCAGATCGGCAAGCTCGGCTTCCACGGGCTGCGAAGGACCTATGCAAGCCTCCGCTGTGCGTGCGGCGACGACGTCGCCTACACGTCGCGGCAGATCGGCCACACCGACGCACGGTTCACCCTTAAGGCGTACACGATGGCGACCCGGCGGCGTGAGCGCCTTTCAGGGCCGCACCTGAAAGCCTATGACCGGGCGCTCGAATGGGCACAAATGGGCACAAACGAGGTGTTGGAGCGTGTGCCTGCTACAGCGGAGGCAACAAAAAACCCCGCTTAGCGGGGCTTTGTTGAAGCGGATGATGGGACTCGAACCCACGACCTTCTGCATGGCAAGCAGACGCTCTAGCCAACTGAGCTACATCCGCGCGCGGCCAGTATAGCCTCAGTTTTCGGCGTCTAACGCCTCGTTGACCAGGCGGTCGGCCAGCTCGTCGACGCCGAGCTCGGCTGCCTTCTCCATCCCGGCGACCAAGCCTCGGTACTCGGCGACATTGTTCGTCGCGCGACCGATCGCCTCGCCGTGAGCCGCCAGGACGTGCCCGTCCTCGGTCTCCAGGACGTAGCCGAATGCGGCCGGGCCCGGGTTGCCGCGCGCGCCGCCGTCGGTCGAGAGTCTCGCCTTCAAAGCTCCCGGGCTACGCGCCGGGCTTGACGTTGTCGATCTGCGCCTTCTGCAGCCTGCCGCTGTAGTCGACGTAGATCGACTTCCACTCCGTGAAGACGTCGAGCGCCGCCTGGCCGGCCTCGCGGTGGCCGTTGCCCGTGTCCTTCGTCCCGCCGAACGGCAGGTGCACCTCGGCGCCGATCGTGCCCGCGTTGATGTACGTGATCCCCGCCTGGAGGTCGCGCATCGCGCGGAAGGCCTTGTTCACATCGCGCGTGAAGATCGAGGACGAGAGGCCGAACCTGATCCCGTTCGAGACGCGGATCGCCTCGTCGAAGTCCTTGACGCGGATCAGCGCGGTGGTCGGCCCGAAGATCTCCTCCTGCGCGATCCGCATCTGCGGATCGACATCGCCGAAGATCGTCGGCGTGTAGTAGAAGCCCTTGTCGAGCCCGTTGCCCGTCGCCACCTCGCCGCCGGTGAGGAGCTTCGCACCCTCGCCCTTCCCGATCTCCGTGTACGAGTGGATCTTCTCGAGCGAGAGCTTGTTGATCACCGGGCCGACGTCGGTGTCGTCGTCCCAGCCCACCCCGAGCCGCAACCGCTCGGCCGCCCCGACGAGCCGCGACTGCACCTCCTCGTAGACACCCTCCTGGACGATCACCCGCGACGCCGCCGTGCAGCGCTGCCCTGACGTGCCGAACGCCGACCAGACGATCCCTTCGACCGCGAGATCGAGATCCGCGTCGTCGAGGACGATGATCGCGTTCTTGCCGCCCAGCTCGAGATGGATGTGCTTCAGCCCTTCGGCGGCGTTGCGCATCACCTCCACCCCGGTCTCGCGCGAGCCGGTCAGCGTGATCACGCGCACGTCGGGGTGGCGGACGAGCCGGTCGCCGACCGCGCCGCCGCCGCCGTGGACGATGTTGATCGCGCCGTCCGGCAGGCCCGCCTCGACCAGCAGCTCGACGAAGCGCTCGCCGAGCAGCGGCGTGTCCGTCGCCGGCTTGAACACGATCGTGTTCCCGCAGACGAGCGCGGGCGCGATCTTCCACGAGGGAATCGCGATCGGGAAGTTCCAGGGCGTGATCACGCCGACGACGCCGATCGGGGCGCGCACGCTCATGTTGAACTTGTCCCGCAGCTCGGACGGCGTCGTCTGCCCGAACAGCCGGCGGCCCTCGCCGGCCATGTAGAGGCTCATGTCGATCGCCTCCTGCACGTCCCCGCCGGCCTCGGCCTTGACCTTGCCCATCTCCCGCGTCATCAGGTCGGTGAGGTCGTCCTTCTGGTCGGTCAGGAGGTTCGCGAAGCGGTAGAGCACCTGGCCCCGCTCGGGCGCAGGGACGAGGCGCCACTCGTCCCAGGCGGCCTTCGCCGCGGCGACTGCATGGTCGACGTCCTCGGCGCTCGAGCGTGGGAAGACGCCGAGCGTCTCGCCGGTCGCGGGGCTGATCGTCTCGAACGTCTCGCCGCTGGCGGCTTCGACCCATTCGCCGCCGATGTAGTTCTGGAAGGTCTTCGTCCCCGTCAGGGCCACGCCGGGAGTCTATTCAGACGGGGTCTCCGGAAACGTGCCCGGGATGCGCTGGCGCCGGCGGTCGCGGATCTGCCGCTGGTTCTCGAACTCGCCGGCGGGCCTCCCCCGGCGCCGGTCGTTCCCCTGGCGCCGGTCCACGATCACGGTCACGTTCGGGTTGTCCTTGTAGTACTCGACCATCTTGTCGTAGAGCTCGTCTTCCAGCTCCGGCGGGATCACGCAGTAGATCATTGCCATCTCAGTCTAGGCGGGATGCGGGATCGCGCTAGATCTGTGGGGTCACACGCGCGCGATCGCGGGAACCAATCTTCCGTCGTCCTCGATGTGCGCGTTCCAGCGCTGGTAGGCCGGCTCGAGCTCGGACAGCTCGTGCCCCCGCTCCGCCAGCCGCACCTGCTGGGCCGACTCCGGGCTGACGCGGTACTGGTACCAGGAGATGTCCCACGCGACGGTGACGACGAGCTCGCCGCTCACGCCGGACAGGGGGACGATGCTGGCGCGCGGCTCGCCCAGGCTCTTTGCAATCCCGCCGACCGTTCGCCGGTAGTCGCTCGAGTTGAAGATGTCGGCGGCCTCGACCATCTGGAGCTCCGGCCGGGACAGGCGGCGGAGGATCGGCTCCGCGACGACCGGCTCCGCCGCCGCAGACCGGCCCGTGTCGAAGAGCGACGCGACGATTCCACGCCGGCGCCGGCGCGCCTGCGTCGGCACCGTGGGGGAGGTCGGACTTCCCTCCTTCAGCCAGCCATGCTCGATCGCGGTTTCCTGGCAGAGGGGGCAAACGTCGACGAAGTCCTCGCCGTTCGGCGCAAAACGGACAGCCCGCTCGCCGAGGAGGAGTGACCGCTCGCAGATCGCGCACGTGCGCTTCTCGGTGTGTCTGACCAGCTGCGCCACGGGTCCGACTGTAGCCCACGCAGACAGGCAGCCGGATGCTACGGTCTTTTGCATGTGTGTTTTACATGTAGGTGTCGGATGAGGCCGCGCGGCGGCCGCGGCGCACGCTGCCGGCGGATGGTCGGCCCGGGTCACTGGGGTGTCCGCGCGCGCGTCGAGCGGTTCAGCGAGCCGGCGGTTCTCCTCCTGCTGCGCGAGCGCCCGGCGCACGGTTACGAGCTGCTCGAAGCGCTGCCCTCCCTGACGGGCGAGGCGCGCGTCGACATGGGCAACCTCTACCGGATCCTACGCGCGCTCGAGGAGGACGGCCTCGTCGCCTCGGAGTGGCAGGCGGACGCCCCCGGCCCCGCGAAGCGCACCTACGAGCTCACCGACACCGGGCGCCGCCTCCTCGACGAGTGGGCGAACGCGCTGACGCGTTCGCGTGAGCGGATCGAACTCTTTCTCGACCGATATCGCGAAGGGAGGTGACCATGCACCACGGACGTAGACGACATCACCGGGGCCTCGGCCGACGCTGGTACGAGCGCGAGAACGTCCTCGAGCGGCTGGAGAACTACCAGCGCGACCTCGAGCAGGAGCTCGCGGACGTCTCGGACCTGATCCAGCGGATCAAGGCCGGCGAACAGCCGGCTCCGGAGACCCAGCCCCAGAGCGTCTAGCTCAACACAAGCCTCGCCGGCGCGCCGGAGCGGCCGCGCCGGCGTGTCGCTTGTGGAGAAAGTGTTGCACTCTAGGCACGGCTGGGACGCGTCCCCCACGGCCACGGCTAGGGACTGTCCCCTTGTGGGTCCTTTGTTACAGAGTTGGCACAGGTCGTTCGGAGCCGTTCGGATCTGATGCGAACCGGCGCGCCTAGACCTTGGCCTCTTCGCGCTCCTTCTTGGTCTCCTCGATGATCTTCTGCGCGATGTGCGCCGGGACTTCCTCGTAGCGGAGGAAGCTCATGTGGTAGTCGCCCCGGCCGCCGGTCATCGAGGTCAGCGCCTGCGAGTACGTGAGGATCTCGGCCATCGGCACCTCGGCCTTGATCGTGGTCATCCCGCCCTGCGGCTCCATCCCCTGCAGCCGGCCGCGACGCGAGTTGAGGTCGCCGTTCACCGCACCCACCGCCTCGTCCGGAGTCGTCACCTCGACCTCCATGATCGGCTCGAGCAGGACGGGATCCGCGTTCTCGTAGGCCTGCTTGAACGCCATCGAGCCGGCGATCTTGAACGCCATCTCCGACGAGTCGACCGAGTGGTACGACCCGTCGACGAGTTGCACCCGCACTCCCTGCACCGGCGCGCCCGCGAGCTCGCCGTGCTGCATCGCTTCCTGGATCCCCTTGTCGACCGCCGGACGGAAGCTCTGCGGGATCACGCCGCCGACGATCTTGTCGACGAACTCGTAGCCCTGGTGTCCCTCCAGCGGCTCGAGCACGATCTGGCAGTCCCCGAACTGCCCGCGGCCGCCGGTCTGCTTCTTGTAACGGCCCTGGGCGCGCGCCTCGCGGCGGATCGTCTCGAGGTAGGGAACCCGCGGCTGCTGGAGGTCGACCTCGACGTTGAAGCGGCTCTTCAGGCGAGAGACCGCCACCTCGACGTGCATCTGCGAGAGCCCCGAGAGCAGCTGCTCGCCGGTCTGCGGGTCGCGGCGGAGCTGGATCGTCGGATCCTCCTCGGCGAGCCGCCGGAGTCCTGTCGCCATCTTTTCCTCGTCGCCCTTCGCCTTCGGCGTGACGGCGAAGCTCATCACGGGCTCCGGGAAGCCGATCTCTGGCAGCTCGACCGGCTCTTCGTGGTCGAGGAGGAGGTCGCCGGTGGCGACGTCCTTCAGCTTCGCGACCGCGCCGATGTCGCCCGTGGACAGGTCCGGCGTCTGCGTGTGCTCCTTGCCCTGGAGCGTGAGCACCGCGCCGATCCGCTCCTTGCCGTGCGTGCGGGGATTGACGAGGTTCGTGTCGGACGAGATCGTCCCGTGCAGGACGCGGAAGACGTTGATCCGGCCGGCGAAGGGGTCGGCCACCGTTTTGAAGACGAAGGCGGCGGTGGTCGTGTTCGGAATCTCGATCGGCTCGCCCTTCTTGGCCGGTGAGGGCACGCCCTCGACGAGCAGGTCGAGCAACGCCGTCGTGCCGAGGTTCTTGGTGGCGACACCACACGCGACCGGGAAGACCTCGCCGCGCGTGACCGCGTCCTTGAGCGCGTGCGCGACCTCCTCGGTCGAGAGCTCCTGGCCGTCGAGGTAGCGCTCCATCAGACCCTCGTCTGTCTCGACGACCGAGTCGAGGAGCTTTTCGCGGTACTCCTGGACCTGCGCATCCATCTCCGCCGGAATCTCGGTGGGCCCGCTCTCCCGCTGGCCGCCGGGATCCTTGTAGGCGCACATGTGCAGGAGGTCGACGATCCCCGTCAGCTCGTGCTCGGCGCCGATCGGCAGATGGACGGCGACACACCGGTCCGAGAGCTGCGCGCGCAGCGCCTCGAGCACCCGGAAGAAGTCGGCGCGCTCGCGGTCGAGCATGTTCAGGGCGATCACGCGTGAGAGGCCGAGATCGTCGGCGCGTTTCCAGAGCCGGGTCGTCTGCACCTCGACGCCCATCACCGCGCTGACGGCGAAGAGCGCCCCCTCGACGACGCGGAGCGCCGCGATCGCGTCGCCCTGGAAGCCGGCGTCGCCGGGCGTGTCGATCAGGTTGATCTTCCGCTCCTGCCAGTCGAGCGTGCAGAGTGACGCGGCGAGCGACATCTGCCGCTTCTGCTCGTCCTCGTCCCAGTCGCTGACGGTGGAGCCGGACTCGACGGTGCCGAGCCGGTTCGTCGCGCCCGCCTGGAAGAGCATCGCTTCGACGAGGGACGTCTTCCCCGTTCCGCGGTGCCCGACGACGGCGACGTTGCGGATCTTCCCCGGCTCGACTGCCATGCCACTCCTTCCCTGCGTTGGTTTCTGCGGCGCGTAGAGTATCCCGGTGGAGTACGCGGTCGCCCTCCCGACCGGCGGCGAGTGCGGCGATCCGGCGTTCCTGCTCGAGCTGGCCGAGCTGGCGGAGAACGCAGGCTGGGACGGCGTCTTTCTCGAGGACTACATCTGCTACCAGGGCGACCCCGCGAATCCCACGTGCGACACGTGGACCGCGCTCGCCGCGATCGCTGTGCGCACGAAGCGCGTCATGCTCGGAATCGAGGTGGTCGCACTGACGCGGCGCCGGCCGTGGAAGGTCGCGCGCGAGACGGCGACTATCGACCGGCTCTCGGCAGGTCGCTTCATCGTCGGGGTCGGGATCGGCGACCAGGGCGATCCCGGCTATACGCACTTCGGCGAGGAGCTCGACGCGCACGTTCGGGCCGAGCTGCTCGATGAGGGCCTTGCCATTCTCGACGGCCTCTGGCGCGGCGACCCGTTCTCGTTCCAGGGGAAGCACTTCCGCTTCGACGAGGTCACGTTCCTGCCGCGGCCGGTTCAGGTGCCGCGAATTCCGATCTGGATCGGCGGCGGCTACCCGAATCCGCGGGCGATCGAGCGCGCGCTGCGGTGGGATGGCTCGTGCATGTACCGCCGGGAGGGCGGGCCGCTTCGCGGCGAGGACGTGCGCGACCTTCGGCGCCGCGCCGGCGACCGCAAGTGGACGCAGGCCGTCGGGGGCTGGCCGAGGCGTGACGACCTCGACGAAGAGCTCGAGCACCGGCGCGAGGTCGCCGAAGCGGGAGCCGATTGGTGGGTCGAGTGGGTCGAGCCCGCGGATCGTAAGGCGATGCGACCCGCGGTCGCACGCGGGCCTCTCCGCGTGGAGTAGCTCTAGCTCTCGAGCGAGGCGCGGGTCGTCGACCCGGAAAGACGTGCCTTGAGGCGGAGGACGGCCTTCGTGTGCAGCTGGGAGACGCGCGACTCGGTGACGCCCAGGACCTCGCCGATCTCGCGCAGGGTCAGCTCCTCGTAGTAGTAGAGGGTGACGACGAGCTTCTCGCGTTCGGGCAGCCGGGCGATCGCCTCGCCGATCGCCTCCTTCATCTCGGTCTCGGACAGGGAGCCCTGCGGATCGGGAGCCTCGGTGTCCTCGATCGTGTCGATCAGGGCGATCTGGTCGCCGCCGCCCCCGGTGTTGACCGTCCAGAGCTCGTCGAGGGCGCCGATCGAGGAGCGGGAGATGTCCGTCAGGCTGTCCTCGAGCTCCTCGGTGGTGATCCCGACCTTGGCGGCGATCTCCTCATCGGTGGGTGCACGGTGGAGCTTGCGCTCGAGCTCGGCGATGGCCCGCTCGATGTCGCGGGCGCGGGCGCGAACGGAGCGAGGCACCCAGTCCATCGCCCGGAGCTCGTCGATGATCGAGCCTTTGATCCGCGCGATCGCGTAAGTCTCGAACTTGACGTCGCGGTCCGGGTCGTAGCGCTCGATCGCGCCGATCAGGCCGAGCAGGCCGTACGAGATCAGGTCGTCGTCGTCGACGTGCGCCGGCAGGCCGGAGCCGAGCCGCCCGGCGACGTACTTCACCAGCGGTGCGTACGTGAGGATCAGCCGGTCGCGGAGGGCCTTTTCCCCGGGCTTCGCCTTGTACTGCCGCCAGAGGCTTTGGGTGTCCTCGACCTCGGCCACGGCGTAGAGGATATGCCTTGCTTCGGCCTACCTCAGCGCGCGTACCGCCATCGTCGCGAGCCAGAAGGCGAGCGCAGCCGCTGCGACGGCCACGATCCAGCGCCCAGCGGCTCCGCCTGCTCCGCGCGCAGCCTCGAACGCAACGCCCGCGAGCGCGAGCGCAAGCAGCGTGAACAGCGCGCCGAGCGCGCGCCGATTACTGCTCGTCCTCGATGGACTCGTCTGACTCGTCCGGCTCGTCGGGCTCGCCCTCGTCCTCGCTGTACCGCTTGCCCGCCTGCTCGTCGAGGGCGTCCTGATCGTGCCCCTGCTCCTGCGGCTCGAGATTCTCCTGTTCTTGTTCGCTCATACGCGGGAGGATTCCAGAAAGACGGCGGCTACAATCCTGCACAACCCAGGGGCGTAGCTCAGTTGGTAGAGCGGCGGTCTCCAAAACCGTAGGTCGCAGGTTCGAATCCTGTCGCCCCTGTCGCCTGTTCGAGCCGAAACCCTCGTGCGTGCGGGGGTTTTGGCGTCCAGCGTGAAGTAAGGGGAGACCATGACCACACTCGAGAACCGGCCGAACACCGCGCTCCTCGTCGTCGACGTGCAGAACGGCGTCGTCGAGGGGGCTCCCGAGCGCGACGCGGTCGTCGCGAACGTCGGCAGCCTTGTCGAGAAGGCTCGGCGGGAACGGGTCCCCGTTGTCTGGGTCCAGCACTCCGACGAGCAGCTTGCGAGGGGGAGCGACGAGTGGCGGATCGTCCCCGAGCTGACTCGGGGCGACGACGATCCGCTCGTCGAGAAGAACTACGGCGACTCCTTCGAGGACACCACCCTTGAGACCGTGCTGTCGGGCCTCGGAGTCGGGCGACTCGTCGTCGTCGGCGCACAGACCGATGCGTGCATCCGCTCGACGCTCCACGGCGCGTTCGTCAGGGGCTACGACGCGACCCTTGTCAGCGACGCCCACACGACGGAGGACCAGACGGCATGGGGGGCGCCGCCGCCGGACCAGGTCATCGCGCACACGAACCTGTACTGGACCTACCAGACGGCGCCGGGGCGGACGGCCGGGACGGTCGAGACCAAGGA
>WNGE01005817.1_pt1 | contig 18051 bp, 21 predicted proteins | sample 5400651 | NCBI WGS metagenome assembly WNGE01 (sample SAMN13153370, study PRJNA577476) | soil metagenome | isolation source: 60 cm soil or saprolite under grassland replicate 2 | place: USA:California | collected 2016-06-15
GAGACCGAGAGCCAGAAGCAGATCCTGATCGGCAAGGGCGGCTCGATGGTGCGCGAGATCGGCCGCTGGGCCCGTCCGGGGATCGAGCAGCTCCTCGGCCGCCACATCTACCTGCAGCTGCAGGTGAAGTCGTCGGCGAGATGGCGCCGCAACCGCACGATGCTGGAGCGGCTGGGCCTTTAAGGCATTCGCGGCGAGAAGTAGCGCTTGAGCCAGGTCGCGAGGCCGTCGAGCCCGGGGAAGAGCACGCGCTCGGTGATGTTGACTTGGTCGAGCTTGTCGCGCACCTCCCACTTCAGCTCCGCCGGCAGCACGATGCGGCGCGCGAGCTCGGGGTGACGCTCGAGCCACTCGTCCATGCGTGCGTGCGGGCTCGGCATCAGGGAAAAGAGCGCGTACTGGTTGACGATGCGCTCGTCGAGCGCGGGCGGTTCGAAGAAGACGACGAAGTCGTCGCCGAGCCGGTCGAACTCGGCGAGCGTCGGCGCCGCTTCGTCGAGGAGCTCCGCCGACATCGCGTTCATCCCCTCACGCTCGACCGCCGTGCCGAGCGAGGGCGGCAGCAGCCGGTTTGCCTGCACGAAGTTGACCATCCAGATCAGGCCGTCCTGCTGGAAGTCGGCTGGACGCGCGGTCGCGAAATGGAGGGCGACGTACGGCGAGTACGTCCAGTCGAGCAGCCGCGTCGAGAGGGCGTGGTGCTTCGCCAACGCGAGCCAGTGCCAGAGCGAGTCCCTCGGCACGTCCGAGTGCTGCGCGTACTTGCGGAAGTTGCGAAGCAAATGGCGCTCGACCTCGCCGAAGTCGCCGCCGAGGCGCTGCAGGCTCGTCACGAGCTTCGCATCGATCGAAGCCTCCCCGCGGAAGGCAAAGTCGGAGCGGTGCCGCGCAAGCCGCTCATGCCACGAGTCGGCGAAGAGCAGCTCGTGCAGGTGCGTCCAGGATTCCGCGCGGACCTCGTCCATTACGCTGCCAATCATGGACTGGGTCACCACCTCGTCGCTGGCGACAGCCGGCGGGACGCTCGTGCTCGCGGCGGCGACATTCGCCTCGGTGCGTTCGGCGAACCGCGCCGCTCGCGTAGCCGAGGTCTCGGTGATGGCTGGCCTTCGCCCGCTGCTGATGCCGTCGCGGCTCGACGACCCCGACCAGAAGGTGGGCTTCATGGACGGCAAGTGGCTCTATGTCCACGGCGGCCGCGCTGCGGCCGAGGCGACCGACCAGGCCGTGTACCTGGCGATGTCGATCCGCAACGTCGGCACGGGCATCGCCGTGCTGCACGGCTGGCGTTTGACCCCGAGCCGGTTGCTGACAACGAGCTCGGCCGATCCGCCGTCGCCGGACGAGCTGACGCGGCTGACGCGCGACCTCTTCGTGCCGGCCGGCGACGTCGGCTTCTGGCAAGGATCGTTCCGGGACCCGAACAGCGAGGCGTTCGCGGCGGCACGGCGGGCCGTCGAGGAGCGCGGCGAGATGACGGTCGAAGTGATGTACGGCGACGTCGAAGGCGGGCAGCGGACGATCACGCGCTTCGGGCTGATCCCGCGGCCCGACGGCGACTGGATGCTCTCGGCCGGCCGGGTGTGGAACGTCGACCGCGCGGACCCGCGCTAGGCGCCGGTCTACACTGGACCGCATGGCGCAGGCGCCCGCACTCCCGCGCGGGTTTGAGCTCCCGCTCAAGCAGCGGCTGCCGCGGATCGGGTCGATCGACCAGGTCGCCGTCGAGGCGCGCGCCGGCGAGCTCGCGAAGCGCTCGATCAAGAAGGAGGCGAAGGTCTGGGCGCTCGAGCTCGCGGTCCGCTGCTGCGACCTGACCACGCTCGAGGGCCAGGACACGCCCGGCAAGGTCGCCGCCCTGTGTTCCAAGGCGGTGCGGCCGGATCCGAGCGACCCGAACGTCCCCTCGGTCGCGGCGGTCTGCGTCTACCCGAACCTCGTGCCGACCGCGGTCGAGCGGCTGCGCGGCAGCGGCGTCAAGGTCGCCTCCGTCGCGACCGCGTTCCCGAGTGGCCAGAGCCCGCTCGACGTGAAGCTCCGTGATGTCGAGGACGCCGTGGCGATGGGTGCCGACGAGGTCGACATGGTGATCGACCGCGGCGCGTTCCTCTCCGGCCGCTACGCGTCCGTGTACGACGAGATCGTCCGCGTCAAGGAGGCGTGCGGGGCCGCGCACCTGAAGGTGATCCTCGAGGTCGCCGAGCTTGGCACCTACGACAACGTGCGCCGTGCCTCGCTGCTCGCGATGGCAGCGGGCGCCGACTTCATCAAGACCTCCACCGGCAAGCTGCCGGGTGCGGCGACGCTGCCGGTGCAACTGGTGATGCTCGAGGCGATCCGTGACGTGCACGAGGAGACGGGTCGCAAGGTCGGCATGAAGCCGGCCGGCGGCATCCGCACAGCGAAGAACGCGATCCAGTACCTCGTCCAGGTGCACGAGACGCTCGGCCCCGACTGGCTGACGCCCGACCTCTACCGGATCGGCGCGAGCTCGCTGGTCAACGACATCCTCATGCAGCTCCGCAAGGAGAAGACCGGGGCGTACCAGAGCAAGGACTACTTCACCGATGACTGACGTGGAAAAGCGCCAAGACCGTTCGCCGGTCCCGAAGGACTGGACCTACGCGCCCGCTCCCGAGTCGACCGACATCGTCCGCCTGCAGGAGCGCTACGGCCTCTTCGTCGGCGGCGACTGGCTCGAGGCGAAGGAGCACTTCACGACGATCTCGCCCCGCGACGAGGCGCCGCTCGCGCAGGTCGCGCAGGGGAGCGAGGCGGACGTTGCGACCGCGGTGGGCGCCGCGCGTGACGCGTTCACCGGCTGGTCGAAGCTGCCCGGCGCCGAGCGCGCGAAGTACAGGCCGACAAGCTCGAATATGCCTTCCCGAACCGGACGCCGAAGCCGGTCGGAGTGGCCGGCCAGATCATCCCGTGGAACTTCCCGCTGCTGATGCTGGCGTGGAAGATCGCCCCGGCACTCGCCGGCGGGAATACCGTCGTGCTCAAGCCCGCGGAGACCACCCCGCTGACCGCGCTGCTCTTCTGCGACGTGCTCCGGCAGGCGGAGCTGCCGGCGGGCGTCGTCAACATCGTCACCGGCGACGGCCGTACGGGCGCCGCGCTCGTCGATGCCGAGGTCGACAAGATCGCCTTCACGGGCTCGACCGAGGTGGGCAAGGCGATCCAGCGGCGGCTCGCGGGCAGCGGCAAGAAGCTGACGCTCGAGCTCGGCGGCAAGGCTGCGAACATCGTCTTCGACGACTGCGCGCTCGACCAGGCGGTCGAGGGGATCGTCAACGGCATCTACTTCAACCAGGGCCACGTCTGCTGCGCCGGCTCGCGCCTCTTCGTGCAGGAGTCGATCGCGGAGCCCCTGATCGAGAAGCTCAAGCGGCGAATGGAGACGCTGCGCGTCGGTGACCCGCTCGACAAGAACACCGACGTGGGGGCGATCAACTCGAAGATGCAGCTCGAGAAGATCGAGGAGCTCGTCGCCGTCGGCAAGGACGAGGGCGCCGAGATCTACCAGCCGCCGTGTCGCCTGCCGGAGAAGGGCTACTGGTTCGCGCCGACCGTCTTCACGAACGTCGCGCAGAGCTACCGGATCGCACAGGAGGAGATCTTCGGGCCGGTGCTGTCGGTGCTGACGTTCCGGACGCCCGACGAGGCGGTCGAGAAGGCGAACAACACGCCGTATGGGTTGAGCGCGGGCGTGTGGACGGAGAAGGGCTCGCGCATCCTCTGGATGGCCGAGCGGCTGCGCGCCGGCGTCGTCTGGGCGAACACGTTCAACCGCTTCGACCCGACGAGCCCCTTCGGCGGCTACAAGGAGTCCGGCTTCGGCCGCGAGGGCGGCCTGCACGGGCTGGAGCCGTATCTGGGCTTCGAGGATGCGGTCTGATGGCCCGTCTCCAGGTGAGGAAGACGTACAAGCTGTTCATCGGCGGTGCTTTCCCGCGCAGCGAATCCGGGCGCACGTACGAGGCGCAAGGGCAGAACGTCGCGCGTGCCTCGCGCAAGGACGTGCGCGACTCGGTCGTCGCAGCGCGCGCGGGCCAGCCCAAGTGGGCGTCGCTGACCGCGTACAACCGCGGCCAGATCCTCTACCGCATCGCGGAGATGATGGAGGCGCGTGCTGCGGAGTTCGCCGAGCTCTGTAGCGGCAAGGCCGAGGTCGAGAAGGCGATCGACCGCTGGGTCTGGTACGCCGGCTTCGCCGACAAGCTCGGGACGAACCCGGTCGCCGGGCCGTACTTCAACTTCACGATCCCTGAGCCGACGGGCGTCGTCGCGACGATCGCGCCCGACGAGCCGCCGCTGCTCGGCCTCGTCTCGCGGATCGCGCCGGCGCTGACGGGCGGCAACGCGGTCGTCGCGCTCGCGTCCGAGACGCAGCCGCTCGCAGCGATCGAGCTCGCGGAGGCGCTCGCGACGAGCGACGTTCCCGCGGGCGCCGTCAACCTCCTCACCGGCCACCGGGCGGAGCTGGCGCCGTGGCTTGCGAGCCACATGGACGTGAACGCGATCGACATCACGGGCGCCGACGGCCTCCGTCCGGACCTCGAGCGGGCCGCCGCCGAGAACGTCAAGCGGGTCGTCCTCGGCAAGCCCGACTCCCAGTCGCTGTACGAGATTTCGGCCTTTCTCGAGCTGAAGACGGTCTGGCACCCGATCGGCGTGTAGCGCAGTACGCTTCGCCCAGCCGTGCCCGGCTCACGACATCTCAGCCAACGCATCTCGGAAGGCGACGGGATCGCGATCATCGTCCACGTCCAGGACGCGGACGGCGCGCGAGCTGCCGAGGAGCAGGGCGCGAAGGCGATCGCGGTCTCAAACGCGATCGACGGCATCCGACGCGCCACGACCCTGCCGCTGCTCTGGCTCGGCCGTGGTGCGCCCGTCGACGCCGACGCGATCACACTCAGGCCCGACGACCGCCCCCACCAGGGGCTCGAGGCCGTCGCCGACGTGCGCGACGAGGAGGAGCTCGAGGACGCGCTCGACCGCTTCGACCCCGAGATCTTCCTGCTCGCCGTGCAGGACGGCGAGGACGAGCTTGACCCGCTCGACGCCGTGCTCGAGTTGCTGCCGGACGTCCCGGCCGGAAAGCTCGCGATCGCCCACGTCGACGTCACCACCCGTGACGAGGTGCTGGCCCTCGAGCGGGCCGGGATCGACGCCGTCCTGGTGCCGGCCGGCCACGTCGCCGACCTCGTCGGCCACGTCCCATTCGACGTCTGAGGCGATTTTCGGGGCTACGATGGGCGCGATGAGAGCGCTCGTCGCCGCCTCCCTGCTGCTCTGCGCCTGCGCGCTGCTCGCCTCCGGCTGCTCGAGCGCCAGCGGCAAGGAGCAGACCTCCGCCACGGTCAAGGCCCGGCTGATCGCCTGCGCCCACCCGGCCGGCTGGCGGAAGCTCGCGAACCGGATCCACGCGCCCGTCTACTGCCCCGGCTGGCTGCCGGACCCGCTCGTCGGCCAGATCGGCGGCAGGTGGAACAACATCAACTCGGTCTCGAAGGACCGCAGCTACCTCGAGAGCTTCGTCTGGCAGGAGACCGGCGGCGGCGCAGCGGGCGGCGAGCTGCACGTCAACCTGCGCGGCTATCCCGGGCGCACGAAGATCCCGACCTGCAACACCGGTGGCACCGACAGCAAGAACGTCCCCTGTTTCGACCAGGCAAGCGGCACCGTCAGCGAGCGCGGGATCACGGCGACGATGTACACGGTCAACCAGGACGCGGACGAGTGGCACATCCTCCTCGCCTGGCACGCATACGGCGGGCTGTACACGGTCTCGGAGCACGTCGCGCCGCCTTTGACCGCGAAGCACGTGGAGCGCTACCTGAAGCGCGAGCTGGCGTCGCTCGTCGTGATCAAGCCCGCCGGCTGATGAAGCTGACCCGGAGGCAGGTCCTCGCCGGCGCCGCGGCCGGTGCGCTCGGCGCGGGCGGCGTGTACGAGCTCGTCGACCGCCTGGCCGGCGGCTCGCCGAAGCGGTCGGCCGGCAAGCTCCTGCCGGAGCAGCACCTGCTCGAAGGCGTCCGCGTCGTCAGCTCCGACGGCGTGCCGGTGCTCGTGCCGCCGCTCCACCACGAGATCATGACCGCACACGTTGCCGTCGACCGCGCGGATCTCCGCGACGCGCAGACGACGCTCGCAGGCGTCCTCGCCGGGCTCGAGCGCGACTACGAACCGACCCCGGCGGGCCTCGGCGTGACCGTCGCCTGGGGCATCCCGTACTTCCGGCGGCTCGTCCCGGACACCGCCCGTGCCTACCTGCCGTTCGATCGTCGGGCGATGAAGCCCGTGCTCTTCGACGCGCACCGTTTCCCGAGCGACCCGTTCGACACGGTGCTCGAGCAGAACGAGGTCGCGTTCCTGATCCGCTCGGACGTGCGCGCGCACATCGACGACGCGACGAAGCGGATCCGCGACACCAAGCTCCTCGAGGTGACGTCGATCCGGCGCGGGTTCGCGGGCGGCGGCTTCGACGGCGGCAAGTCGCTGCCGAAGCAGCTCGCCGAGGCCGCGCAGGTGCCGGGCGCCGACCTGATCCCCGACACGTCGGAGCTCTTTCTCGGGTTCACGTCGACGCAGAAGGCGGGGATGGGCCCCGGCGCGATCGCGAACTTCGAGACGCTCGGCTACGTCGACTTCGGCGGCCACGACTACTTCCGGCACGGCACCCACATGCATCTCTCGCACATCCACGAGGACCTCGAGGCCTGGTACCTCAACTTCGACTTCGACGAGCGCGTCGCGACGGCGTTCCGGCCGAACCTGAACGTGCGCCAGGGAACGCAGACGGTGCGGCAGGGGCCGCAGGACGTCTCCACGGTCGAGGACGTCCGTCGCGACCATCGCAGCTCCGGCCGCATCGGGCACAGCGCGGCGATTCAGACGACGTCGCGGCTCGAGCGCGACGTCGTCGCCGCCGACGGTACGACCTACCTCAAGGGCGCGGCGATCCCGGTGCGCGCCGACTTCAACACGCTCGACAATCCCTTCGCCTGGTCTGCCCGCTCAGGCGAGGTGCAGCCGACGGCCGCGGCGGGCGTCCACTTCGTCGTCTTCAACCCGACCGGCGACGATTTCCGCCGCAACCGGCTGGCGATGGACGGGGTGCTGCCCGGCGGCAAGATCCCGTTCGCGGCGGGCGACCGCGGCCAGGGCTTCAACGCTGTCCTCTCGACGACGCACCGCCAGAACTACCTCGTGCCGCCGCGGCGGCACCGGTCGTTCCCGCTGGCCGAGGTCTGAAGCGCTAGCCGAAGAACGCCCTCCCGACCTCGTACCACTCGTCCGGCACGGTCTTCAGCTCGGCGGTCGCCTCTTTCAGCGAGACGTCGACGATGTCGTCGCCGTGCAGAGCGGCCATGCGGCCGAACTTGCCCTCCTCGACCAGGTCGGCGGCCTTGAGGCCGAAACGCGTCGCCAGGATCCGGTCGCGGGGCGTGGGGGAGCCGCCGCGCTGGATGTGCCCGAGCACGGTCACGCGCGTCTCGAAGCCGGTCGTGTTTTCGATCTCGTCGCCGAGCTGTTCGCCGACACCGCGCTTGGCAAGGAGCCTGTGCCCGAACTGGTCGACTTCTCCCTTGTCCTCGACGCCGGGGAGCTCGCAGCCTTCGGAGACGACGACGATCGAGAAGTTCTTGCCGCGCCCGTGGCGCCGCTTGATCTCGTTGCAGACGTCGCCCACGTCGACCGGCCGCTCGGGGATCAGGATCACGTCTGCACCGCCGGCGATCCCGCTCATCACGGCGATCCACCCGGCGTGTCGGCCCATCACCTCGACCACCATCACGCGGTTGTGCGACTCGGCGGTCGTGTGCAGGCGGTCGATCGCCTCGGTGCAGATCGCGACGGCCGTGTCGAAGCCGAAGGTGTAGTAGGTGCCGTTGAGGTCGTTGTCGATCGTCTTCGGCACGCCGACGACCTTCGCGCCGAACTCCTCGTAGAGCCTGGCCGCGACGCCGAGCGTGTCCTCTCCGCCGATCGCGACCAGCGCATCGATCTCCTCGAACGCGGCCCGCACCCGCTCGACGCCGCCGTCGACCTTGTAGGGGTTCGTCCGCGAGGTGCCGATGATCGTGCCGCCCCGCGGCAGGATTCCGGAGATCTGCTCGGGCCCGAGCGGCTGGAACAGCTGCTCGACCATGCCGCGCCAGCCTTCGCGCACGCCGACGACGTCGTGACCGCGGGACCACGCGCGCCGCGCGACTGCGCGGATGACCGCGTTCAGGCCCGGGCAGTCGCCGCCGCCGGTGAGGACGCCGATCCGCATCGAGCTCAGTCTACGGAGAGGTCGTGACCTGGACCGTGACTCCCGCGCGCTTGAGCAGCGCCGAGAACGGACAGCCCTCGTCGGCCTTCTCGAGCGCGTCCGCGAGCGCGACCTCGTCGGCGCCGTCGACGTCCGCATGCACTGTGACGTCGGAGCCGATGATCTGGTGGCCCTGGCCCTCGACCTCGTCCATCGCGATCGTGCAGCTGACTTCGAGGCGCCCCGGTGGCGTGCCGGCTCGGGTGAGCTCGCCGGCCAGCGATGTCGAGAAGCAACCTGCGTGCGCCGCCGCGAGCAGCTCCTCCGGGCTCGTCTTCCCTTCCGGGTTCCCGACCCGCGTCGCGAGTGTGTAGGGCAGCTCGGTGAAGGCGCCCGTGGCGGCGGAGATCCGGCCCTCGCCTCGCGCCAGATTTCCCTCCCAGACCACGTTCGCCGTTCGCTCGATCCTCGGCATTCTTTCGTGTCAGCTCCTCTCGGGGACGACGGCCGGCGTGCCGTCCGGGTAATAGGCCTCGGCGGGGGATCCAGCCGGGCGGAAGACGCCGAGCACGCGCATCTCCGCGGCGCTCGTGTTGGCGAGGCAGTGCACGAGGCGGGCCGGCAGGTGGACGCACGTCCCCGTCCGGAGCGGCACCGCTCGCCCTTCGATCTCGAGCACGCCCTCGCCTTCGAGGACGTAGATCACCTCGTCGTAGGTGTGGAAGTGATCGGGCGCGCGGCCGGGCGGGATCAGCCCGATGAACTGCGTTGCGGACGGGCAGGGTGGGCCGAGCACGAACTGCCGGCCGGCGGTCGCCGTGTCCTGCTCGACGGCGGTCAGATCGACGACGGCACAGTCGCCCGGCTCTGCGGGCTCGTGCACGAGCACCGAGAGCAGCGTGGCGCCGCCGTCCGCCGACCAGGTGACGCCGCGCGGGACGTATGCCGCGGTTCCGGGTGCCAGGTCGTGTGCCTCGCCGGCGATCTTCGCCATGCCGCTGCCCGCCAGCACGTAGAGCAGCTCATCGGCGGACTCGTTCGCGTGCTCGGCGACCGGAGCGCGAAGGACGCGCTGGGAGAACCCTCCTGTCTCGAACCCGGCTTCGTCGTTGGCGTACCTCATCGCGGCATAACCTACGCAGCGTGAGCAACGTCGAGCTGGTCAGGCGCTCCTACGAAGCGTTCGCCCGAGACGACCTCGACGCGGTGCTGGCCGACATGCACCCGGAGATCGAGTGGCATCAGGCCCAGGGACTGCCGCACGGCGGCTTCTACCGCGGCCTCGACGAGGTGCGGCGCAACATCTTCGAGCCGCTCGACGAGCAGTGGTGGGACGAGTTCGCGGCGACACCCGACGAGTTCCTCGACGCCGGGGCCGAGGTGGTCGTGCTCGGCCGCTACCGGGGTGTCGCCAAGGATACGGGGAAGCCCCTCGACGTTCCCTTCGTGCACGTCTGGACGATCGACGGCGACAAGGCGGTCCGCTTCCGCCAGTTCGTCGACACCGCCGGCTGGGTGGCCGCACTCGAGCGTCCGTAGAGATTTGATCATTGACACTCGTGTCGTCTCGGTTGAGACTCAGCCGAGCGCATAACCCCAAAGCAAGACCCCCCAGGCTAGGAGGACACATGAAGAAGGCGATCGGCCTCGCCTTGGCGGTGCTTGTCACCTCAGTGGTGGCGGCCAGCGCACAGGCCAGTCACAGGGTCGCGGTCGCTTCGACCGCGATCAACTGCAACAGCAAGCTGACGATCGCGTTCGTCACTCCGTTGACGGGCGGCGCAGGCTTCCTCGGCAACGAGCAGGGCAGCTGGGCGAAGTACGCGGTCAAGACGCTCGCCCCGAAGATGGGACTGAAGATCAAGCTGGTCTTCGGCGACACCCCCGTCCAGCAGGGCCCCGCGATCGCACAGTCGTTGGCTCAGAAGTTCGTCGCCAACAAGAACGTGGTCGGAATTCTCGGCCCGTCGACGTCTGGCGCTGTTGCAGCATCCACGCAGACGTACTTCCAGGCCGGCCTGGCGCACATCTCGCCATCGGCGACCCGCACCGATCTGACGAAGACGGTGGCCGGGAAGCTGGAAGGCACGCCGGCGTTCTTCCGCGTCGTGCCCGGCGACTACATCCAGGGACCGAGCGACGCGCACTTCATGATCAACAACCTGCACGTCCATAAGGTCGTCATCCTCGACTTCCAGGAGCCGTACTCACTCGGCCTCGCGGATGCAGTCGAGGCGACCCTGAAGGCGGCCGGCGTCTCGACGACCCGGCTCTCCGCACCGAACACGACGACCGATTACTCGGCGTACGTGACGAAGGTGCCGGGCGACGCAGACATCGTGTTCTTCCCGACGCAGAAGCCTGGTGATGCGCAGACGTTCGCGCAGCAGCTGCTCGAGCAGGGCAAGAAAGCGAAGGTCTTCGGCGGCGACGGCTCGAACGACGCGTCGCAGTTCAAGGTGCCCGGCTCCTATGTCTCCAACTTCGCCCCGGACATCACCGGGATCGCAGCCGACAAGGGGCTCATCGCCGGCTGGAAGAAGGACAACCCCGGGAAGGCCGTCGGTTCCTTCGGCCCGCCGTCGTACGGGGCCGCGCAGGTGCTGATGTCCGCGATCAAGAAGGCCTGTGTCGCCAACCACGGCGTCCTCAAGTCGAGGCGCGACGTGCTGCGGCAGGTCAAGAAGGTCCGGATCAACAACTGGATCCTCGGAGGGACGTTCCGCTGGTCGACGAAGTCCAACGACCCGCTGAACGCCAAGTTCTACATCTTCCAGATCCAGTCGAACGGCTCCTACAAGCTCGTCGGCTAGGACAGATCGACCACGTGAGCGGCCCGGCGCAGGCCGGGCCGCTCATCGTTTTCACCCACTAGAGTCGCCCCGGCGTGGACACCTTCATCCAGCTCACCGTCGACGCGCTGACGCTGGGGAGCGTCTATGCGCTGATCGCGCTCGGCTACACGCTGGTCTACGGGGTTCTCAAGCTTCTCAACTTCGCGCACGGCGACGTTTTCATGGTCGGCTCGTTCATCGGCTACGGCGCCCTGCAGCTGCTCGGCGGCACCTCGAGCCCGAACGTCCCGACCTGGGCGCTGCTGACGCTGATCACGCTCGCGGCGATGGCCGGCTGCGCCGTCCTCGGCGTGGCGATCGAGCGCTTCGCCTACCGGCCGCTGCGCGACGCTCCGCGCATTGCGCCGCTGATCAGCGCGCTCGGCGTCTCGTTCTTCCTCGCCAACTCGATGCAGCTGTTGTTCGGCGCGACGCCGCGCAACTACGACACCTTCTCGCTGTCGAACGGCGCGCTCTACTTCAAGGGATTCGACATCGGCAACGTGCGCGTGCCGCTGCTCCGCATCATCACTGTCTGCGCCGCGTTCGCACTGATGATCGCCCTCTGGTTCCTCGTCAACAGGACCCGCACCGGGAAAGCGATGCGCGCAACGTCGTTCGACCGCGAGGCTGCAGCGATGATGGGGATCGACATCGACCGGGTGATCGTGTTCACGTTCGTGCTCGGCTCGGCGCTCGCGGGCGCGGCTGGCGTGATGTTCGCGCTGCGGGTACCGACGCAGGTGTCGATCGGCTTCATCGCCGGGCTCAAGGGCTTCACGGCGGCAGTGATCGGCGGCATCGGCTCGATCCCGGGCGCGATGGCCGGCGGGCTGATCCTCGGCTTCGCCGAGTCCTACACGCAGGGCTATATCTCGACGAAGTGGTCTGACCTCGTCGTCTTCTCGATCCTGATCGGCTTCATGATCTTCCGGCCGCAGGGGCTACTCGGCCGGGCGGACATTCGGAAGGTGTGAGATGAGCGTAGGCTCGACGGAGCCCAGCAAAGAGCGGAGGTGGCGGCTTTGCCGCCGCCGGAGCGGCGCATGAGCGACTCCACGCCTCACGGCTCGCAGATCCCCGCCGAGGGCCCGGCCGTCGGGCAGGACGAGTGGGTCGCGCGCCACGCCGAGCGCAGGCTGCTGCGCCAGGGGCCGTTGGGCCAACTGCAGGAGCGGCTCTCGCGTGTCCCCTGGTGGGCGTCGCTCGTGCTCTTCGTCGCGGCGCTCTCGCTGCTGCCGGCGGTCGAGAGCAGCGGCTACGTCCGCCGCGTCGCGTTCGACACGGTGCTCTACATGTTGCTGGCGCTCGGACTCAATGTCGTCGTCGGCTGGGGTGGCCTGCTCGACCTCGGATACGTCGCGTTCTACGGCATCGGCGCGTACGCGTACGCGCTCCTCGACTCGGACAAGTTCGGCGTCCACTTCCCGACCATCGTCTCGGTGCCGCTGGTCGTCGTCATCGGCGCCGTGGTCGGCTTCCTGCTCGGCCTGCCCTCTCGGCGGCTGACCGGCGACTATCTCGCGATCGTCACGCTCTTCTTCCTGCAGCTCTTCCAGACACTGATGACAAACGGCGACAGCGCCTTCGGGCACAACCTCACCGGCGGCCCGAACGGCATCCTCAACGTCGATCCGTTCCACCTCTTCGGCCACAGCCTGGTCGTCCAGCACCAGGGCGTGTTCTCGGTCTCGTACTACTACGTCGCGATCGCCTTCTTCGTGCTCGTCTTCGTCGCGCTGAGGTTCGTCAACCGTTCGCGCACGGGGCGTGCGTGGCGGTCGCTCCGCGAGGACCCGCTGGCGGCCGAGTCGATGGGGATGCCCGTCAACTGGCTGAAGCTGATGAGCTTCTCGTTCGGCGCGGCGACCGCAGCATTCACCGGCACCCTCTTCGCAGCGCTGAACGCGAGCGTCTTCCCGCTCACGTTCTACTTCGTGCTGCTGATCACCGTCTACACGATGGTCATCCTCGGCGGCTCGGGTAGCCAGGCGGGTGTGGTCGCGGGCGCGCTGATCATCAGCCCACTGCTCGAGATGCTGCGCGACACGGACAAGTCGCGCGTGATCTTCTACGTCGCGCTCGTCGGCGGTGTGGCGCTCGCGTTCCGGTTCTCGCGGCTGCTCGGCATCGTCGCCGGAGCGACGCTCGCCTTCGGCTTCGCGGTACACGAGGTGGCGCGCGCGTTCGACCACTCCTGGGTCGCGGGCGAGAAGGCCTCGGGCTTCCCCGGCGTCACGGCGCACTGGGTCGTCGTGCCCGCGAAGCTCGCAACGTGGATCCCGCCGACGACGTACATCGGCCTGATCGCCGCGACGCTCGTCCTGACGATGGTGCGCGGCAGACTGCGGCTCGTGCTGCTCGTGCCCACGCTCTACCTGGCGGCCTTCGTCTGGGAAAACGTGATGCTCGCGAAGCCGGAACCGGCGCGCTTCATCATCCTCGGCCTGATCCTGATCGCGCTGATGATCCTGCGCCCGAACGGGCTGCTCGGCGAGCGCCGCGTGGAGATCGTCTGATGGTGGCCAAGCTGCTGGAGCTCCAAGGTGTCTCGCTGGCGTTCGGCGGGCTGAAGGTCGTCTCGAACCTCGACCTGCACGTCGACGAGGGCGAGATCGTCAGCGTCATCGGCCCGAACGGCGCCGGGAAGACGACCCTCTTCAACCTGATCACCGGCATCTACCGGCCCGACTCCGGCGACATCCTGCTCGAGGGCGAGAGCATCGTCGGGCTGCAGCCGCATGCGGTCTGCTGCCGCGGCATCTCGCGCACGTTCCAGACGCTGCGGCTCTTCCTGAACATGTCCGTGAAGGACAACGTGATGGCGGCCGAGTACGGGCACACCCGCGCTGGTGTCCTCCGGTCTATGCTGCGTACGCCGGGGATGCGGCGGGAGGAGCGGCAGATCGAGGCGCTCGCCGAGGAGAAGCTCGCCTTCTTCGGCGAGCGGCTGATGGGCTACCGCTGGGACCAGCCCGCGTACTCGCTCTCGTACGCGAATCGACGCCGGCTCGAGATCGCGCGGGCGACCGCGACCAAGCCGCGGATCCTCCTGCTCGACGAGCCCGCGGCCGGGATGAATCCGGCAGAGACGCACGAGATCACCGAGCTGATCGGGAAGCTGCGCGAGGACGGCGGCTACACGATCCTCGTGATCGAGCACGACATGCACGTCGTCGAGGGCATCTCCGACCGTGTGGTCGCGCTCGACCACGGCGTCAAGATCGCAGAGGGCTCGTTCGAGGCCGTCGCCACGGACGCGAAGGTCGTCGAGGCGTACCTCGGGCTCGGGGTGGCGGAGACGAAATGAGCAGTAACGGAGGGCAGCCCTTGCTCGAGCTGGAGGGGATCGACACCTACTACGGGCAGATCCACATCCTGCAGAGCCTCTCGCTGCGGATCCAGCCGGGCGAGCTCGTGTGCCTGCTCGGCGGGAACGCGTCGGGGAAATCGACGACGCTGAAGACGATCCTCGGCATCGTTCGGCCGCGCAACGGCAGCGTGCGCGTCGACGGCGAGGACGTGACGAAGCGGCCGACCAGCTACCGCATCGCGCGCGGCCTCGCGATCGTGCCCGAGAACCGCAGGCTGTTCGCTCCGATGACGGTGCTCGAGAACCTCGAGATGGGCGCGTACCTGCGCGGCGGCGGCAGCAAGGACGACTTCGACCGCGTCTACGAGCTCTTCCCGCTGCTGCACGAACGGCGCTCGCAGCTGGCGGGGACTCTCTCGGGCGGCGAGCAGCAGATGGTCGCGATGGGCCGCGCGCTGATGTCACGCCCGAAGCTGCTCCTGATGGACGAGCCGTCTATGGGCCTCGCGCCGATCCTCGTCGAGCGGAACTTCGAGATCATCAAGCAGGTGCACGAGTCAGGCGTGGCGATGCTCGTGGTCGAGCAGAATGCCAACGTGTCCCTCTCGATCGCCGACCGCGGCTACGTCCTCTCGACCGGGCGGCTCGTGCTCGAGGGCGCCGCGTCGGCGCTGCGCGAGAACGAGGACTTGCGAAAGGCTTACCTTGGACGATAAGTGTCAGGCACGAACTTGGTTCGTCGAAGACAAACCAAGTTCGAGAGTTTCGGACTGCCGCGACCGCTTTCCGATCTTCGAGCGGCTCACGTACGTCAACTCGTGCTCGCAGGGCGCGCTCTCAGACGCGGTGCGCGACGCCTACCTAGACTACCTCGACGGCTGGGACGAGCGCGGCGCGCCGTGGGACTACTGGGTCGAGCGTTCCGAGGCTGCGCGTGCGGCGTTCGCCGGCCTCGTCAACGGCGCCGCAGACGACGTCGCCGTCACGACGTCGCTCTCGGCCGGTGTGAGCGCGTTGGCGAGCGCGGTCGACTTCCGCGACCGGCCGAAAGTCGTCGTCAGCGACTTCGAGTTCCCGACGATCGGCCAGATCTGGCATGCCCAGGAGGCGCGCGGGGCGGAGGTCGTGCACGTGCCCGCCGACCGCAACGAGATCCCGCTCGAGCGCTTCGAGGCTGCAATCGACGAGCGCACCGCCGTCGTCTCGATCGCCGCCGTCTGCTACCGCAACGGCTCGCGCCTTCCCGTCGAGGAGATCGCGCGGATCGCGCACGAGCGCGGCGCGCTCGTCGTGCTCGACGCCTATCAGGCCGCCGGCACATACCCGCTCGGCGTCGAGGCGCTCGGCGTCGACGTGCTCGCCGCCGGCGTCCTCAAGTACCTGCTTGCCTCGGCCGGCCTCGGGTTCATGTGGCTGCGGCCCGGGCTGGCCGAGAGGCTGTCGCCGACGCAGACCGGCTGGTTCGCCGACCGGAACATCTTCGAGATGGACATCCACGACTATTCGCCCTCGCCGACGGCGCGGCGCTTCCAGTCCGGTACGCCGCCGATCCCGGCGATCTACGCCGGCATCGCCGGCATCGAGCTGATGCAGGAGATCGGCATCGCCGAGACGCGCGAGCACGTGAGCGCGCTCAACGAGCGGCTGATCGCGGGCGTCGACGAGCTGGGCGGGGTCGTCGTCACGCCGAGGGACCCCGAGCGGCGCGGGGCCCTGATCTGCGTCCGCTCGACGGACGCGCCGGCCCTCGTCGCCGCGCTCGCCGCCGACGGGATCGTCACCTCCGAGCGGGACGGGAACCTGCGCGTCTCGGCGCATGCGTACAACAACGAGGACGACATCGACGCGGTCCTGGCGGCGCTGTCGCGCCACCCGGACTTGCTTTCCACGGATCCGACATTTTATAAAACGCACTGATGCTTCTCCGTGAAGTCGGATATGCGCGGCCGGGATCGCTTGGAGAAGCGATCGAGCTGCTCGCGGCCGACGACGGCGCGCGTGCCCTCGCCGGCGGGCAGACGCTGATCAACGTGATGAAGGCGCGGGCCGGCTCGCCCGACGCCCTCGTCGACCTGAACCGGATCGACGAGCTGAAGGGGATCGAGCTCGCGGCCGACGGGACGCTCGAGATCGGCGCGATGACGACCTACACGGAGCTCGTCGAGTCGAGCGAGGCGCGCGCCCGTCGGATCCTCGGCGAGGTCTGCGCGCAGATCGCCGACGTGCAGGTCCGCAACCGCGGCACGATCGGCGGCAATCTCTGCACCAACGACCCGACAAACCATCTGCCGCCGCTGATCGCGGCGCTCGGGGCGAAGCTGACGATCCAGGGACGCGACGGCGCCCGCACGATCCCCGCCTCCGAGTTCTTCCTCGGCGTCTACCTGACCGCGGTCGGGCCGGGCGAGCTGCTGACGAAGATCACGCTGCCCGCAGGCCGCAACGACGGCTTCGCAGCCGTCACGCTCGGCCTCGAGGGGACCTGCCTCGCGAGCGCCGCGGCGTCGCTGAACGGCAGCGTCACGGTTGCGCTCGGCTGCGTTGACGCCGTCCCGGTCGTGCTGCAGCCCGCATCCGCCGGCGAGGACGAGGTTCGGGCCGCTGTGCGCGGCGCGAACCTCGATCCGCCGTCCGACGTGCACGCCTCAGCCGCCTACCGTGCGCACCTGGCAGAGGTGCTCGCCGTCCGTGCCGTCAAGCAGGCGCAAGGAGGCTGACGTGGAGACAGCGCAGTCGATCTCGGTCACGATCAACGGCACGACGTACGAGCGCGGGGTGGAGGCGCGCAAGCTCCTGATCCACTTCGTGCGCGACGACCTCGACCTCACGGGCAGCCACATTGGCTGCGACACGGGCAACTGCGGCGCGTGCTCACTGATCGTCGACGGCGTGCTCGTGAAGAGCTGCATGATGCTGGCGGTGCAGGCCGACGGCTCGACGATCGAGACGGTCGAAGGGCTCGCCGAAGGCGACGAGCTGACCACCCTGCAGCAGGCGTTCAGCGATCACCACGCGCTGCAGTGCGGCTACTGCACGCCGGGGATGCTGATGAGCGCGACTGCGCTCCTGCGCGCGAACCCGAGCCCGTCCGACGACGAGATCAAGAAGGCGCTCCAGGGCAACATCTGCCGGTGCACCGGCTACTGGAACATCTTCGAGGCCGTGAAGGCGGCCTCAGATGCGTAGGCTCGACGGAGCATCAATGAGCGGAGGTGCCGGCTTTGCCGGCGCCGGAGCAGCACAGTGAGCACGACCGTCGCTCCCGAGACGACCGAGGTTCAGGCGCCGGCGCAGCAGTGGTCGGGCCAGAGCGTGCCGCGCAAGGAGGATCGCCGGCTCGTCCAGGGCCAGGGTGTGTTCGTCGACGACATCAAGCGGCACGGCATGGGCTACATCCACTTCGTCCGCTCGCCGTACGCCCACGCGCACATCACCTCGATCGACGTCTCGAAGGCCGAGGAGATCGGCGGCGTCTACGGGACGCTGACCGGCGAGGAGGTCGCGTCCCTCACCGATCCGTTCTTCCAGATCTCGTCGGCGCCGGGGGCGCACCTCAAGGACTTCGCGCTGGCCGTCGGCAAGGTGCGTTTCGTCGGCGAGGCTGTCGTCGCGGTCGTGGCCGAGACGCGCGAGCTCGC
>WNGE01005351.1_pt1 | contig 18049 bp, 16 predicted proteins | sample 5400651 | NCBI WGS metagenome assembly WNGE01 (sample SAMN13153370, study PRJNA577476) | soil metagenome | isolation source: 60 cm soil or saprolite under grassland replicate 2 | place: USA:California | collected 2016-06-15
GAACCCAGGTCAACGTAATGACCTTCGGACGTCGCCGCTGCCTGGACAAGTGCCATGATCTGAACGGTTGCGGCGTTCGGCGGAGCGAGCCCTGAAACTATGGCCTGCACCCATCCTGAGTTAGAATCAGTGATCGATGACCCGATGACGGTATCACCGATCTGCTGACCGCTGCTATCTCCCCAACTCTCCATCAAGAGACACGAGCGAACTGTAGAAACAGCTCTGAACCACAGACTGAAACTATAGATCCAACCAGGATGCACTCGATACCCCGTGATGCCACTCGGTGTCCCCACCAGCATGTCACCAGAAGCTGAGTTCGCACCCCGAATCTCGAACACGATCAGGTGATATTTCTGGAGTGTCGAGCTCCTCGTCACCGAGATCGTGACCTGCGTGCCAGAAGGAGAAACAAGAGCATCTTTCTTGAAAGAACACCCAGCAGAAGAACCGGTTTGTTGCGCCGTAACGGTTTCTCCTGAAGGAACTGAGAAGACAGAACCGGCCCAATTGAAGATCGCTCCAGCGATCTTTGATTGATCACGCTGCGTCACGATATTGAGTGACTGTGTGGCCGCGTCAGTCGCCGGACCGTTCTTGCTGATGATCGCACCAACCGGCGTGGTCGTGTCAACATTAGTTCGCTCTTCAATGAACCCACCGTGAAGAGCCGTACCAAGTACATCCGTGATCGTGACGGTCATGGCTGCCGGCGAACCACCGATGATCCTGTACCATGCCTGAACATAGCCTTCTTCTGCGGGGGAACCGTTCGAGAAGTTCCGCAGAATGATCTGTGTCCAAGTCCCTGCCAGTGAATCAGCAATGGTCGCAGAGTTGGCAGCTCCAGAGTTCGAACCGCCCCAGGCAGTCACGAACAACACACTGTTCGCAGCAGGTGTGAAGCTCGAACTGACAAGGGCAGCGGTAGTGCTCGGACCGACCGTGGCACGTAGCGTGGGGTCAGAAGGAGCGGTTGCCGACGTCGCTCGAGTCAGCAGTGCGCTCTTCGTGCCCGATTTGGCCTGCGCGCTTGATTGCACCATCGTACAACCTGCGAGTGCGGACCAGCTTCCGAGACCACCTTCAAAACTAGAATCATCCGCCGTGAGCTGTTCGAAGCCACTGTCTGCCCCGTAGTCACTACGTTCGTGAAGAAGGGCCGAAAACTTCGCTTCAATGCCGGTCGGCCCGAAAATACTCTTCTCGACGACCTTGTTGTCACGACCGGCGAGCAGAAACGTCCCTTGTTCCCAGGGCTTCTTGTAGCTGAACGCTTGCACATCAGTCATGACCTGGTTGTAGCTGGGAGCAGAATTGGACACGAGATACCACAAGTCATCACTGGCTGGTGCCCCGACACCCGTGGCATCAAATGCCAAGACTGACTGCGAGCTGGTGATCAGACGATCAGTGACAACCGCTGTATACGGGATGACCTCATATGTGGGCAACGTGTTCACCTAACCCCGAACATCAGCGACTCCGTAGTCGTACCTGGCACCACCGGCAATAGCGTAATCATCGAACTGCGTCGCCTGCACCTTGTCAGCGAGCACGTCCCAATTAGATGTGCCGTGTACCTTCCTGAAGACCTTGTAATAGGCGTGTTTCGCGTCAGATGAAGTATTCCACGTCACCCTGTTGAAACGACCGACGGAGAAATACGTGGCCGCCACTCCACCGATCGGAGTCGGAACGGTCGCGAGCGTGAACTGGAGATCACTCCAAAAAGTCGTAGGGTCAGTCCTGGAACCCCCTCTGAAGCGGTACTGCTGATGCGATGTCGAACCCCCACTGAACTTCAGCGCAGTGATGACGGCATCGGTAGTGTCAAGAAAAGCTGCTCCGATTCTCCACGGCGCGGCATGGCTCGTGGTGCTGTACAGCTCGAAGACGTACTGCGTGCTGACCGTCAATGAAAGAAGAGAATCAAGTGTGACACGAATCCTGTTGAGACGACTCGTACCGGTTTTCTTGACAGTGGCATTGTCTCGCTTGACGACAGGAATATCAAGAACCGAAACACCGGTAGAAGTGGGATAGACCTTGAGACGTAGATCATCAGTTGGCTGTGTCGCCGTTCCCCACATCGCCATCAGGTCGATGACCTGAACGCTCCCTACGCCGCTCGGCCATGTGAGCACCTGACACTGCGAGTAATCATTGCTGACTTCGATCCACTGACCACCATAAGGAATCTTATAGCTGTCGCCGGCTGAGTTGAAAGCGTACGGGAACCCTTCTTTAGTAGTATCAGTGAACTCGAAGACGAACGGAGGCATCCAGTCCCACAGTTTCCAGGTGAGAGACCGGTTCGTTGAGATCGCGGTAACGGTCTGCATCAATGTGAGGAACTTGTTGAACCTGTGAAACTTGACTCTCGCGTAGTTCTTACTATTGGAGTTCGAATAACCCTCACTGAGATCCCTCTGCGGAGCGATCAGAACCCAATATTCCGAGTTCGGCTGGAAGACCACGGTTGCCGGTGTCGTCGGATACCCGGTGCTGGTCAGCCCGCCAGCAAAGGCATTGTTCGTCACCACCCAGCGATTCCAACCGGCGACAGGAGTGAGCCCGGCACGGTGAATCGTACTGACAGTTGCCCCGTTCATCTGCCCGAGCAATGTGTTCGAACTCGGACGTTGATCATCAATGTCATTCGCGAAGAACTGTATCATCCACTTCGGAGTTCCCGTAACGGCAGCCGCATAGAGCCTGATGGCATCAACGGTCTTGGAAGAGGACCAGTTCGGCGTCTTGACCTTAAAAGCCCAGACGTTGCCCCATGCTGACATAGTGAAGATGTTCCCACCAGCATGGAAGCCTTCGTACCCGTACGCATAAGGGAGGCTCGGGTTGACGTCGATGATCGCGACCATCAGGTAACCGCCTCAGACTTACCGGCCAGCTTCATCATCCAGTTCTGGAAATCCTTCCCGTCTTCGACGTTCGGAAGCACGATCTCTCGAATATTGTAATTGATCGTTGTTGTCTTCGAACCATCAGTGCCACCACGACCCTCACGGACAGCAGCCTTGATCTCTTCTGAGAAACTTGTGGAAGCCGGCACCACGGTCTCGCCCCGCTGTAGCCAGGCCAGCATGTCATCGGGCACTGAGATCGTTCCTGCATGGTACCAGTGCGGACTACGCGAGAGCCAGGCAGCATAGGCATGTTCCGGGTCACCGTAGACGAGTTTGATGTATCTATCTCCGTAGATTGACTGAAGACGCGGGTCAGACGTCTTACTGCCACCGACTGAAGCCCAGGTCGAGTCCAAGAACTGATACATGCCGAACGCCGTCGACGTCGGGTTCTGCGCGGTGTTCCGGAGACCTGACTCACCCATGAGCAGACTGAAGAGCGCCTTGAGCTGCGCACCGATCCACCCGAACGTGGCTGCGACCGCTGTGACAATGGCCGCATTGGAACCTGTCGGGAGCGCTCCGAGCAGCGCCGCACCAACAGCGCCGAGCGCCGGTACGAAGGAACCCTTGATAAACTCAACCGTCTTGCTCTTGATCGCCTCATAGACCTTGCGTTCCTCGACACGAGCGAGCAAGGCGTAGGGATCCCCAAGGTTTCCGAGTCGGGGGAACCCTGGAAGATGCGCAAGGGCGAAGTGAAGCCCACGGCCGAGAAGATCCCCGACTCCAGCACCAGCGCCCTTGAGATACCCCGTTGCACGAATCAACGCTAGGAACCCGTTGATGACGTCAATGACGAGATTGATGCCCTTCGTGATCACCCCGACGATGATGTGCCAGATTCCTGAGGCGATATCAGCGATTCCTCGCCAAATGGTTCGCCAGTCAGTTCTGAACCCGACCAACCCTCGAAGAATCTGTGAGAATATCTTGAGCATACCCAAGAGAAGCTGGCCCAGACCCTTGAAGATCTCACGGTTACCTGAGAGCAAGAGACTGTCAAGAATACTCCAGAATTCCTTCCAGAGCCTCTCCGGAGCTCCGAGCAACACACTGAGCACCCTGATCCAGCCGTTCAACTGGACACCGTGACGCTCCAAGAACCCTGCGAAGTCATTGTTGATGCCGGCCCAGAGCGCACCGAGCACGAACCCGAACGTCTGCCAGTTGCTCGAGTTCGTGTCAAGACGTCCCTTGACCCCGTCTGTGAACTCGTCAAGCTTCCTCTGGAAACCTTCGAGCCCCCGTTGCACTCTGCCAAGTCCTGAATCGAGCTTCGTAGCGAACCCACCGAGCAGGTCAAGATTGCTGAGATTGGACTGGAGATTCTGGAGACCCTTGTACGTGGTATCACCCTGTTCCAATAGATCAGACAGCGGTGGAAGCGTCGTGGGCGTCGGTAGTGACCCTGGGCTGACAGGGCGCGAGAGCGCCTGTTGAGACAGGTCTAACCCGAGGCCACGGGCAGTGTCCTTGAGCTTGCGGTACCGCGCCTCCAACCCGTCAACGATCGCCTGCTGTCGCTGCACGGCGAGACTGGCCTTGTCAATAGAAGGCTTGAGCGCATCCATCTCACGTCTTGACCTTAGAATACCGTTCAAGGCTTCCTTGAACGTCATCGTCTTCGTGAGATCAGCAGCTTCTTCGAGCTGATGGTGCAGGGGGTCAAACGTAAGTTCAGTCTGAAGCTGGAGCTGCTGGAGCTTCTTCTGCGCCAGGTCGAGCTGGTTGGCCAGTCCACCGCTGCCTTCGCCCACCGCACCGATGAACGACTGCCTGAGCTGATCGATCAAATCCCTGTCGAGGATCTTGTCGAGATTGAAGGCTCGGAGTGTGTCCTGGAATGCCTTGAGCGCATCTTCAACAGATGCGAAACCAGTTGAACCAGCCTCCCCCGCCTTGAGGAGAGCGAGCTGGAGCGCCTTGACCCGTTGCTCCTGTTGGAAGATCGCATCACGTGCCGAACGTTCACCCGGCAACAGGACGTTGACATAGCCCTCCATCGCCGCCTTGGCTTCGTTCCACTTGTTCTGCAGCTTGCTGAGCTCACCTTGGAGATCTTGCAGTTTGTCCTGTTGTGCCTGAAGCGCCACCTGCACGTCAGCAGCATCACGTCTGACATTGATCTGCGCCTGATGAAGTGCGTCACGATCACCGCGATATCGTTGAAGCGCTGCTTTGTACGCCTCTTCCTGTGCCCGCTTATTGGCCTTCTCAAGATCTGTAAAATCCGAGAGATTGTTGTTGAGATCTTTCTGTGCTCCGGAAGCGAACTTGGTGGTGTCCCCGGTCCCCTTGATGGCCCTGTTGAGCTCATCAGCGCTCTGACGAGACTGTGCAAAGGGGTCTCTCGTCAATCCACGGAGTGCCCCCACCGCACGTGATATATAGGTTCCGATGTTGCTCGCGAAGTTCACGATACCTCTGAAGACACCGGAAACAAATCTCGCGATATTGTCAAGACCTCCGGTCACCGCTGCGATGATCAAAGCAATAACAGCGATCGCCGCAAGGCCAATGGCGAGCATCGCGGCCTGACTGGCAGAAGCGGCAGCAACGGCTTCGAGCACGACCGCACCGAGCGAAGCACTTACCGCTGTGACGATTTGTGCCACTGCGAGCCCGAGTGTTTCAATGATGAACCTACCGACGGCCAACCCGGCGATCTGCGCACCTCGGACAACTCTCCCGATGAAGAGGATGTCAAGGAGCGTTCCGAGCGGAGCAAGAATCGTACCGATGAGGCGAAGGGCACTAATGAAGAGAAGAATAGAAGCTATCACGATTATGATCTTCCCAGGCCATGTGTCCCACACCCTGGAAATGGCGGTGGCGAGCTGACTGTGGAACTGGACGATGAAGAAGATCGCCACACCGAGCAGCCCAAGTGCTCCCGTTGCCCTGAGCACCTGCGCACCGAGATTGCCGAACGCTGCTGAGATCAATCCGAGATTGCTGAGCTGCGCTAAGGCAATGATCGATGTGAGCACCTGTCCCAAGAGCAGCGCAACGGTCCCCAAGACGATCGCGACCACTCCGAACCCCGTACCGAAGATCACAAGGAATCGCTTGAGCGGGTCAGGAAGGTTGCCGAGAACTCGTGCTACCAGTACGAGAAGATCAGCGAAATGAACGATCGTGCCAGCCGCTGAAGCCCCGAACTCGAACGCAGCGGCCTTGAGATTATTGAACCCGATCTCCATCGCTGCCTGCGGTCCGAGCGTCTTCTGAAATTCCCGATCAAGTTCACCTTGGTTGTTGATGACGTCACGTTGGAGACCACGAAGCTGATCATAGTTCCTGAGCAAGATGTCGATTCCGAGCTGTCGCAGTGGGACGTTGCCGGTTCTTCCACCGAAGATGTCTTGAAGAACTCGTGTTCTAGCCTGGTCACTCAGCCCCCGCATCTTACTGCCGAGATCTTCAATGACGTCAACGAAGCTACGGAACTTCCCAGTATCATCAAAGACGTCGACACCGATAGTCTTCAGGGCGCTCTGCACATCACGTCGGGAGAGCGCTTGGAAGATGTTCCTGACCTGCGTCCCGGCGATGCTGACGTTACCAATGTTGCGCGCCAGCACACCGAGAACCGCCGCTGTGTCCTCGAACGTCTGCCTGGTGGCGCTGGCAGCGGGTGTCACCGCCTGAATGGCCTTGACGAGCTCAGCGAACGTACCAGGCGCTTCTCGCAAGAGCTTGAACATGGCGTCAAAGACTTCAACCACGTTCGTCTTGCCAAAGGCGTTCATAATCTGGGATGCAAATCGAGCAGCCTCTCCCAGATCGATGAACCCTGCCTGCGCGGCCCTGGCAGAAGCTTCGACGATCTTGAACGCTTCATCAGGTTGCCGAGCCGCAGCAGGAATAGTAGAGAAGACCTCGAACGCGGCGTCAGCGATCTGTTGGAACGTCTGCGGTACCCGTGTCGCGATACCTAGAATTCTCTCCTGAAAGAGACGGAGTGCCGTTGCACCGCTCGCACTGACCTGAGTGAACGCTCGACGAGCCGCCGTGTCGAACTGTGTAAAGACACTGAAGATACCAGTGACGCCACGAATGACACGTTCACCGACATTGACCGCCGCACGACCGAGGTTCTGAAGGTTGAGCCCCAAGAACAGGACTGAGAAACCGACTTGGTTGAGCCGACCATTGACGTCGACGAATCTACCCGAGAAGTTCTGAAGCTGTCGGCCGACACCAGCAAGAACAGGATTGAGGCTGGCGACCTGACGGGCGGCGTTCGAAAATGCTGAGCCGAGGAGGTTGCCTGCGGCACCAACTTGTTGGGTAACGGTTGCGGTCTGACTCGAAATCGAATTGAAGATGGGCCCGAGTCTATTGACACCTTGGAAGACGAACTGGACGATCCGCTGACCACCAGCACGGAACCCGCCGAACTGCGCGCCACGAACAGTCCTGGAGTCTTCCTCGGCCCATTGATAGAGATCCGCCAGGGTGGTCGGACGGCCACGAACCGACACTCCCACTGGCGGACCCCTCCTTAAGGTTTCTTTCTACTGGTCTCCTCTACTGCCTTCTTTTCAAGCTCAGCCTGATAGGCGTAGTACGCCATCATGAGCGACTTGCTCCTCGCACTCCACCTTTCGTGAATCTCCTTAGGATCAACGTGCATCTTGGCCGCCAAGGTGGCAACGACCAAGATATATCCTTCCGGCCCTCTGCCCTGTTCGCCACCCTGTTTGAGAATCTCGAGAGCCGTGTCTATTCCAGTTCATCACCCATGTTCAAGAACTCGTCCAGATCAAACCCAGAAAGCTCATTGATTCTCCGAGTTAGCGCATACATCTCACCGCTCAGGCTGCTCCTGATGAGACGATGTGCCTCAGGGACAGAAAGACCGCTGAGATCAGGCTGGACGATATGCGTCCTGAGCAGTTCGTTCTGAATCCACTCGGTGTCCTTGACTGCACGCATCTGCCGACCGCGACCACGAATCATCTTGGTCGGAGCAGCCTTCCTGAGCTCACGACGTTCGTTCTCTGACATGGCCTTGACGAGAATCTTCTTGTTCTTACGGGGAACGTACACCCAATCAGTGATCTCGGTAGGTTTGTCTTCAAGCCATTCTTCGACCGTGACAGCTTCAACGTTCTCGAGATCTACTTCTTCTTCAACCGTAGCAGGAATCGGTACCGGACGCTGGCTCCCACCGCCGTAGTTGGCAGGAAGCGTCACGACACCCTGACCACGACCACCGTCAGGAAGCTCTCGCTCGAACCCTCCCTCAGGAAGTGGGAGTCCACTTACCGTGCCCTCACCGATATTCCTGACGTTGTCATCATCCATACTGCACACCTCCAGGTGAAGCTGACGCCATCTTGTGGTGCTGACCTAGAACTTCGTGCCACCGGCCGTAGAAAGAGCAGCCTGACCGGTCCTGTAGCCCATCATGCCGCCCACACGCTTGGAAGGCTGCATTCCAGTAGGACCTCGGCTCACACCACCGTTCGGACGAGCGGTATTGCCGCTACCACGTCCGGAATACCGAACACTGACCCGAGGGTTGGAAGATCCACGACGTGCCATGTTTTCCTCCTTTCCGAACTCTTGGTAGGTGATCATGATTAGGACAGGAACGCCTGGATAGTTGCGTCCACATCGCCCACGTACCGCTCGATGACGTTCTTGACGTTGAACTTCAGCGGCTTCTCGACATAGGTGTCAGCCTGCCAGTTGAACTGGTCCGTGTCGAGCAGACAGCCAACGAGCGCGTACCCGATGAGGTCGACCGGTCCTGTGTTATTGACTCGAATAGGATAGGTCGAGAAGTCGACGTAGGCGTTGAACTCACGCACCGAACGGTTTGCATGATCACGAAGCGTGGCCGACGTCCCACCCTGCCCATAGATTTCTTGCACCATTGCACCCGTGATGAAGTACGCGGTCGCACTGGCAGTCGCTTCGTACCGACCAGGAAGGAAACCGGGGGACTTCGTGCCGAGCTGCTTCCGACGTTCCAAGTTATAGTTCTCATCGAACTGGATACCGTAGATTTCCGAAGTATCCAGAAACGGCAACGTGCCACCCTGGCGAAGGGTTCCCACCTTCGCGTCCCAACCGTTCTGCGGTGTGTAGAGGGGCATATCGGTCAATTACCTCCTCATGAAGATGCCTGACCTGACAAGTTCTAAGCTATAGCATAGTCCTCCACCTTCCCACTTGGCTTGACTTCCGGCACTACGTCACGGTTGCCGCACGAGGTATGAGAAGAGGATACCTGACCCATCCCCAGAAGGCATCGAGACGTGGATGTCGCTCGATATTGCTTTCGGCTTCTTTGTTCCCGATCGGAACACGATACGCGTTCCAGAGACGATAGGCCACGACCGGCACCTGATTCTTGACGAAATCCACCAGAGATGACCACTCAGGACGAGTGCGACCATAAACGTTGAGCTGAAGTCCCAAAGATTCTCCCCAGCTCAGAGTGGGGTTCGGACCTGACGTCCCCGGGAGAATGTTCGCTCGCCAGAACTGCACATCACGATTGCCTGATGTCAAGAACAGCGCGATCGTCGGGTCGACAGGCCAATCTTCTGCCTGTTGATACGGGTGCCAAGCGATCACCTGAACAGGCTTCCCTGGAAAGGCGGTCGCAACTAGGGATGCAAGTCCGATATATCCAATGGAGGAGTCCCCTGAGACGATCCAGTCGACGAGTTCCTCGGTGCCAAAGAGCCGGTCAGCCAATCGACGACCCTCCTTTCTTGTTCCGGATCAGAAAGCGTGATGTGGATATTTGCCTTGGGACCTTCAACGGCTGCCTGAAGAGGAACTTGTCTCGTGATCTCTTCTATACGCTGTTGTTCAGCCATCGCATGATTGACGACACTGTGCCATGCTCCATCAGGCATGCTCTTCGAGACGATCAGCAGATGATTGACAGGAACACGAACGACCTGTGGTTCATCCCGTTCGTTCACGCACAGAAGATAGAGAACCTCCCCGTCGTTGCGGACTTCAAAGTAGACGATCTCCCACTTTTCGCTTGTGTTCCCGTGCTTGACGTTGAACTGCTTGATGTTGACCTGATGCGCCATCTTGCTTACTCCCTAGCCGATGATTCTGAGATTTGCCCTCGTGAACGCCCGTTCGTACGCCTCAGTGAGATCACGTTCAAACTGATCCTCTACATCAGCGACCGCAGCATCCATCCAAGGACGGGGGGGGATGTAGACACCAGTGTTCCACGCGTGATACCCGTCATGCACGGCTTCAGAATACGAAGCGATGTTGTACGCCAGGATCTGGAAGTTGCCGCCGGCCTGGATACCGAGACGCTGAACCCTGTTGCCCTCCTTGAGGTTGTCTGTCCGTTCGTATCTTCCCGTCGGCGTGTAGATGGTGTCATCATACACCATTTCCTGAACTCTTCTGTCAGCAGCACGCTTGATACGGTGTTCGTTCCTGTCAAGAACGCCGGCCATCTGACGTTGTATTTCACGAGGAGCCTCTCGCAGAAGCTGGCCAACCTCTGTGAGATTTGTCCTGATCTGAATCTCAAACTCACCAGCCATTAACGAATATCTCCTTGGGAGATTCTCTCCACCAGACAACGATAGAGCGCAACCTCATCCTTGAACATCTCAGCATCGATCTTGTTGATTCTCCAGTTGGAACCGCCCCATTCGAGATGCAGGAGATCTTGCTCTAGTTCGACATCAAACGGTGCGAACAAGTGCCATAGATCAATCTCGTGAACACCCAGCTCAGTATCCGTAACCCTGAACGGAATAGGTTCGTGCTGAATAAATCCTTTGAACTGCTTGGATGTCGTCGTGTATGGACTGGTGTCAGGGTCTGGCCAACCGTACTGGACATTGACAGGGTTGGTCGACACACGATAGACCGCAGTGATGGCCTGACCGTACCTTGCGGCCTTCGCCTTGAAGACGTATTTCGGTTTCATGGGAATGTATTGAAGATCCCGAAGACGCTGTCACGTGGGAAGTTGAACGAACCTCCACCGTTGAGAGCAGAAGCAGATGGAGCGAAAGGCTTGAAGATGGCTCGCTTGTACGGAATCTCACTGCCCTTGAGCTGTGAGACCTTGGTCTTGAGTTCTTCCTGCATTTCCTTGATCAGGTCAGCGATCTGATCAACAGGGGAACGAGCTCGGACACTTGACCTGACCTGGAACTGTGCGATCGTGAAGTCACCCTCGAACCCCGCCACTGTGGCACGACGCCTGAGCGCCCTGAGCAAGAGAATCTCAGCACGGAGCTGCACGATCTCGTATTCGAGCGTAGCGCTCCAGTCCAGAACAATGACTTCAGGTATTCTTAGGAACCAGTTGATCGCGAGATACACCTTTTCTGCCACGAGCCCACGGAGCATCTCTTCCTCTCCGAAGTCGAAATCCAGATACGTGACCTGAAGGTCATCGATGACGTCATCCACGATGTCAACTGCATAGACGTATGCGAAGAACTTGTCGATGTCAACAAAGGTGCCGACGGTGCCTCTGACTTCGAGAAGATAACGGCCTTCCTGAGTCAGTGAAGAAGTATCCCAATCGTAGAACCATGTACCGGTTGGCTGACCGGTGTTGATCTCAGCGAAATTATCCACAGTCCCATTAGGATGTGTGATGAAAAGGTGTGGTGCTGGAGAAGGATCGGTTGGAACTTCAGCGATGTTCACAAAATTGGAGCTTATCCTCTTGGTCTCACCAAGATCAATGACAATCGCTGGATTCGCCATCACAACCCCTTGCTCGTACTCTTTGGTCCCAACACCAGTGTACTCGACTTCGCACCACTTGAGGAACTCTTCTTGATCTTGAGAAGCAGAGGAGCAGGAATGTCACCCAAGATGGCGTTCATGACACCGAAGTATTCTGATGTCACGATACCGCCAGGGGAAATAGCGAGCGCACCGGGAACCACCACTGCTCGTCCGACCTGGTCTTGATCAGAAATGCCAAAGGCAACGATCTCTAAGGTGGTGGTCACCCCACTGAACATCTCCGAAGAACGAACCGCAACCGGAGAGATGACCAAAGACGAGATGGTGGAACCAAACGATTCCTGAGAAACGACACCATTAGGAGTAATCGTCACCGCACCCGGGGAAACAACCGCAGCTCCGATCTGGCTCTTGTCGGGAACGCTGAACGCGGCAATACCCAGAGCGGAAGAAGAAATACCGAAGCTTTCGAACGAACGAACACCAACCGGTGAAACAAATGTCGCTGATGTCACGATACCTATGAACTCACCCGAAACGATGCCGTTCGGGGAAATCGTGGCAACACCGGGGGAGAGAACCTGTGCTCCGAACTTCTCAGTTGAGAAGATGCCGGCCGGCGAGACCGTCTGAATGGCGATGCCTGAAACACTGACCGAACCAAACTTTTCACCGGTTATCACACCAAACGGTGCGATCGTTACTGCCCCCGGAGAGACGAGGAGCGTTCCTAACAGCTCCACAGAGACAATACCTACTGGTGCTATGGCCTGCCCGGTGCTCACCGCCCCGAACTGTTCAGGAGAAGATACGCCGACAGGAGAAACAAACAGCGATGCCACTGCACTGCCGAGCTGCTCCCCTGATGAGATGCCAGAAGACGAAATGGTAATCGCCCCTGGCACGGCCACCATTGCCCCGAACTGCTCCGCTGTTGTGATGCCATTCGGCGAAACTGACAGAGCTGAAAAAACCTGGCCAAGCATTTCTTGCGAAACCACGCTGTTCGGCGAGACAAATAACACGGCAGAAGTCTGACCTAGAACTTCCGCAGAAAGGATCGCAGCAGGGGAGACAGACAACGAAGTGAACGGCAATCCGAATACTTCGAGAGAACGTATCCCCATAGGAGCAATTGTCTGTGTGACAAAGACAGCGGATGTTCCAAAGATCTCAGTGGTCTGTATCCCTGTCGGGACCAAGAAGAGCGAGGCTGTGAAACTGCCTTCGATCTCAGCAGGGAATATTGCGGTCGGGGAGATGAACAGGCTGAGGACTGATGACCCCGACACTTCAAGAGAACGTATTCCAACAGGGGAAACTGTCTGAGCACCGGCCACAGAAGAAACAGCGAGCGTTCCGAGGAGTTCAGATGTCTGAATGCCTGCTGGAACAAGAAAGAGCGAAGTTGTGAAATTACCTTCTGCTTCCGAAGAAAGTATTCCAGCAAGGGATATGACCTGCGCGAGAACTGATTGACCGAGAAGTTGAGAAGAAGAAATAGCAACAGGGGCAATGACGAGCGATGAAGTGATGGCGCTGAACAACTCGGTAGAAGTAACTGAAACTGGAGAAATCGTAGCGGCACCGGGGGAAGCTACCGCGACACCAGAAACTCCACTCGACGTGATACTGGTCGGTGAAATAGTCTGAGGCGCCGCAACGGTCGCTGGATTGAGCGCCAAAATGAAGCCTTGCGCTGTTGCGCTGTTCGCAACTGCCACACCTTCATTGCTCAGTGCTGCGACACCCTGCCGCTGGTACTGGAACGTGGACCACTGGTTATTGATCGCCGCAATCGCTGACTGGAACGGTGTGTACGGCGACGAAGCACCGCCGACAGTGTCAAGCCAGCCGAAGGGAACCGTGACCGTCTGGGTGGCGCCGGTGCCGGTCTTGCCGCCCCAGCACGCCACCAGCATACGGCGGTCACCCGACGGTGTGATCGAAGAAGAAGCGTACGAAGTCGCAGCAGCGTAGTCCAGGCCGCTCGCGAGACCGGTGTCAATCGGAGTGGTCGTGTCAACGAATGCGAACGCAGTCGAGTGCGCCGTCCACGCCCGCGATGTCGACAAGGTGAAGCTCGGGGCAGTGTCACCTAATTGGAGGAACCGCCAGAACACTACGTTCTTAGTGGACAGACCGATGACTTCAGGGATCTTCGTCCACCCGCTCGGGGTGGTGATCGTGGTCTCGGTGGTCCCTGAGCCGAACGACACCTCCATGAGGCAGAACTGTGTCCCGTCGAACGTGAACCCGGTCGGCAGGGCACTGGTGACAGCAGTGTTCTGAACAGTCGCGTCGACGTGACCGTCGACACCGATCGGCAGGATCGGTGAGATTATGCCGAGCTGAGAAAGCTGTCTCGGCCAGTGAGTGAGAAGCCCGGCACGACCGGACTGGGCCACGAGCTATCCCCCTTGCTCACTCAGTCCACTTGATCCAGCCCATCGTGTTGCCTGCCACACTTGACGTGAGACGTATCCCGAAGTTCGTGCTCTCAGGCACATCAAACTCCTGTGCCAGCGGCCACGGGAAGTACGGAATACACGGTAGCGGCAAGAGAGCTCCAGGGTAGAGCGCAGCACCAAGCGTTCCCTGTGAGAACCCGGCTGGCTCAGTTGCCGACGTGTTCACTTTTGCAGAAACAACTGCAGAATCAATATTTCGATCACCAAGCCACTTCTGCGGTGTCGCAGCAGTCGCGCCAGCACTTGTCGTTCCATATATGCCCCACTCGATCTTCAAGCTTCCAGCACTGGTTACATCAATACCAGGAAAGAACTCTATGATTGTTAACGATGTATTCGCAGGAGTAGGTAACTCAAGAATTGTCTTCGGTGTCGCAGCGACGAGAGCAATCGGAGTCCAAGAGATGTAATAAAGCGGTCGCACCAAACACCTCCCCTGATTATATCAAGGCACATGTAAGCGCAATGTGAGCCGAACTAGGATGTGTAGTCAAATCACCTTCAATGATGATATCGATGGCATTTGCAGCCGAATTAGTAAATGCTTCACCATCCAAACTAAGTGCTGAAAATGTTACAATCCCGGTCTGATGACCGGAATCATCCTGACGTGCAAAAGCAGACCAACCAAGTGCCACTTTTCCACTAGGACAGCTAAGTCGCGTAGAAAAGACATCACTCGTCAATTGTGGCGAGTTATAGTGAACTACTTCATAACCACTAATTCCTGAAGGACCTTGTGGTCCAGTCTGATTCCAGTTCAATGCTGCATACCCCGACGGACAATTTGTCTCAGAATCAACAGTAATTAAAACACCTTGTCCAGGATTGGAAGTTTTATAACAGCCATGAATCACCCCATCCGAACCAGGAATAGAAGCATAAGCGATAGTACCAAGCAAGACAAAGATTGCGATGATGGAAGCCGTGACAACCTTTTTCATGAATCTCCTCCCTACCAATAACTGGAACGAACCATCGGGGTGATGTTTCTCGGACGAACAGGAACAATGACACTGCTCTGCGCGACAATCGGTTCTGTGAACGCGATCTGTGACTGACCGGCAGAACCGGTCGGACCGTTCACAAAGAACTGCGCGTTCTGTCCTGACGCCATTGTCCCGGAACCACCCTGATCCACTGCATTGTCAAGTCCGAGCTGGACCTTCAGTCGATCACCACTCGCGAGTGTCGTACTGATGACGTTGGCAACAAGAATCGTAATGACCTTGGCTCCCGCTGTCGTCACCATCTCCCCGCCGCCGAGATTGGCAGCCCAGGCAACAATGGTCGAGAGCTCTGCCCCGTTCGCATCACAGCGAAGGATCCCGACCGTCGGCGCCACGTTGGCGGCGTTCGCGCTCTCCTGACACCACACAGAACAGACGATCTGTCCCGCGATGGTGACCGCCTGTAATTGATCAGAGTACCAAGCGATCGAGCTGCCGACCACACCAGCCGTCGTTGAGTCGGACAGTTTGATCGGCTGAGAAGGATTGGCCTGAGTGTTCTGGTTACGGAGTGTTGAAGAAGAACCAGCAACTCCATCGAGCTTGTGACGTGTAACTTCGATACCGTTCGGCGTCGCACTGCTTATTGGGATATTAGTTAGGAAAAGATTTGACATGATCAGCCCATCACCGCTACACCTGGTTGCAGCATACCAGCAGTCGCCGCATAGATCACCAATATCGCCGTATATGTGTCAGTAGAAAGCTGCGGTGATGTATTTACCGTCGCAATACATTCGGACAACCCGACTGCATCGTTGAACCGCCATGACCAACAGGCATCCCCCTCCACCGTAGTAAAGTCGAGACGAGTCTCGTCACGCTTGGCGAACCCAAGAGTTGGATCGGTCGCATAGCCACCCCACGTAAACGTCTGCCCGGTCGCCGCCGCGCGTCGCCAATAGTGCGTCGCCAAACAAACAGTCTCCGGCCGGAGATTCTGACCTGTGACCCCGGTAGAGACCGACGTGACCGACACGCCGGACACGGCATTGGAGACCGAACCGTCGAGCGGATCCTGATCGAGTACGGTGTCCCATTCTGTCACCTGCCACGCCCAGTTCTGTACGTTGGTCGCAGTGAAGTCCCACGAAGTCACGCCAGCAGGGACGTTCGATAACCGCCAGACCATCAGAAGGTTTCTCGAAGCATCCAGAACCCAATCGGTGGAGGGTGGTGTCGTCCCAGCAGCCGGGGGCTCCACGAATTCGACAATGACTGTCCCGCCCCCGGCAGTCGGGTTGTCCAGCACCACCGTGGCCGGGTTGGCCAGCAGCGCGCTCCCAGCCCGATGCTGGAGCGCATTGGCCGGGGAGAGCAGCATCGGTCAGCTCCCGCTCAGGCGCACCACGACGCGGTGAACGACCCGATCACGTGGTCAGTGCCGAACCACAGGTCGAACGTGCCGCTCTGGCCCTTCCCCGGGTCGACATCGCTGACCTGCGTGAACGTGACCGTCCCCGAGGTCGCGTCGACCGAGTTGGTCAGCCGCCCGTTCTTCGAGGCGACCATCACGGCGGCGCGCAGGACGCGGTGGACCCCGTCAGAGGTCGTCGTCCCGTCCGGGCCGGGGTCCACCACCGGCAACACCAGCGGCAGGTCCGCAGCGGGCGGTGCCCACGGTGCCGAGGCGGGGTACTCCTTCCAGCCGGTGACCACGACCCGCAGGGTCGCCTCGTTGGCGAGGTAGACCTGCCCGCCGTTCACGAAGCGGGCGCACACGCCGCCCTCGCTAGACAGCAGCGACCAGAGCTGCCACTGCGCCATCGCGCCACCGACCGGCTCGGTGCTGCCCTGCATCTTCGTGTACGCGTCGCACAGCCCGGCAATGTCTTTGCCGCCGACGAAGCCGCTCGCGGTGACCAGAGGTGGGTCAGGACAAGTCATATTATCATTCTCCTTAGAGCTTGAAGATCTTGTTTACTCCGTTGTCCCATGCGATGTTGACGTTACCACCGTTCGGAGTCAACGGAAGCCCGGAACCGGTTGCGGGGGCAAGTGCCCGACTGCCGGCAGTGATGATGGCAGCCAGAGCCGTGACCGTGAGCGCCCGATCTCCGGCGTTCGCGAGTGCTGAAAGCGTCGCCGCCGCACCATTGCTGAACGTCAACACCGTGCCGTTGGGGATCGGTGCGACAAGTGGTTCGACGGTGACCGTTGTCGCGGCGGCAGCAGCCTGGGCATCTGCCGTGACGATGTGCTTCCCGCTGATCAGTGCCACCAATTCAGACGTCGTGTCAGTGCCACTGTCACGAATGATGGCAACTGCCCTGATGACGTTCCCACTGATCGCCGTGAACGTCACGTCAGCAGCATCGGCGACACCGTTCGTGTTCGTGAAACCCGAGAGCGCCACCTTGCCGGCCGCACCACCGACCTGCGCAGCACTGAAGTCATCATAGAAGTCACAGTTCGTACCGGTCGCGCCACCGATGATATAAAGGTAGCCACCTGACGTGTAGGCACCGCTTCCCGTGACCGCGGTCCCGTCAGGACGCGTGATGGTGACCTGCGTCGTGCTGTTCACGACACTGACGATCCAGAGACCGTTGAGCGCGGGATTACCGAGAATGCCGTCTACATAGATGATGTCATTGACCGCGAGCCCGTGCGTGGTGGTCGTGGTGATCGTACTCGGCGAAACCGCGCCGCTCGTTGTCGAGACCAGCTTGACTCCGACGTCGACCGTCTGACCATCGAGCAGACAAGCAGAGAATGCACTACCGCCAGCCGGCTTCCAGAGCAGGGTACCGTCGAGAAACTTCTGCCGACCCAGATCAAACAGCGTGTTGACCATGACACCTCCCTACTATCCTCTTGAAGCTATCTTCTTGAGAACCTGCGTGAAAATGACCTTCGGAATCACCCATGGAAGCTTGAAGAGCGCCGCCCAGCAACAGGTGTCTGAAAGCAGGTCATC
>WNGE01003991.1_pt1 | contig 18041 bp, 13 predicted proteins | sample 5400651 | NCBI WGS metagenome assembly WNGE01 (sample SAMN13153370, study PRJNA577476) | soil metagenome | isolation source: 60 cm soil or saprolite under grassland replicate 2 | place: USA:California | collected 2016-06-15
TTCCCGTATAAGTTCCCCGTCGTCGCCCGGATCGCCTGGGCGTAGAGGGAACTTGATAACCCTGCCGCCACCAGGCAGATGGCGAGCCCTTTCCAAACCCTCATACCTCTCCTTTCAGGCCCTTCCGAGGGCCAAACCTGACCCACTACCCAAAAGCTCATACTTCCTCCCCCTTTGGACCGGATGGCCCACACGATTCACGACTCCGCCGTGTTGACGAGTCCTTTCTGCACCGGTCGAGTGGGAAGCGTTCACCTCCCGAACGGAAGAGCAACGCGGCTGCCACGCTCCATTTCGTCGACGTCGTGACGAACCGCATGGATCGAGGGATGAAGACGCCTTGAGAACGGACGAAATGAGCGCGCGAAATCGCGCCGCTCCCGGCTCTCCAGAACTCCGGACGGATTCCCAATATCTTGAACGTCCTTTGCGCGTCGCACTCCGTCGCAGGAGAAGCGAAAACGACGCACACGCCGAGAACCGAAGGACGAACTGGCTGTTCCGCGGGACGGCTCCTCACGCGGTCAAGCCGGTGCGCGCTCGCATCCGGTTCGCCGGATTTTTCCGACTGAGCTCCAGCCGTTGTCGTCGCGAAGGTGGCCGTCCGACCCGGCCGCGGAAAAAATATTTCCCGAACGCGCCCGCGCCGAGTTCGGGAAACGGTCAGCGCGGCAGCGCGGCCAGGGCTTCGCGGACCCGGGGCTGGTTGGGGTCGAGCTCGAGAGATCGAGTAAAGAGCGTCCGGACCTTGTCGGGTCGATCGAGGCACGCCTCGACCACCCCGGCGACGTTCAGCGTCTCGGTTTGGTTAGAGCTCTCGAGAGGCTCGATGACGTCGTGCGCCTCCCGGCAACGATTCTTACGGGAGAGGAGGAGCGCGTAATTTCGGGCGTAGGCCTCGCTCTGAGGATACGCGGCGTGCGCCGCCCGCAACAGGGCGAGCCCGTCGCCGCCGCGCTTTTCGAACTCCGCCGCCCAGCGCTCGACGGTCGCGTCGGGGTCCGGCTGTCCGGCCGCGAGCGCCCGCAGCAGCCAGCGCGTGGAGTCCTCGAACCGACCCCGATCCCTTTCGAGCGTCGCGATGTTGAAGAGCGGCGAGTGGTACCCGGGGTCGAGCTTCAGGGATTCCTCCCACGCCGCTCTTGCTCCGGGATCGTCGCGGAGCGAGAAGCGGCGATAGATGCCGAGGTTGTTCCAGCCCCCCTTGGTCAGTCCGGCCGACGTCCGGGGCGCGGTCTTCTGCTCTGCGCTCTCCCGCGCGGAGATGTAGCCCAGCGCGACGAGCTTCTTGGTGTACTCCGCGGCCTGCTCGCGATCGATCGCGGCCGACGCCACCGTTTCGACGGAAACCTTCGCCAGCACCCCCGGTTCTTTTCGCGCGGCCAGTCCCGGCAGGATCGGGAGAGCGGAGCCGCGCATCTGGCGGTCGGCCGGCAGATCCAGGAGCGCGAGGAGCGTCGGCGCGACGTCGAAGGCAGTCGCGCGCGCTGTCGGCGGCGCCGGCCGGACGCCCTCTCCCCATGCGAGGAGAACCCCGTCCAGGCGGTGCGAGGCGGCTGCGGTGGCCCCTTCGCTCGAAGCGCGCCCGCACGGGCGGTCTGCGCCCCAGCGGAACCCGTGGTCCGACGTGATGAAGAGAACGGCGCCGTCCTCGCGCGCGCGGCGCATCCACTGTCCCAGGAGGGCGTCGATCATCGCGAAGTACGTTTCCGGCACGCGATGAAAGCGCTCGTAGCCCGCCGGGTCGGTGCACTCGAGCCGCGGAGACGCGTACGGCGCGAACAGATGCCCGACCTCGTCGGTCCCCCTGAAATAGACGGCGAGGAAATCCGGTCGCACGCTGTCGTACAGCTCGCGGCTCAAGCGCTGCGTGATCCGCGTGGTCGTCAGGAGCGCCGCCAGAGCCGAAATGGGATCGTCGAAGGAGGGTCTCGCCGGCAGCGCGCGGACCTCGGAGTCGGAGACCGTGAGGTACGGAGTGAGGTCCTCGGTCGAGATCTTCCCTTCGCGCGCCGCCACCCGCTGGACGGTCTCGTCGAGCGACTCCGGGTAGCCGACCCCGCTCGATGCCGGGCTCGCGGCGCTGGGGTCGATGCGATCCGAGAGAAAGAACCCGTCGATCTTCTCCGCCGGATGCGTCGCCCAGAAGCCGACGACGCCGACCTTGCGGCCGCGGGACGATGCGATGTTCCACACCGCGGGGACCTTGCGCGAGGCCTCCGAGACCGGAACGAGCAGACCGCTCTTCGCATCGAGCTCCTGGAAATCGAGGACGCGATGGACGTCCGGACCGACGCCCGTTTCCTGAGTGGTCCAGACGAGCGGCGAGAGGATGGGAACGAAGCTCTCGAGCTTCACCCCATACCCCTCGCGAGCGAGCTTCGACCAGTTGGGTAGTTTTCCCGTCGCGGCGAGCGCGGTCAGGTAGTCCCAGTCCGCGCCGTCCAAGCCGATCCAGATCAGGCGCCGGAACTTGCCGGGTGGAGCCGGTGTCCGGGCGACGTCGGCCGCCTCCACCGCCGGCGCGCGGCCGATCGCGGCGGGAGCGGAAGCGGGCCGCTCCGTCCTGGCCCGGCAACCGCAGAGCAGAGACGCCGCGAGGCCGAGAGCCGCCGATCCGGTTCTGAAACGGGTCATCGGTGCGCTGCCGCAGATCCGCGCGGCGGCTGGCACGCGGGACACCAGTACGTCGAGCGTCCGGCGCTCCCCTGCCGCCGTCTCCGCACCGGTCCGCCACATCGGCGGCACGGACGACCGCTCCGCCCGTAGACCCAGTACCCGCCACCGGCGCGCGTTCGTCGCGTTCGTCGAATCCTTCGCGGCCAGCCGTCCACCTTGGCCGAGAGGAGCTCGCGCGCCTTCGCGACGATCCCCGACAGCTCCGCGTCCGAGAAGAACGCGACCGGCGCAAAGGGATCCATTCGTGCGAGGAAGAGGGCCTCCGATTTGTAGACGTTCCCCACGCCGGCGATCGCGGACTGAAGGAGGAGCGCCTCGCCGATCGCGGTTCTCGGCCGGGCCTTGATCCGGCGGACCGCCTCGGAGTCGTCGAACTCCGCCGACAGGACGTCGGGTCCGAGCCGGCGAAGACGCGGATCCCGGGCGAGCTGGCGGGCGGAAAGAAGCTCCACGACCGGCGCGCTGAAGCAGACGGCGACGGCGTCGTCGGTCTCGAGAATCGCTCGCGCGAGCCTCGCCGGTTTCTTCCACGGCTCCCCCGGCCGGTAGAGGTGCCACGAGCCGGTCATCCGCATGTGGGTGACGAGCGTACGGCCGTCGTCGAATCGGACGAGGAGATTCTTCCCGCGCGCTTCGACGGCTTGCACGCGCCGACCCGACAGGTCCGCGCCCGCGAGACGGGTCAGCGACGAGTCGAACGACGTCAGCCGCTTTCCCTCGAGACTGCGTCCGAGAGCGCGCGCGGCGCGAAGCACCGTATCGCCCTCAGGCATCGGCGGCGACTCGCGATTCCTCCGCCCGCGGCGCGGCCCGGATCAGATAGCCGCGGCTCCCCGGCAAGAATCCGGCTTCGGTAAGGAAGCTCGCGAGCTGCGAAGCGGCGGGATCCGCGCCGTCTACTTTCGCGATCAAGAGCGCGCGCCGCCGTCCTTCGGCGACGAGCGCCGCGAGCGCCGATGCGATTGCCCGCGCGCTCTCGGTGCGCTCCGGGTCCGACTCCGGCAGAAACGTCAGGAGATTCCTCTCGGCGCGACCGATCCATGCGACGAGACGTCCGTCCGCCAGCACCACCTGCGCGCCCGCGAGTCGCTGCGGCCGGGCGCCTTCTCGCTCCGGCCACGCGATCGCCGCCCCATACGGGTTCGCCGGATCGGTCGCCGCGAGCACGAGCGACTGCGGTTCCTCCGAGGGCTCACGGAGGGCGCGAAGCCGGTCGTCCGCTCCCGGCTGCGCGAACTGCGCCGCTCCGAGTCCCGCGACGAAGTACCCGCGCCGCACGCGACCCGCCTCTTCCATCGCCTTCGCGACCGGATAGACCGTCGAGAAGCCGCCGGGAACGTCCTCGGCGTGGACCGCTTCGCGGGTCAGGACGCCGTACCGCTCGAGAAGCGACAGGGTGAGAGCGGCGCGGCGCTCGGTTTCGGTAGGAGCGAGACTGCCCGGTGCAGCGCCCGGCAGGAGTGACCACCGTCCCTCGCTGCCCGGCGGTCCGGCGCGCCGGGAGCGGAACGAGCGACCGCGGAACTGCCTTCGGGAAGCGCGCGCGGCAGGTCCCCGAACGTATGCCCGCAGCGGAGCGAGCGTGTCGTTCGTGACTTCTCCCGCCCAGACGAGGTCCCACAGCGCTTCGACGAGCTCGCGCGGAAACGCGCCGGTCTCGCGAGCGAGATCGGAGAAGAAGAGCGCGCCGCGCCGTTCGAGGAGCTCGCGGATCGCGCCGGCGAGCTTTCCCTCGGCGCTCCCGGGAGGCGGAGCGAGGAGCCGATACCGATCCGGAAGGTAGAGGGCGATCCGGCCGTCGTACGGCCCGACGGCCGCGATGCCGCGCCACATCACTTCCCCCGCTGCGCAGAGGAGGTCGAGGTCCGCAGGTTTGTAAGCCGCGTTGCGCCCGGCCAGGATTTCCGTCTCCAGAACCGACGCGGGGACCGGCGCGCCCTGGAGCTGCTCGATCGAGGAGAGGAGCGCGTCGAGCCCGGTCCGCGGGCAGGTCACTCCCTGCCATTCGGCGAGGAACCTCGCGAATGCCGGCGCGTCGACGGGCTCGACCTCCTTGCGGAGCTTCGCGAGCGACCGCCGCCTCAACGCCTTCAGAACGCCGGCATCGCACCACTCGCGAGAGCGCCCTCCGGGCAGGAACTCTCCTTCGACGACGCGCTCCTCCTCGGCGAGCCTCTCGAGCGCCGCGCGGACGGGCGGGATCGGAAGGCCGAACCGTGCCGCGACGTCCTCGGCGCGGAATGGACCATGCGTCCGCGCCCAGCGGGAGACCAGATTACCCAGCGGGTCCTCGACGGCTTCCAAGAACGCGTCGGGCAGTCCGGGCGGCGGCGGAACACCGAGCGCGTCGCTCAGGCGCGCCGCATCCTCGGCCGCGGCGAACCGCCGCTCCCCCGCGATCGACACGGCGATGACCCGCCGCTCGGCGACGAGCCTCGAGAGCCACCGCTCGACCGCGTCCGTCGGCCAGGCGCGCATCCGGATCTCCTCCCCGGTCAGCTCCCCGAGGGAGAGCAGGAGGTCGTGAAGCGCGTCGGGGTTGCCGACCGGGCGCCCCTCGAGCCGCTGGAGGCTTCGTTCGAGCTCCTCGATCGCGCGCGCGTCGAGAAGCTCACGCAGCTCCGCTTCCCCGAGGAGCTCCTTCAGCTGCGCCTGGTCGACCGAAAGCGCCTGCGCCCGCCGCTCGGCCAGCGGCGCGTCGCCGTCGTAGATGAAGTTCGAGACGTAGGAAAAGAGGAGCGACGCCGCGAACGGAGAGGGCGCGCGGGAGTCCACGGTGACGATCCGGATTCGCCGCGAAGCGACGCGTCGGAGGATCTCGACCAGGCCGGGCAGATCGAAAACGTCCCGCAGGCACTCGCGGTACGTCTCGAGCAGGATCGGAAACGAGCCGTATCGCGACGCGACCGCGAGCAGGTCCGCCGCGCGCTTGCGCTGCGTCCACAACGGGCTGCGACGGCCCGGATGCCGACGCGGCAGGAGGAGCGCGCGCGCCGCGTTCTCACGGAAACGGGCGGCGAAAAGAGAGGTCTGGCCGAGGTTTCGAGCGACGAGATCCTCCACCTCGTCGGGCGCGGGGAGGAAGTCGGAGACGTCCGGCGGCTCCTCCGACTCCGGAAGGCGGAACACGATCCCGTCGTCGGACCAGAGCATCTCGGCGTCCGACGCGCGCGGGTTCGGTTGCGGGTGCAGGCCCGTCGGGCCTGTCCCCGCGCCTTCTCTCAGTTTCGCGAGGACCGCCGTGGCCCACGGCGCGTGGACGCGCGCCCCGAACGGGGACAGGATGCACACGCGCCAGTCGCCGACTTCGTCCAAATAACGCTCGACGACGATCGTGCGGTCGCTCGGGACTTCCCCGGTGGCCTCGCTCTGCTCGTCCAGGTACGCGCGCAGGTTCGCCGCGGCGCGCCGGTCGAGGCCGTGGTCTTGCGCCAGGCGCTGGATTGCCTCGCGTTTGCCCGCCGTCGCCAGAGTTCGCGCGAGCTCGCCGATCGCGCGGCCGAACTCGGGCGGCCGGCCGGGCCGGTCGCCGTGCCAGAACGGCATCTTTCCCGGCTCTCCCGGCGCGGGAGTCACGAGGACGCGGTCGTGCGTGATCTCCTCGATCCGCCAGGACGAGGCGCCGAGGAGAAAGACCTCACCTGGACGCGACTCGAAGACCATTTCCTCGTCGAGCTCCCCGACGCGCCGGCTCTTTCCCCCTTCGTCGCCGGCGAGAAAGACGCCGTAGAGCCCGCGGTCCGGGATCGTTCCGGCGTTGACGACGGCGACGCGCCGCGAGCCTTCGCGGCCGCGAACCGTCCCGCCGATGCGGTCCCACACGATGCGCGGCCGGAGCTCCGCGAACTCGTCGGAGGGATAACGGCCGGACAGCATGTCGAGAACGCCTTCGAACGAGCCTCGCGGCAGCTCGGCGAACGGCGCGGCGCGCCGGACGAGAGAATAAAGGTCTTCGACTCCGATCTCTTCCATCGAGGCGATCGCGACGATCTGCTGCGCGAGCACGTCGAGCGGGTTGCGGGGATAAAAGGTCTCCTCGATCTTTCCCTCGCGCATCCGAAGCGTGACGGTGGCGCACGCGAGAAGGTCGCCGCGATACTTCGGAAAGATCACGCCGCGGGAGACGGCGCCGACGGAGTGACTCGCCCGGCCGATCCTCTGCATGCCCGATGCGACCGACGGCGGCGCCTCGATCTGGACGACGAGGTCCACCGCTCCCATGTCGATCCCGAGCTCGAGGGAGGATGTCGCGACGATCGCGGGGAGTTCTCCCCGCTTCAATCGGTCCTCGATCTCGAGCCGCTTCTCGCGGGCGACCGAGCCGTGGTGCGCGAGCGCGATCTCCTCTCCCGCGGTCTCGTTCAGCGCGGAAGCGAGTCTCTCCGCGAGCCTCCGGCTGTTGACGAAGATCATCGTCGAGCGGTGCGCGCGGACGAGCTCGACTAACCGCGGATGGATCGAGGGCCAGATCGAGCGGCGCGCGGGCGGACCGGCGGCGGGTCCGCTCGGAATCTCGAGGACCTCGCCCAGACGCGCCATGTCCTCGACCGGAACCTCGACCGTGACGTCGAACGCCTTGCGGCTGCCCGCATCCACGATCTCGACCGGCCGCGGTTTCCAACCGCCCCGGCGACCCGACGGCTCGCCACCACCCAGGAGCCGCCCGACCTCCTCGAGCGGCCGCTGTGTCGCCGAAAGCCCGATTCGCTGAAGCGGACGTTTCGACGTGCGCAGGATTTCGAGCCGTTCCAGCGACAGGAAGAGGTGGGCGCCGCGCTTGGAGGAGACGACGGAGTGGATCTCGTCGACGATGACGGTGTCGACCGAGCGCAAGACGTCGCGGGAGGACGAAGTCAGCAGCAGGTAGAGAGACTCGGGCGTCGTGATCAGGATGTCGGGCGGCGTCCGAGCCATCCGGGCGCGGTCGGAGGCCGGCGTGTCGCCCGAGCGGATCGCGAGCGTCGGCACCCGGATTTGTTCCGTCCCGTCGCGCGCCGCGGCCGCGGAGATGCCCGCGATCGGCGCGCGAAGGTTCCGCTCGACGTCGACCGCGAGCGCCTTCAGCGGCGAGACATAGAGCACGCGGCACCGCTCTTTCTTCGGCGGCTCGGGCGAGAACATCAGCCGGTCGAGCGCGGCGAGGAAGGCGGCGAGGGTCTTGCCCGAGCCGGTCGGCGCGAGGAGAAGGGTCGAGCGTCCCTGGATAATCGGGGGCCAGCCCTTCACCTGCGCAGCGGTGGGCGCTGCGAAGGACGCCTGGAACCAGCGGCGGACCGCGGGGTGGAAGGAGTCGAGCGGATCGGGATGCTTCGTCACCGGCGCATTTTCCCCTTTTCTGTCATTCCGAGGCCGTACCACGCGTCTGTCATTCCGAGGCCGAAGGCCGAGGAATCTCCGGTGCCGCGTCTACGGCGAGAAGAGCCGCTTCACCAGCAGGACGATCACGGCGACTGGGATCGCGAGCAGCAGGACGAACGCCAGAACGACTCCCGCGACGAAGAGCGAGTCCACGGTCCGACTGCGCCCTTGCCGGAGTGCTTCGCGATAAATCTGGACGTTCCGGACGTTCGCCTGCCACGCGGCGTCGAAGACGTCTCCCAGGAGCGGCACGGCGCCGACGACCGCGTCGATCGCGATATTCGCGACCATGCGCGCGATCGCCGAGCGAGGGAGTCGAGCGCGGACCGCGGACAGCACGATCGCCGCGGAAACGAGAGCGCCGACGATGTCACCCAGCCCGGGCACGAGCCCGATGATCGGGTCCAGGCCGATCCGGAGCCCGCCGCCGATCGGGATCGAGTGGTCCATGACCCACGCGAGCTTCTCAACCCACGGATCCGGCACGCCGCGCGGCACGACCTCCGGTTCGAGCGGACGCGGCTTGACGGGAAGTCGCTCGGCGGCCATCCGACCCTTACGGGATTCTTCGGATGTCGCGCAGGTTGTTGTTTTCGATCGAGAGCTGGACGTGCGTTCCCTCGGTGAACCGGATGTACTGCTGCTGGGTAACGGGGAAGCGATAGTGGGCCGTCGCGTCGCCTTCCTTGGCCTCGAAGAGCAGGTAGTAGTTGCCCGAGCCGGCATAGCTCGCTCCGCCGGAGCCCGGAGGGTCGTACTGGCGCTCGACGACGGTCGCCTCGAGCGACTTGTAGCCCGCGTTCGGGTCCCGCTTCGAGCTCGCGCACCCGGCGAAGAGGGCCAGCGCGACGGCGACGCTCGCGACCCCGAACCTCAATCGGCCGCTCACTTCTTTTCCGCGATTCGCTCGATCTCTTCGCGGGCGCGGTCGACGATCGCGCGGATCGACCGGAGCACTTCGACCGAGAGAACGCGCCCTCCCTTGAACGCCGTCTTCCCGAGAGCGGAAAAGGACTGGCCGAGCTCGCGCATCTCGTCGATCAAGGAGCGTTCGGTATCGCCTCTTCCCGGTTGTTCGTCCATTGTCGTCCTCCTCCCATCTTGCCGGGTGCAAAAGCCCTACCGGACTCTCGTGCCGTTCTTGATCACGAGGTCCGGCCTCTGGAGCAGCTCGACGTTGCCGAGCACGTCCCCGTGGACCGCGACGATGTCCGCGTACCTTCCCGGCGCGAGCGTGCCGATGTCCTTTTCCTTCTTCAGGAAGACTGCCGGCCATCGGGTCGCCCCGGCGATCGCCTGCATGGGCGTCATGCCGAGCTTGACCCAGGTCGCGAGCTCGCGCCATGTCGAGTCGGTGTGGAAGTTCCCCGGGATGCCGGAGTCCGTCCCGACCATCAGCGTCACGCCGGTCTCGCGGAGCTGCCGGAACTTGTTCGCGAGCGTCGGGATGCGCCGCCGCACGAGCGCGAAGTACGGAAGCCCGGTGACGTTCTCGAGCGACTGGCGGATGTCCGCGACGATGTCCGGTGCGAGCCCCTCCTGCCAGCGCGGATCGTTCAATCGCTCCGGAAAGACGTCGGCGGTGTACTCGGAGAGAAAGAGTCCTTCGATCGTGGGACACCAGAAGAGGGTCTGGTTGCGTTTCTTGATGCCCTGGAGGATGTCTTCCGGGTAGCCGGGCTCGGTGGCGAGCCCGGTGTGCTCGAAGCTGTCTACGCCGTACTTGAGCCCGATGCGGATCTCCTCCTCGCGATGAGCGTGCGCGACGACCGGCTTGCCACCTTTGTGTGCCGTCTCGACGACCGCCTTCACCTCTTCCTCGGTCATCTGGTCCTGGTCGATCAACTTGACGACGTCCACGCCCGCGTCGATCACTTTCTGGACCTTGGCCCGCGCGTCCGCCGCGCCGGTCACGCCCCAGCGGAACTCTTTCTCGTACTCGAAATAGGGCTTGTGCTGGATGAAAGGACCCGAGACGAAGAGACGCGGGCCGGGGATCTCTCCCTTCTCGATCCGCCGCTTGACCAGCAGAATGTCCTCGAGCGGGGCGCCCAGGTCGCGCGCGAACGTGACGCCGCTCGTCAAGAGCTGCCGCGCCGCCGCCGGCATGATCTCGTCGCGGAAGCGCGGCCGGTACGTCTTGTCCCAGTGCTCGTAGTCCCCGTGGCCGAGGATCATCAGGTGGACGTGCATGTCGGCGAGACCGGGCAGAAGGGTCATCCCGCGCGTGTCGATCGTCGTCACGCCCTCCGGGACCCGGACCGCTCCGCGTGGTCCCAATGCCGCGATGCGCTCTCCGGCGATCAGGATCACGCCGTCTTCGATCGGGCGCCCCTCGTAGCCGTCGACGATCCGGCCGCCGACGAGAGCGAGGGTGACTTTCGCCGGGGGAGGTTCCGCCGCGGCAAGCGCCGTGGCGACGCACGCGAGAACGAGCAGAAACGTCGGAACGCGACGCCGCATAGTGATTACCTCCCCAATGTCATCCCGAGGTGACCTCCCCGAGCCTGTCATCCCGAGGTCCGAAGGACCGAGGGATCCCTCGCTTCGCTCGGGATGACACCACCAAGCGGGGTGACAGCCGCAAAAGAGCCACTATCGTAGCCCTGTCCGAATGAGCCAACGCATCGAAGTCCTCCCCTCCGGCGAGCTCTCCGTCCTCGGCCGGGCCTCGCTCGTCGAGCGCGTGAGCTGGGCGCTCTACGACTTTTCCAACACGATCTTCTCCATGAACATCGCGACGCTCTACTTCCCGGTGTGGATCGTCGCGGAGCGGGGCGCATCCGCCACGGCGTGGTCGCTCGCAACGAGCGCCTCCTCGACGGTCGTGCTCTTCGCGGCGCCCTACTTCGGCGCGCGCTCGGACGTCTCGCGCCGCCGCAAGCCCTGGGTCGTCGGACTGACCCTCGTCTGCGTGGCCGCGACGGCGCTCCTCGACCCGATCTCCCGGGCGTCTCTCCCGTCGGCCGCGGGCGTCGTGATTCTTCTCGCGATGTTCGCGCTTGCCGACGTCGCCTATCAGCTCGCGCTCCCCTTCTATAACGCGATGATGCCCGAGCTCGTCCCGCCCGCGGAGCACGGGCGCCTTTCCGGTTTCGGCACCGCGCTCGGCTACGTCGGCTCGTTTGCGGGAGTGCTCCTCGTCGCGCCGTTCGTCTCCGGTAAGTGGAGTTTCGGCGTTCCGTCCGGCCGGCAGGCCGCGTTCCTCCCGACGGCCGCGCTCTTCCTGCTCTTCTCGTTTCCCTTCTTCCTCTTCTGCAAGGACCACGTCCCGCGCCCGCGCTCGGAACGGCCCGTCGTGCGCTTCCGCGAGATCGCCGCGAAGATCGTCGAAGCGTTCCGCGAGACGAGGAAATATCCGGGCCTGCGCCGGTTTCTCTTCGCGTCGTACCTCTACCAGGACGCTCTCGGCACCGCGATCGCGTTCATGGCGATCTACGCGGTGAAAGTCCTCGGCCTGGCGAAAGGAGAGGAAGCGCGGCTCTTCGCGGCGTTGACCGTCCCGGCGATCATCGGCTCGTACATCGCGGGGCACGTGAGCGACCGGCTCGGGCCGCGCCGGACGTTGCTCGTCGTTCTCTGGGGCTGGGTGGTCGGGCTGGCCGCGATCGCGCTCGCACCGACGCTCTCGGCGTTCTGGATCGGAGGCGCGCTGCTCGGCTTCGTCTTCGGCGGCATCTGGTCGGTCGAGCGGCCTCTGTTGTTGACGCTGGTGCCGGACGCCGAAGCGGGAAGGTTCTTCGGTCTCCTGGTCCTCTCCGCGCGCGCCGCCGCGATCGCCGGGCCGCTCGTCTGGGCGCTCGTCGCCGATCATCTTTTCCGCTCCTTCGGAGTGGGCGTGGGCTACCGCGCCGCGGTCGCGTCTCTCATCCTCTTCATGCTCGGTGCGATCCTGCTCCTTCGCGGGGTCCCGGACCTTCAAGGTAAATTTGCGCCGTCCGGGGCTCAGGAGGCGAAATGAACGAGAAGTCGATCGCGCGCGTAGCGCTGGTTGGCCTGGGACCGATCGGCGTCGAAGTCGCGCGTGCCGTGCTGCAGCGGCCGGGGATCGAGGTCCTCGGCGCGGCGGACCCGGCTCCCGACAAGGCCGGAAAGGATCTCCGGGAGCTCGTGAAGTCGGAAGGCGGCGACGGACCGTTTCCGATTGCGCCGTCCGCCGGCGAGCTCTACGACCGATCCGCCTCGGCGCGGGGAAAGCGCGACGTCGTCCTCCTGTGCACGGGGTCGCGCCTCGAATCGGTCGCGCCGCAGATCGAAGAGGCCGTCGCCGCGGGATTTCACGTCGTCTCGACCTGCGAGGAGCTCTCGTATCCCGAGCTCCACCACGCCGGCCTCGCCCGCTCGCTGGACGCGAGAGCGAAGGATCGCGGCGTCGCGGTGCTCGGCACCGGGGTCAACCCGGGCCTCGTGATGGACCGACTCGCGCTCGCCGCCGCGGGCGCCTGCGTGAGAGTCGAGAAGCTGAAAGTCACGCGCGTCGTCGACGCCGCGAAACGCCGCGGGCCGCTCCGCGCCAAGGTGGGGGCGGGCCTGTCGAAGGAGGAGTTCGAAAGCGGGGTCGCCGCCCGGAAGCTCGGCCACGTCGGCCTCTCGGAGTCCGCGGCGATGATCGCGCTCGGGCTCGGAGTGCCGATCGACGAGATCTCCGAGACGATCGAGCCGGTCCTCGCCGCGAGCGAGACGGAGGGCGTCGCGGCGGGCTGGGTTCTCGGGCTCCACCAGATCGCGCGGGTGCGGGCGGGCGGGGAGATCCACGTCGAGCTGGACCTGACCATGGCCGTCGGGGTTCCGCAGGCCTTCGATTCGATCGAGATCCAGGGAGATCCCCCGGTCAACCTCCGGGTGGCCGGAGGTTTCCACGGCGACCGCGCCACGGTGGGATGCGTCGTCAACGCGATCCCGTTCATCGTGGCGGCGCAGCCCGGAGTCCAGACGGTCGTGACCATTCCGCTCTTCGGCCTCCTGCCGCAGCGGTAAGGCTCGCATCGACCTTGGCGACGGACGAGCCGCTCGCGCCCTTCTTGGAATCGCGCCCCGAAGGTCTGTACTGCACCGCCTTCGAAGCGGCAATCGACCCGCCGGCCGGCGTTGCCCGGGCGATCGTGTCGCACGCGCACAGAGATCACGCCGCGCCGGGTCACGAAGAGGTGTGGGCGACGCCCGAGACGATCGCGCTGTACCGCCGCAGAAACCCGGACTGGGCCGGGCAGGCGCACGAAATCCGGTACGGCGAGCGCCTCGAGCGGCACGGGGTCACGCTCGAGCTCTATCCGGCCGGTCACATCCTCGGGTCCGCGCAGATCTTTTTCGAGCGCGAGGGGCGGTCGCTCCTCTTGACGGGCGACTTCAAACGCCGCCCCTCGCGCACCGCCGTCCCCGCCGCGGCGCCGCCGGCGGAGATCCTCGTGACCGAGACGACGTTCGGCCTTCCGGTGTTCCGCTTTCCTCCGCGGGAAGAGATCGAAGAGCGCTTGATCGCCGCCTGCCGCCGCGCGTTCGACGAAGAGAAGACGCCGATCCTCCTCGCGTACGGCCTCGGAAAGTCCCAGGAGATCGCACTCTCCCTCGCCGAAGCCGGGATCCCGACGGTCCTTCACGGCGCGGCCTGGAAGCTGCTGCCCGAGTTCGAGGCGGCCGGGCACTCTTTCCCCCTTTCGCGCGCGTACGAGTCCGGACCCGCGAAGCCGGGAGAGGCGCTCGTCGTGCCGCCCTACTGCGCGCGCACGCCGGTGGTCCGCAACGTGAAGCGGCGGCGCATCGTCTACCTGTCCGGCTGGGCGATGCGCGAGGCGTCCCGCGCGGACTTCGACGCCGACGTCCTTCTCCCGATGTCGGACCACGCCGATTTCCCCGAGCTCCTCCAGCATGTCTCCGACGTGGTGCCGCAGAGGGTGGTCACTCTGCATGGCTACGCGCGCGATTTCGCTCGCATCCTGGCGACGCGCGGAACTCCGGCGGAGCCTCTTCCGTCAGGAGCGGAGCGCCTCGCACGGGAGCAGGGCGACGAAGAGGAAGAGGCGTGACCGAATACCGGCTGCTCGCGGAGACGCTCGACTCTGTCGCGAACGAGCGGGGCAAGCTCGCGAAGATCGAGCGGCTGGCGGAGGCGCTCGGCCGCCTCGCCGGCGAAGAGCTCGCGGTCTCGGCGCGGCTCCTCTCCGGAAGCCCTTTCGCCGAGTGGGAGCAGGCCGTCACGTCCGTCGGCTGGGTCACGATCGCGAAGGCCGCGGCGGAGGTCACCGGGTGGGACCTGGAGACGATCGGCGCCTGCGCCACAGCGATCGGGGATCTCGGCGAAACGGTCGGACTGCTCCGGACCGACGCGTCCCCGGAGCCGCCGGGGCCGACCGTGCTGGAGGTCGACGCGTGGCTGCGCGATCTCGCAAAGGAGCGCAAAGCCGCCGGCAAGCAGGCCGCTCTCGCCCGAATGCTCGAGCGCTCCTCGCCGGTCGAGGGAAAGTATCTCGTCAAGACTCTCTCCGGCGGCCTGCGGATCGGAGCGGACGTCACCACGATCGAGGAGGCGATCGCGCAGGCGTTCGGCGCGTATCGCGAGGCGGTCGCGCGGGCGCGGAGAGACTGCGGCGACATCGGAGAGACTGCCGTCGCGGCGCGCGAGGGGCGGCTTGCGGAGATCCGCTTCCGCCTCTTTCACCCGATCGGCTTCATGCTCGCGACCCCGATCGAGGTCGCGGAGGAGGTCGCCTCCGAGCTTTCCCTCTTCGCGATCGAGGACAAGTTCGACGGCGTCCGCGCCCACGCGCACAAGTCGGACGCCCGCGTCGCGCTCTTCTCGCGCACGCTCGACGACGTGACCGCGCAGTTCCCGGAGATCGCCTCGGCGCTTGCGACGCTTCCCGGCTCTTTTCTCCTCGACGGAGAGGTGCTCGCCTGGCGCGACGGCCGGCCCGACTCCTTTTTCCGCCTCCAGCGGCGGCTCGGCCGCAAGGCCCCGGAGCCCGAGGTCCTCGCGGAGATTCCGGTGGCGTTCATGGCGTACGACTGTCTCGCGCGGGAGGGGCGTCCGCTCTTCGAGGAAGCATGGACCGAGCGCCGCCGCGAGCTCGAGGCGATCTCGCCGGACGGCGACTTGCGCGTGTCGCCCGTCTTCCGCATCGAGACACCGGCCGAGCTCGACCGGCTCTTCGACGAAGCCCGAGAGCGCGGCAACGAAGGGCTGATGTTGAAGCGCGTCGACTCGACGTACCAGGCCGGCAAGCGCGGCCGCGCGTGGCGTAAGTACAAGAAGGCGCTCGCGACGCTGGACGTCGTCGTCACGGCGGTCCAGCAGGGAAATGGAAAGCGCGCCGGGATGCTCTCCGATTACACGTTCGCGGTCAGGGACGGCGACCGGTTCGTCAACATCGGCAAGGCTTACTCCGGGCTGACGGACGAAGAGATCCGGCGCATGGGAACTTACTTCCGGAAGATCACCGTCGGGCGATACGGTCCCGTCCGAGCCGTCGAGCCCCAGGTCGTCCTCGAGGTCTCGTTCGACTCGATCCAGAAGAGCACCCGCCACAAGTCCGGCTTCGCGCTGCGCTTTCCGCGGATCGTCCGGCTGCGGCCGGACAAAAGGTCAGAAGAGGTGGACACGCTCGAGACGGTGGCGGAGAGATACGCGAAGCTCGTCGGGCTTCTGCGCTGACCGCGCTCAGACCGCGTTCTTGCAATGAAACGCTCCCAGGGCTGCGAGAAGCATTGCGAGAGCCCCGAGTGCGATCGGGCTGACCGGCACCGGAACGGACGGACCGACGACAAGCTGACTGCACGCGGAGAACTCCGACGTATTGCCGGCAGGATCGGTCGCCGTTGCCGTCACGAATGCCGCGCCGGACGGCGGCGGAACACTTGCCTGAAACGTAGCTCGCCCGGCGGCGTCCGTGGTTACAGAAACTGTGCCGAGAAAACTCTGTCCTTCTCCATAACCCGACGAATCGCAGGTCGAGTTCAAGAAGAACTCCACGCTGAAAGTCGTATTGGGCGCGCTGTCGAGCGTGCCGAACACCGTGCGAACCCCACCGTTCGAGACGGCGGAAGTCAAGACGGGAAAATTCTTTAATCCGTTCGGTCCCGTGTCCGCGTCGGCAGGGTCGTTGGGTGTCACGCCATCACTTCCCAGATCGATCCCGAGACCGCCGTTGTCGTGGATGAAGTTTCTAGTGATGCGGTCGCCGAAGGAGGTGTCGTTCACGTCAGGTCCCACCGCTACGCCGGCAGCGCCGTTGAAGGCGATGACGTTGCCAGTCACGGTTCCGCCGACGGGGTCGGAAGACAAGCCACCCTGAATCAGCACGCCGTCCTGCACGTTGCCGAGCGAGGCCGTCCCAGAAGGATCCGTGCCGATGAGATTGCCCTCAACGCGGACGCCGAGGGGGCGGAACAAACGTACACCGTGAACGGAATTTCCGCTGATCAAGTTCCCGGCGCCGGCGTTCGTTCCGCCAATGACCATGCCGGAACCCCCGATCACCACCAGGACGCCCGTTCCGTTGGGAAGTGCCGTCGAACCGGCGGCATTGGTTCCGATCCGGTTTCCCTCGACGCTGACATCCGCTGCCTGTATCAGGATCCCCGATCCCGTGTTGCCGGAAATCAGATTCCCCGAGCCTGACGCCACTCCGCCGATGGAATTGTGCGAAGAAGTGGCGAGGACATACACGCCACCGCCGGCATTCCCGAGGGCCGCGTTTCCGGAAGCGTCCGTTCCGACATAGTTGCCGGCCACAACTGTCCCTGAGGCGCCAAACAAGATCGCGACGCCTACCGAGGAGTTTCCCGATACGACGTTTCGTTCCGCAGCAGCCGTTCCGCCGATGGTCGTGCCGACGGGTCCCGTTGGAAAGAAACCTTCCGGATTCTCGACAAGTACTCCGAATTCGTTCGGTCTCGCCGTCGTCGCAGCGGCGTCGGTACCAAGAAAGCAGCCCGTCACCCGGTTGCTCGTACCCGTTTCGATCGAGATCGCTCCGAAGCCAAGTGTGCCGAACCCGGTGATGACGAGGCCTCGGACGCGGTTCGAAGAGGACTGCACTCGGAACCCTACCGCTCTCGTCCCCGCCGCCACGCGTCGTCGGTCAGAGCGGGCAGCGCCGACAGCGGGCTGATCGTGTGCACGCCCGGTCCTGGAATGTTGAACGCGATCAGATCCGCGCCCGGGGTCGCGTTCGCGTCGAGGATTGCCTGCCGCAGAGAGCCTGGCCCCGAGTCGTTTGTGTTGGTGACCGTGAAGGTCGCGCCAAGGCCGGTCCTTCCAGCGGCGAGAAGGCACATCGCTGCGGCCCCAAGCAAACGCTTCACGGGTGAGGGAATGCCGAAAGAGACTCCTGCCGACAAGGTATGCCCGAGCGACGTTTTTCGAGACGGCTTTGTCGCCCAAAAAAGGCGGCCCCGACTCAAATGGTCGGGGCCGGGAAGGAAGGTATCGCGTGCTGATCCCTAAAACCGGCCCCTGAATTAAAAGATTCCAAGCCGGTAACCTATTGGTCCTCAAGGGTTAGATTGACATCGCGCGCCTGGAAATCCCGGGGACCACCGTCCAGCCCTGGGTCTTCTTCATAGAGGTCTTTCCGGTTCAACTCGATCGGTGGATCTGCGTCGACGGATCCAACCGGATCCGGGGTCGTTCCGCTCTGCTTCCGATGTTCCCAGGGCTTGACCCGGTGAGGCAGTCCCCCCATCTTCGGCTGAAGGCGGCCTCGGTTTCCTTTCGACTTCATTCCGGCTGCCCGACGATCTCGTACCGGGCGGGCGGCAGCGTCTCGTCGGTGACGAGCTCGACCTTGACGCCAAGAGCCCGCCCGACGTCGCTCAGGAGCTCCGGCTCGTCCTCGGCGAGAAACCGGGCGAGCGACGGGCGGACCCGCACCCGCACGGTCTCGCCCGCGGCGAAGAGGACCGGCGGCGCGAGGAGGGAGCGGCGCAGCTCCAGGGCGACGGTCAGGTCCGTCTTGACCCGTCCACTGCCGTTGCAGTCGGGGCACGAGCGGGTCAGGAGTTTCTCG
>WNGE01006471.1_pt1 | contig 18041 bp, 14 predicted proteins | sample 5400651 | NCBI WGS metagenome assembly WNGE01 (sample SAMN13153370, study PRJNA577476) | soil metagenome | isolation source: 60 cm soil or saprolite under grassland replicate 2 | place: USA:California | collected 2016-06-15
CAGTTCGGGCGGTGGTGGGGGCGGAGGCGGAGGCGGGGCGTTCTAACCTTGAGGAGAATGTACGCATGAAGCGGTTTCGGTTCACCATGATCGCCGTCGCGCTGGTCAGCTTGGCAGGTCGGTTCTTGCAGGCGCAGACTCAGCCCGCGATCACCGGCGCTGATTTGCGCCAGCGGCTGTATCTGATCGCCGACGATTCGATGATGGGTCGCGAAACCGGCAGTGAGGGGGCGTTCAAGGCCTCGGCGTATGTCGCCGCCGAGTTTCGCCGCCTCGGTCTCGAGCCGGCAGGAGACAAGGGCACCTACTTCCAGACGGTGCCCTTCTCGGTCGTGGCCGCCGATCCGCAGTCACGACTGGTCACGAGCAGCGGCGCCACGCTGCAGCTCGTCACCGATTTCCTGCCTGTCAGCGCTGCACTCCCGCCAAAAGTGCTCGCCGCCCAGACGCCGATCGTGTTTGCGGGATCGGTCGCCGACACCGCCCACCTCGTGGCGGCGGCCGCAGCCCTGGGCAAGTTCGTCGTGCTCGACGTTCCCCAGGGGTTCGACCGGCGGGCCATCGGGCCGCTGCTCGGCCGTTTCCGCGATGCCGCGACCGTCGCGATCGTCGCCCTCGATCAACTCGGCGGTGAACAGATCGCGCGCATCCGCGAGGGGCGCCCGGTGTCCGATACGTCGCGCAATCCCCGCGCGCTCCCGCTCATCTGGCTCACCCGCCGGGCGGCCGCGGCGGTGCTTGGCGGCGATCTCGCGAACGCGATCCCGGGCGCGCCGTCGACCATCACCATCACCGGCCAGTACGACTTCACACGCACGCCGGTGCGATTCCCGGCCCGCAATGTGGTCGGCATTGTGCGCGGCAGCGATCCGGCGCTCCGCACCGAATACGTGTCGCTGTCGGCGCATCACGACCACGTCGGATTCGATCGCAGTCCCGTCGATCACGATTCGCTGCGCGCGTTCAACCGCGTGGTGCGGCCTATGGGCGCCGACTCGCCGATGCGCCCGGCCACCGACGACGAGCGAACCAAGATCCGGACGATTCTCGACAGCCTGCGCGCCGTGAATCGGCCGCGCCCCGACTCGATCCGCAACGGGGCGGACGACGACGGGTCGGGCACGGCCGCGATTCTCGAGATCGCCGAAGCGTTCGCGCGCGCGAGCGGGAACCAGCGGCCGCGGCGCTCGATCCTGTTCGTGAGTCACACGGGTGAGGAAGCCGGATTGCTCGGCTCGCGCTGGTACTCCGATCACGCGACGGTGCCGGTCGACTCGATCGTCGGCGAGATCGATCAGGACATGATCGGTCGCGGCACGGCGTCGGACTTTCCGCGCGGCGGCACCGGCGCCGGCAGCCCGACCTACCTCGAAGTCATCGGCGCCAAGCGCATTTCCCGGGAATTCGGCGAGATGCTGGAAGCGGCGAACGCCAAGCAGCCCGTGCCGTTTGTGTTCGACTACACGTATGACGCACCCGGCCATCCGCTGCAGTACTACTGCCGAGCCGATCACTACAGCTACGCACGCTACGGGATCCCGTCAGTCTCGTTCTCGCGCGGCGAGCACCTCGACTATCACCAGGTGACCGACGAGGCGCAGTACATCAGCTACCCAGACCTGGCGCGCGTGGCGCAGATGGTGCACGACGGCGCGCTGGCGGTCGCGAACGCGCCCCAGCGCCCCAAGCGAGATGTTCCGAAGCCCGCCGATCCGCACGGGCCCTGCGTTCAATGAGAGGCTAGAGGTACTTCAGCCACCAGTCGCTGCGTCGAGCCTTGAGGCCCGAGTACCAGCGGCTGGGGACGTACAGGATGACGATCGCGACGGCCCAGACGAGATACAGGAGCCCGAGGCTCCAGGTGTAGCCGTCAGGAGCGGGCGGGTTGCCCATCGGGTGATTGGTGAAGAGCCACGGGTCCACGCTCCCCGTCCGGACCTTCGAGACGACGAGGGCGAGCGCGTGAATGAGCGGGATGTGCAGCACATAATAGAAGAACGGCACGCGCCCAAATACCGTAAGCCATTGTGCGACACGCCCGCGCGCGCGGTCCAGTAACGGAACCAGCGCGATCGTCGGGCCGAGGGTCATCAACAGGAAGCTCAGCGACGCCGGGTATTTCGTAGTATTCAGGAAGGACAGCAGTGCCGGCATCCGGCCCGACGAGCTCCAGGGCTGCGGATCGCCGTAAATGTTCAAGCCGCGCAGCACCAGGAACAGCGCGGTGGCGCCGAGTCCCAGGCGCAGGCAGATCCGGTTGCGGCGCGCCGGCTCCGTCCCCAGCACCGTCCCGAACCAATAGCCCGCCGCCATGACGCCGATCCACGGAATGATCGAGTAGAGCACGATGAGTGGCGTGCCCGCGACGGGTCCCTGGAAGAAACCGATGTACAGAATCTTCCAGAGCTCGCCCAACGCCTGGGTGCGATTGATCAGGGGCATCACAACGAGGTTGTGCAGCGCGATGATCGCAATGCCAATGATCCCCGCGGTCCGCGGCCGGAGCCGCACCAGCGCAGACATGAGGATCATGCACCACCCGATCACCCAGATGACGCCCGCCAGCATGTAATTCGCGAAGTCGAGATTGAACGTCCAGCAGACGCGAATGACCGTCAGCTCCAGCAGCACCAGCCAGACGCCGCGCACGAACAGAAAGCGCGACAAGTCGGTGTGCTTGCGTCCGTAGAAGAAGGCGCTCGTCCCCGCGAGAAAGATGAAAGCGGGAGCCACGAAATGCGTCACCCAGCGGGTGAAGAAAATCCCTGCTGTGGGGCCACCGGCGGGGAGTCCGGAAAACACGCGGACGTGGTCGATCGCCATCAGGACCATCACGGCGCCGCGAATCAGGTCGATCGATGCGACGCGGGACGTCGAGACCAGGGGCGCGCTCATCGCCGCGAACATGGCGCAGCCGGAAATCCCCGGCAAGTCCGAATCCAGTTAAGTTGGCCGACCAATGAGTCTGCGAACCGCGAACCTCGTACTGCTCGTGGCACTGGCGCTGCCCCAGCCGGCTCGGCCGCAAACGCTTCGCGTCCACGTAGCGAACGGCAGAGTCCGTCTCGACGGCCGGTTGGACGAACCGGACTGGGCGCGCGCCGATTCGCTCGCGGATTTCCGCCAGCGAGAGCCGGTGGTAGGCGCGCCCGCCTCGGAGCGCACCGTCGTGAAGGCGCTCCGCGACGGCGACGCGCTGTACATCGGCGTTCTCGCGTATGACGCCGAGCCGGGTCGCATCCGCGCCACCCAACTGCGCCGCGACGCCGACCTCTCCAGCGACGACAACATCCAGCTGCTCATCGACAGCTTCCACGACCGGCGGGGCGCGTTCGTCTTCGGCACCAACCCGAACGGCGCGCGGTGGGATGCCCAGCTGAGCGACCTCGACAACCTCAACGAGGACTGGAACGGCATCTGGGACGTCGCGGTGTGGCGCGCCCCCGGGGGCTGGACGGCAGAGTTCCGGATTCCCTTCCGAACGCTGCGCTTTCGCACCGGCGGCAACCTGGCGTTCGGCTTCAACGTGCGGCGCTTCATCCGCCGCAAGAACGAACAGGACTTGTGGCGCGCCTGGGGTCGCACCGAAGGGTTGTATCAGCTCCTGCGAGCGGGCGAGCTGAGCGACATCGGCGACGTGGGTCGGGCGCGCGATGTGGAGCTGTACCCCTACGTGCTGAGCCGAGCCATCGAACCCGGGCACGACAGCGTCGGCGCGCGCCTGGCGGGCGGCTTCGTCGGCGCCAAAGCGGGGCTCGATGCCAAACTCGCGGTGTCGCCAACGCTGACGGCGGACCTCACGGCGGGCACCGACTTCGCGCAGGTAGAGGCCGATCAGCAGGTCATCAACCTCACGCGTTTTCCGTTCTTCTTCCCGGAGAAGCGACAGTTCTTCCTCGAGTCGAGTGGGCTCTTCGACTTCGGGACGCCGGGACGGACGCAGGTATTCTATTCGCGGCGCATCGGCTTGGACTCGAGCGGCAGCGCCGTCCCCATCGTCGCCGGTGGCCGGCTCTACGGGCGCGTCGGACCGTGGCGCATCGGCATTCTCGATGCGCACACGAGCGGTGAGCGTGCCAATGATGCGGTCGTGCGCCTCCAGCATGACCTGCTCGCGAGATCGTACGTCGGAGTCATCGGCGCCCTGCGCACGGCGGCGGGATCGGGTCCCGCGGGCACGGCCGGGTTCGATATGGATTTCCCGCTCATCGTGCACGGGCAGAATCTCGAGCCCAAATTCTGGATCGCCGGGAGCCGGACACCCGGTGTGAGCGGATTCCCGCTCGCCTGGCGACTGTCGGCGGACAATCCGAATGATCTCTTCGACAACTTCGTCTCGCTCTACCGCATCGACGCCGGATTCGATCCCGCCCTGGGCTTTGTGCGGCGCACGGGGATCTGGGAGACGACGGGTCACGTCGATTTCATGCCCCGGCCGCACGCGCTCGGCATCCGCCAGCTCGATTTCACCGTGCCCATTCCCAGCTGGGACATCATTGCCAATGCGTCCGGATCGCTGGGACGCACTGGCGACTGGCAGACGGCATGGTTCGAGTGGCGCGTCCTGGGCGGCGACCGCGACAACGGCGACCACTTCGAGATCAACTATCAGCGCCAGCTCGATGCACCGCCCGATACGTTCGTCATGTTCCGGGGAGTGAGCGTGCCGCCCGGTCGATACTGGTGGTCACGCTACGAGCTGCAGTATGAGACGTCGGCAGCGCACCCGCTGAGCGTCGCCGCGTTCGTGAACTGGGGACCGTTCTACGGAGGCCGCAGCGCCGATGTGGAGCTCCAGGGCACGTGGCGGGGCGGCGGCCACGCCATTGTCGGCGTCAGCGTCACGCGCACGGCGGCACGCCTCCCAGCGGGAGGCTTTACCGCCCTCCAGACGTCGAGTCGCCTCGAGTACGACTTCAATCCCCGCTCGAGCCTGCTCGGGTTCGTCCAGTACACCAACGAGGACCAGCGCGCCGATTTCAACGTCCGTTTCCACTGGATCCCGGTGATTGGCGACGATGTGTTCATCGTGTGGAACTCGGGCTACAGCACCAATCCGGCCACGCCGTATCGCTTCCCTGCAACATCCTCCCTCACCAGACAATTGAACGGCGCGTTCGTGGTGAAAGTCGTCCACCGCCTCGCGCCATGACCGACAACACGCTCCGAGCGCTGCCCCCGGACGGACGGTTGCTGCTGCTCACGCGCTTCACGCGGTTGTTCGCGTACGGAGCGTTGTCTGTCGTCTTAGTGCTGTATCTGACTGCATTGGGCATCGGGACGCGGCAAATCGGTGTGCTGTTGACGCTGACGCTGATGGGAGACACCGCCGTCTCACTCTGGCTCAGCACCCGGGCGGATCGAATCGGGCGGCGGCGCATGCTCATCGTCGGAGCGGCGCTGATGGCGGCCGCGGGCGGGGCATTCGCCCTCACGCGCAGCTACCTCGTGCTCGTGATCGCCGGCACGATCGGCGTCATCAGTCCCAGCGGCAACGAGGTTGGACCGTTCCTCCCGATCGAGCAGGCCGCGCTCGCGCAGGTGGTGCCGACTGAGCGGCGGACCCGCGTGTTCGCCTGGTACACCTTGACCGGTGCGTTCGCGACGGCACTGGGCGCACTCGGCGCTGGTGTGTTGTCCCAAGCTGTGCACTACAAGGGCGTCATCGTCCTCTACGCTGCATTGGGAATCGTCCTCGCCATCGCGTTTACACGTCTGTCAACCGCCGCGGAGGCACCGGCGGCACAAGCCGGCGCGTTTTTGGGCGTCGGCCGGTCCCGCACCGTGGTGCTGCGGCTCGCGGCGCTGTTCGCGCTCGATTCGTTCGCGGGCGGATTCGTCGTGCAGAGCTTCGCCGCCTACTGGTTCTATCTCCGATTTGGCGTCGATCCGGCGACGCTGGGCGCGATTTTTTTCGGGGCGAACCTGCTCGCGGGCATCTCCGCCCTGGTGGCTTCCCGATTGGCGGCGCGGTTTGGCCTCATCCGCACGATGGTGTTCACGCACCTGCCGTCCAATGTGCTGCTCATCCTCGTACCGCTCATGCCCACGTTGCCCCTCGCAGTCGCAGTGCTGTTCGCGCGGTTCAGTATCAGCCAGATGGACGTGCCGACCAGGCAGTCGTATCTCATGGCCGTGGTGAGTCCGGAAGAACGGTCGGGCGCTGGGGGGATCACCGGTGTGGCGCGAACGATCGGCGCCGGGCTCGCGCCGGTATTTGCGGGGCTGCTGTTCTCACAACCCTCGTTGATCAACGTGCCATTCTTCATCGCCGGCACGCTGAAGATCGTCTACGACCTCTTGCTGTATCGGGGGTTCGTCGCCAGCCCCGAACCCTCTAGTTCCGCTTGATATCCATCTGATCGAGCGCCCCCCCCGAGGGCTTCATGTACCGCCGTCGCGAGTGCGACCGGTCGTCCGCGACCGCCAATGTGGAGGTACACGACGTGCGGCGATTCGTTGATAAGATGATTGTGGAGAGCCGTTTGCTCGATACCGCCGCGCTGCAGGGCGTCGATCACCGGTCCCACTTCGGACTCCACCAAGACCAGGTCGCCCATTAACATTGCGGTGGTGTCGTCCGTCTGTTTGAACGCCACCCACGATCCTAACGCGAGCGCCGGCCGCACAGTGACCGCCCCGACTGTGACATGAAGATCATTGCGAGGGAAACCGACGCGGTAGGTTTCGCCTTGCAGATTGCCCGATCTTCCCAGGACACGGTCTACGGCTTTCCAATCCATCGCTGCTTGGGGTTGAGCCTGCAGCAACACGCCGAGCGCGCACAGAGTCGAGACGGCGATTGGCATGTGAACTCTCGTCGGAAGATGTACGTTCAGGTTAGAGGTTAGTGTCCAGCCACCAGTGCCGAACCGGTTGTACGGGGGTAATTCTAGGACATGAAAATCACTTCTCGCGTCACGCTGCTCCTCGGCGCCTTGATTCTCCTTGCGTCGTCGGCCCAGGCACAGTACTTCGGCCGAAACGCGGTCCAGTACGAAAACTTCCACTTCAAGATCCTGAAAACCCAGCACTTCGACATCTACTTCTATGATAAGGAAGCGGCGGCGGCAGCCGAAGCGGGCCGCATGGCCGAGCGGTGGTACACCAGAATATCGTCGGTGCTACGCCATCAGCTCAACGGCCGGCAGCCGTTGATTCTCTACTCCGATCATCCCGATTTCGAGCAGACCAACGTGCTGGGCGAGCAGCCCGGTGAGGGCACCGGCGGTGTCACCGAGAGTTTGAAACGCCGCATCATTCTGCCCATGGGCGCCTCGCTCGCCGAGACTGACCACGTCATCGGTCACGAGCTGACGCACGCGTTCCAATACGACATCACAGGCGTCGGCCGGGGCAATCTGGCGACCGGTCTGAACCGTGTACCGCTGTGGTTCATCGAGGGCATGGCAGAGTACGTGTCGCTCGGCAACGTCGACCCCAACACGACGATGTGGATGCGAGACGCCGTGCGCCGTGGTGAGCTGCCCAACCTCAGGGATCTCGAGAACCCCCGCTGGTTCCCGTACCGCTGGGGCCAATCGTTCTGGTCGTATCTGGGCGGCACGTACGGCGATGACATCGTCGGCGCGTTGCTGCGCTCCGCTGGACGCAGCGGCAATGTCCAGCTGGCCCTGGAGCAGATGACGCACCGGCCCGCGGACAGCCTCGTCGCCGATTGGCATCGGGCGCTGACGGACGCGGCGCGGCCTGTGGCCGTGGCGACTGGCGTTACCCTGCCCGCCGATCGCTCCCACGCGGAGCAGATGCGCCTCACCCCGGTGACGACGCTTGGCGCACGCTCGCTCGTAGCCCCGGGCAAACAGCAACACTACAACATCGCACCGGCAGTGAGTCCCGACGGCTCGCGCATGGTCTACTTCTCGGATGCCGGGCTCTTCTCGATCGACATGTACCTCGCGAACGCGGACAACGGGAAGACGATCCGCAAGCTCGTCTCCTCGACTCGCGATCCGCACCTCGAGAGCATGCAGTTCATCAACTCGGCGGGCGCGTGGGATGCCGACGGCAGCCGCTTCGTATTCGGCGGCGTGGTCACGGGCGTGCCGGCGCTGCGCATCGTCAAAGGCAGCAACGGCGATTTGATCAAGGAAATCAAGTTCCCGACCCTCGGGGAGATCTTCAATCCAACGTGGTCGCCCGACGGAAAAGTCATCGCATTCAGCGCGCAAGTGGGAGGGGTCACCGATCTCTTTACGTACGATATCGAGAGCGGCCAGCTGCAGCGTCTGACCGACGACCTGTATGCCGATCTCGAGCCGGCGTGGTCACCGGATGGATCGCAGATCGCGTTCGTGACGGATCGGTTCACGACCTCGCTCGCGGAATTGTCCTACGGCGACTATCAGCTCGCGGTCATTGATGCGCGTCCCGGCGGCCAGATCCGGCAGCTGCCCCATCTGGAGCACGCCAAGCACATCAATCCCCAGTGGAGTCCGGACGGGAAGAGCCTCTATTTCCTCGGAGATCCGGGCGGCATCACCAACGTGTTCCGCATGTCGCTCCAGAGCGGCGCCATCAGGCAGGTGACGAACGTCTTCACGGGGGTCAGCGGCATCACGTCGCTCAGCCCGGCGCTCAGCGTCGCCACGAAGGCGCCGCGCGCCGTGTTCACCGTGTATACGGGCGGCGGCTACGCGGTCCAGGCGATCGACGATTTGCGCGCGCTCGAAGGTGGCCCCATCACCGAGTTGCCGAAGTCCGCTGCCGAGCTGCCGCCCATCGACCGCGCCGAAATCGGGACCGGTATCTCATCGGTGATCAAAGATCCGGGCCCGGGGCTGCCGGCGGAGGCGGCAGTCTCCCTCGCCGCGTCGACGAAAGCGTACCATCCCAAGCTGTCGCTCGATTTTGTTTCCCAACCCAGCCTGGCGATCGCCGCGGACCGCTTCGGCACGTACGTCGGCGGGGGCGTCACGCTCTTCTGGAGCGACATGCTCGGCAATCACAACCTCGTGACGATGGCGCAATTCCAGGGGCGGATCTCCGATTTTGCCGCCCTTGTCGCGTACGGCAATCGCTCGTCGCGCCTCAACTGGGTGGTCGGGGCGCAGCAGATCCCCTACATCTTCGCGCAATTCGGCCAGTACTTCGACTCCGCGGGCAATTACGTCGAGCAGATCGATCGCCTTAAGCAGACCAACCGCGAGCTCAGCGGCATTGTGGCGTATCCGTTCAACCGCTCAGAGCGCATCGAGCTCTCGACCGGCGTTCAACAAATCACGTACAACAATGAGCTCCGTACGACCGGATTCAATCCCGGTACGGGTCAGGTTGTGTACGATATCAAAGAGAATCTCCCCGTCCCTCCCGGCGTGACGTTCGCGTCGGGCAACGTCGCGCTGGTGCACGACAACTCGTTCTTTGGCGCGACCGGCCCGATTCTCGGCGACCGCTGGCGGCTCGAAGTCGATCAGACCGTCGGCGACCTCCGGTTCACCACCGCACTCGCGGATTATCGCAAATACGTGATGCCGACGCGGCCCTTCACGATCGCCGCACGCGTGCTCCACATCGGCCGCTACGGCCGGAACGCGGAAGACCAGCGACTGTATCCGTTGTTCATTGGCTACTCGAGCCTGGTGCGTGGCTATGATTACAACAGCTTCAACGTCAGCGAATGCGTAAATGCCACCACGACCTCTCCCTGCCCCGTGTTCGATCAGCTCTGGGGCAGCCGGATCGTCGTTGGCAGCGCCGAGCTACGGTTTCCACCGTTCGGCCTGCTGAGCAGCCTGCTGGGCAAGGGCGGCAGCTATTACGGTATCCTCCCGGTGGAAGCGGGGATCTTCTATGACGCGGGCGTCGCGTGGACCTCCACGGATGGCGCGCAGCTGTTCGGCGGGAGCGGCCCCGACGGCCCGCGCAAGCTCGTGCGCAGCGCGGGACTCGCGCTCCGGATGAATCTGCTGGGATACGCAATTGGTCAGATGGACATCGTGCGCCCGTTCGACCGGCCACAGAAGAACTGGATGGTGCGGTTCAGTCTGACTGAAGGGTTCTAAACGCCTGCAGGGTTCTAAACGGTAGGGGCGCAGCATGCTGCGCCCCTACATTTTTTTCTAGCGCACTGGCAATCCGCTTGGCACCGCGGCCGGCGCGATTCCCGAAAGGTCGCGAGCCGCCGGATCCGTGAGCGACTTGAGGAACGCGACCAGCTCGCGCCGCTCGGCCTCCGTCAGATTCAGCGGCGTCTGCAGCCGGAAATCGAGCGTGCCGAGGATGGCATCGATCGTCGCCGGGTCGCCGTGATAGCTGCCCTGCACCGCCGCCGGCAGCGTCGCGGGGTCGAATGCCCGCAACGATGTCGGCACATCGTTATAGTGCGCGACCACGGACTCGAGCGTCGGGAGCGCGCCGTCGTGAAAGTACGGCGCCGTGAGCTCGACGTTGCGCAGCGGCGGGGCGCGGAATGCGAACTTGTAGAACGCGTTGTTGGGCAGCTCGCCGCGGCCGAGGTCGAGGGGCGCGGCCTGCCCCACGCCGGGCCCAAGCTGCGGGGCCCCGCTGTTCGAGAACGACTGCCCGCCGAGGAACGGGCCGCTGTGGCACGACGCACAGCGCGCCGTCGTGAAAAACAAGATGCCGCCGCGCTTTTCCTCGAGGCTGAGGGCGCTGTCGTCGTGACGCAGGTACCGGTCGAACGGCGAATCCGTCTTCGTCAAGTCGGCCATCTGGAATACCGCGATGGCCCGCGCGGCCTGGTTGAACGACAGCGCGAGCGGCGGCACGTCCGGATAGGCCGCCCGGAACAGCGAGACATACTCGGGGATGGCCAGGAGCCGCTGCATTATGGCCTGCCAGATTTGCGCGGGCTGATCGTCGGAGATCTGCGCGAGCTCGTTCGGATTCCCGAAGACGTCCGTGTCGCCCACTTCGCCACGCATCTCTCGCCGATTCAGCACCGGAAGCATCGCCTGTGCCGCCAGGACATTGGACTGGTCCAGGGGCACGTTGAGATCGGGCACTGGTGGACCAAAGCGGCTGAGCCGGCCGTCCCAAAACATGTACTGGAACCCGAGTCCGCTGTTGAGCAGCGTCGGAGCGTTGCGCGGCACAAAGCTGCGCCCCGGCCCGAGCGTCCGGGATGGCCCCGTGCCGATCCCACCAGTGCCGATCGCCAGCGCCAACCCATCCGTGGCGTGCAGCGCGGGTTCATGACAGGTTGCGCACGAGATATCGCGGTTGCCGCTCAGAATCTTGTCGAACATCAAGGTGCGGCCGAGCGCGATGAGGGCCGGGTTCTGCTGCGGCATGGGCGCGATCGGCACCACACCCCATGGGCCGATGCTGCGCCGCAGCGCGGCGTCGATCGATTCCGGAAACGTCGCCGTCGGCGGCGTCTCGTCGCATGCGGCGGCGCAGAGGAGCACCGCGGCACACAGCGGTCTGACACCAATCGTCATGACGTACCTCCTCGCCAGCTCAATGGAGCGGCAGCGACAGCGAGATTTGATGAGTCGAGGTATTGACGTTGACGAGACTCAGCGGCCCGCTGGGGGCCGCGAGGATCGTCCCGCTCGCCAAGGCCAGGTCGCGCACGCCCACGACGAACTGGGTGCCGGGGCGGCCGGCCCCTTCGGTCACACGGCCGCGATAGCGGAGCTCGAGGTCCGGGAATCGGACCGTGATGCCCCAGGTCGGCGTCCATTCATTCCAGCTGGTGCGCAGCGCGCGTTGCGCGAGCTCGACATTGTCCGTCTGTTGGAGCCGGTAGTTGATGGAGCGCACCATCAGGCCGAGCTCGATGCCGAGCGCATTGGGCGAGCCTTCGAGGTGGATGTCGCGTCCCACGCCGATGCGGAACAGGGCGTTGGAGAACCTGAACCGGTTTTCGATCGTCTTGCCACCAACGGCGATGGTGTCGCCGCTGAGCGTCGCGGTCGGCTGAACGGCGTCTGCCCACGTGTAGCTGCGAATCGGCTCGTACATCGCATCGGCGCCGAACGTCGCGGGGCCCAGCACTTTCGACACGCCGACGCCGAGCTGGTAGGCATAGGAGCGGCCGGGATCCCACGGAATCACGGCCACATTCGTGATGTCGTAGTTCGGCAGTTTGGGGTGCGTGGCGCGGTTGACCGTCGCCACCCAACCGACACGCCATCCGGGGGTCGGAAGGGGAATCTGATACTCGAGCTGCGCGCCCCAGGTGTTGGTGTGATCGAAGTTCTGGTCCGTGCGCGGCTGCGCGATGAACTGCTGGAGTCCGGGGTCCCAGAACTGATCCACGTACACCACGTTGTGGGTCGCCGCAAAGCGGTTGTGAACCACAATCGCCTCGAGCGCGCGCGCACCGCGCTCGCCCGCCCATTCTTTCAACGCACCCATCCGCACATCGATGGCATGACCGGTTTGCACGACGCGTTGACTGCCGCTGTAGAGCAAGTCGACGCCATCGAGCGCGTGGAGGCCCGTCCAGAGGGCGCTCGCGCCAATCGAGAGCTTGCTGGCGGGCCAGCTCCGGCCAATCATTCCGAACGCGTACTCGTTGCCGTGCGCGCGCAGATCGGGACCGGGTATCGGTCCCGGGCCGGGCGGGAGGACCAGGCCACCGCGCGTCGGTGGGTCGGCGATTATGTTACCCTGTCTCGGCGGTCGACTCGGGTCGACCTGTTGCAAGACCAGCGCGAGGCCACCATACCAGTCCGCCCGCCGCGCGAGCACAGCGACGGGGAGCGAACGGCCGCCGCCGGCGCTGCCCGACAGGCTGTAGACCGTCGGCGAGGTGAAGAAGCGTGACGCGCGCAGCCGCGCCGTGGTGGCCGGATTGGCGAAGGGATCTCCCAGCGAATCGGGAAGCGCGATCGACACACCGCCGAGCCCCAGATTGTTGGACGGGAAGACCTGAAATTGATCGCCCTGGGCGATCGGAATTGTCTTGATCGGGATCAGCTGCGCAACGGCGGGACTGACGAAACACAAGAGTGAAGCGCTGAGACGAACGGCCCGGAGGCCAGAGGGCGCCATAGACCACCTCGACGGGAAAGGGTCCCTGATACCGGGCCAGCCCCCCGTCGCGTCACCATGAGGATTAATTCAACCATGAAAAAGCGTGATCTAGGCACTCAGGGACTGAGAGTCTCGGCTATGGGTTTGGGCTGCATGGGGATGTCGGACTTCTACGGGACCCGGGATGATGCAGAGTCCATCGCGACGATTCACCGGGCCCTGGATCTCGGCATCGATTTCCTCGACACCGCCGACGTGTATGGCCCCTTCACGAACGAGGTCCTCGTGGGGAAGGCGATCAAGGGCAAGCGAAGCCAGGTCGTCCTGGCCACGAAGTTCGGCAACGTCCGCGCTCCCGACGGCAAGTTCATCGGCCAGAACGGCCGGCCGGAGTATGTGAAGGCCGCCTGCGACGCCTCGCTGGGACGCCTCGGCGTCGACCATATCGATCTGTACTATCAGCACCGGGTCGATCGCGCCGTGCCTATCGAAGAAACCGTCGGCGCGATGGCCGACCTCGTGCAACAGGGGAAGGTGCGGTTCCTCGGGCTGTCGGAGGCGTCGGCGCAGACGGTGCGGCGCGCGCACGCCGTGCACCCCATCACGGCCCTGCAGACGGAATACTCGCTGTGGAGCCGCGACGTGGAGCAGGAGATCCTCCCCACGGTGCGCGAGCTCGGCATCGGGTTCGTCGCGTATAGTCCACTCGGCCGCGGCTTTCTCACCGGCCAGATCAAGCGTCCCGAAGACATCCAGGACGGCGATTGGCGTCGCAATCATCCGCGCTTTCAGGGCGAGAATTTCCAGAAGAACCTCGACCTCGTGCGACGGGTCGAAGCGCTCGCACGGGCGAAGCGCTGCACGCCGGGCCAGCTGGCGCTCGCCTGGCTCGTCGCCAAAGGGGACGACATCGTGCCGATCCCGGGGACCAAGCGGCGCAAATATGTCGAAGAAAACGTCGGCGCCCTCGCCGTGACATTGTCGGGCGCCGACATTGCGCAGCTCGGGGACCTCGGTGCCGCCGCCGGCGCGCGCTACGCCGACGGAGCGATGCGTACCGTCAACGGATAGCGGCCACCTTGCCTTCACCGGCCGCTTCGAGCTTCGCGATATCGAGCTTCTTCATCTGTAGCAACGCCTGCATCACGCGATTGGCCTTCTTGGGATCGCTCATCAGCTTGCCGAGCGCCGTCGGGACGATCTGCCAGGAGAAGCCGAATTTGTCCTTGAGCCATCCGCACTCGCTCTCCTTCCCCCCGCCGGAGGTGAGCTTGTTCCAGTACTCATCGATCTCGTTTTGCGTCTCGCAGTTCACGACGAACGAGAAGGCCTCGCTGAACTTGAACAACGGGCCGCCGTTCAGCGCCGTGAATTGCTGGCCCTCGAGCTGAAAGTGGACGACCATCACGGCGCCTTTGGGACCCGGCCCCGCGTCGCCGTAGCGGCTGACGTTGAGGATCTTCGAGTTCTTGAAGATCGACGTGTAGAATTGCGCCGCCTCTTCGGCGTTGTTGTCGAACCAGAGGAAGGGCGTGATCTTCTGCATACGAATTCTCCTTGAATCGTCAGGTTACGCGGTTAACAGCTCATCCAGTCGAACGTAGCTCGCCTCCAACCCTTTCGTCGCCCCCATTTTCAGGGCGGCGTCCCGTGCTTCGCGCGTTGCGTACCGGACCGTGGTGCTGACGGTCGTCTTGCCGCGCGTCTCGACGAGCTCCGTGGTGACAACCGTTTCGCCGCCGGTCCAGTGGTCGTCATACGATTCTGTGGCGACGAGGCGCGAGGGGCGCACCATCTCCTTGAACGTACCCCCCATGCCCATTTCCCGACCATCGGCGTTGCGCCAGACGTAGCGGTATGTCCCGCCAACGCGCAGCTCGATGTCGCAGACCGGCATCGTCCACCCGGGCGGTCCGAGGAGCCACCGCTGCACCAGCTCGGGTTTGGTCAGGGCGTCGAACACCATACCCCGCGGCGCGTCGAATTCCCGGGTCATGACGAGCTCGCGCTCGGACGGAGTAGTAACCGTGAGAGCCGTCTTCATCGTGTTCTCCTCTTCTTGTTCGGCTTGGGCTTATCCTCATCCAATAGCGCGTCGATTGTTTTCTTCTGCTTGTGCTTGAGCTCCTGGAGCACGGCGTCGAGGCGTTTGAAGTTCGCCTCCCAGATCTTGCGGTAGCGCTCGATCCAGTCAGTCGCCTCGGCGAGCGGCCGGGGCTCGAGCTTGCGGGGGCGGCGCTGCGCCACCCGGCCGCGCGAGACCAGACCGGCGCGCTCCAGCACCTTGAGATGCTTCGAGATCGCCGGCTGGCTCATGGCGAATGGCGCCGCGAGCTCCGTGACCGTCGCTTCGCCGTCCGCCAGCCGTGCCAGGATTGCCCGGCGGGTAGGATCGGCCAGCGCGGCGAAGGTGGCATCCAACGTATAACCCGATGGTTTCATAACTAGCTGGTAATATATATCCCACTCCCGCTCCGTCAAGGCCTTATCATTCCGGGCGTGAAAATCGCGACTTGGAATGTGAACGGGATCCGCGCCCGCGCGGCCCAGCTATCCGAGTGGCTGGCGCAGCGCCGGCCCGATGTGGTGTGCCTCCAGGAGTTGAAAGCGACGGCGGCGCAGATCCCCGCCGAGTCCAAAGTCGAGGGCTACCACGCCTACTGGCACACCTTGAAGGGGTATTCGGGCGTTTCCCTGCACGTCCACAAGGATCTGTTCGCGGTCGATCCGGTCTTCAGCCATCCGCCCTTCGACATGGAGTCGCGCATCGTCCAGGTGGAGCACGGCGATCTGGTGATCGCGTCGGTCTACGTGCCCAACGGCGGCAAGGACTACCCCGCCAAGCTTGCCTTTGTGAAAAGCCTGATCGATTGGGTCGCGCGGCTGACGGCAGACGGCAGACAGCTGATTGTGTGCGGCGATATGAACATCGCGCGAAGCGAGATGGACGTGCACCCCAAGGAGCGAAAGCCGAACGCTCGGCACCCAGCTTGTGGACATGAGCCGCCAATTCGATCCGGACAATCAGGATTTGTTCACCTGGTGGGCGCCGTGGCGCAATCTACGCGCGCGCAACATCGGCTGGCGTCTCGATTACCTCCTCGCCTCGCCTGCCATAGCCGCCCGGGCCACGAGCTGTGTGGTGCAATCGGACGTCGGGACCAGCGACCACGCACCGGTGATGATGACGACCACCTGAGCCGTACCGCCCCAAACGACATAATCAGTCGTGCAAACCGGAATGTCGGTCGCTATCGTATCGCCCATGGCCAACGTGCGGGTCTACGGAAAGGCCGCGCCGCAGGGCGCCGATGGATCACCGCTCCTGGCGGGTCTGCTCGCGGCGATCGGGATCATCGTCGCATGGGTGGGCCTCGTGTACGTGACGCATCAGCCCGTCGGCGTAGCCGCGTGGGGTGTGGGAGGACTGCTGGGGATCGTGGTCGCCAAAGCCGCCAAACCACCTACCAGGGCGACCGGCGCGCTGGCGATGGTGCTGACCCTCGTCACCGTGTTCCTTGCGAAAGTGGTCCTCGTGGTCGTGGCGTTGCAGCCGATTCTGCGGCAGGAGCTCGCCAACGATCCTGCGTCGCTGACGCTGATATTCCTGGCCGAAAAGACCCGGCAGAAGTCCTTCTCGCCGGAATTACAGGCGACCATCGATGCGCGTCCGGACCTCGTCGCCGATACGACGCTCCTCGGCCCCGGGCGAGAATTGCGGGAACAGATGATCCACGAGGCGATGACCGCCGCGAAGGCCTCATCATTTGCCGAGCGAAAGCGCCTCGTGCACGTACACTTCGACCAGTTCTTGGCGAAGCTCGGATTCTGGGTACTGCTGCTGGGGACTTTCCAGCTGCTGGACGTGCTGTGGATTGGGCTGGGGATGTCGACGGCCTGGACTCTGGGCCAGGGCCGGATCTGAGCTAGGCTCCGGTTCCCTTCCCCATCTCGCGCTCCTCGCGCTCACGCTCTTCTCGCGCCAGCCGGACCCGCTCCTGGCGCTCCTTCAGCGCGGCCTCGGCCGCGGCGTCGCGCTCACGTTCCTGCGCAACAAAATCGGTATTGGCGGCGGTCGCTTCCCTGGCCCGGCTGACCCGCTGTTGGCGCTCGCGCACGCTGTCCTTCTGCCGCTGGTCGCGTTCGACATCACGCTGGGCCTGATTCTTGGTGTGCGCCCACCACAACACCAAGAAGAGCACGAATTGGGCGGGCAGCACGAAAATGAAGGACCCCGGGAATAAACCCTTGACCGCGCTCGTGACTGCGGCACTCGCCAAGGCCCACTTCCACCCTGACATGTGCTCGTATTCTGCGGCAAAGTAGAACAACCCTGCGAACCCAAAGAGACCACCACCGAGCCCAAGCATGCGTTAATATGTGAGACCATGTTTTGGGATGCAATATTTTTCGTCCAAATTCGTGTGCAGGAGGATGACAGAATGCCCCGTATTGTCTGGATCATCCTGATTATTGTGATCTTTGGCGCGGCAACGTTTTTCTTGCGACGGTACATGGAGCGGTAGTGTGCTGACGGTATTTCTGCTGTCCCCCGCGAGCTGCGCCGGGACTCGCGCGCAGCTGCTGCTCAAGAGTCAGACGAGTCCGCTGACCGCGCGGCTCACGAACGGCGGCGCGCCGCTCGGCGAAGTCTTCAGCTTCATGAGCAGCCTCTATTTTCGCGGTAAGCTCGCGTATGCGAATGCCTTCGGCCGGGCGTTCGTGATCACGCCCGGGCGTGGGCTGCTTCCGGCCGATGTGCTGATTCGCGTCGACGATTTACGAAGGATGGCCACCGTGCCGGTGGATGAAGCCGAGCCCGCGTTCACCGGCCCGCTCGTTCGGGACGCCACCGCGCTCAACCGCGGCATTGCACCCGACGACCGCGTCGTCCTGCTCGGCAGCGTCGCCACGAACAAGTACGTCGGCCCGCTGCTCGATGTCTTCGGTGACCGGCTGCTCTTCCCTCCCACCTTCGCCGGCCGTGGCGACATGAGCCGCGGCGGGCTGCTGTTGCGCTGCGCGCGGACCGGGACGCCACTCGCGTACGAGCCCGTGCGCGGCGCCGTCCG
>WNGE01005057.1_pt1 | contig 18037 bp, 15 predicted proteins | sample 5400651 | NCBI WGS metagenome assembly WNGE01 (sample SAMN13153370, study PRJNA577476) | soil metagenome | isolation source: 60 cm soil or saprolite under grassland replicate 2 | place: USA:California | collected 2016-06-15
CAGAGCCACTTCACGGCGGAACGTCTCGGTGTGGCTTGCCGCGACAAGGTTCACCGTGCAGCCCCCAAAACCGCCGCCGGTCATCCTTCCGCCATAAAAACCCGGCAATCCTTCCGCCGCCGCCACCATGACGTCCAACTCGCGGCAGCTGACCTCATAGAGATCGCGCAGGCTTCGATGGGAGTCGCGCATGAGCTTACCAACCGCAGCCAGATCGCCAGCGCGAAAGCATCGTGCAGCCTCCTGCACGCGCTGGTTCTCTTCGACCACATGCCGGCAGCGGCTGTAGATCACGGGAGGAAGGGCGTCGGCATGGGCAGTCAGTTGGTCGGTTGAAACATCCCTTAGAGCTTTGATTCCGGGGAACAATTTGGACAGGAGTCGTACACCTTGCTCACACTGCTCGCGCCGCCGGTTGTATTCACCTCCGGAATGCTCGTGCTTGACCATGGTGTTGCAGACCACCAGCTTCACGTCCGCCGGAATCGGCACCAGCTCAAAATTAAGCGACCGGCAGTCGAGCAACAATGCATGGCCCTCTTTTCCAAGACAGGAAACGAATTGGTCCATGATGCCAACCCGCGCACCCACGAATTCGTTCTCGGCTTTTTGGCAAAGCCTTGGGACTTCGCGAAGAGGAATTTCCTCTTGACTCAGGCTGAGCAGAGCCAGCGCAGTGGCGACCTCTATTGCGGCAGAGGAGCTCAATCCGGCGCCAATGGGCACTTCTCCATGCACCAGCAGGTTCGCTCCACTGCAGCGGCAGCCGGCCTGTTCCAGCGCCCAAACTACACCAACCATGTAATCGCACCACGAATCGAGGCGACGAAGCGGCAGGTGGTTCAAATCGAAGTCAAAGACATCGGCAAATTCCGTAGAACGCAGCACGAGCCTACGATCCGAACGTGGCGAGACGGCGGCATGCGTGTAAAAACCGATGGCGCACGGCAGCACAAATCCATCGTTGTAGTCAGTGTGCTCGCCGATCAGATTCACTCGTCCAGGCGCACTGAAGATTTCTGGCTTGGCGTGAAATTCCTTTTCGAAACGGTTGGCGAGATCGCTGGAGCTCATGAAGTCAGGCTATTGTAATGTAGTCGCAAATTGTGAGAGAACCATAAGTCATCCACTATGCACCTGGACTAACCGAACTTGGAATTTAGCCAGAAATCCCATCGCCGCTTCAATCCGCTCACTAACGAATGGGTGCTGGTGTCGCCTCACCGCACGCGGCGCCCCTGGCAAGGCGCCGTCGAGACGGTCCCTACCGCCGAGCGTCCGCAGTACGACCCGACCTGCTATCTTTGTCCGGCAAATCAGCGTGCCGGCGGTGTTCGCAATCCGCAATACCAATCGACTTTTGTTTTTGAAAATGATTTCGCCGCCCTGCAAAAAGATTCTGCCCTCAACCGCGTGGACGTTAACGGGAAGGGATTGTTGGTCGCTGAGGGCGAGGCGGGTATCTGTCGCGTCATGTGCTTCTCGCCTCGCCATGATCTGACACTTTCAAGCATGACGGTGCCAGACATCGAAGAGGTGATCCGGACCTGGACACAGCAGTTTTCCGAGCTCTCAGCAGCACCAAACATCCGTCACGTTCAGATCTTTGAAAACCGCGGCGAAATGATGGGCGCCAGCAACCCTCATCCACACTGTCAGATATGGGCAACCCGCTCAGTGCCGCAACTGCCGTCGCGCGAACTCACTTCGCAGCGGGAGTACTTTGCGACACACAGCGCGTGTTTGCTGTGCCACTACATAAACATCGAGGCAGAGGAACGGTCGCGGATTGTCTGTGCAAACGACGGCTTCATAACGGTTGTTCCCTTCTGGGCCGTTTGGCCCTTCGAGGTATTGCTTTTAAGCCGCAGACATCTAGGGAGCTTGCCCGAATTGAAAGGCGCCGAGGTCACGCAGCTGGCGGAAGCCTTGAAGCAAGTTGTCTCCATCTACGATCGCGTGTTCGGCATTCCGTTCCCTTATTCCATGGGTTTTCATCAAACTCCGAGCGACAGATCTCAGCACCCCGAGTGGCATTTTCACGCACATTTCTATCCTCCGCTTTTGCGTTCGGCCACGGTGCGGAAATTTATGGTTGGATTCGAAATGCTGGGAAATCCACAGCGCGACATAACCCCGGAGCTGGCGGCAGAAAAACTGCGTTCGCTAGCCGACGGCATTAAGTGAATTTCAACCAATCAAATTATTGGCTGACGACTGTTTCCATGCCGGCAGGTACTCCGGGCGATCTGCCCACGCGCGCAGATGTCGCCATCGTCGGCGCCGGGTTCACTGGGCTTTCCGCTGCCCGCACGTTGGCGAAGCGCGGCGCCAGCGTGGCCGTTCTCGAAGCTAACACGATTGGTTGGGGAGCCAGTTCCCGCAATGGCGGGATGGTGCTGACCGGCATGAAACTTGATGTCGGCACGCTTGCTCGTCGCTACGGTATGGAAACCGCCCGGCGTATGTACTCTGCCTCACTGACTTCGATTGATCTGGTCGAACAAATTATTCGTGAGGAAAATATAGATTGCGATTTCTCCCGCTGCGGCCACCTGGAGGTCGCTTGCAAGCAATCGCATTTTGATTCTTATGCTCGGACAGGTGAAGTCATTGCGAAGGAATTCAATCACACACTTCGGATCGTGCCACGCAAGGACCTTCCCGCCGAGATCGGCTCCGTACTCTATTTCGGTGGCATGGTTGATGAGACCAGTGCGGGGCTGAATCCGGCGCGTTATGTCGCGGGACTGGCACGAGCAACATTGCGTGCGGGAGCGAAGATCTACGAGAATGCGCGCGTGGTGAAAATCGCTCGCGGCTCGAGCGGTGATTTTCAGATCGAAACTACCCGCGGAAACATACTTGCGCGCGATGTCTTCATTGCCACCAGCGGATACACGTCCGGCGCCACGCCAGCCTTGGAGAAAAAGGTAATTCCGATCGGTTCCTTCATCATCACGACCGAGCGGCTGCCTGATTCGTTTGCGCGCGAACTCAGCCCGCGCAACCTTCATTACTACCGCCTCACACCCGACAATCGCATGCTCTTCGGCGGCCGAGCGGCGTTCTTCCCCGAGACAAAAAGCACTGTGCAACGGAGCGCAGAAATTCTGCGGCGCGGCATGATCAAAGTCTTTCCGCAATTGAAAGATACGAAGATCGAATTTGCCTGGGGAGGCACGCTCGACTTCTGTTTTGACACGATGCCTCACGCTGGGCACAGCGACGGGATGTACTATGCGCTCGGATATGCCGGCCACGGAGTGGCGATGGCGACGTACCTCGGAACGAAGGTCGCGGAAAAAATCGCAGGCGGCAGTGACGAAATTCCTTTCGCGGGCATTCCCTTCCCCAGCGCGCCGCTGGGCCTCTACAACGGCAAGCCGTGGTTCCTGCCGTTTGCTGGCGCGTATTACAAGGTCCTGGACTGGATCAGTTGACTTTCTTTTTTCCGCCGAAACAGCAGGTACGCGAGCGGCCCCAGCAAGAGCGCCACTGGTCCCCAGCGTGATGAAAATCTGTCACTCTCAGCGTTCGAAAACATCGGAACAATCAACGCGACCGCGCTGATGATAAGCGGAGCAATCACCGCATAGGCCAACCCTGCACCTCTCCAAGGTATGCGGAACGCTCGCGGCAGATCTGGTCGCGTCTTTCGCAATCGCCAGGCGGAGAGGACGGTCAGCACGGAAGTGGCGATTCGGAGCCAGATATAGACCGGGATCAGTTCGGTAACTCTGAGTCCTGCGAGCAGGCAGTAGATCAAACCCGAAAGCAGAATCGAAATCCATGGCGTCCCAAACTTGGGATGAATGCGGGCCAGGGGTGGAGACAGATATCCATCTTGTGCCATTGCGGACGGCATGCGCGTGGTCGTCAACATCGCACTGTTAAGAATTGAAAGATTCATCACTCCGGCGGCCGCCGTTATCGCGAAGCCGAGTGCAGGACCTCCGATTAGGGTTGCGGCTTGCGAGAAGTAACCCGTGCCCCACTTCTGCCAGTCGCCGAGTGCGGCCAGCGCGCACGCCGTTGGCAACAGATAGGTTGCCATTGAGAGTGGAACCACCCAGGCCAAAGCGCGCGGATAACTTCGCTGTGGATCTTCCACTTCTTCTGCGACTGATGAAACCTGCTCGTATCCGGCGTAAAGCCACAACCCGAGCGCAAAACCAACGCCGAACACCGGAAACAACGGCGTGTGGGGAGGGATAACCGGTGAAAACGGATTGTGATGCCACATTCTGACGCTCATCAAGCACATCACCAGCACCACCGCAAGAATCGCGAGTTCCATCACGGTCACAACGCGGCCCACCAGCTTGATGCCACGAACATTGATGTATGAAATGACCGCAATCACTAGGACTGCGACTGCAAAGTGCTTCCATCCCGTAAGCGCGGGAAAATAGAAGGAAAGGTAATCCGTAAACAACACCGCGTACAGCGCACCCAACAGAAACGAAGCGCACCAGTTCCACCATCCTGCAAGGAATCCCCAGAAGTCACCGAATGCCGCACGCGTCCAGCGGTAGAAGCCGCCCTCTACAGGCATGGCTGTGGTAAGTTCCGCCGCGACCAATGAGATCGGAATGCACCAGAAGAAAGGAATGACAAGCTGATAAATCAGCGCCATTCCCGGACCCGAGGTTCGGACCATGTCCTCAAGGCCGAACGGCCCAGCCGTGGTGTACGAGTACATCACGAATACGAAGGAGAAGAGACCGACTTTCTTGAGAGCGCGTGTGGTGCTCTGGCTAGATCTGCCGACAGGGCTTCCAGCTTTCGTGGAATTCAAACTATCCCTCAGTCCGCTCATGAGGTTACACGAACTGCGATAACGCGGACTAAGGTTCCGATAGCGCTCACACTCTTTCCAGCACCATAGCAATTCCCTGTCCCACTCCGATGCACATCGTGCAAAGCGCGTATCGTCCACCTGTCCGCTGCAATTGGTTGACCGCAGCCATAACTAATCTCGCGCCGCTGGCGCCGAGGGGATGTCCAATCGCAATTGCGCCGCCGTTGGGATTCACGTGCGCCGAATCGTCCGGCAGACCTAGGTCGCGGAGAACCGCCAGAGCTTGCGCGGCAAACGCTTCATTGAGTTCGATCACATCTATCTGCGAAAGCTCCAGCCGCGCCTTCGCCAGGACCTTGTGAACTGCAGGAACCGGACCGATGCCCATCACTCGCGGCAAGACCCCACTTGCGGCAGAGGCCACTACCCGTGCTTTCGGAACGAGCCTGAACTTGGCGGCTGTCGCCTGCGAAGCCAGCAGCAACGCGCATGCGCCGTCGTTTACGCCCGACGCATTTCCGGCGGTCACGGTTCCGGTTGGTCGCACAATGGGCCTGAGCTTCGCAAGACCCTCGACCGTGGTCTCCGGACGCGGTTGCTCGTCACCAGAAACTGTCTGGGCAGCACCTTTCTTACCCAGAACTGCTACCGGCAGAATTTCCTCCGTCAAAACGCCACTCTGAACTGCCAGCGCCGTGCGCTGCTGGCTCCGAAAAGCGAAGGCATCCTGGTCCTCGCGCGAGATGTGCCACTCTTCGGCGACGTTCTCTGCAGTTTCGGGCATCGAGTCGGTCCCATACTGCGCCTTCATCATGGGATTGACGAAGCGCCAGCCGATCGTGGTGTCTTCGATTTTTGCGGAGCGCGAAAATGCTGCGTCAGCCTTGGCCACGACAAATGGAGCACGTGACATGCTCTCGACACCGCCGGCAACCACGAGTGACGCTTCTCCGCACTTTATAGTGCGCGCCGCCTGCGCCACTGCTTCCAAACTCGACCCGCACAGCCGGTTCACCGTGACGCCAGGGACGCCCTTCGGCAATCCGGCTAGCAGCAACGCCATTCGCGCCACGTTGCGATTGTCTTCACCCGCCTGGTTCGTGCAGCCGTAAACCACATCGTCAAGCGCAGCCCAATCTGCTCGGGAATTGCGTTGCATCAGCGCCGTAATAGGAAGAGCAGCCAGATCGTCGGTGCGAATGGAGGACAAAGCTCCAGCGTATTTTCCAAATGGAGTGCGAATTCCGTCGCAGATAAGCGCTTGATCCATCAAGCCATTTCCTTCATTCGTTCGCGGTTTCGCTCCGAGATTGTATCAACTACGTGAGAATCAAAGTGCGCTGCTGATCTCCGAAGGCTCCGAGGTGAAAGATGAAAATTTCACTTGACATATAGTCTACTAATTTGATAGACATAGTTTGTATGGAGCTCTCCCCCATGAAGCTTCTTATGGCGTGGACGTTCGCAAGCTTGTTTTCGTTCAGTTTTTGGACCGCGGTTGTGATCGCGGTCGGCCGACTTTTGAAATGACTGGCACGATTTGCTCCTCGGCAGCCGTGGCTCGCCCCCTGGCTTCGGCTGCCTTTTTTTTAGTCACAATGCGGCGCTCGCTTAAGGACGAGTAGCCAAGTGGAAAGGCGTCGGCCTGCAAAGCCGATCATCGTCGGGTTCGATCCCCACCTCGTCCTCCAAATTTCTCATGCCACACCGATCCCAAGACGCCCAACCATCTCACTGTCGCGTTGCCATTATTGGCGGCGGATTCACCGGCTCGATTCTTGCCGCCCAACTGTTGCGGCGGGACACTTCCCTGTCAGTGACCCTGATCGAGTCCGCCAGCGTTGCCGGGCGCGGGGTGGCCTACGCAACATCGTGTTCTTGGCACCTCCTCAATGTGCCGGCAGCCAATATGAGCGCACTCCCGGAGGACCCGGAGCATTTCGTCCGATGGGCGCAGCTCAACTACGACTCTGGGACTGATAATGAAGACTTTCTTCCCCGTCGCGTTTACGGCCAGTACATCGAATCGATCCTGCGCCAGCAGACTCAGCAATGTCCCGAACGGTTTCAAATCGTATGCGACGAAGCCCAGTCGATCACCAGCGCGAATGGCGGCGCAACAATCCGTCTGGCCGGCGGCCCAAGCATCAGTGCCGAGCAGGTTGTGCTGGCACTGGGTAATTTTCCTCCCGCGAGTCTTCGCTTGCCCGGTTTAACGCCTGAGATTGTGCGCTATCTCCCGTGGGCTTGGAGCGTCAACGCGCTTGAACTGGCAGATTTATCACAGGAAGAAAATGTCCTGCTGATTGGTTCCGGACTGACCAGTATTGATCTTGCCATCGCCCTGCGTGCGCACGAATTCAGTGGGACCATCCATATTCTTTCGCGGCACGGATTAGTGCCCCAGGGCCACAAGGACGGCAATGTTCTGTTTGCGAAATGGAGGACCGAGTTCCCGTGCTCGATTCGAGAGCTTGTCCGGCTGGTGCGGAAACGAGTAGAGGTTGTCCGATACCGAGGAGGAGACTGGCGTTCGGTTATTGACTCGCTTCGTCCGGTCACTGCGCAGATATGGCAGTCACTGTCACCCGCGGAACGGCGCCGGTTTCTGCGACACGTGCGGGCTTACTGGGACGTGCACCGCCACCGGATTGCTCCGGCAATCAGTTCTCAAATTGAATCTGAAATCGCAAGCGGCGGGATTCGGGTCCATGCCGGGAGAATCACCGCATATCACGAGGAAGAGGAAACAGCGGTCGTGTGTTATCGCGAGCGCACAACCGGTAACCTGAAGGAACTGCGCGTGGGGCGCGTAATTAACTGTACCGGCCCAGAGAGTGATTGCCGCAAGGTGGCCAGTCCGCTCTTGCAAGATTTATTGCGGCAAGGAGTGGTTCGACCTGATCCTCTGTTCCTGGGAATTGATGCCGCTGAAGATGGCGCGGTGATTGACGCTGCTGGGTCGAAATCCGATGTTCTCTACACGCTCGGACCGCCACTCAAAGGTCGACTTTGGGAGAGCATTGCCGTGCCCGAGATTCGCGTGCAGATTGCGGAGTTGGCAGCGACACTTACGGATTCGGAACCGGCCAGGTCGGAGACTCTTGAGTCCAGTGCGAAAGCAAACCTTTATGAGGTATGAGGCCCCGTGGCGGCTCGAAGTTATGCGAGTACGGTGCGGTCGCGCCCGGCATTCTTAGCCTCGTAGAGTGCGGTGTCTGCAGCGGCAAGAATTTCAGCTGGTGAGCAGGAGCCACCATCTGCGACCGTCGCGCCTATGCTGGCGGTGAACGAGATCTTAGCGCCCGCAGCTAATACCGGACTGCCGCCGATCTCCGAACGAATTCTTTCCGCAGTGTTCTGAGTCTGACCTCTGTCACAGCCAGGTAGGACGACCAGGAATTCCTCTCCTCCATAACGTCCTGCGCAATCATAAGAACGGATTGCGCGAGTCAGCCGCTGAGCTGCTTCTTTAAGGACCGCGTCTCCCGCCAGATGGCCGTAGGTGTCATTTATCTGTTTGAAGTGGTCTAGATCCAGCATCAGGACCGCGGTCGGCGCATTCGCACGTCTTGAGCGATCGAGTTCATGATTCAGTAATTCCATCAGCGCTCCGCGGTTCCACAGCCCGGTGAGAACATCATGTGTCGCCTGAAAGCGCAATTCTTCTCGAGCATGGATCAAGCTGTCCTGAAGATCCAGAATGCGTTTGCCAACTCGCAGCCGTGCGCGCAGTTCGTCGCGGTCGAAAGGCTTGGTGAGGTAGTCATCGGCGCGGGCGTCGAGCCCACGGACAACGTCCTGGCGATCATTTTTGCCGGTGACCAGCAGAATGTATTGATAACGAGAGCGTTGTTGGCCGCGAATTCTGCGGCACAATTCCGTCCCATCAACTTCCGGCATGATCCAGTCCAGAATCAGCAGCTCAGGAGGCTGCTCCTGCTGCAAAATGTCCCAGGCGCGAGCGCCGTTTTCGGCGATCAAGACTTCGTGCCCCCAATTTTGAAGCCAACTCTGCAGAATCCGGCGAAACATGGGATCGTCTTCTGCTACCAAGACGCGAAGACTAGAGGGAGACTGCTGAAGCGTCGCTTCGAGCGAGATTGTCGCCTCAGCCGCTGGAGTCAATTTGCTCCAGATGGGTGGACCAGAGATAGGCTAGAGGTCTTCCCAGCCAAGGCGCAGCGCATTGTTACGAGGAGAATGTCGACATCCTTTTCAAGCAATGTCTGTACGCTGGCAGCGCGCTCTAAGTCCCCGTTTCGACCGGCATCCTCCAGTTCGCCGACGTTGTGTGAGGCCTGGAGGACACCCAAGCAGGCGAGCTCTCCCTTTAGGGTATGGGCAATGCGTTCGGTTGCAGCTCTGTCTTCATGGACCAACGCTTCTTGGAGCTCCGTCATATGCTTCGGGGCCTCTTGCAAGAAGATTTGGATAATTTCTCGAAATAGATCTGCATCGCCGCCCAATCGTTCGAGCGCGCCTGCCGCGTCCCACGAGTTCCCATTAGCTGGCACGAGGGCCTCGCGGCAGGTCTAGGTCGATCGCGGAATCAGACAGAGGCACAGGGTTCCTCGTTTCAGAATCGCCAAGTTACTTCACCGAAAATGCTGCGGCGGCCCATGCTGGACGTACTTCCTCCTATCGGATCAATGAACTCAAGGTGCACCGCTCCTTTCAGCAAGTCCGGCGGAAGGCCGCTCACACGGGCACGGGCGGGTCCATCAGCCGACGAGAATTCATCGGCAAAAGCGGGTTGCACCTTAAATGGGACTGGAGCGCGCAAGGAGCGTGATTCAGCCATCGGGAGACACACGTCGCCTCTGCTGATTCTCGTGGATGAAATCTGCGCCGGCAGGACCTACTGAAGTGGAACTTGAGGGTGGGTCGAATGACTGACGAAATTAAGGAGGTTGGAGTAGCGGGTCCTTATGCGGCGTTCTCCTGAATGGCCGAAGACTCCCACTTCATTTCTGCAGATTTGAGTTTGGGGTGAGAAACCATGAGGTGCAATAGCAGAGATTGAAATGACTCGGTATGAGGAGTGATTGTCTGCTGGTTCACAACTGGCACCAGGACGCACGCATCTGCCACACGTGCGGTAAAGCCGCCGTCCCGGCCAACAATGCCGCAGATCGAAGCTCCGGTATCCTTGGCATAGCGGAGAGCGCTAACTAAGTTGGCACTAATGTTCCGCTGCTGATCACCTCCGCCCACCGAAAGAACGAATATGGCATCATTCTCGCTAAGGTGACTGCCTTGTAGCCAGTTGCGATAAGAGGTTTCCCATCCGTCGTCATTGATGCGCGCCGTCAGTTCCGCGACGTTGTCTGTGGGCGCGTAACATTCGATACTCGCAAGTTTGCGGAAATCGTTGACTGCGTGCGATGCGTTGGCGGCACTTCCACCCACTCCCAAAAAAAAGAGCCGACCGCGGCGCTGCCGGACTCGCAGCAACAACTCCACGACTGCCTCCAATTTTTCTTCATCAAGCCGATCCAGAATTTGGACCGCCTCTCGTAGATATCGTGACTGGTAAGTCGTCGAGGGCTCTTCTGGCTTTGGAACTGGCTGTCGGGAAACCGATAGTGGTTCAAGAGGAATTGGCGAAAATGATGCGCTTGCCAACTGCTTGCGCAGCGGGCCTTGAAACTCAGGATTTTTCAATCCATAGGCCAGCTCTGCCTGCAGGTATCCCAGCAATCCACCTGAATCGTGATGCAGGCCTTCAACCAGATATGCATACAGAGGAACGCGTCGAGAACACAAAGCGATTGCATCGCTGAGTTGAAGTTCACCGGCGAGTCCCGGCGGTGTCTGCGCGATACAAGAGAAGATTTCAGGAGCAAGAATATACCGGCCAAGAATGCCATAGCGGGAGGTGACCGTGCCCGGTCGAGGACGCTCGGTCACAGCCCCGATACGAAGCGTATGTCCGGAGCAACAGGAATCCTGCCATTGCAAAGGGGTGAGAATACCGTACTGGCCAACTTCTGCCGGATCAACTAAGCGCGTCGCTACGACGCAACCCGCATGCTTTTCATAACAATTCAGAAGTTGCCGCATGGCAGGCACATCGGAATCAATGAGGACATCGGGAAGAATCACGGCAAAAGGTTCGTCGCCCACTGCAGAGTGCGCGCAAGCAACGGCATCTGCCAGCCCTCGCGGAGAAGCTTGAAAGACGGTGCGAATGTCGGCGAGGACCGAAAGTGCACGAATACTCGCCGCTTCCGAGCTCTTGCCTCGCCGCTCGAGGTCTTGCTCAAGACTCGTATCATGACGAAAGTGTTCGGCAAGAATCTGCTTTGATTCGTTGATTACGAGAACTACGGTTTCGATGCCGCTCGCGGCGGCTTCTTCCACCGCTATTTGAATAAGCGGCTTGCCGGCGATTGGAAGCATTTCCTTGGGAGCACGCTTGGTGAAAGGAAGCAAGCGGGTACCTAGCCCTGCCGCTGGAATTACCGCCTTGCGAATCTGCTTACAGGCCATGAGTCTTCACAATTTAGCGATATGCCAATTCTGTATAACTCTGGGTCGCCGAGACGTTCACAGCCATCGCTTCTCTCCAACGGCATTCAATCATCTTCGCCGCTCCCCACAAATCTTTCGCCACGAAGCTGGGACGTAAATCTGGCGGATGGATGAACTGCTCGTATTCACACTTCCAGCGCCCGATGAAAATTGTCTGGCAACCGGCTGCGTTCCCAGCCTCAATATCGGTGAGTCCATCTCCGATCATGTACGAGTCCTTAAGCGACAGGCCCAACTCCTCAGCTGCCTGTCGAAGCATGCCTACCCCTGGCTTGCGGCACTCGCACTGCGAACGATACTTCGCGATGCTTGCTTCTGGATGGTGCAAGCAATAGTAGGCAGCATCAATGTTCGCGCCACTTGCAGTGAGCGAGCGACGTAACTTGCTCTCGAATTTCCCCAGCAGATCCAGCTCGAAGTGGCGTTTCGCGATCCCGGGCTGGTTCGAGGTAACCACCACCAGGAAACCAAGATCGTTCAGCAATCTGATCGCTTGCGGAACCTTCGGCAGCACAGAAAATTGCCGAAGGGTGAAGGGAGAATCAACAATGCCGTGATCGCGGTGATAGATCAGGCGATTGATGACGCCGTCCCGATCAAGGAAGGCTGCTCGTCGCTTTTCCATTTCCACTTTCCTTGACCTTGCCAGCAAGAGCATCGGGCAGCTGAGTCACGGGCCACGCAATCGGCGCACGATTCTTGGCTTCTTGGCGATGGATGTGCGCCAGTCTTCCGTCTCGCGACACGATATCGAACACGACTTTGCTTCCTTCGAACTCAAATCGAAAATTCAATTCACGTAAGCCCGCGCGTCGCATGGCCTCGCGCAGCCGGGCCTTGTTTTGTTCGCAATAGAGCATGAGAAATCCACCCCCGCCGGCCCCCGAAATCTTTCCGCCGATGGCTCCATTTCGCCGCGCCAGTTGGTACCAGGAATCAATCTGCGGATTGCTCACGCCCCTTGAGAGCCGCTTCTTCACCTCCCAGTGCACATCGAGCAACTGGCCAAAACGATGCAAATTGCCACGAATGATGGCATCGCAAATCTCAATCCCAATATCCTTGATTTGACTTAGATTCGTGAGTACGCCGTCAGTTTTCTTCTCCGCGGAGGCGTTTTGTTGTTCAAGCACTTTTGCGGAATCGCGCACCTCCCCGGTGTAGAACAGCAGAATGTTGTGTTCCAGTGTCTCCATCAGCTCGCGAGGCAAACACAAGCGCGTAGCGCGCACCTTTCCGTTTTTCGAGATCTCGAGCTTTGTGAGTCCCCCAAAAGCTGCCATGTACTGGTCCTGTTTGCCGATTGGTTTATGTAAACGTTCTAGTTCTATGTGACATGCTTCTTCCGCCAGGATTTCAGGAGCGCTCGGCGACTGAGTCAAAGTGTGAACAGCATTGAGGAGGCCAACCAGATAGCAACTGGAGGAGCCCAGCCCGGTGCCGGAAGGAATGTCTGCAACGGAAACAATCTCTATGCCATTGGAGATCCCAAAAAATCGCAGAGCTTCCCGCGCGAGCGTGTGCTGCACTTCGTCCACGTGCCGCACGACTTCGGTCTGGCTGTATTGAACGCGAATTCCGTCATCCAGAATCGGAGTGTTAACGCTCAAGTACATGTGCTTGTCAATTCCAACCGCGAGGACAAATCCGCCATGCTCGCGGTAGAAAGACGGAAGATCGGTCCCACCACCGCCCAGAGTCAAACGAAAAGGAGTTTTGGTAATGATCATCTTGTGCTTTCCAAAAATTCTGCGCTATGGGAGACCTTCACCCACAGCTGCCGGTTGGAGCTTTCATACGCCGCTTCGACTATTTGTTGCGCGCGGAGGGCGTCGTTGCAATTGCCCTGGGGTTGGCTACCCGTTTCAATCGCATTCATGAAGTCTGCCCATTCTCGCTGCCAGGAATTATTCTGGGGCGGATATTCAAAAACCTCCTCTTCGGGGCGACTGTGGTCTGCCTTGCGCTTCGACCAAATTAGCCTGGGCGGACCATAGTGGCCGTCACGGCCGGTTAGCTCGACGAACCCATCGCGACCAAAAATCTCGAGAGAAAACAAGTTTGTCCACTGCGTCCAGCTCACATGAATTTGGGCGGTTTGGCCATCTTCAGTTTCCAAGAGGAGAAAGCAGTTGTCCTCCACATCCGGAAAGTTCCAGAAAGCACGGCTGACCGAACCCAAAACCTTTGCGGGCTCGCCAAGCAGATGGCGAACCAGGTCGACCACGTGAATTCCCTGTTCGAGGAGGACGCCGCCGCCCGACAACTCACGATCCGTATACCAATGGTTCTCGTAACTGGGGCGACCACCATGTCCATAGCGGCAGCGCAGGAAATAAATTGGCCCAAGTTCCTCTAGGTCCAAGAGCGCTTTGGCCTGTTCGACATGATCGAGGTAGCGATAGTTAAAGCCCGTCTTTAAGATTCGTCCGAATTCATTTGCAACCTCGATGACTTCTGTCGCTTCCGGTACCGACCGCGCCAGCGGCTTCTCGCAGAGAACGTGCTTCCCATTCGCTAAGGCCTTGATAGCGGTGGCGGCATGAAACTTCGTCGGCGTACTTACCACCACCACATCAATTCTCGGATCGAGCAGACATTCCTGCCAATCGCCGGTTACTTCGGCGCCCATTGCACCGGCCAGGTGTTTAGCCCGTGCGACGTCCGTGTCAGCAATGATCGCGATGCGAGAGCCGGGCGACTTCAGAATTTCGTGCGCACGAATTCTGCCCATATGGCCGGCACCGATGATGGCTACACTGTGCACGTTTAGCTCAAAGGAACACGCCGCAGTGTGCCCGCCTCCGAATTCATAATTTCGTTGATACGTTGGTCGAAGCTGCTCCATGGGTCCCACACCGCACTGATCAACCTGCCGGTCAGACCATTCGACCGGTCTGACGCCAGGAACACTGCCAAGTCGGCAGCTACCAGAGGCGAGACTCCTCCGCTTTCGTCCATTTTTTTCAGTTCCGCAACAGTTCTGTCGTCAGGTGACTTGAATGAACGAAGCTCGTCCCACATACCGCTTTCAACCGGCCCAGGAGCAATGGTGTTAACGTCAATGTTCCGGTCACGCAGTTCCTCAGCCAGGCTCTCGCTGAATCGCACCAATGCCGCTTTGCTGCTGCTATACGCTGAGTAAAAGGGCCGTGCGTACGCCGCGCCTCCGCCTGAGAAGTGAATGATCTTTCCTCGTGAATAGGGAACCATTACGTCGAGCACAGCGCGAGTGAGATAAAAAGCGCCAACGAAATTGGTTTCAACAGCGCGGACCCAATCGTCGGTTGACACCTCGCTGGTGGGACCAACCGGCCCGAGTCTTCCGGTACAGTTCACCAGCACGTCGAGTCTGCCGAAGTAATCGCGCACCTGTCGGACCTTGGCCTCTACGTCCCTACGGTCACAAATGTCGAGCTGGCATTCGAGGATTCGATTTTCATTCTGGTTCTGCCACCTTGCAGGTCTGATTTCCCGCGCGAGATGCGTCAGCGCCAGCCGTGCCCCGGCGTCATAAAACCGTTCCGCCAAGGCAGAACCGATAGTGCCCGACGCCCCGGCAATCAAACAAACTTTATTTTCCAATTGCATGGAGCGGGTGTCTCGAGGACGTTCTTCAGGCGATGGCGCGTTTGCCGGTTCCGACCACCTCGCGAAAGTAAGCCACCGTGCGTTTGGCGCCTTCGGAGAGAGTAGACTCGGGCTGCCACGCGAGCATTCTTCGCGCTTTGGCTATATCCAGAACGATGTGCCTGATTTCCCCCGCGCGAATATCGGCGAACCGTGGCTTCAGCTCCGGCTTACCCAGAAGCTTTGCGACTAATCTGAATACTTCCAGATCGGTGCTTGCAACCTGGCTTGCTATGTTGAAAATTTCGCCGCTGCCCCGCACCAGGGCCAGAATGTTCGCCTTGACTACGTCATCCACATACACGTAGTCGCGGGTTTTACTGCCGTCGCCAAAGACCACAGGTTGCTTTCCACCAAGGATTTGCTCACAGAAGATTGCAAATACTCCCGCTTCTCCCGCTGAATTCTGACGAGGCCCATAAACGTTTCCATAGCGCAATACGGTGTAGCTCAATCCGTACAGATGGCGAAAGGTGAATAGGTAGTGCTCGACAGTATGCTTGCTGATTCCGTACGGAGTGATCGGATTGACAGGAAAATCTTCGGAGACGGGCAGCTGTTTCGGCTCACCATATGCGGCACCGGCGCTCGAGATATAGACAAGATGGCGTACCTTGCTCGCGACCGCCTCTTCCAGCAAGTTCAACGATCCTGTAATGTTCACTTCCGCATCGAAGACTGGCTCCCTGACACCCCGCCGCACATCCATTTGCGCTGCATGGTGATTGACTGCCTCAGGTCGAAATTCTCCCAGAACATCCCCAACGAATTTGCGATCGCGAATGTCGCCCTGGTAGAGGCGCGCCTTGGGATTCACGTTGGCCCGACTACCGCGGGAAAGGTCGTCGAGCACGGCAACTTCATGTCCGAGATTCACGTACGCATCCGTGACATGCGAGCCTATAAAACCTGCGCCACCTGTGACCATAATCCTCATCCGCTAGCACGCTCCCTCTCCGCTAAGCACCGCCCAAAATGTCTTGGCAACGATCATCAGATCGAGCTTGAGCGACTGGTGGTCCACGTAATACATGTCCATCCGCACTCTTTCTTCATAGGTCGTGTTCTGGCGACCGTTCACCTGCCAGTACCCTGTGATTCCCGGTTTGACAGAAAGTAATTTGGCCAGCTGATCACCGTAGCGGACGGTTTCTCCGCGCGAGATCACCCGCGGTCCAACGAACGTCAAGTCTCCGGTTAGCAGACTGAAGAACTGTGGGAACTCGTCAATGCTGAATTTCCGCAGAAAGCCCCCGATCCGCAGGGTGCGCGGATCGCCTTGCAATTTGTGCTTCTCGGAGAATTGATTTCGCAGATCCGGATTGCTCGCCAGAAGTTCATCGGCATTCTGGACCATGGTTCGAAATTTCAAGTAATAACGAACTGTCCCGTCGCAATCCACAAATTCCCGGGAGTAAAAAACTGGACCTCCATCCTCAAGTTTGATCAGCAGTGCAACCATCGGAGTGATGAGCAGAGTGACAACGCTGCCCACAATTCCTGCCACGCAGTCCAGTACCGGCTTGGCCATTCTTAGAGGGGCGGACTGCCTTGGGCCGGAAACCACAGTCGTTTGAGCGGGAAGCATCGGGACTCAGCCAATAACTCAGGCGCGAATCTTCACCTGGGCGATTTCTTCGAGCGCTCGTTCGGCGTCCCGGTTGAATTGTGCAACGGTTTCGCGGGTGTACTTATGGTCAATCATCTTGGGTAGGAATTGGGGCGGAACGGTTACAATGTGCGCCCCGGCGAGGGCCGCGTTCTGGACGTCAATCACGGACCGCACGCTACCGACAATGATCTGCGCAGAGTAGCCCCAAGCGTCGAGCCACTTCCGCACGTTGCTAATGGTCAAAGCGGGGTCGTTTCCTTCGTCGGCGATCCTGCCGCCAAAGATGCTGACGTAAGTCGCGCCGGCTTTGGTCGCGAGTAGTGCCTGGTTAAAAGAGAGTACCGCGGTAGCGTTGATCCGGATGCCTCGCTGCGTCAGTGCATTGATGACGCTCAGGCAGGAATCCCCATGTTCGTTAACGACGGGGATCTTCACAACAATGTTGTCGCCCCACTCCGCAAAGATGCGGGCCTGCGCCTCCATTTGCGCGAGGTCATTGGTGGTCACTTCAACACTGAAAGGCCGCTCGCCAACCAGTCTGCACAATCGCCGCGCGCCCTCTTCAATGTCATAGACTTCGTCTTTGAGCATGATGCTCGGGTTCGTGGTGACTCCGTCAATCACACCCTCCCGCAACCAATGCAAAATTTCGCGCTGGTTTGCGGAATCAATAAAGATCTTCACTCAACACCCCCGGCATGTTCTGGTTCGTGGTGCACGGTAGTGAACTAGGAATCGAAAGCGATCGCTTCGTGGAAGCGGGCCGGTTGCTCCGCAGTGAGCAATCGTTGGAACAACGCTGCTAATCGTGGCCCCCATACCTGGAGAGAGTAGGATGCCTCGATTGTCTGGCGGGCAGCCTGCGACAAGCGCGCGCGCACATCCGCCTGATCTACAAGGAGTTTCAGGGCGTCGAACCATTGCTCCCCAGAGCTCGCTAAGAGCCCATTCACGTTGTGGTGAATCAGATCCGGAGTAATTCCGACCGGAGAGGCCACGCTCACCACTCCAGATGCCATGTATTGAATCGCCTTGAACGCACACTTTCCCCGGCACCATTCAGTGTCGGGAAGGGGCATCAATCCGATATCGAGCGATTGCAAGTCCTCCATTTCGGATTCGAGTCGAAATGGCAAGGATTCACAGTTTGGCAGGTCCGGGCGATACTCAGGGAACCCATAGAAGCGGAATCTGACTTTTCCTGGGCGTACTTCCGCCACTTTCCGCAGAGCTGCTTCAATCATGCGAAGATGCGGTGCAGTCGAGCGGCTTCCAACCCACCCGACCGTGATCGGAAATTGTTCCTTAGTGGGCTTCACCGCATATCGGGAACAATCCACCACTGTCGGCACTACGCTGACGCAAGGATTCAACTTGCCCGCATAATCCGCGAGAATTCTATTGCCGGCAATGACGTGGCAGCTCTTTCGTATTACGTAATCAATTCCGTGGGA
>WNGE01003661.1_pt1 | contig 18036 bp, 10 predicted proteins | sample 5400651 | NCBI WGS metagenome assembly WNGE01 (sample SAMN13153370, study PRJNA577476) | soil metagenome | isolation source: 60 cm soil or saprolite under grassland replicate 2 | place: USA:California | collected 2016-06-15
ACTCTTTCATTCATCGTCGTTCGGCTCCTCAGCTCAGTTTCTTAGCAAGACGTTCCAGGATCTTTTGATCGTTCAATCTCTCCTCGTGACCACTCTTCACCACGACAAGGAAACACAAAGGCACGTGGATTTGCTTGCGCCCATTAACAATCCTCGTGCCATCAACCGCTGAGGCTCGTCTCAGTCCTCAGAATCAGTCTTTTGGCCAGGTTGGAAGGCTTGATGAGTGCAGATTTGATTGAGGAGGTTGCTGAGTCAGGGCTCTGCTGGTAACACTTTTGTCGGCGCTGCTGGCGAATCCCAACAAAATTGTCGTGGATAAAACTGAGGCTTCACTTTCATGACTCTTATCGAAATCGCTTTACGCTCAAGAATGACTGCGGGCTGGGGTGCAAACTGTCGACTCTTCTTAATCGTTTTCAATTATGGTTAGCCCTTGCTTACGCGCTGGCTTTTGACCCATGGGGTTCCAGTCCAGATCTTTGAGCGCGGCGCCAGAGGCAGCCAGGAACAAGTAATTTTTGGAATCGCGCTGGTGAAGGCAGAGGATTCTCAGTTTTGAGAAGTGAAGTTCGAGGTCCACCAATTCCTGAGAAACGCTCGGGCCTACAATTTCGTCGGCCTCAAAACAAGGACGTACAAGATTGTCGTAAATCCAGCAGCCACTTACTGCCGTCAGCCACACAGGACCGCGCCGCCGTTTACGTTAAGGACCTCGCCAGTGATGTGCTGCGCCCACTCAGAAGCGAGAAAGACGATTGACAGCGCGACGTCATCGGCGGTCGCAATCCGGCGCAGAGGAATAGCATCGGTAAGCTTCTCTTTAAACCCATCTTCGCCGAACACGAACTCATTTAGATCCGTATCAACCCAACCTGGAGCTACGCAATTAATCCTGATTTCCGGAGCCAGCTCGACCGCGAGAGATTTGGTGAAACTGATCTGAGGTTGACAATAACATGGGCGCCGGCTTCAGCCAGTCTCAGCGCCGTAGCGCGCCCAATGCCACGGGAGCCGCCAGTGACGATCCCCACCCGGTTGCGCAGCAGCGTCTGCGGTAACGCCGTGGTCTTTGTCGATGGTTGGTCAAGAACGTACGAACTCATAGATTTTCCCAATCGATATGATCACGACCCGAGATTCTCCAGGTGATAAGGCTCCGTATCGGAATAGCGCTCGACATCCACGGTGTTGAGCCTGTCCAGCTCGACAGAAAGCCCAGCTATGATTCTCCCGAACAAACTCAGCAAATTGTTACTCCAGCCGCAAGCTCGGCCTCAGCTTTCTCAATCAAATGTGGCCTGATAAGGGACGCCAGCAGATCCGCCTCCGCGAGAAAGCCATCGTGACCATGCGATGATGCGAGTTCTCGGTAACTCGCCTCAACGCCGGCCCATTGCATCTGCTCAGTGAGAGCAACTATGTCTGTTGCGGGAAACAGCCAGTCAGAAGAGATACCAACCAATAACACGCGCGCCTGTATGCGGCGCAGTGCCGCGGCTTCCGAGCCATAACCGCCTGCCAGTTCGAAAGTATCCATGGCCTTTGATAACACCAGGTACGAGTTAGCATCAAAGCGGTGCGAAAAACCTGTTCCTTGATAATCCAGGTATCCAGCAACATCATAACGTTCGTCCAATGAAGCGCGCGGCTCTTCGCCGTTGCGGTTCGGATTCCGTGCAAAGCGCTGCGTAAAAAGCTCCGGCGACTTGTAAGAACAAACGGCGATGGCACGCGCGAGTGCCAAACCCGCGACGGGTCGTTTGTCAGTATCATAGCTATCATTACTCCACGCGGGATCATTGCGAATCGCCTGACGCTGCAAATGATTTAAGGCCAGCCCCATTGCCGACAGCTGCGCGGCGCCGATTGCGATGCACCTTTCGACTCTTTCGGGAAAATCAATGGCCCACTGCAGAGCCTGCATGCCGCCAATAGAACCACCAATCACGCCGTGAAGCCGCTCCACACCGAGAGAATCCAACAATTCGGCCTGAGCCCGAACCATGTCGGCGACACTAACCAATGGAAACTTACTGCCGTAGGGTTTGCCTGTCCGCGGGTTGGACGAACGTGGCCCCGTCGAACCGTAACACGACCCAATAACGTTTATGCCAATCACGCAGTAACGCTCGATATCAAAGATCCCCGTGGGCCCAAACATCTTCGGCCACCAATCAGCTACGCGCGCCGATCCAGACAATGCGTGACAAACAAGGACGGCGTTATCGCGCTCTCTGTTTAGCCTGCCATATAGGGCATAACGTAAAGTCACCGGTTGCAACTGCACGCCAGACTCAAGCTGAAAAGGCGTTGAGCCGGCGATGGTACAATCGTCTTCAATAGTTGGATTCAGGCCCGCGCTCATCTCTAAACCTCGTGGATTAAGGAATCTCACTCATAGGATCTTCAACAGCGATGAATCGAAATCGTGGCCTTGGTACTTGCTGCCAAAATAAAAACCTCCCGCGCTAAAGGTTGCGCGGAAGGCTCTTAAACTTTCTCGGAGTCTAATCCAGCTCTTTAGCAGTTTTTTACGTGGAGCAAGTCGCTGTAAATCGCCACGCCTCGGTTGTCAAAATAGCAAGAACAGTCTAAGCGACAGCACCCTTGGATTGTCAAGCCTTTTGTCTATCAGGGGCGCCGTCTTAAATACTTCAAATAGGACCCAAGGTTTCTTTTATAGAAGTATCCCGTGCTCGCAGCTCTAGCTCTGAATTTACGGAAGGTCCGGCCCACGGCCCATGCCAATATGGGGACATCAGTCAGCAGTTCCAAATCCTCTGCATCAAGAGCGCGTTTGACCCCCGCCGAATGACTGACCGCTTCTACTCCTGGCAGCAGCCTACGCTGTTCAAGTTCGCGGATGATCTTAGTCGCGCTAAATTCAACCGCTTCTCGATCCGATTCGATCACAACTTCCGGGGCAATGGGCTCCTCATAGGGATCAGAGATGCCAGTGAAACCCGTTAGCTCGCCAGCCAAAGCCCTCTTGTAAAGCCCTTTCACGTCCCGCTCTGCGAGCACTTCGATCGGACACTTCACGAAGACCTCAATAAACGCAGCCCCGTCCCCTTCGACCAGTCGTCTCGCCTCATCACGTACTTCACGATAAGGTGAGATAGCTGCCGATATCGCTGCCACGCCGTTTCGGGACAGCAGACGACAGACGTAGCCAATGCGCCGTATGTTTGTATCGCGATCTTCCCTGGAAAAACCCAGGCCTTTCGAGAGATTCGTGCGTATTTCATCTCCATCGAGGACCTCGACGGCGACGCCTCGAGCGCGTAATTTTTGCTTGAGGACTCCCGCGAGGGTTGTCTTACCCGCACCTGATAATCCAGTGAGCCATAACGTGAATCCTTTTCGATTGTTCACTAAGTGACTCCTTAATCCCAATTGCCGATGCTAATTGACTCACTCTCCCTTTGGGAGAGGGTTGGGGAGAGGGCGTTAGTATCGAACCAGCTCACCTTAGGCCCTCTTCGCCAGCCCTTCTCCCCGGAGGGAGAAGGGAGACAATCAAGCGTCAATGACTTCATTCGTCGCTCAAGCTTCTGCTCCAAGCAGTTGTTCTGTCTCAATCACTCGCAATGCTTCAATTAGCACGCGCGCAACTTCGGGTCTGGTGAATTCAACGGGCGGCACTTGGCCGACACTCAGCATCTCGCGCACCTTAGTGCCTGAAAGCGTGACGTGTTCCGTGGTCCCGTGCGGGCACGTTTTATTCGAAGCCATCGCGCCACAGGAACGACAATAGAATGTGTGATCGAAAAACAGTGGCGTTATACCGAGTTCTTCGGGCTCGAATTCGTCGAAGATATGGTGTGCGTCATAAGTACCGTAGTAGTTGCCTACTCCTGCATGATCGCGCCCGACAATGAAGTGCGAGCAACCATAGTTTTTGCGAACCAGCGCGTGAAAAACTGCCTCACGCGGGCCAGCGTAGCGCATCGCCACCGGCAAAATTGAAAGAATGGCGCGCGCCGAAGGATAGTAGTTGGCAAGTATCGCTTCGTAAGACTCAAGCCGCACATCCGCCGGCAGGTCGTCGGCTTTGGTTTCGCCAACCAGCGGGTGCAAGAGCAATCCATCAGCAATTTCGAGAGCGCATTTCTGTATGTACTCGTGCGCGCGATGAACAGGATTGCGAGTCTGAAAAGCAACGACGCGCCGCCAACCGCGCTCTTGAAAGAGCGCACGCATCTCAGCAGGATCTCGGCGATAGGTCGGGAATGCAGGGTTGCGAGGACGATTGACCAGACTAATCTTTCCTCCCAGCAACCAATCGCCTTGATTATAGAGAGCGCGGACACCGGGATGAGCGGCCTCAGTCGTGCGATAGACGAGTTTCGCCTCTCGTTCTTTATCGTACTGGTACTTTTCGGCGAGATGCAGTATTGCAAGAACATAATCGTCCTGATACAGCGCTACGTCCTCGAATTGCCGAAACGTACTCGCTTGCTCGCTCATGATGGAAAGCGTAACCGGAAGAGGCCAGGCGACGCCGTTTGTCAGTCGCATCCGGATAGACACCGAGCTATAGTCCGACCGGTCCAAAAAACCTTCCAGGGGTGAGTAAGCACCGGTTGCGATCATTTCCAGCTCAGAGATCTCTCGCGCGCTAAGGCGCAAAGCAGGCATGTCAACCGCCGCTTGAATGAGTCTCTCACGCTCAGGCCCTGTAACTTCGCGATTTACCAGTCTGCCGCCGTGTGGTTTGATAAGTTTCATCTGGTTCCCTTCATCCATGAATCGTAAACCGGAAACAGTGAACAGTAATCCTGGCACTTCACTAACGTTCACGATTCACAGTTCACAGTTTTGAGGTGTATTCCGCACTCAGTCTTGCTCGTGCCACGCCATCGACCCGCGCGAGCGTCTTCACCGATTTGCACCGGAGTGGTGCAGGGCGCGCAGCCGATAGACAGGTAGCCGTGGTCGTGAAGCGGGTTGTAAGGCACATCGTACGTGGCAATGTAATTCCAGACGTCACGCGCAGACCACGCTGCGAGCGGGTTGATTTTGATCAAGCCAAATTTCTCATCGCGCTCGACCAGGCCAATGTGCGCGCGTGCTGGTGACTGATCGCGACGAATGGCTGTGACCCAGGCGCGGAGTCCATGGAGCATTTCTTTCAGCGGCTCGACTTTGCGCAGACGGCAGCAGAGATCAGGCTGACGATCCCACAACCGCTCTCCGTATTCGGCAGCTTGATTGCTGAGGGAGACGAGCGTTGCCCGGCGTTCAAAGCGAACACCGAAACGCGCTTCTAATCGATCACGCAAAGCGTAAGTCTCGGGGAAAAGCAGATCTGTGTCGAGATAGAAAATGCGTGCACCCGGACGAATGTTTGAGAGCATGGCAACAAGCACACAGCCTTCAGCCCCGAACCCGGTAGCGAACGCGATATCCGGCCCAAACTCCTCGCCTGCCCAGCGAAGTATCACTTCTGGCGTGGCAGTCTCGAACTCATCCGAGATCGCTTTCAGCTCTTCAGCCGTTGTTTCGGGTGCTAGTGACAGAGCACCAACAGACATATCAATTCCCTTCAGCAAGCCAGCGCGAACACGGTTTCCAACTCTTCGTCACTGATGCTCTCGAGACTTTGCTCGAACCAAGTAAGCCGCTCGCGCAGCCGGACCACCTCACCCACAATGATTACCGCCGGCGCTCTCATACCAACCCGCTCTGCCTCAGAGGCAATCGTCTGGAGTGTGCCTGTAATGGTTTGTTGGCCCTCATAGGTGCCCCAACGAATAACCGCCGTAGGCGTCTGGGGCGAACGCCCGGCGGTCGTCAAGTCTTCCGCAATCCGGCGCAGATGCGCAACACCCATTAAGATGACGAGCGTGTCTACTGACGAGAGATTCGCGAGAGCAACATTCTCAGACGCGTCGTCACCACGGCGCGTGCCTGTGACCACGGCCACCGAAGACGACAATCCGCGTCTTGTTAGCGGAATGCCTGCGTAGGCTGGGACGGCAAGAGCTGAGCTGATTCCAGGAACTACTTCGAAGGGAACTCCGGCGGCGCGCAGTGCTTCGGCCTCTTCGGCGCCGCGTCCGAATAGAAAAGGATCGCCGCCCTTGAGTCGCACAACCCGTGCTCCCGTTTGCGCGTGCTTGATGAGCAAGTAGTTGATCTGGTCTTGCGGAGTTTGTCGGCCACCCCCAACCTTGCCGACGTAAATGCGCTTAGCGTCGACTGGAACGCAAGCAAGCATTTCTGGATTGACGAGATAGTCGTAGATCACGACGTCACAAGATTCCAAAAGATCGCGCGCCTTAACGGTAAGAAGTCCCGGATCACCTGGTCCTGCGCCAACGAGATAGACCGTGCCGCGTCTTACTCGGTAATGCGCGGTACTTGATCCCTTTTCCTCTGTCTGGCGATCAATCGATTCCATCAGACGTTCGACTGACGCCTCGATTACTAATGGGTGCGCTGAAAGTGGCTCGGTAATTCGATAGCTGACGCCATGGTGGTGACTGGCGGCTTCGCGAACCTCAGCCGGGATATCACCGCGCGTGTGTCTGCCCGGTGAAAGAAAATAAGGATGAACCGTAATCTCGCTGGCCCCTCGCTCGACCAATCTAGCGAACCCTTCACGGATATTCGGATGTTCGATCTCCAGAAAGGCAGCTTCAATTAGAGCAAAGCGGCCGCGCACGCCGATGCGCCGCGCAGCTTCGCGCACGTCTTCGTTCGCTTCCTGGCGCCGGCTGCCGTGACCGACAACCAGCACGCCTCGATTTACTTCTCTCATGCGGTCGCTCCTGCCTCCGAAAACCTTCTCTGCGCGCAGTAACTAACAAAGCTTCGGGCTTCCTCGAGAATTCTTTGCGCCCGTACTTCGTTCGGTATCCGACAAACTTCAGCTTGTCGCCGAGTGACGGCATCGGCTTTCTCTCGCAAGTCACGACAAACTGAAGTTTGTCGGACATCTTCGAGACCATCTTTCTTCAGCGCTGCAAACTTTGACGAAACTTCCTGCCAGGCTCCTTGAGTCTGGCCCGATAAGACAAACAGGTTCTCGAATTCCCAAAGCGCCTCATCCGCGGTGAAAGGATCCACCAGCCGCTGATACAGTGGAACCCGAGCGGCTGCCGCCGCCGCTTCATAAGCTGCGAGCACCCCATGCTCATATTCTTTGTGATAAATCAATGCTTCCGCCTGGGCGAGCCATTCATGCGCTGCTTCGATTGACGGTACAGTCTCGGCCACGGTTGACCCTGCACATTCGCCTTTAATGCCTTTGCGCACGGAGAAACGCTCATGCTCGTGTCCGAAGTCCTGATAAAACGAAGGGTCCTGTTCGAAGGAAGGAATTTGACGAAGCGGCTCGAGGATTTCTTTCAGCCGTTCAGTCCCGATGCGCGCGATGAAAGAGTTGAAGTCCTCTGTCGGCAGTCTTGTCCTTTCGTAGAGCTCCAGCAGAGTTTCCGTCACCTTCACGCAATTCCTGGCGGGGAACTTGCCGATCAGCGCGCCGAACTGTGCATTGTCTCCCCGGGTATGACCACCCACGGTCACAAAGTGAGCGGGCACGCTCCGGTCATCCTGCGAAAGCGCTGCGGCGTAGAATCCGATGTTGGCAACTGAGTGATGCGCGCATCCGTTTGGGCAGCCGGAAATCTTCACCCGCAACGGCCGCGCCAATTCGGAGTATTTGGCCAACCCATTATTGAAGGCGTCGCTAATGGCACTTCCAAGACCTTTCGCCGAAGCAATACCAAGCCGGCAGGTGTCAGACCCTGGGCAAGTGGTCACATCGGTGACGGTGCCAACTCCACAATCGGCAAGTGAAAGCTCGCCGAGGGCAACGAAAAGAGGCCAGAGATCCTCTTGGCGCACCCATGGCAGATAAATGTTCTGTTCGATCGAAATTCTCAATTGGCTCGACGAGAACCGGCGGACGACGTCGGCGAGATTACGCGCACGATCGGCGGTCAGGTCGCCGAGCTTAATGCGCACATGAACTCCGCGAAAGCCCACGACCTTGTGCTCGATTACAGAGTCACGGACCCAGGTCTGAAAGTGGCGGTCACCGGTGCGCGGCTCCAACAACTGTAAAACTCGCGATGGTGCGGAAGATTCCGGGATAAAAACTTCGGTCTCTTGTAAGTAGTGCTGCAGCGGGATTGGGCCGACTCGTTCTCGTTCTTCGTCCAGGGCTGCGCGAAACGCTTCCCAGCCCAACGTCTGAATAAGGAATTTCATTCGCGCCTTCATTCGTGCTTTGCGCTCACCGTACCTGTCGAAGAGCCGCAAGGCAGCCGCAGCGAGATTAAAGAGGTCTTCGACGGGAAGAAAGGCCGTGTAGAGATGCGCCAGTTGCGGCCCGGCACCCAACCCACCGCCGAGGTAAACTCGGAACCCGCGACGCGGCGCGCCATTCTCGGTTCTGCTGATGGCCCATAACCCGATATCGTGAATTCGCAACCCGGAATGGTCGTCGGCGCAACCTTCGAATGTGATCTTGAATTTTCGACCCAGGTTCTGGTTGTACTTGTTGCGCACCAGGTAACGAAACAGAGCGTCAGCGTAAGGTTGAACATTGAAGGCCTCAGTGGCCGACGTACCTGCGCGATAGCATGCCGTGATGTTGCGCACCGTGTTCCCGCAGGCTTCCCGAGAGGTGATTCCGGCCTCGGCCAGGAAGCGGAGGAGGTCGGGAGTCTCTTCCAGCTTCACGTAATAGATCTGCGCATCTTCTCGCGTCGTAAAATGAATAAAAGCACTACCGAATCTATCAGCCGCATTCGCGAGGCGCGCCAATTGGTCCGCGCTCAGTAACCCGCCTGGAATCTTGATCCTCTGCATCTGCACGCCCTCCTGCCGCTGGGCATAGGTGCCAAAATGCAACCGCAGCTTCTGCATCTTTGTTTCGTCAACTTCACCCGCGCGATATTTCCTGATCTGCAGTTCATAATTAGCCAACTCTTCGCGGACACCCGCAGGCAAGGGCTGAGATTTGGACTTCGCAATGTTAATGGTTGCTTCTTTCATTCGACCTCTCGCACGCAAAAACAAAAAAGCCGCTCGAATTGAGCGGCTGCGGTGTTACCGAAATGGTTTCGAATCCTAAGGCATACACTCGCTCCGCTCACTGAACGGACAACAAACCATACACATACAGCAGCAAACTGTTGCGGCGCCCAGGGGAGTCGCAAACGGAATTACCGATTCTTTAACTAGCTTCGAATTCATCAGCAATTAATTGTTAGCATTTATACCTTGAGGATGCGACCGTGGTCAACAGAATAGTTTTTATACCTTCATGAAGAAACCAAATGACTGGTCCGGCAATGAGAGATTCCAGGGGCATGCTGTACACTCCAAGCTGACTATTGCTCAAAGGGGTCTGACCGTCGGTCTATGATTCAATCTGCTCGCAGAATTGAAAACTATCATTATGCTATTCGTCACCTGGCCGGGGCAGCCGAAACGTTAACAAGGGCTGGACGCGAGGTCATTTATCTGAACATCGGCGATCCACAGGTTTATGGCTTTCGCCCTCCTGAACACATCATCGAACCAGTCATCCGTGCGCTCAAGAATAGTTTCACCGGGTACACGCATTCGGCCGGTCTTCCCGAAGCCCGAGAGGCAGTCGCCAGTTATGCGACTCGGTTAGGAGCGCCAATCGGGCCTGACCAAGTGCTCATCACTTCCGGCGCATCAGAGGCTGCAGACATCCTGCTCACCGCGCTCTTGAATGAAAATGATGAAGTCCTGCTTCCAGCTCCGGGCTATCCGATCTATCCAGCCATTCTCAGCAAGCTCGGCGCAGCGACGCGTTATTACCAACTTGATGATGCAAATGCGTGGCAACCGTCGGTTGATGAGCTCGCTTCGCTGATCAACGACCGAACGCGGGTACTCGTTTTGATCAACCCTAACAATCCAACTGGTTCGATAACTTCAGACGAGGTTACAAAACAACTGCTCGAGCTGGCTCTGCGACACAACCTCCTGGTCATCGCTGACGAGGTGTATCGAGAGCTCTGCTTCGAAAAGTCGCCAACTCCATCGTCGGCAATAGCTGAACCTATGGGCGTGGCATTGGTGACGCTTGAGAGTTTGTCAAAGACACATCTCGTGCCCGGATGGCGCACTGGTTGGATGCGCTTCACTCATGCAGATAAGATGCATGAGCTGATCCCGGCAATCTACCGGCTTGCCGGCGGGCGGCTCTGCGCGCCCACGCCCACGCAATACGCCGTGCGCCCAGCCCTCGAAGGCGAGCGAAAATTCCAAATGGACTTTATCAGCGAACTTAGAAGGAGACGCGACTTTGCTGTCCAGCGCGTGCGAAATATCAAAGGTTTATCGTGTGACGTGCCGCAAGCAGCCTTCTACCTGATGATCAAAGTGGAAAACCTTGGCGAGCGCACAGATGAACGTTTCGTGCTGGACTTGTTGGAAGAAACCGGCGTCCTCATGGTGCATGGATCCGGTTTCGGGGCAGATCCACGGCGAGGCTATTTTCGCATGGTCTATCTGGCGAACGAGGCGACCCTTGAGATCGTTTTCAGTCGGCTTGGTCGGTTCCTGGCAGCCTATCAGGCCCACTAGATTGCCGACGGAATATTCTTCGCCATAAAACCTCGGGAGCACGTCTCAGCCAGTGTTCCGTAAACCCGCCGCGATGCCATTGATAGTAGCGGCCAACGCATAATTTAGGTTTTCGTCGTCTTCACCGCCTCGCTTGCGGCGGAGCAACGCAACCTGTATCAGGCTCAGCGGATCGACGTAAGGGTTGCGCAAACGGATTGAGCGCGCCAGTACTGGATTTTTCTCGAGCAGCCCGGTCTGCCCGGTCAGGCGCAAGAGCACATGCTTTGTCCTTTCGAATTCCTCGACAATCATGCCGAACACTCGTTCGCGCAATGATTCATCAGCGACGAGACTGGCATACAAACGGGCAATCGACAGATCGGCTTTTGCCAGTCCTATCTCAACGTTGTGGATCAGATCATCGAAAAGGGGAAACTGCCGTACCATCCTTTGAAGACACTGCTCTTGCTCTGTTCCGCAGCGCGCGAACCGATCGAGGGCAAAGCCAACGCCGAACCACGCGGGCAATACGTGGCGGCTTTGCATCCAGCCGAACACCCAGGGGATCGCTCGCAGGTCACCAAGTCCGCGCCGCTGGCCGCGCCGCGCCGGACGCGAGCCGATCCTGGCATGCTCCAACTCTCTGAAAGGTGTTGCTTCCTCAAAATATGGCAGCACGTCTGGATTGTCGGCGATCATCTCCCGATAGAATGCAAACGCATCATGGGAGAGAGTTTCCATCGTCGCTTTCCATTCGTCTTCGATGTCATGAGATGGTTCGCTCGAGCGCCAAAGAACTTCCAGGCTGGCGGCGGCCATCAATTCGAGACTGCGCTCAGCCAGCACAGCATCTGAATATTTCCAGTTCATGACTTCGCCTTGCTCCGTGATCTTGAGCTTGCCGCTGAATGCGCCCGCTGGTTGCGCAATGATCGCGTGATGCGTAGGGCCACCCCCGCGGCCGACGGTCCCGCCACGCCCGTGAAAGAGAGTTAACATCACGCCGCATTCCTGAGCAACCAGTTGCAAGGCCCGATGGGCCTTGAAAATCTCCCAGGTGCTGGTCAACATCCCGCCGTCCTTGTTTGAATCTGAATAGCCAAGCATCACCTCTTGTTGCCTTCCCCATGAGTCAAGCAAGGGAGCATAATCCGCACTGGTCCAGAGAGTGCGACAGATTGCCGGGCAGTTGCGTAAGTCCTCGATCGATTCAAAGAGAGGTACCGGCATTAAACCAGGATCAGCCCTGTCTTTCGACGCCGCTACGCGCACGCCACTCAACTCGGCGAGCCAAATCAAGGATAGAACGTCTGCCGCAGAGCGCGTCTCGCTAATCACGTAACTCCGAATCGCCCGCGGTGAATAAGTCCGCTTCAGCCCGGCTACCACCCGAAGAGAGTCGAGCAAGCTCGCGGTTTCGTTTGAAGGCCGCTCCGGCAAGCTGAGGGTTTGTTCGTCACCTGCTAGCCCTCCTTGCAGCACAGCAATCCGAGAAATCTCCTCACGAGCACGGCTGTGAACGCGCGAGTGTTGACGGATATCAAGCGTATGCAGATGAAAGCCGAACGTCTCAACCTGTCGCAGCAAGGGGTCAAGCAGCGAACGAGCCAAACGCTCGCCGCCATTTGCTGCGAGGCTTTCGCGCACTAAGCGTAAATCCGTAGCAAAATCACCGGCATTCGGGTAGGCATTCCTGTTTGCCGGTTCGGATGGGGCATTGCGCAAACGCGCCAGAACATAGTCGAGGTATCGGCGGTAGACCTCATTAGGCGAGTGTCTTTTCAGGTTGGGACCGAGGGAAATGTTTTTGGCGTAATCCTCCAGGGAATGCTCCAGTTCCTCAGAGATCTCTACCTGAAGTGTCGAGGAACTCAGACGCCAAATCAAATCGTCGATCCTCTTAATGTAGTAATAAAGGATTGTCTGTCTGGCAATATGCAAAGCATCTCGCGTGCACTCCGACGTGACGTATGGATTGCCATCGCGGTCTCCACCTATCCAGGAACCAAATCTAAAAAGGCGGGGTAACTCATGCCCCCACAACTCTCCACCGTAGGCTTCGCGAAAATCATCAGCCAGTTCTTCATAGACATTAGGCAGTGTTTCAAACAAGACGCTGGGGTAGTAGTCGAGCCCCATCTTGATCTCGTCGCGAACGGTCGGGCGACGACGACGCACCTCATCAGTCTGCCACAGTGCCGTAATCTCCGCCGTGATTGCCTGCTCGCATTTCTCAGCCTCCCTGTCAGTAAGCGGCAGATAATCCAGTCGCTCCAGTTCCGCGGCAATGCGTTGCCTCTTGAAGAGCACGGTGCGCCTCGCGACCTCTGTGGGATGCGCCGTAAAAACAACAGTGACTTCCACTTGCCGCAGCCATTGCAAAGCCTGCTGCTCGGTGATGCCTGCAGCTCGCATCCGGCGTAGCGTCCCGAGGAATGATCCCGGCTGAGCCTGTCGCTGGGGCGAAAGTTGCGCCGCGCGGCGCCGGCGCTTGCGATGATTTGTCTCAGCTAGATTTGTCAACTCGAAGTAGACGGCGAAAGCTTTTGTCATCCGATGCGCCTCAGCTATGTTGAGACGGTTGACAATCTCCTGGGCGCGATCCATCAACTGGTGTTCATCGACGACTCCTTCAACACAAGTTTCGCGGCGTGCGTGCAGCTCGCGGTGTTCGATTAGCAACAATCTCAACTCCTCAACCGCTGTGAAGAGTTCGGTTCCAACTTGTTCTTTCAGCACCTCTCCGAGCAGACGACCGAGCGATCGGACATCGCGTCGGAGCGGCGCTTCCTTCAGATCGCCAGATTGGCTTACAAGCTCGGCCAACCTCGCTGCCTGATCGTTCACTTCCCAGAGTGGTTCTCTTCTCCGCATGCCTTCACCCCTCAGTTCTGGAAATCAATAGCATAACTCAACAACTTGTTGATACCGCGACCGAGCAACAGTCTCAGTCACGACGGCTCAGATTGGCGCCAGCTTTCATCGGTTTTCAAGATAGCTTCAATCGCTTGAATTCTTCACGGTTAGAAAGGTTTGCTAGAGTCAGGGTTTGAGCTACTTCTACTTTTGGAGTAATGCGCGGTATCCGTTGCAGCGATCTCAACCATCATGGCTGAGTCCCGCGCCCGCCGCGATCCGCCTCTACGTGGCAGCCGCCAGGCTGTTCTGTCGCAATTAACAACTCTCCTATCAATGGTAGAGTGTTTAGTTTCCTAAGTTGAAGGTTGGGGGTGTGAATTCCATCGTAGGTTGGATAAAGCGTAAGAGGAGGCCGCCAAAAGTCTGCCAAAAACATGACTATTGTCCGGATGCCACTTTCGGCAGTCCCATTTATAGGCCAGATGAACGCCCGAGCGGGTTGAATCAGGGTTGCAACCCAATCTTACTGATCAATTTGGCGTAACGAGGATCGCTGTGCAGGCTGTCGTACGCCGGTTCGATTTTGAACTGTAGAGTAGAAGGGTCGCGCGCTTCGAAAGTTTTTTCAAACCAGGCGAAAGCCTCATCTTTTTGTCCCAGACGCACATACAGATTAGCAAATTGAAAGGGCTCTACATCTTTGGTCTTAGCTCTCGTCTCCAAAGTTTCAAGCTGTTTACGGAGAACACCCTGCCATCCTGATGCTCGGAAAGTCTCGCGATATCCCTGCACTATTTCCGGTTGCACGCCGCTTAAGCTCAGATACTTTAGATATGCTTCTAGAGCTTCCGTGTACATCTGTTTTTGTTCGTAGATCGTATAGAGCGAATAATACGAGCTACCATCATTTGACTCGACCGCAATAATATTTTGGAACTGTTGGATCGCTTGATCATACTGCCGCGAATAATAAAAGAGTCGTCCTCTGCCGACGTTAATAGTAAGCGAGCTGGGATCTAGTTCTCGCGCCTTTTCCATCTCAGCCGTTGCTTCGTCAAAACGTCCTGCCGACATCAGAAACCACCCGTAGGCTTGGCGAATCCATGCAACATTCGGATTCAACTCAATCGCCTTCTTAAACTCATTCTCAGCGCCGGCCCAATCATATTCATACTGATACTTCAGTTCCGCCAATGCGTTGTGCGCCTGCGCCAGGCTGTCATCAATCTTCAACGCCTTTATTATGTTGGGTCGAGCTTTGGCTTCCGCCTCCGACATCGAAAGTTTGCGATGACCGCTGAGCATGATGTAACAATCAGCCACTCCAATGTGCGCCAGAGCAAAATTCGGATCTCTTTCTAATGCTTGTTGATAGTGGGCCAAACTCTGCTCAATCCAGTTCTGCCGTCTGCCGTTCCAGAGGAGTTGGCCTCGCAAATAAAGCTGATACGCTTCCGGGTTGTCGGTGAGATGCTTGGCTAACAGTTCTTTCTCCTGCCTGCTCAATTGCAGCGTTAGGGCGGTAGTTATTCGTTCGGCAATGGAGTCTTGGAGCTTGAAAATGTCGGTAAAATTCTCATCAAACTGCCCTGACCAAACCGGCGTGCCATCGCGAACGTTAATCAATCGCACTGTTACTCTAACCCGCTCGCCCACCTTCTGAATGCTGCCATCTAACACCGCATCTGCTCGAACCTCTTGACCTGCTTTAACAGGGTCTTGCTGAAGGTCAGTATATTTGCGCACCGCACTCATTGGTCGGACGACTACTTGCTTGAGATTGCTCAGTCGCGTGATCAGTGTTTCGGCCATTCCCATCTCAAGCGATTCATCCCTGCTATCGACGTTCAATGGCTTAAAGGGCAGGACAGCAATTGAGCGAATTGGCGAGGGCGTAGTGCCTGCGGGCTTTTGACGAAACAGTAACCCGAAGGCCAGCGCCGAAATTGCGATCAACCCAGCTGCCGACATTACCAGAGCAACTCTAGAGACAACAAAACGCGGCGAAGTTATCTGCTGTAGCTGTACAGTTGACCTGATTTGCTGGATTTGATCGTTCGACTTCTCCTCGACTTCACCGATAAAGCGATAGCCTCGCTTGGGTACGGTTTCGATATATCTTGGAGCGTTTGCATCGTCATCGAGCGTCTGGCGTATCTCCTTAATAATCTTCGTCAGAGCGTTGTCAGTAACCACGGTATCTCGCCAAACTTGATCGAAGAGTTCTCTCTTTTCGACGATGCGTCCAGGTTGCCTCAGCAAAACAATGAGCACGTCAAAGGCACGCGGCGTTAACGTCAGCATCACGCCTGCTTTGACGACCCGAAAGTTCTCGCAGTCGACCGTGATGTCGTCGAAAGAAAACAGCTTGTCGGTCTTGCTGGACATGGTCGGAGGCGCTCAAAAAGTGCGGGTTTCTCACTAAATCGAAAAGGTCACGGCGAAGTTATCGTCACGTCACACGCCCGTCATTACAAAACGCGACCCCGTAACTATATTTCAGGCTGCCACGGCGACAAAGCCAACATATTCGAACCGGGAGGCAGTTATGAGAAGAACAGCATTGCAAGTCTATCTGATGATGGCTTTCGCTATTTCGATGGCCGTCGCGAGTCCTGCGCAAGAGATAGCAAACGGAAAGCAAGCGGCTGAGAGTTACAACGCTCGAGCTGTAAGTCAAATAAACGGCGGGAAATATGAGGCAGCGATCGTCGCGCTTGAGCGAGCAGTTCAACTGCATCCGGACTTCGCGACTGCCTATTACAACCTTGGCACCGCCTACTACTTTCTAGACCAGTCCACGAATGCTATTAGTGCCCTGCAGAAGGCTATCAAGCTTTACCCTCCGTATGCCGAAGCTTACAATCAACTGGGTGTTGTTTATGCCGACGTGGCGCAGTACGAAAAAGCGATAGCGGCATTCGAGCAGTCCATCATTCAAAACCCGGATGACTCGATCGCTCGTTACAATCTTGGCTGCACCTATATCCGTTTAAAGAATTTCAAGGCAGCGATCGTGGTGCTTGAGCAAGCAGTTCAACTGCAACCGGACAATGCGGAGGCGCGCATCAACCTGGGCTTTGCGTATAGCCGACTGAAACGTTATCTGGCAGCAATTACCGAAATGCAGCAAGCTGTCAGGATTAAACCGCAGGATGTCGAGGCACAATTCTTCTTAGGAAATCTGTACTTGCTGGCGAATGACAGACAATCTGCTTTGGCGCAATACCAAGCGGTCAAATCCCTGAACCCACAATTCGCTCAAAAACTGTATGAAGCGATCTATCAAGATAGGATTGTAACCGTTTCCAAACAGTAATGCCGGCAGGCGTGCGGATGGCGGCGATTGGCCCACATCTTGTGGCAAGACCCTTATAGATTGAGTCTGTCATCTCTCCTCCTTTTCTATCCTCGGGAAATATGTAAGTTAATTAAGAGGAGCTCGGTTGATGGTTTGCGTGGGTCAAAAGCTCCTCTTTGACTTTTCTCCTATCTACTAACGCGCCAACCGCCGGCCAAACCTCTAAGCTGTTTACCAGTTTTTCGAAAACGCTTTCCTTTCGGGGAGCCGAGAACTTGGGACAGTCCGCAGTTCGCGGACCGCCTGTTTCACTGCGGAAGGCGTTGTCCTCCTTCAACGGGTCTTGCATACTCTCTTTCGCACTACGGCAACGCACTCGGACGTTCGGGCGCGTGTCGTCGCTGACGGTGTTGAGTCCTGGCGCCGATTTGTGTCGGGGCCGATAATCACGGCGGATTCGCTTCCTGACTGTCCCTAGTAAGGACGACCTTGTGTAAAAAAACCTACGGCACCGGCCGGAAGAAGTTGTTGGTCACGTGCTTGGCAACCTGGCGGCCGATCTGGTCACCGTGGCGCATTGAGTGACGCCAGTGCAAGCCGGCCCAGACGCGTGCATCATCGATTTCGCGCATGAGAGCATTCACGTCGTAGTAAGTGCGCACATTCTGAATCACCTGCGGAACGGCCGTTCTGAGACTCCAGGTCACCTTGTTGGTACCGAAATAGCTCGCTACCGCATCCGTAAGCGCGGTCGAAAAGAAGCCGTGCGCCGACGGATACTCGGGATGGTTCACGCTTAGCAGCGGAGTCCAGGTCGGATCCGCGTCAGTGTCCGGGTTGCCGTCGGTATCAGCTCGCGGGATTGCGGTCCGGGGACGCCAAGCCCGAAAGAAGTACTTGGTGTTAAAACCCGCGATCAAGGCGTCGGCCGCGGCAGTGTGCGCCATGGCGAGGAGCCGCGCGGTCTCCCGAACGTTCAGGCTGCGGCTAATGGCCAGTCCGATGAGATTACGGTTCCAGAACGCGTACGCATGGTCCGACCAGAAGTAAACGATGTCGGTCTGCTCCGGTGAGCGGAATGTGCTGTTCGAGCGGCCATAGTCGCGAGTTTCGATGAAGTCTTCAGTGTACTCCTTAGAATTCAACGGATTTGGACCGTCAGTCCTGAACTGCGACGGATCGCTAAATGTGAACGGCATGACCTGGCCGAGTTTGGTGTCGACCGGCTGGGTGCCGCAGCCGCCCTCCGGCTCGAACTCTCCGGGCGGGGGCGGGTTCGAGCTGCACTGATACAGCACCACGTTGTCGAAGCC
>WNGE01004194.1_pt1 | contig 18031 bp, 16 predicted proteins | sample 5400651 | NCBI WGS metagenome assembly WNGE01 (sample SAMN13153370, study PRJNA577476) | soil metagenome | isolation source: 60 cm soil or saprolite under grassland replicate 2 | place: USA:California | collected 2016-06-15
GCCCGCGAGCGAAGCCCCCGCGCCTCCTCCTCGCTCAACTCGATCTCGAACGGACTCTTCGCCATGGCGCCCTCTTCGACGCCGAGCCGGCGGTCCCTTCAACCAATCGCGCGCGTATTAACGACCGGGAGCACTAAGCCAGCGCGGGAATCGGCTCGTCCGCGGCCGTGCGCGTGAGCAGCGACTGGCGGGTCTCGGGGTCGAAGAAGTGGCAGCGGTCGGGGTCGAGCGCGAGCCGGATCTTCGTCCCCAGGAGCTGGCGCGTCCCCGACGGGAGCCTGGCCGTGAAGAGCGCGCGAGCCTCCGTAGCCAGCAGCGCCTCCTCCTCCTCGCCCGCGCGGATGCTGACGATCTCGTCCGTCTCGACGGGCGCGGCGTTGACGGGGAAGAAGACGAGCACCTCCGCGCCGAGGTTCTCCTCGACGGTCACGTCGCCCTCGATCGACCAGGCTGGCGACTGACCTTCGTCGACCAGGGCGAAGTGCTCGGGACGGATGCCGAGGATGACGCGCGGTGGAAGCTTCGCGGCCTCGGGCCCGAGCTCGGCGAGCTGAAGCGAGAAGCCCGCGAAGCGTAGGGCGCCGTCGGCGATGTCCGCCTCGACGAGGTTCATCGAGGGAGAGCCGATGAAGGCGGCGACGAAGAGGTTCACGGGCGACCAGTAGAGGCTCTGCGGCGTGTCGACCTGTTGGATCCGGCCTGCGTTCATGACGGCTGCGCGCTGTCCGAGGGTCATCGCCTCGACCTGGTCGTGCGTGACGTAGACGGTGGTGACGCCGAGCTGCGCGTGCAGCCGTGCAAGGTCGGCGCGGACGCGCACGCGTAGCTTCGCGTCGAGGTTCGAGAGCGGCTCGTCCATCAGGTAGACGCGCGGGCGCCGGGCGATCGCGCGACCCATCGCCACGCGCTGGCGCTGGCCGCCCGAGAGCGCGAGCGGACGGCGGTCCATGAGGTCCTCGAGCCCGAGCAGGCGAGCCGTCTCCGCGATGCGCGTGGCGATCTCCCTGCGCGGCGTTCCCCGCACCTTCAGGCCGTAAGCGATATTCCTCCGCACGGACATGTGCGGGTAGAGGGCGTAGTTCTGGAAGACCATCGCGATGTCGCGATTCTTCGGAGGGACGTCCGTCACGTCGCGGTCGCCGATGAGGATCGCCCCGTCGGTGACCTCCTCCAGCCCCGCGATACAGCGGAGGAGCGTCGTCTTCCCGCAGCCGGAGGGGCCGACGAGCACCATGAACTCGCCGTCCTGGATCGTCAGGTCGACTCCGTCGACAGCACGCACCCCGTTGGGGAACGTCTTCACGACCGTCTGTAGCTCGATGCCCGCCATGGGTCGCCCGCTCAGCCCTTCAACCCGGTGGTCACGATCCCGCGCGCGAGCCTCTTCTGCAACGCGAAGAACGCCAAGAGCGGTGGGATGGTGAAGAGCAGCGAACCCGCGAGTTGCACAGGGACCAGCGCGAACTGCTGTGCCGGGTCGTAGTACCCCGTGGCGACCTGTGCCGGGTCGTAGTACCCCGTGGCGACCTTCACGCCGAGGGGAATGAGCTGGTCGGGCAGGAGCAGCGAGGCAAGGATGTACTCGCCCCACCAGCCGGTGCCGAGGATGACGACCGCCACCGCGAGCGGGCCGATCGAGTTCGGGAGGTAGATCTGCAGGAACGTCCGCAGGTGACCGGCGCCGTCGATCGCCGCCGCGTCGTCGAGCTCGGCGGGGAAGCTCGCGTAGAACTGGCGGAACAGGAAGATCAGGAAGGCGTTGCCGCTGATTCCCCAGATCACCCACGGCCAGCGCGTCGAGTACATCCCGAGCTCGACCACGACCCAGAAGAACGGGATGAAGCTGACCGCGAACGGGATGAACGTCGTCGCGAGCACAAAGACGAAGAACACGTTTCGCCCCCGGGCGCGCATCCGCGCGAAGGCATAGCCGGCGAGCGCGCTCGTGAGCACCGCGGGCGCCGTCCCAAGGAAGGTGAGGACGACCGTGTTCCAGAGGTAGTGCGAGAACGCGAACTCGCCCGACCACGCGTACCGGTAGTTGTCCCAGTGCGCGGGGTTGGGGATGACGGCCCCGCTGACGCCCGCGTGCACGTCCCGCAGCGAGCTGAAGAAGCCCCAGACGATCGGTGCGACGAAGACGGCCGCGAGCGCGAGGACGACGACGTGCAGGAGCGTTCGTGCCCCAAGCCTCCTCGGCGCCCAGCGCTTGCGCCGGCGTCGCCGTGCCCGAGTCGCCTCGGCAGCTACGGCGGCTTGCGTCATTTGCCGTACTGCTCCCTGGTGTGGAAGACCCAGAAGCGCCCGCTCCAGAAGACGAGTGCGGTGACGATGACCAGCAGCAGGACGAAGATCCAGGCGATCGCGGCGCCGTAGCCGAAGTCGCCGTCCCCGAAGATCCGCTGCAGGGCGTAGATGTTGACGAAGGTGTTCTGGCTGGGCACAGTCGACCCAATCCCCGACTGCAGCCCCGGTGAGAGCAGGATCGGCTCGACGAACACGTTGGCGGCCACGAAGAGGCCCCAGACGAGCTGGAACAGGATCACTGGTGTCAGGAGCGGGAGCGTGATCGTGAAGAACCGCCTGACGGCGCCTGCGCCGTCGATCCGCGCGACCTCGTAGAGCTCCTCGGGAATGCCCCTGAGGCCGGCCAGGAAGATGAGCATGCCCAGGCCGGCCGAGCCCCAGACGAGGAGCATGAGCAGCGTCGCCGTCGAATGGTCGACCAGCCAAGCGACGTTGCTGCTCCCGCCGAGCGCGCCGAGCACGCGGTTGAGGAGGCCACCGTCCGGATCGGTCATCGCCTTCCAGATCGACGCCTTCGCGACGACGGGGACGACGACGGCGACGTAGAAGAGCGTGCGCCAGAGCCCGAGGAGCCTGAGGCCGGCGTTGAGGAGCAAGGCGAGCCCGAGCTGGGTGACGAGCCAGAGCGGGACGATCGTCGCCATCAGGATCCCGGTCCGCTCGAACGAGTACCACATCTCGTGGTCGTGGTAGGCCCGCACGTAGTTGTCGGCACCCACGTACCGCAGGTTGGTGTGCAGGTTCACCGGGGTCAGGTTCGTCAACGACATCGCGAACGCGAGCACGAGCGGAACCGAGGTCAGCACGACGAAGCCGAGCAGCCACGGGGACAGGAAGCCGTAGAAGGCGAGCGTCTCCCGTTTTCGGCGAGACGCCCGCCTTCTCGGTTTGGCGGCCGTCGCAACGAGGGGGGTTCCGGCCGTTGCCACTGAGGGTCTCGGGCGCTACAGGGACTCGGTGCTAGCCCTGCCTGCCCACCTTGATCGCACGGTTCGTGTCGGCCTCGACCTTCTTCATGAAGTCCTTGAAGGAGATCTTGCCCTTCGCTGCGTCGGCCAGGTACTTCTGGTAAGCGCTGGCGACCGCCGTGTTGTCGGCCAGACCGACGAGATACGGGTTGTACTGGAGGGTGACCTTTGACGACGGCAGCTCGTGGAGCAGCGTCTTCTTCGCGTTCCGCTGCACGGCGGTCTTCGTCGGGAGGCGGTCGAAGAGCGATCGCTGGGCGGGGACGCCCCACCCGATGCCGGCACGGTCACGAGCGGGCTTGCCGCCCATGTACCACTCGAAGACCTCCCAGGCCGCGTCGGGATTCTTGGTTCTCGAGCTGATGACCCACCCTGTTGCGGTGATGGTCGGATCGAGGTGCTTGCCGCCCTTCCAGTTGGGCGCGGCAAGCAACCGCGAGTTCTTGACCGCCGCCCCGCCCGAATCCGAGATCATTCCGAGGAACCAGTAGCCGTACTGGGTCATCGCGATCCCGCCCTTGACGAAGTCCGGTCCCGACCAGCCGTTCGAATTCGGATTTTCGGGCCCGAGGTCGAGCTTGCGCTGCGAGTAGCGGAAGGAGTAAAGGAACGCCTCCATCGCGGCCGGGCTCTTGGTGAGGTTGATGTGGGAGAAGTCCTTTGGGTAAAGACTCTTCCCGATCGACGCCAGCTGCACCATGACGTGCCGGTCGATCCATGCGTAGCTATTGGCGACGTCCAGGATCCACCTGACGTTCTTGTTCTTCTTCCTGAGCTTCAGGGCGATCTCCCAGAGATCGGCGTAGGTCCATTTGTCGGTCGGCCCGGGGATGTGGATGCCGGTCTTCTTGAAGAGCGCAGTGTTGATCCAGACCGTCTCGTCGGGAGACCAGTCCTTGACCATGCCGTAGCGCGGGCCGACCCCGGTCTTCCCGCTCTTGTACCGGTAGTAGTTGTTGGCCGGGGTGAGCTGGGCAGGACGGATCAGGTCGCTCGCCCTGAAGTACTTGTCGAGGTTGAGGAGCTGCCCGCGCTTGGCCCATTGCGGAACGAGCGGAGCCTGGGTGCGCCAGATGTCCGGTGGCTGGCCGGCAGCCATCATCGCCTGGAACTTCGCGGGGTCGACGTCGAGGACCTCGATCTTGATGTTCGGGTGAGTGTCCTCGAAGTCACTCACTGACGGCGTTCCCGGGTTCCCGGCTCCGGAGGTCAGCTCCTGGCCCATGAAGACGATCTTCGTCGGCGCAAGACGACGCCGAGGGATCGCTTTTGCAAGCTCGGGCCCAAAGAGCGAGCCGGTGGCCACGGAGCCGGCAACACCCGCGGCGCCCCGGAGGAAGTCGCTCCGTGAGATGCGACTGTCTTCGATGGGTTTCGACATGTTTTACGTCCTTTCCGTCGCCTACTCCCTCACCGCCGGCGGCACGCGCCGGTTGTTCAGCCGCTAGCTTGTCTGATATGTTCGCGCGTGTCAAGATTCTATTGGCGCAGTAGACCGCTACGATCCAGCGAACCCCGTATCAGTAGATCAGACAGGCTTTATCAGAATGACTGACAGGTCGTTACAGGAGCTCGAGCCGGTCGATCGCACGTCCGTCGCGGACTCCGTGATCGAACAGCTAGAGGGCCTGATCTTCGGCGGGCTCCAACCCGGCGAGGCGCTACCGTCGGAGGGAAAGCTCGCGGAGGCGCTCGGCGTGAGCCGGCTCACGGTCCGCGAGGCCACCCGTACGCTGGCGGCGCGCGGGCTGCTGGAGATCAGGCAGGGTCGGCGACCCACGATCGCGGCGCCCAACGGGGGTCTCATCGGCGACTTCTTCAAGACCGCGGTGCGCCGCGACCCGCGTGCTCTCCTCGACCTGCTCGACGTGCGGAGGGCTCTCGAAGTCCACATCGCCGTACTGGCCGCGAGGCGGGCGACGAAGAGCGACATCGCCGACATGGAGATGTCGATCAACGTCATGCGCGCCGGCGAAGACGAATCCGAGGCGTTCCATGCCGCCGACGTCCGCTTCCACGAGAACCTCGCTGCTGCTTCGGGCAACCGCATGCTCGTCTTTCTGATCGAAGCGTTCGCAGATCCGCTCCGCGAGAGCCGCCTGCGGAGCTTCGCGGGTCACCGTGCGCGAGGTGGCGGGATCGAGGACGTGATCCAGCAACACCAGGCGATCCTCGACGCCGTCAAAGCCGGTAGCCCGAAGGCGGCCGCCGAGGCGATGCGCTACCACCTCCAGCAGACCGAGAGTGACCTGCGCGCGCTGCTGCAGGGCATGCCGAACCAGGAGCCGAAGGACAGCTAAGCGTGAGGATCGTCGACGTCGTCACGACAGTCGTCGGTACGCCTTGGCGGGAGCTCACGTTCGTCGAGCTCGTCATTGAGGACGGCCGCCGCGGCGTCGGCGAGGTGCGCATGGTCAACAAGACGGACACGCTACTTGCGTGCATCGGCGAGCTCGCCGATCGATACCTCGTCGGGACGGATCCATTCGACCGGGAGACCCTGGCGTTCAACATCCAGCGCGCGGAATACGGCCGGCCGGGCGAGGTCACCCAATCCGCGCTCGCGGCGTTCGACATCGCCTGCTGGGACCTGGTCGGACAGGAGCTGAACGTCCCCGTCTGGAAGCTTCTCGGCGGGAGCTATCGCGACCGCGTTCGGGCGTACGCGAACGGCTGGTACCAGACGGATCGCGACCCCGTAGCCGTCGCGGAAAGGGCACGCGAGGTCCTCGCGCGAGGGTACACAGCGCTCAAGCTCGATCCGTTCGGTAGCGCCTGGATGGGGCTTCCGCCCGCCGAGCGGCGACGGTCGACCGAGCTCGTAGCGGCGGTGCGCGAGGCCGTCGGGCCGGACATCGAGATCATGATCGAGATGCACGGCCGCTTCGCGCCCGCCGCAGCCGCGGAGATCGCAGCCGAGCTCGAGCCCCTTGCACCCGCCTGGCTGGAGGAGCCCGTTCCCTTCGACGTCCCTGCGGGCCTGGCGCGCGTCCGCAACGCAACGCGGCGACCGATCGCGACGGGTGAGCGCATCCACCTGCTCGCAGACTTCCGCGCGCTCATCGAGCAAGGCCTCGTCGACGTCGTCCAGGCCGACCTCACGCACTTCGGCGGCTTCACAGGGCTACTACGCCTCGCCGCTTGGGCGGAAGCGTACGAGCTGCCGCTCGCGCCCCACAACGTCTGCGGCCCTGTGGGAACGGCAGCGAACATCCACTTCGCGGTCGCCACCCCGAACCACCTCATTCTCGAGCACTTCAACGACTTTGCGGACACGTGGGTGAGCGAGCTCGTCGACGCCGCACCGGCGGTCGACCCCCTCGACGGCTGCTTCCCACTGCCGACAGGAGCGGGACTCGGCGTCCGCCTCGACCACGACGCCTGCGCCGAGCACCCGCGTACGCACGCCGGGATCTTCCTCTTCAACGACGGCTGGGAGCGAAGAGGCGAACCCGCCGCGGCACCGGCCCTCGCAGGACTCGACGAAACGCCTTCGTCGACACAGCAGTGAGCCGTGTGCTCGACCGGGCCGGCGAGATGCGTGCGGTCGTCGTCGAGCGGCCGGGCGCTGCGGGATTGCGACGCGTGCCGAGGCCCGAGCCCGGTCCCGGCGAGGTGCTCGTCCGTGTCGGCGCCGCTGGCATCTGCGGTTCAGACGTCGAGGTGCTCGAGGGCCGGCGACCGGCGCGCTATGTGCGCTACCCGATCATCCCCGGGCACGAGTGGGCAGGCACAGTCGAAGCGGTCGGGCCGGGTGTCGAGGACATCCGCGAAGGAGCCGCGGTCGTCGCGGAGGGCTTTCGCGCCTGCGGCGACTGCGCTCGGTGCCGCGAAGGCCGGACGAACCTCTGCGCCGCGGAGTACGCGGAAACCGGTTTCACGCACGCCGGCGCCTTCGCGGACTTCCTCTGTGTCCCGGCTCACCTCGTGCACGAGCTTCCGCCGGGGAGCGACCTCGCCGCCGCAGCCCTGCTCGAGCCGGCTGCCTGCGTCGCACAAGGGCTCCTCGAGGTCGACCTTCGACCTGGGATGACGGTGGCCGTGGTCGGCTCGGGAACGCTCGGGCTGCTGGCAGTCGCGCTACTCGCTCGCGTCAGCCCGGCGCGGCTGGCGCTCGTGGGGACGCGCGTGCCTCGTCTCGCCCTCGGCGTCGAGCTCGGAGCCACCGAGACCTGGAACGTACGCCGAGATCAACGGCTCGAGGCCGGTTTCGGGCTCGACGCCGACTTCGATCTCGTGTTCGAGGCAGCAGGCACGATCGACGGCGCAAGGAGTGCGATCGAGCTTGCGCGGCGCGGCGGCACGGTCGTCCTCGAGGGGATCTCCGGGCAACCGAGTGGAGTGGACGCCGACGCGGTCGTGCTCGGGCACCTGCGCGTGCAGGGGATCTTCGGCGCCTCCCGCAATGCTTGGCGGTGGGTGGTCGAGCTGTTCGCGGACGGGGTGCTCGACACGAAGCCGCTGGTCTCCCATTCCTTCCCGCTCGAGCAGCACGACACTGCCTTCACGACGCTTGCCGACCGCAACGGCGATGCACTCAAGGTACAGCTGACGCCGGAGTGACGGTGCCTGCGCGGCTCGGAATCGGGGTCGTCGGCGCCGGCAGCATCGGGATCCGCGGTGCGCTCGCACATCTCTCGCTCGAAGACGTCCAGGATCGGGTCTTCCTGGCTGCTGTGTGCGACCCGGTTCCCGGCCGTGCGGCCGCCGCCGCCAGGTGCTTCGACGTCGCTCAGGCGTATGAGCGCTACGAAGATCTGCTCGAGGACCCGGCCGTGGACGCGGTCACGCTGTGCTCGCCGATCGCGCTCCATTACGAGCAAGGGTTGAAGGCGATCGGGGCGGGCAAGCATGTCCACTTCAACAAGACGATGACGACGACGGCTGCGGAGGCGACCGACCTCATCGAGCGCGCCCGGGCCACCGGCGTGAAGTTGGTCGCGTCGCCCGGGGAGATGCTGCGCCCGCTGAACCTCGCGATCCGCCGGCTCGTGGAGAGCGGCGCGCTCGGGCAGATCTCGTGGGCCGCGACCGGAGCGGCATTCGGGAGCTACCACGAGCAGGAACCGGTGCGGCGAGAGGGCGAGACGGCCGACGCGATCGATCCGTCCTGGTATTGGCGAAAACCCGGCGGTGGCCCCCTTTACGACATGACGGTGTACGGGCTCCACGCACTGACGGGGATCCTCGGGCCGGCGAAACGCGTGGTGGCGATGTCCGGTCTCGGGATCGAGCACCGCGAGTTCCGGGGAGCGCGTCACGAGTGCACCGCCGACGACAACTCGGTCCTGCTGCTCGACTTCGGCGACTCGGTCTTCGGCTTCGTGCACGGAACGTTCGCCGGCTGCGTCACCGGCATCCGCGGCGTCAACGTGTACGGGAACGAGGGTGCGGTCGAGGGAGACCTCCTAAACGGCTCGCCGCTCGACTATCGCGGCCGCGAGCGAGCCCGACCGGGGCCGTTCGGCGACGTCCTCCTCCTTCCGCACGTGAACGAGGCGCACGCAGCGCTCGAGGAGGCGCACGTCTTCGAGGACGTGATGCAACTCGTCGACTGGGTTCGCGAGGACGTCGCAAGCGTCTGCGACGCTCGCCATGCGCGACACGTGATCGAGATCATCGAGGCGACCTACCGTTCGGCCGAGACGGGACAGGCGCAAGACCTCGAGACGACGTTCGACCCCCAGGTCGAGGACGGGACGCCATGGAGCGCCTGAGCCTCGCAGAGAAGGTCGCGCTCCTGAGCGGCCGCGACAAATGGTCGCTGCCCGCGCTCCCCGCGATCGGGCTCGAGTCAATAGTCATGTCCGACGGCCCCACCGGCGTCAAGAGCGACGGGTCCATGCCCATCCGAAGCCCGATGATCCCCTGCGGCACCGCCCTCGCGGCGTCGTGGAATACCCTCCTCGTCGAGGCCGTCGGCGCGCTGCTCGGCGAGACGGCGCGCGCGAACGGTGTCCATGTGCTGCTCGCGCCGGCCACCAATATGCTCCGCTCGCCGCTGGGCGGACGCAACTTCGAGTACTACTCCGAGGACCCGCTCCTCGCAGGCAAGATCGGCTGCGCCTACGTGCGCGGCGTGCAAAGCAAGGGCGTTGCGGCGACGGTCAAGCACTTCGTCTGCCACGACGCCGAGACGCACGGATTCGACGGCAACGTGGTCGTCGACGAGCAGCCCTTGCGCGAGATCTACCTCCTGCCGTTCGAGCTGGCGGTCCGCGAGGCGAAGGCTTGGGCGGTCATGTGCTCGTACAACAAGCTGCGCGGCACCCACATGTCCGCGCACCCGATCCTCGACGACGTCCTGCGGTCGGAGTGGGGATTCGACGGCGTCGTCGTCTCCGACTGGGGCGCCGTTCACGACACGGTTGGGCCCGCCCTCAGCGGCCTCGACATCGAGATGCCCGGGCCGCCGACGTTCTGGGGAGACAAGCTCGTCGCGGCAGTTCGCTCCGGAGAGGTACCCGAAGCGCGTATCGGCGAGAAAGTCCAGCGCGTTCTCCGCCTCGGACGCAGGACCGGCGCACTCGGAGAGCCCTCGGCCGAGCCCGCTGTCACGAAAGACGGCTCCGCCGCGTCCTCACTCCTATGCAGGGCGGCGGTCGAGTCGTTCGTGCTGCTCAAGAACGAGAAAGAACTACTTCCGCTCGCCCCGAAGGGGCGCATCGCCGTCCTCGGCCCGCACGCCGTGTGTCCGCCCCTGCAAGGCGGCGGGAGCTCGAACGTCGGCCCTTCCTTCGGCGCGTCGCCCCTCGAGGGGCTCCGGCGGCTCGTCGCGGACGCCGCCGAGGTGGTCCACGAGCCCGGTTACGTCCCGGCGTCGATGCCCCGTCTCGATCTGAGCTGGGTCACCGCGCTCGACGGAACGGAGGGCTTCACCGTCGAGCTCTTCGATGCGCACGATCCGTCGCGCGGGCCGATCCGGTCGGAGACGCAACGGACGAATTACTTCATCTGGGACACGACCGTCGGCGACCGGCCGCTGCGCGACTTACGGGTCCGGCTGAGCGCCACGTTGACCCCTCCTGTCGACGGCGAGTACGTGTTCGGGATCGACTGCTCCGGAGCCGGCACGGTTCGCATCGACGGAGAGGAGCTGCTCGTCCTCGCGCCGGAACACGAGCTGGACTGGTCGGCGCTGTACCGGGTGAATCCGCGGGGTGTCGCCCGGGTGACGCTCGAGGGCGGGCGGCCCGTCCACTTCGAGCTGGACTTTCGGACCCACCCCGGTCCCATCGGGGAGATCGGCCTGATCACGCTGCGTGCGTACCCGCCGACTCCGGGGGACCTGCACGAGCGCGCCGCCCGGGCCGCCGCCGCCGCGGACGTCGCGGTCGTGATCGCGGGGCTCGGTGAGGAGTTCGAGAGCGAAGGGTTCGATCGGTCGTCGCTGGAGCTTCCCGCAGAGCAGCTGAACCTCATCTCGGCCGCCGCTACCGCGAATCCCGCCACGGTCGTCGTTCTCAGCGCGGGTGCGCAGGTGTTGATGGACTGGGCGGACCAGGTGCCGGCCGTGCTGCTGGTCTGGTATCCGGGCCAGGAGCTCGGCGACGCGCTGGCGCAGGTCCTCCTGGGACGGGCGGAACCGGGCGGACGACTGCCGATGACGTTCCCTGCGCGCCCGGAGGACGTGCCCGTCCTCGAGCCGGGGCCCGACGATCCGGCGGCGAACGAGTGGCACTACCGGGAGGGGCTCTTCGTCGGTTACCGCCACTACGACCGGCACCAGCTCACGCCGGCCTACTGCTTCGGCCATGGGCTCGGCTATACGACGTTCGTCTACGAGGATCTCCGGGTGGCGCGGACGACCCCGGCTGACGGGCGCCTCGAGGTCGAGGTTGTCGTGCGCGTCCGGAACACGGGCAGCCGCCGGGGCAAGGCGGTCGTCCAGCTGTACGTCGGCTCGGAGCACGCGGGACGTCCGCCCTGGGAGTTGAAGGATTTCCGGAGCGTTGTGCTCGACGCGGGCGCGGAGGAGGACGTGCGCTTCACCCTTGGCGAGCGCGCCTTCTCCGAGTGGGACTCCGAGCTGGGCGACTGGGCGATCATTTCCGGTGCGCACGAGGTCGCCGTCGGCAGCTCCTCACGCGACCTGCACCTGACGGCGACGCTAGCCGATCTGACCGGCCGGACGGTGACGCGGACGTGAGCGAGATCGTCCTGAGCGGGGTGACCAAGACCTTCCCCGGAGGCGTCAAGGCCGTGGACGGGATCAGCCTGACGATCGAGAGCGGCGAGTTCATGGTGCTCGTCGGTCCCTCCGGCTGCGGCAAGACGACCTTGTTGCGGATGATCGCGGGCCTCGAGACGGTCGACGACGGCTCGGTCCGCGTCGGCGATCGAGACATCACCGGCCTGGAGCCGCGCGACCGCGACATCGCGATGGTGTTCCAGGACTACGCCCTCTACCCGCACATGAGCGTGCGGGACAACCTCAGCTACGGCCTGCGCGTGCGCAAGACCCCGAAGCGCGAGATCGAGGCCCGCGTCGACGAGGTGGCCGAGCTGCTCGGGCTCCACGACCTGCTCGATCGCCTCCCCGCGGCGCTCTCGGGCGGGCAGCGTCAGCGCGTCGCTATGGGTCGCGCGATCGCTCGCCGGCCGCAGGTCTACCTGATGGACGAGCCGCTCTCGAACCTGGACGCCAAGCTGCGCGTGCGTGTCCGGGCCGACCTCGCGCGGCTGCACGCCCAGCTCGGGGTGACGACGGTCTACGTGACGCACGACCAGGTCGAGGCGATGCAGCTCGGGCATCGCTCGGCGGTGATGCGGGACGGGCGGATCCTGCAGGTCGGCCGCCCGCAGACGCTCTACCGCGATTCGGCGAACCTCTTCGTCGCCTCCTTCATCGGGTCGCCGTCGATGAACCTCGTGCGCGCCGAGCTCGAGGGCGATGCCGTCCATTTTGCCGGCTACCGCGTGCCGCTCGACCTGCGACGGAGCCCGCCGGCGGGAAGCCCCGCGCAGGTCATCCTCGGCATCCGGCCCGACGACCTCGAAGACGCCCGCTTCTCTCCGCCGGGCCTGCCGACGATCGACGTGCAGATCGCGCTCGTCGAGGACCTCGGTCCCGAGGCGCTCGCCTTCTTCGCCCTCGACGCCGAACGGGTCGAGCCCGAGATCTTCGGGGTGGCTTCGGACGGCTACGACCAGGAGGCGCTGATGGCCGACGACCGGCGCGCGCTCTTCTCCGCCACGCTCGACGCGGCGACCGACGCGCGCCCGGGAGAGATCTGCCGCCTCACCGTCAACCCGGCGCGCTTCCACTTCTTCAGCCCCTACAACGGGGAGAACCTGCTCGCGCGCGGCTCCGAGGTTCCCAACCGGCTCGACGAGGCCGTTTGACACTCATGCCGAGGATCACCCGCATGCTGATCCTGCTGGTCGGTGCCGCCGTCTTCGTCGGCCCGATCGTCCTGGGTCTCGGCCACCTCGCGCAGTCGTCCTGGGGGATGGCACTCGTCAACTCGCTCGTGATCGCGATCTCGTTCACCGCGCTGAGCACGGCCTCGGCCGCCCTGGCGGGCTTCGCGTTCGCCCGTCACCGCGTCTGGTGGAAGAACGTCGTCTTCCTGTTCGTCCTCTCGACGCTGATGGTTCCGTGGATCGTGACGATGATCCCGCAGTTCGTCGTCTTCTACCGGCTCCACCTCATCAACACGCCGTGGCCGTGGGTGCTGTGGGGGATCCAGGGCACCCCGCTGCAGATCTTCCTCTTCCGCCAGTTCTACGCGACCTTCCCGCGCGAGCTCGAGGACGCGGCTGCGATCGACGGCAGCGGTCGCCTGCGCATCTTCTGGGACATCTTCGTCCCGAACTCGAAGCCCGTCATCGCCGTTGCCGCCGTGTGGGCGTTCATCCTCGTCTGGGGCGACTACCTGACGCAGGACCTCTTCTACCTGCTCGACCCGAACGGAACGCTGCTGACGCGGATCGCAGACTACCTCCCCTCCGCAACCGGGACCCCTCCGAGCGTGCCGCTCGCCCTCTATGCGCTTCCTCCGATCATCTTCTTCGTGTTCGCGCAGCGCTACATCACGCAGAGCGTGGTGAGAACCGGGATCAAGGGCTAGTGCCCCGCCGGCTCTCCCGCAACCGCAAGCGCAACGAGGTCGTCGCCTTCTGCGGCTTCATCTCCCCCTGGTTCATCGGCTTCGTCCTCTTCGCCGCGGTGCCGCTACTGGTCAGCCTCCTCATGTCGATGGCGACGTTCGATCTCTACGGCCTGAAGAACTTCCACTGGATCGGGCTAGCCCATTACCGATTCGCGCTCGAGGATCCCGCCACGCGCGAGGCCCTCGAGGACACCGCCATCTTCACGGCGATCTTCGTGCCCCTCGGGCTGGTCGTCCAGATCGGCCTGGCCCTCCTCGTCAACAGCGGGACTCGCCTCCGGAGCCTGTTCTGCGTCTTCTTCTATCTGCCGGCCGTGATCCCGACGGTCGTGAGCATCTTGCTCATCTGGAGGATCGGGATCGCGGGCCCGGACGGCGTCTTCGACCGCGTCTACCACCTTTTTGCACCCCACGGCAGGGTCCTCTGGCTCGACCAGCAGGGCCGCCTGATCCTGATCCTCTTCATGGTCTGGTCGACGGCCGGGCTCGGAATGCTGGTCTTTCTCGCGGGACTGCAGAACGTCTCGCGCCAGCTGCGAGAGGCCGCCGCGCTCGACGGCGCCACTCGGCGTCAGATCCTGCGCACGATCACGCTGCCGCTGCTGACGCCGGTCATCTTCGTCCAGCTGATCCTCGGTCTGATCGCCGCGGCGCAGATGATGATCCAGCCGATCCTCTTCGGCGGCTCGGTCGGTCTCGGCGGCTCGCCGTTCTTCCAGGTACCCGCGAAGGGGGCGGACCTGCTCCCCGCTCACATCTTCGACGTGACGTTCATCGGATCCGCACCGGGCACGGGAGCGGCGCTCTCGTGGATTCTCTTCCTGATCATGCTCGCGGTCACGCTGGCGCTGTTCGCGACGGGCAAGCTCTGGGTGTTCTATGGCTCGGACTGAAACGCCGACACAACGCGCCCGCGCCTACTCCCGCGACGGCTTCGTGCTCGAGCGCGGCCTCCTCGCCCGGAGCGAGGTCGAGAGCATCAACCAGGCGTTCATGCGCATGCACGCGGCGGGAGGTGTGCCTGGCCGGTACGAGCCGCCGCCGCTCGAGCAGGAGTACGACGACGGCGTCCACTACGTGTTCGAGCGAGGGGACCCGCTCGCCCGCTTCCCGCGCGTGATCACGCCGCACCTCTTCATGGCCGAGATCCGCACGGTCGCGCTCGACCCACGCTTGTTCGACACCGTCGAGGAGGTGTTCGCCGAGCAGGCGCTCCTCTCGTTCACGATGTTCTACTTCAAGCCGCCCGGGGCGCGCGGCCAGGCGTTCCATCAAGACAACTACTACTTGAAGGTGAAGCCCGGTACGTGCTGCGCCGTTTGGATCGCCTGCGACCGGGCGGACGCCGGGAACGGCGGGCTCAGCGTGATTCCAGGGACGCATGAGCTGGAGATCGTCTGCCCGGAGGAGTCGGAGCGCGGCAGCTCGTTCGCGAAAGAGCTCGTCCGTCCGCCCGAAGGCTTCACTTCGATCCTGCCTGAGCTCGAGCCGGGCGATGCACTCGTCTTCCACGGAAACCTGATCCACGGATCGCAGCCGAACACTTCGCATGACCGCTTCCGCCGTTCGCTCATCTGTCACTTCGTCCCATGGTCGACGGCGGAATGCCATCCGGCCGACGAGCTGTTCGACCGGTGGGGCCGGGAGGTGTCGCGAGCGCACGCCGAAGGCGGAGGCCCTTGCGGCACGCCGTACGAGTTCGCTCCGTGAGCGGAACAGATGACGGCCTTGGACGAGTTCATCGAGAAAGGAGTCTTCATGCCGGCCCTCAAGGGGAACCGCGTCGCGATGATCAACATTGCAGTGAACGAGCTGGAGCAGTCACGGCGGTTTTACGAGGAGATACTGAACGTCGAGTTCGCCGAGGAACGCCACGGCGACGGCCCGGTGCATCTCAATGCGACGTTCGGGGAATGGAACACGCCGAATTGGCTCCTCTTGTCGCTGTGGCCGAACTCCGATCGAGCCGGCACGGTGGACATCGGCTTTCTCGTCGAGGACCTAGACGGGGCCTATGAACGAGCTCTCGCCGCGGGCGCGACCGATGTGTTCGGGCCACGGAGCATCGAAGGCATGCCGAGAACCGCCCAGATCCGGGACCCGAGCGGCAACGACATCGGCCTCTATCAGGGCTGAGCCTCAGTCGGGCTGCTCGAGTTACTGCTTTAGGGACGCCGCAGCCTTCGCCTTCTTGCGTTCCCGGAGCCCGAGCCAAACCTTCAGGGCAGCGGTAAGGCTTCGAGGACGAGTGCAACGCCGTCTTCATCGTTCGACGCAGTCACCTCGTCTGCCGCCGCAAGCACGTCAGGATGTGCATTTTCGACGGCGACCGCCCGTCCCGCCCACGCCAGCATCGGTAAGTCATTCGGGTAGTCGCCGAATGCGACCACTTCTGAGGCGTCAATCCCAAGGTCGTCGCATAACTCTGCGAGAGCCGCGGCCTTATTGACGCCTGCAGCGGAGATTTCGACTGTCCACGGCCCCGGAATCATCACCGTAGCTGCCTCGCCAGTGACCTCACGAACAAGCGCTGCAAGAACGTCAAGCGCGTATGCCTCGTGTCGGATGATTAGGCGCGTGACGGGTCTGGTGAGTAGCTCAATCGCGTCGCCGTAGCGGGTGTCCGAGGGTGGCTCCCAATTCCACGCGCGAAATCCAGGCTCGAAAGCCAGCTCCGCCTCCGACTCCGCTGCAAACAATACGCCAGGGGCTCGTTCGCGCAACGCGCGCACGAGGCGTAGAGCCACGTTCGTCTGAATAGGTCTTACGCGGACGATGCAGCCGCTGTCGAGGTCAAGAACATTCGCGCCATTGCTGCAGATGCCGAAACCACCGACAGCGGCGTCAGCAGCGACCTCCGCCAGCGCAGCGGGATGGCGACCGCTCACCAAGACGACGGTCAGGCCGCCTGCCTGCGCGTCTGCGAGGGCAGTGCGAGTCCGGCCTGAAACCGTCCCGTCAGATTGGAGCAACGTGCCGTCAAGGTCAATCGCGGCGAGTCGAGGAACCGTCATCCGAGCATCATCGCTTGTCCCGGATCGGGTTCGGTAGCGGGATTACCGTCGGTGTCAGCGCGCTGGATCGCGTGAATCGGCGAATGCTGGGGGTTGCCCGCGCAGCACTCCGGACGTTGCAGCGACCGAATCGTACGAGGCCCCGGTCCAACCCCGTCGGTCTTCGCGGTTTTCGAAGAGGCGCTTGCGCGTCACCTCGGTCCGGACGTCACCGGATTCGCGCGTACCGTAGACCGTCTCGGTCGTGCCCCAGCCGTGCTCGGTGGCGCGGGTGAGCTGCCGTCTCCCCTCGTTCGCGCCCTAGACCCCTGGTCGCGGGCCGCCGGTCGAATACGGGACGCCGATTCCCAGTGTCACCCAGACGCCCGTGGTGTTGTTGGCGTCGTTCTGCTCGAAGACGATTCCGGCCGCGTCGACCGTCTGCCGGATGAAGTACTGCGCTTGCGGCCGGCTCATCAGGTCTGTGACGTCGAAGTTCTGGCCGAAGAGCATCTTGTCGTAGATGTCCTCCCAGCCGACCGAGGTGCCCATGATCACGTAGGTCGTCCGCGCGTTCGGGTCGCAGCCGTTGTAGGCCGGCGCGGTCGGGAAGCCGGGGAGAGTCGAGTCCGCCACGGCCACGTCGGCGAGGCAGAACGCAACCTTCGAGTTCGGCTTCACGGGCTTGAGCTTGGCGTCGAGGAGCTGGTAGGTCATCACCCCGTCGAGATGCCAGTGGTGGTGCACCTCGTGGTAGGTCATCGTCCCGATCTGCAGCTCGTCGCACGAGCCGTCCGCGTGGAAGAGGCGCTGGTAGGCAGGCATCGTGTTCGGGTTCGGCAGGTTGCCTGCGACCGAGTCGCGATAGCCGACGACGTTCAGCGTTCCGGCGCCGAGGTTCTTGATCCCGGCCGAGAACGCGAGCAGGAACTGGCCCGTCTGCGGGTCACGCCAGACGACGTGGTCGTCGGCGAGAAGCTGCTGGTCGGGCGCGAGCTCCGGCAGGAGGGCGCCCGCCCGGATGGTGGTCGAGGTGCACGGGAACTGGTTCTGTCCTCCTCCCTCGCCCGCCGCGGCGGTCGCGCTGAGCATCGCCGCGACCACGGTCAGCAGAGCCGCGAACAGCCGCGTCGCGCCTCGATTTCGCCTCTTCATGTGAAACCTTCTCCGGTTCGCCGGGGGATTGACGAGGCGCAATCTTCTCTCGGACGAAACGCTTGGTCAACGTCCCCATCGGGACGCTCCTGAATCGCGCTCAGCCCCTGACTGCTCCCCGAAAGCCCGGCCCGCTGGGCCACCGCCGGTTCGACCTCGCGAGCGTGGCATCGATCACGGGCCGACTCATGCTCCTCGTCTACGCACTCCGATCGCCAACCGTCCGAGTTGCAGAGACTGTGGGTTCGTCCCAGAGAGCCGGCGGCGCGCGGTGACGGCAGCGACCTCCCGTTACCTGAGCGACGATAGGGAGGCCACCCGCCTGGCCTGCCAGATCACTGCGCGCGGAGCCGAGTGAAGGACCCTGGATTTCTTGGAGGCTCCGGCGCCAGGCTCTGTCCTGGGGGAAGGAGATGCTCCAGCGATGGCCAGACCGAGGAAGTACTCCGATGAGTCGCGTGAGCGGGCGGTCCGCTTCTACTTCGAGTCGGAC
>WNGE01004335.1_pt1 | contig 18031 bp, 22 predicted proteins | sample 5400651 | NCBI WGS metagenome assembly WNGE01 (sample SAMN13153370, study PRJNA577476) | soil metagenome | isolation source: 60 cm soil or saprolite under grassland replicate 2 | place: USA:California | collected 2016-06-15
CAATTCGGCACGACAGCGACTCCGCCTGCTACCACGGTTCCTGAGCCGGCAAGCATGCTGCTGCTCGGCACGGGGCTGGCAGGAATCGCCGCCAAAGTGCGAAAGCGGCGCAAGGCTGTCTAGTAGTTCACGTTAGCACCAAGCCACTCGACCGCCCCTGGGAGCTCCTTGGGCGGTCCTTTATTTGAAGGGCCGACTGGGCGACGAATTTGGACAGGGCAAAGATGGGCCTCTGATTCTCTCTGCGCTTTTGTATCAGTAACTTCAGTAAGCTGTTTCCTCTATAACACTCTCTCGAAGGAGGGTCGCGATGATATTGTCGTCAGGGTAGGCGTGACTGCGGTGCTGGCGAAACGCTTCAGCATAGAGTATTGGTCTCCCCGACACCGTTGACGCTCTTTGCCCCAGGGAAGCGTTAAAGCGACGCATGCTTTCCATGTATTCATCCATACCGTGGTGTACACGCAGCCAGTCATGCTGGCTCTCGTGGCAGGCCAGCATTTCGGCCTTTTGGTGCATCACCGCGCTGATGTCCACATAAAATTGCGGTGTGACTTTCTTGCCAAAAATATCTATGCCGTCCACCGGTTGGGCGTAGTAGAGGTAAGGTACCGTCGAGGTATAGCCAGCAGCACCAAGTTTCGTCTCATAGTTCGGTATTGATGCGTTGAAGCAGGCGTTGCGAACAAGAAGGCTGGTCACCTCGTGATCCGACATGTAATCGTTCGGCGGGTGCGTAATTACAATCCAAGGATCTACCTCTCTCAGCAGTGCCGTCACTCGGCGGTTAGAGTTGTCATTGCTAAAAATACATAGATCGGCAAACCCCGCGTGATGATACGTCGCCTCCAGCACCTCGCAAGCCTTCACTGCTTCACGATGGCGAATGCTGCGTATCTCTTCGGCTGAAAGCTCAACTGACCCACAATCGCCCAAGGTTAATGAGGCAACATGAACCTCGAGTCCGAGTTGATGGAGCGCAAATAGGGTGCCGGAGCACATCATTTCCACATCATCTGGATGGGCTCCCACGGCCAACACTCGCTTGATGTCTGACGCAATAATATTGTTCTGGGCCAGAAAACGCCTTCCCAAAGCCAATTTTCTGTTCTGGACGAAACGCGAGGCCCAACGTTTCCCGCCGAGGCGCTGGGAGGCCAACTTCGTTACAACGTCGCGACCGTAGTGTTCAATTTTTCGCAATACTCGCTCTGATCATCAAGTGCCCTGGTCGTGGCGGCTCCCTGCAGCAAAAGGGGAAACTGGCGCAAACCCTTCAACGAAAGCGCACACATAAAAAGAGCAGTCTGATATGGTCCATTTTCGGTGCGCCTATGGTGCGCCAACTCAGCCGTACTGGCAGACTCAGAAAAGCACGTACCAACAGTAGTTCAAGCAAATTCTCTAACAGAAAGGCACTCGCGAACACTGCGGAATACCCAGTGAAATAGGCGAATTGAGACTTTTAACCAGTGGGTCGCAGGTTCGAGTCCTGCTCGGCTCACCATTACGCTGGCGAGAAGACGTAGAATCAGGCCGTTCTAAAGTCACCCATCTGTGTTTACTCACTAAACGTCAGCACACAGCTTCCATGTGAAAAACCGAATGTGTTCCCGGCTTCTCGAGCTCGAGCCAAAAGACATCCGGATCTGCGAGTGCGGGGCTATTGGGCCAGCCCGACGCGGCGCAGCAAGTCCTGGAACCGGGGGTCGCTGCGCAGCGGATCATAGATAGGATCTACTTTTAGGGTGGTGAGATTGGCATGTTGCGAGAATGCCTTTTCCAACCAGATGAAGGCCTGTTCCTTGTTGCCCATGCCGATGTACGCCCAAACGAGAGCCGGTGGACCAGCTTGCTGTCTCCGGTTCAGCTCTAATAGTTTGTCAAGCGCACGCTGTGCCTCCGGTTGCTGACCAGCGCGGCCGTAGGTGTAGGCCAGCACTGACCACATCCACGGCGAAGGACCCTGCTGGCGCCACGTCTCTATATCAGCCAGCGCTTCCGCGTACATCCCTCTCTCGACGTAGGCAAAATTCACGATGTGGGAGCGCGGATAGTTCTGCTCCATCTCACTCACCGCCCGAAACTGTTGGATCGCCCGATCATACTGCCGTGAGAAGTACAAAATTTGGCCGTTGTCGACAGCGATAACTAGCGACAATGGATCAAGTTCCCGCGCGCGCTCGCTCTCTCGCAGGGCCTCGTCGAAGCGGCCAAGCAGAGCCAGATGCTCTGCATACCAGTGATGGGCCGTCGCATAATTAGGGTTCAATTCGATCGCTCGCCGGTATTCCTTCTCCGCGGTTTGCCAGTCGTAATCGTAATTCTGGACGATCAAAGCCAACGCCGTGTGGGCCTCTGCCAGATTTCCGTCAAGCTCTAAAGCTCGCAGCGCCGCAGCGCGCGCTTGCGGCATTAAATCATTTTGCTGACGACCACTGTAACCCCCTATTAAGGCATAGCAATCCGCCAGGCCGGCGTAAGCGCGGGCATAGTTGGGGTCTTTGGCTGTGGCCTGCTGAAAATATGGAACGGCCTGCGGCAACCATCTCTTGTTCCAGTAGTACTGACCCTTGAGATAGAGATCGAAGGCTTCATAACTCCTGGTAGAAGAAATCTGGGAGGGCTCGGACCGTGTGTGATCACCAAGGGTCAGATGAATTTCATCCGCGACTTCTTTCGCTATTTCACCTTGCAGGGACAATAGATGAATTAGTTCGCGGTCATACTCTCGCGACCAGACATGCGTCTGGTCTTTCATCTGAATGAGCTGGGTTGTGATTCGCACTCTGTCGGATTCGCGCCGCACGCTGCCCTCCAGAACGTACTGGACCCGAAGTGCGCGACCGATCTGGTCCAATGGCTCCTGGCTGTTCTTGTAGTGCATGACCGAGGTGCGGGCGATCACTCCCAAGTGCTCAGGATCAAGATTTCCCAGCTGGGTAATCATCTCTTCCGTGAGCCCATCACTGAAGTAATCCTGCGCCGCATCGCCGGTAAGGTTCTGGAAGGGAAGGACCGCCAGCATCAACCTGCCGGCGGCTGGTTGCGAACGGGCCAGGGAGCGGTGCCGCAGCAACAGCAACCCGGCAACCGCGATCAGAACTACGGCAACCGCGGCAGCGGCAAGTAGCGTCTTCCGCCGGCTTTTGCGCGCTATACCTGCCGCTGCTCTTGCCTTCAGAGCGCTGTCGAATTTTTCGGCTCCGGGTGACTCAGTATCATGCGGCTTGACGCCCTCTGAATCTTCCCCACGAGTTATCAATTGGGAATCAGCAGCTTCCCTTCTCGTGGGGGCGAATTGAGTGGTCGCCACGCTGCTATCGAGCGGTTCTTCGATGCGGGCAATGAACCGGTAACCGCGCCGCGGGACGGTCTCAATAAAGTGGGGATGGCGCGCATCGTCGCCGAGCGCTTTTCTTAGCTGTTGAATGTTAAAGGTTAAGTTCGATTCCTCGACAAAAGTGTCAGGCCAGAGGCGATTCATCAACGCTTCCTTCTCAACAATCCGCCCGCCGTCTTCAACCAGAATCAGAAGCGTATCAAAGACCTTCGGCGCCAGAGGCAGAGGCGCGCCGTTACGCAGCAGGACCTTTTGCTCGCTGTCAACGGTGAAATCGTCAAAGTGGTGAAAATGCCCGGGAGCGAAAGACATGGCGGCCCTTGAACTTCCTTAGAACTTCCTCATTGATTCCTCAGGACTTTTCCCAGCCTCACGGGTAACCTGGCCACAGGTAAGACGAGGAGATTGTGGTTGATTCTAGCAGCGGCCTCAGGTGACAGCAATCCAACCATCTTGTCAGTGTGTATCAGCCCTTAAGGGCAGGACAGAGCGCGCCGTTGCCAGGTGGCGGAAAGTTTTTATACCTGCCAAAGGGTACTAAGGAAGCTTTAGAGAATTGCCTTGTGGTGATGAAAGGTTCTCACGGTCGATTTATTTTTCAGGGGGTACCAAAATGAGATCACGCGTGCTTCGCACCAATCCAAGTCTGTTCAGACGATTATTAGGTAACCGCTTCGCGACAAGAATCCTGTTGATGCTTGCTTTGACGGTACTCTTGGCGCTGCCGTTTGGCGCTCTGCCGGTTTCGCGCCTTGCTAAATTCGCGCGCGCGGTCAGGGCCGCAAGCACCCCAATCACGACAAGCAGAGTCGCGCCTGTGGGCACAATTACTGTTACTGATCTAACTCAGAAAATCAGCAGTGCGGGGGGCTGTTCACTGCCGGAGGCCATCTATTCCTCCGAATACGCTACTAACATCGCTCCCGACCCCGCAAATCCAGGTACTTACATCGACACACCGTGCGCGAAAGGCACTGGGGATGACACTATTGTGCTGCCAGCCGGCGCAGTGTTCCTGATGACCAGCATCATGCCCGACCTCCAGAACATAATGGGCCCGACGGCTACCCCAGTGATCAATTCGAAAATCATTATCGAGGCCAACGGGTCGCGCCTTGAGCATGTGCAAAACGGCGTAAACTTCCGAGCGTTCGCCATTAATTCCGGAAGAAGCCTGACGATCAGGAATGCTTACATCAAAGGGTTCACAGCCAAGGGCGGAAACGGTGGCGGTGGCGGCGGTGGCGGCTTGGGCGCAGGCGGCGCGATCTATGTCAACGAGGGGAATCTTACTGTTGAGAGCTGCACATTTGAAGGCAACGGGGCGGCCGGCGGCAATGGTAGCGAGGGAAAATTCTCGTTCACCGCAAACATCGAGGGGTTTACCAGCCCGGGAGGTGGGGGCGGCGGCCTGGGTGGCAACGGTGGTGAAATCGTTCTCCCGGATCTAGGTATCGGTGGCGGCGGCGGCGGCGGCGGCTCGCGCGGGAACGGTGGTCGTGGCTCAGGCGGCACCGGATCCGGCAGTGGAGGTGGTGGAACCCTGGAGGATGGCGTCATCGGCGGGGTCACAGATACGGGCGGCGCCGGCGGCAAAAACTGCGGCGGCAAAGGTGGGGACTACAGCATAGACTTTGGCGGCCGACCAGGGGACGACGGAGCCTGCGCCGGTGGTGGCGGTGGTGGTGGTGCACAACTGACGGCTAACGGAGGCAAAGGCAACTACGCCGGCGGCGGCGGTGGCGGCGGGAGCGGGCACTTTGCGGGGATAATCTTTCCAGAGGAGGGCGATGGTGGCGATGGCGGCTTCGGCGGAGGCGGCGGCAGCGGCAGTTTAAATGCTGCTTCTGACATTGCCGGTGCGGGTGGCAAAGGCGGTTTCGGTGGCGGCGGCGGCTCGGGCGATCTGCCCGGCAATGGCGGCAGTTTTGGCGGCAACGCGGGAGGCTCAACCTTAGATATTCACGACTATTGGCATTTTCGTGGCGGTGGTGGCGCAGGTCTGGGCGGGGCCATCTTCAACGATGGAGGCACCGTTAGAATTTCTAACAATACCTTCACCGGCAATTTCGTGGTTCGAGGCGTGGCCGGAGGCGAAGGAGCGCAGAACGGCAGGGATGCAGGCGGGGCGATCTTTTCTCTTAACGGTTCGCTCACGGTGCTGAACTCGACGATCAGCGGCAACCAGAGCACGGGAACCGACGCAGGCATTTTCGTGCAGGAAGATGGCGCGGAAACACATTTCATCCTGCGCAACACAATCATTGCCAACAACGGCACGGACGAGTGTCACTTCGAAGGCGATGTCACGCACGACGGCTCAGGGAATTTCATTGTAAATAATCTCGGCTGCCCCGGTAATGTGAATCCCACTATGGCTGATCCTCTATTGGGGCCGTTGCAGCTCAACTCGCCTGGCAGCACGCCCACAATGGCGTTGCCTCCTAATAGCCCGGCTATCGACAAGGGCGTGGACCTCTCAAGCGAGGGGATTACGACGGATCAGCGAGGCGTGACCCGCCCGCAGGGAGCGGCCTTCGACATTGGTGCTTATGAATTCGCTGCCTGTAGCACAATCACGTGTCCAACCAACGTAACGCAATCCAACGACCCTAATCAGTGCGGCGCGGTCGTCAATTATCCAGCGCCGACAGTGGACGGAGACTGTGCCGTTGTCTGTTCGCCGGCTTCGGGAACAGTCTTTCCAGTGGGCACAACAACCGTGACCTGCACGTCTGGATCTCTGAGTTGTTCGTTCAGTGTTACCGTCAACGACACAGAAAAGCCGGTCATCAATTGCCCGTCGAGCATCAGTGTCGGCAACGATCCGGGTCAATGTTATGCGATGGTGAATCCTGGTACGGCGACGGCGACGGACAATTGCCCCGGCGTGAACGTGATGGGTTCACGTAGTGATGGACAAGCATTGAGTGCTCCCTACCCCACCGGTGTGACAACTATCACCTGGAAGGCGACGGACGCCAGTAACAACATGGCGACCTGCCAACAAACGATCACGGTGAATGATCTGGAACCTCCGGTGATAACTGCATCGCTCGTGACTTCCTGCCTCTGGCCGGCTGATCATGAGCTGCAGGATGTTGGTTTGAGTCTTGCCGTGTCAGACAATTGCACACCGGCAGCGCTAATCGCTGTTAACGTAAAGATCACGAGCGATGAGAAGCCTGAGGCCGATGACGGTGACGGTGACGGCCGCTTCTCGCCAGATGCGACCGTAACTGGTACGGGCGTTAACCGCATCATCCGGTTGCGCAGAGAGCGTTTGGGAAGTGGGGATGGACGTGTCTATCTAATCCGGATCACGGCGACTGATCAACATAACAACACTTCCTTGAAGGTTCTGCGGGTGGGTGTGCCGCTGAGTCAACCTCCGTACTTGCCGTGCGGGATCGACAGCCGGCCAGTTCGTGGGGGAGACGCGCCGGATGGCGGATTCTACGCAACGAGTCCACCTGCCCGGGTCATCGGTTCAAAGCAGTAGAGACATTATGCTCGCACGGGCGCGCACTAACATCGAGCGGTGGTCTTCGACGAAGATCCCAACAACAGCGGCAGCGTCTTTCTCCGCGACTTCCGAGCCAGCCTCGCCGACGCCGACTTCTCAACCGTCAACGTTGAGATCACCATCGGCACGGGCGCTACGGCGGACAAGCTGACCGGCACCGCGAGTCTCGTGCAGAAGCCCTCCGGCAGCGGCAGTTGGCGGCTCGCGAACGAGCCTAACCACCCTCGCTGATCGGGGCTACCTACGCCTGCTGACGAGTTAGCGTTAAGGCTAAACACAGAAGGAAGAAACTACGATGATGAGAATTAAGAGACCTACTTGCACACTCGCAACACTCGGAGAGGATTTAATGAAGGGTGGCTGCTTATCGGCACAGGCACTCCTAAAGGCCGCGTTTGTCTTCCTTTCAGGAGCCCTTCTGGTCGCGCTGATTCCTATCGTCGCTCATGCGAATCCTGGCGATCTATATGCAACTGATAACAGTTCGATTCGAATATATGCGCCCGATGGATCGGGGAGTATCTTTGCTTCCGGCCTGCTGCGCCCTCGTGGTTTGGCTTTTGACGGCTTCGGCAATCTCTTTGTCGCGACTCTCGACACAGCGACTCTCTCTGATGACCGGGGAATGGTTCTCAAATTCGCTCCGGATGGGACAGTCACTGTCTTCGCCACCGGATTGGATTCCCCTTCAGGGCTAGCCTTCGATGGCGCAGGCAATCTCTACGTCACCAGCAGCCGTGTTTTTCCCGGAGGGGGAAGAGTGACGAAAATCACCCCTGGTGGAGTAAAGAGCCTGTTCGCCATTTTGGGCCCTGACCCTAAGCCTTTCCACCAGAATTTTGGTATTGCCATTGACGAGCGGAATAATCTCTTTGTGGCTGACAACCAACAGGACAAGATCTACATGATCACTCCCGATATACGATTCGGCACCGCTGGAGAAATCAGCACGTTCGTCTCTCTTCCCGTTCCCATAGGGCTGGCTTTTGATGGGGCGGGAAACTTATACGCGAGCGACGGAGGTCCGGACGTTGGTGAACCGGGAAGCATCACTAAAATCGCTCCCGATGGAACAGAGACTCTCGTCGTTTCGGGACTGGGGGGCCTTCGTGGTTTGGCTTTCGACCCCAATGGCAATCTTTTTGCAGCAGGCCACGACAACAACGTGATCTACAAAATAACTCCTGGTGGATCAGTCAATATTTTCGCCAACGGCCTCAATGTCCCGCAATATCTTGCCGTCGAGCCTTAGTTCTCGCCGCGCGACAAAGGTAGAGCGTTGTTGCAATGTGCACAAGGGCTGAGGAGCTAACGACATCTCGGGACTCAGCAGCGGAGTTGCGGATGTTCTGCTCGACGTTGTTTCCCGACGCACCACACTGGAGGGTTCTGAAGGAACAGTCATCGACTATGGGTTCGACAACCGAATAATCGGCTTCACGAAACTATGAGGCTACAGTTTGATTGACAAGGCCACGACCTGGGATAGAAAAACGTCCTGATACAGGATGACGCAGAATTTTTGTGGCAAATTTGTGACGTGATTACGGGCAAACAGGTATGAATGGTTGTTACTAGATGTACTCCGAAGCGGCTGCAACCTGTGTAAGATGTTAATAGATCTAAAGAGCCGTGACTGGTTGTAATCGGCTTGATGGCCCTTTTAACCAGTGGGTCGCAGGTTCGAGTCCTGCTCGGCTCACCACTAGAATCAATTAAGTTAGGGCAGCCGATGGTGTATCCATTCGCTGCCCTTTGTATTTGGTGTGCGGATAGTGTGCGGGAATTCGGGAAGGGTGCGGGATCCCCACAAAGGAAAACCCAGCGGATAGGTACAGACGGAATAGAACAAGCGCATCGACTGGCGGACGGCCATAATAGGCAGCTCTTACGAGTGTTGCGATAACTGAGAGATCTAAGACGCTACACGCCAGTGGTGATTCAGAATGCGCAGCAAGTTAACGTTGGCAATCAGCAACTGAATGTCTCAGGTTAATGACTCGCCGCTGAGATACTGTGTTGGATGTCAAGCAGCTTGTGCGAGCTGGTCACTTCAGCGGATGATGACCGGCACTTAAAGACGAGTGATTATATGAAGCAAATATCATACATCTCTATCATTATTCTTATGCTGATCCGTTTGGCGACGCTCGGCATTTCGCAGAACACTGCATCCACACCTGAGAGCAAAGCCAAAGACAAAGTGAATTTATATAGGCGATATGACAAGTCTAAGGATCAGACTGTGACTAAGATGGAACCTATACTCATTTATGGAGCACCTAGCCCAGTAACTGGTTTATACATAAGCGCGTCTTACACCTTTACAGGAAAAACCCCGGGGAGACCAGAGTCAGTAAACCTCCTCTTTCGGTCAGGTGAGGGCAAATACAAGTATGATCGAGAATATTTGTTAAGGCAGAATTCTTCCATCAGCTCTTCAAACCAGTTCGTGTAACCACAGGCCTCGATCCCCCACAACCACTTCCCCGCGGAACTGACTGTAGAAGGCCCTGATGTCGTCACGTTCGCGATGTAACTCCTGTTGCCCCACGCTCTCATCTTCACTGTCCAGGTAACTCACCGTTTGTTGTCGCGCGTGGACGTCTACTCCGATTTATAATGTCATCGCGGGTGCCTCCTTTTGCGATCACGCACCCGGGAGTTTAACCGCTCTCGGTTCGCGGGCGCCCGCTTTATAACATCAGCGTTAGGTTGCTTCGCGAGAACTCCGCGCTGCGGCGAGATCGTGGCTGAGACACAACTCAGCAGCCACGCTCGGACAATGTCGGGAGATACATTACCTATGAAACGGATCCACGTTGCCGCGGTCGTTGTATGTGCCTTGATCTGGACAGCCTGTGGCAGCGCGGTTCAGTCCTCGGGGCAAAACGGTGGTGCGGCCGGCGACGACAGTCAAATCGGGCGCGCGTTCAAAAACAGGACGAGCAATGTCCAGGTTGAAGGCGAAGGTGTAGTAACGCGCATACTGGCGGACGACCTCGCTGGCAGCAGGCATCAGCGATTCGTGGTTCGCCTCGCATCAGGTCAGACGGTCCTTATTGCGCACAACATCGACATCGCACCGCGGGTCGCCGGGCCACAGAAAGGCGATAGCATACGCTTCTACGGCGAGTACGTGTGGAACGAAAAAGGAGGTATGGTCCACTGGACGCACCACGACCCGGAAGGGAGGCACGTGGCAGGTTGGCTCAAACACAACGGGCGGACCTATCAGTAACACCCGGTGCATGTTCCTCTCCGGGACGCAAACCAACAACTCATTCAATCGGAGCGGAAATAGATTGATTTTCATTCGCGAGGATTGGGTGCTTGATTCGATTCTTCCCGCCCGGTTAATTCGGGCGTTCGCCGTACTACGCGGTCGCTATCGCGATACAAGGGAGTGAGCACCGATGACTAAACCGACCCCTGAAGGTTGGCATAGCGTGACGCCTCGACTCGTGGTTCACGATGCAGCCATCCTGGTCGAGTTTCTCAAGCAAGCGTTCGGCGCAACAGGAGATTTCCGCACCGATATCCCGTCGGTGATCGGAATTGGGGACTCGCTCGTCATGGTAAGCAGTGTGGCCCCCGCGACGCCATGCCTGCATTTCTCTACCTCTATGTTGACGACATCGACACGTACCAGCGTGCGCTGGAAGCCGGCGCCGTGTCACTGGAAGAGCCAAAAGACGTGCCGTATGGCGACCGCCGCGGGATGGTCCAAGATCCGTGCGGAAACATTTGGCAAATCGCAACTCACAAAGAGGACGTGGCGCTAGACACATCCGCGAGCGCCTTGCGGCCAAGCCCCTCCTGCTGAAAGGATCGCTCCCATGACGGTACGCTAAACAAGCGCTTGCAGCGGACTCGCTCTGCGTGGGCTTCTTTGTTAAGTTGCGTGGGCGAGCCGCCGAAGCGTAGCGTTAGACGGCTACCATTATGAGCCAACGACTGCAGATCATGCCCTACGATCCAGGCTGGGCTTTTGAGTTCGAAGCGGAACGGGACCGAATTTCGCGTGCGTTGGGACAACTGGCCCGTCGAATCGATCACCATGGTTCGACGGCCGTTCCTGGTTTGGAAGCGAAGCCAATCATTGACATTCAGGTTTCGGTTGAACAGCTTAACCCGATCCGCGCTTATGCGGAGCCACTCGCTGGGCTCGGCTACCGACACGCGCCCCATTCCGATGATGCGGTGTGCCCGTTCTTCCATCGGCCAAGCGAATGGCCCCATTCGCATCATGTTCACGTTGTTGAATCGAGTGGAGTCGAAGAGCGGCGTACCTTAGCATTTTGCGACTACTTGCGTGATTACAGCGACGTCGCGCACGAATACGGCATACTAAAGCGGCAGCTTGCAGATCTCTATGATGCAGGGAAGCCCGCGGATCGGGAGGCGTACCCGATCGCGAAGACCGAGTTCATTAATCGAGTCGTTCAGATCGCTCTGGCACAAGGATATCCTCGGGAATTGCGAAATGCCGTCTAAAAATCGTTGGACCGGGGCGGGGTCGCGTGTTCCTTAACTTGTGCTTTGCTTTCGACGAGTGAATTACTGTTTTCGGATGATAACCTACTCTAAGCCGGGCTCCCATTCCAACCGATCGGTGAACCGAGCACTACCGTACCAGCATTGCTTCTCTAATTGCTACGCTTCCGAAGAAGAGCCCATAAGGGAATAGAAGTTTCTGCCAAGATGGCTCTTCCAAAGAGACTGGGCACGCCATCTTACCACCTTACCTTAGGGAGCCAGTTGACAAGGGGCTATCCGCGCCCTAACATATGCAGAAGATTGCGGATTTGCAATCGTGCAGATGTGCGAGCACGCAAATTGTCCAACGGGACGGCGTGGGCGGGGTGGTCGCGAACATCGAACCGCAGAAGACGAACGTATTTTTCGCGAATCGTATTAGGAGATTGGTTCACTCAAGGGTTTAAGGGAACAGAGCCGGCTTTGGCAAGCGAATCGACACGCTGAAAGTGAACGGAGAGTCAGCATGAGGCAACAACTCAGCAATTTCAAAGCGGAGTTCTTCAAGGCGTTGGCCCACCCGTTGAGAATCTCGATCCTCGACGCATTGCGTGAGGGCGAGCTGACAGTGAACGAGATCAGTCAACGTTTCGCCGTCGAGCCTGCGAATGCTTCGCAGCAGCTCGCGGTGCTGCGTAACCGGAATATCGTGAGGACTCGCAAAGATGGCGCCAACGTCTATTACTCGGTGAGCGATAAGAGCATATTCAAGCTGCTCGACGCCGCCAAGGAGATCTTCAGCCATCACCTGATTGGCGTCAGAAGCATGCTGGAGGAGATTCACGCGCCCACTGCCGGCGCAGCCACGCGGGTAACAGGACGGAGAGGGTAGCTGGATCACGGCCGCAGGCCCGAACAGTTTGGAGGGAAATAAGAAACGTTTTGAAAATGTCTACAGCAGAAAACAAGATGAACCCTGTGAAGCAGGTCGCCAGAGTGAGTCCAAGCGTGAGCAACGATGCGAAACAGTTGAAGGTTCTGTGCGAGCGACTGCTGCGCGAGCAGCCTCAGTCGGGGCCGCTTTTGAGGCGGCTGCTGGCACGGTCGCACCGAATGCACAGGGACTGCGCCTTCGCCCCCATTCATGACAGGCGCTGTTCGGCATGCAACATGACTGTTGCGAGCGCGCAGCTCCAGAAGACCAAGGCTGGTGAGTTCATAAACTGCGCCCACTGCGCAATCTTCCTTTACGACGACCAACGATAGCCACGCTAACTGTGCCAACTGCGGCGTGTTCAAAGACAGCTATGCCGCGGTTGGCGGCGTTGACGAGGTGATCCCGGTAAGCGTGTTTGTCCCCGGCTGTCCGCCAGAGCCGCTCGATATCCTGCGAGGGATACTGTCTGCCCTTGATCGGCTTCCGTGAGAGCGGGCCAAATCTTTACCGGCGGACGGCGTGGTACTCGCTGAACGGATCTCAGGCGACACGACGATAGGTCACTCCTTAGCTTACTGCCAGGCGCTCGAATCGCTCGCTGAGATAGAAGTACCCATCTGCGCTCGTTATCTGCGCGTCATCTTTTGAGATTGGAAGACATCAATCGAGCCGTTGCGAGGCACCATTCATTCTGAACGTGGCCTCAGATTGACCTTTCATCTTGAACTCATTAGATTCCGCAGCCTCTCCCAGCGATCCTGCTTTACATTTATTTCATTCGAATGGTTCAGCAAATTCGCATTCCTGGCGCCTGGTGACCCTGTGGCATAAGGAGTGATAAGGCTAAGGTGGGCGCAACAAACTCACTGCCCGCGCTTCCAAGACAAGGAGAACAACATGCGAATCATATGCGACCATTGCTACAGTCCAATATCGGGAACAGTCAAGAGATTGGCTGGAAATTTCAACCTCCATCCTGACTGCATGGCTTACCTCGGTAAAGAAACAAGGCGTCGACCAGCTGCTGTCTCAGGGCGAACGCAGGGGTCTTCAACCGACTGTTTGGAAGAGTGGGAGGGAAGCGGACCCGTGTTTCACGCAAGATCGAATGCAACAGGACGCCCGGCTGTATGAACCAGGAGACTCGATGTTTCCCATCCGGATTTATCTCTCAGCGCTCACGCTATGTTTCTGATCGTCTGTGTTAAGCCGAGAAGCAACGGCATCCTGGAAGCCACAGTAGTCGTGTGCCACCGCTATACATGATTCCCGACATCAGATAGGAGCTTCACGCCAAGATCGCTTGAGGTCGGGTCTTCTCTCTTTCACGCTGATAAATTTTGCCGGATAGTAAATCAATAAAATGTACGTTTCTGCGATCAATATCACCTTGAGCTTTGCTGGCGCGCTCGTGTTTCACGAGATGGGGCACTTTCTTGCAGCTCGCGCCTGCCAGGTCCCGGTGACCCAGGCGGGATTCGGTTGGGGCCCTAAGCTCTTTGGTTTCCGGTTCAATGGTGTTGATTATCAACTCCATCTATTGCCGCTCGGCGCCTACATCCGAATGGACATGTCAGGTTTGCAGAGGCGCCCGCTATTCCAACAATTGTTCGTGCTGCTGGCAGGCATTGCAGTGAATCTCATTCTCGGCGCCATAGCCTGGGGAACGTTCTTCGGTACTCTCAATTTAGTGCTGGCACTCGGGAATCTGTTCCCGTTATATCAACAAGACGGGTGGAAAACCGGCATGGTGATTTTCCGTCGCGTCTTCAGACGGCCCAGCCCGCTGGTGGAGTGGTCCTTCACGCTCTCTGCCGGCTTGATAGGTTTGATCCTAATCATGAGCGCTCTCTTTAGCTGCTGACAGCCTTTGCATTTGTGTGTGTTGGCGTGGCGCGGCAGGCTGTGAAAAATGTGTTAGACCGCAAATGCCGTGATTGGTTAAAACCGGCTTGACCGCTCTTTTAACCAGTGGGTCGTAGGTTCGAGTCCTGCTCGGCTCACCACTAAAACTAATGACTTGCGGCAGGCTGTAGAGCCTGCCGCTTTTCGTTTGTGACAATTCTGCGTCAAAGTTGCCTTTAGTGATCCAAAAACAGTGATACCGTGAGCGCGCCTCACCACTTAGCTGCCACAGAGAAGTTCTGGCCTCTACCATTTCATCGAGGGCAGTGAAAAAGGTAGATTGACAGCCAAGAGCTGCAATGTTTATCCGTCGTAGTTTTGGCTTGACTCTGGACTTAGCTTCAGGGTCTATACTGAAAACGAGATCAGCGAATGGAAGGAACGGAGCTTCGAATAGGCGAGGTAGCATCGCGAACGGGCGTGAGCATTGACACGCTGCGTTACTACGAAAAACGACGGCTGCTCGGTCACTCGAGACGTTCAGCTGGCGGATTCAGGCTTTTCGCGCCCGAGGCGGTCGAGCGTGTGCGGTTCATTAAGCAGGCGCAGGAGTTGGGCTTTTCGCTCGCTGAAATTGGAGAGTTATTAGCGACGGGCGGAGCTGACGAGTGCAGGAAGGTCCGAGACCTGTTGCGCACCAAACTAAGAGAACTCGACGAACGAATGGAATCGATGAGGAAGTTCCGGCACGTCCTGGCGCGACATCTCAAGCATTGCGAGCACGAACTTCAAGAACATGGCAAAGAAGCCTGTTGTCCAGTCGTTGCGGGCACCAAACGCAAGCCGGGAGCATGAACCATTTGCGGGATTAGTTTGTTCTGGGCCACCAAAGAAAGAATGTTCGAACAACGAGGAGAGGTTAGCGAGAACAGCGCGCGCTCAAAGCGCACCATTGTTGCCAGCCTAGCCGCGCTTGGTAGCGTGGTCGTAGCGTCCAGTTGCTGTTTGCCGCTTCTGCCATTTCTGTTCGCCGCCGGAACGGCCGGGACTTCGGCGTTTTTTGTAAGACTCCGACCCTTCTTGCTCGCAGCTTCAGTACTGTTGATCGCATTTGGCTTCTATCAGAGATGGCGGGCAAAACAGTGCCAATGTAAGCCGAATCTTCTCAGCGCCATGCTGTTATGGTTTTCAGCCATTGTCGTGCTCGTCTTTATTCTGTTTCCACAGGCCATAGCAAACTTCTTGGCCAACCTTTTGGCGAGCTGAGATAGCAAAGTTTTTTGGCAAACACAGTGGGAGGGTGACATGAAACGCAAGGGCATCATACTCGGATTTGTACTGGCGGCGATTGCCTTCCTGATCTTCTACTATTTCTACGCGGGAAGCGCTGTCCCCAATGGGCAGCCCCCTTTGGTTCGTTTGAACAGCTCCAATCTTGCATCGCTAAAGAATGCTTTCAATGGTTCCGAGAATTCCGTCCGATTGGTCGTGATGCTCTCACCTACTTGACCGGTATGCTTGCAGGGGGCCTCTGCACTAGAAAAACTACTTGATCAACAGCGCGACCCAGGAATAAGAGTGTTCGTAATTTGGGAGCCAGTGCTGCCAACTGATTTAGGTTCACCTTCGACAAGGACGCTGGCGCGACTCTCTGATCTCAGGGCCTCTCAATATTGGGACAAGGAACATCTTGTTTCTCGGTTGCTTGGAGAGCGGGACCGCTCGTCTGTGGTTTGGGATTATGTGGCAGTATATGCGCCAGGAAAACTGTGGGATCAAGCGCCACCAGAACCTGCTTATTCAAACGTCCCCGTCATCCACGGAATTGACGGTACAAGAGAAGCAGTCCAAAAGTTGTTACAAGAGAATATGAAATAGCATCGAGGTTAGCATCATTAGAAATTCTGACATGAATTGCTGTGCAACGGACGCTTTGTTCGCAGAGAGCGGCTCAGAAGTCGTGAAAGCGGTTTCTGGCAGCCGAGAAGGATCGGAGGCCGTAATCCAACGCTGTGAAAACTGTGGAGGTCAAAGCCGGCCTGTCTCGCGAAAGACTGTGCTGCTGATGCTCAAGTCGGAATTGCTCGAACAGGCGATCACAGGCACATATAGATTCTGCTCAGCACGCGATTGTCCGGTCGTCTACTTCGAAGAGCAAGGTAGTCATAGATTCACTACCGATGATTTGCGGGTGCGCGTCGGAGTCAAAGCGAGCTCAGATCCAATTCCAGAAGTGAATAAGGCAGTAGGAACCTTGCAGCAAGGGAGTAGTCCGATAAGCAAGTCGTTATTACCATGAAGACCATTTACAAAATCGTGACCGGTCTGAGTAGATTCCGCCAGGAGTGGTCCCAGTCCGGGGACTTTGTTACGCTGCGGGTTTACGCACCGCGCTCGCCGCCCTCGGAATTGGACCAGGCGATGAAGTTATCCTGCCCACACTTACCTTCTGCGCTACCGCCAATGTCGTAGTGCACCTCAGCGCCACTCCCCTTCTGGTAGACGTCGGGTCTGATTTTCAAATCGACCCGGTTGCTAGGAATTGCCGGTACGGTTACCACGTCTGAAGGTACGGTGTTTGGGACGGACCCATCGAAAGTGTCCAGCGTGATTGCAAAGATGAGGGCGCCCACGGACCGGAAACGGGAGCGCCAATCGGAGCGACCGGCGGTGGATCAGGTGTTGATGCGACAGCTGGCATTGGCGCTGCTACCGCAGCTGTACTTGGCGGTGTTGCCGCAAGTCAATCAGGTGGGGGCGGCAGTGATCTGAGCAGTGACAATCCGCGCAAGTCGTAGGTGTGAAGTGCGAGACCAACAACCAGTCTCATTTCGGTTGGCTGAGTTGATTGGCGATCTCCTTATCGCGATTGCCGGCGACTCTTGCTGAGACTTGAAGAGTTCTTAAGTTCCCTGCGGGCACTGCAAAGTTCAGATCGTCGGCGCTATCTATCCGCATAACTGCAATACCAACCACCTGGCCCTGTTGATTCAGAACGGGACCGCCGCTGCTACCCGGGAATATGTCTGCGGTAATTTGTAGTCGGCTGCCGATACTTTCGAACAGCCAAAGTCTGCCTACTCGACCATGACTAACTTTCCATTGAGAGCCCAGAGGATTACTAAGCAGAATGATCGAATCGCCTTCGGCTGGTGTCGCAGACTTGACTTGGAGCACGTCATTTGTGCGGAGGCCTTTCACTTGCAAAAGGGCCAGGTCGGAACCGACGTCCGTAGCGATAATCGTCTGAACAGTGAAGATCTTTCTTGCGAAAGTCTCGATATGGATTTCATTGGCGTGGCTGATAACGTGAAGGTTGGTGACTATGCGATCTGGCGCAATGAAAAAGCCGCTGCCCTGCAGTAACGGGCAACCGTGGTTGTCATAAGTAGTAACTATTACGACCGCTCGTTTCAAAGAAGCGATTCCCTTGTTGTTTAGCTCGTGCGCCCTTACATGCGATACCACAAAGAAAACCAATACGGCCGCCATAAGACCGGTTATCAGTTGAACCGGATCATAGGTCGACGCACAACTCCTGATACATACCTTCATATGGCTGCTGTGATTCTTCTTCGATTTTCGAGTTCTGAATAGTTAGGAAACGTCGATTAAAAGCCGGTTTCCTGTTCGTTAAGTCCTTCGCTGAAAATGCCGAGACAAAATCAGGTACTGGTGCAGTTTCAATTGGCATTCTCATTAGCACCGTGGCTTCAGCCCGGTTGAAGCAGTGTTCCCACGAAATCGGAAACCGTTCTATGGAAGGGGTTGTCAAGCCAATACCTCACCCTACGCGTCCGTTGGTCGATAACCAGCCCTCAAGATGGCCGGAGTGGGTCAACGTTCGCCAAAGACACTTGGTAGAGAAAAGGTGCGCCGAGGACCCAGCTCGGGCCATCGA
>WNGE01008787.1_pt1 | contig 18031 bp, 15 predicted proteins | sample 5400651 | NCBI WGS metagenome assembly WNGE01 (sample SAMN13153370, study PRJNA577476) | soil metagenome | isolation source: 60 cm soil or saprolite under grassland replicate 2 | place: USA:California | collected 2016-06-15
TTTCGCTGGCCTGGAATGCAGCGGCATCAAATCCGTCCTGGGGACGCTGTTGGTGGAGGCGCATTAGCAAATCAATGTTGAATTCATGGTAATTGCGAACAGAAGCAAAAAAAGAGGAACGCAGTTGATAGCTTTTGATGTTTATGCGCAAAGACTCGACAGCGGCGAGGGCCTCTTCGATCCGGTGTTTAGCCTCAGCCAGATTCCCGCGGTCGCGCTCGAGGCGAGCGATATTAAACAGGGTCGCCGCCTCGCCGTTTCGGTCACCTATGGTCCGGGTTATTTGCAGTCCTTCGTTAAAGGAGTCGAGCGCCTTCTGATGCTCGCCCAGGTCTAGATAGAGGGCGCCTGCGTCTCTGAGAGCGCTTGCCAGTTGACGCGGATTTCCGATGGAGCGGTGGAGTATGATCGACTGTTTGTAATAATCAAGCCCCTTCTGCTTCGCTCCTAGATTTGAGTAGCAATTGGCAACGTTGTTGAGGGTAACTGCTTCGCCGTCGCGATCACCCACGGCCTTACGAAGGGGCAGCACCCGCTGATTGATTTCAAGAGCCTTGCTGAAATCCTTCATGTAGGCGTAGTTATTAGCGACATTGTTGAGGACGTTCGCCTCGCGATATTGATCGCCTTCGGCACGGAAGATATCCAGCGCCTGGTTGTAGAAGTCAATTGCCTTCTGATATTCGCCCAGAGTGCCGTAGACGAAGCCGATGTTGTTGAATGCGATGCCCTGGCCCTGCCGGCTACCCGCGATCTTGAATATCGCCTGCGACTGGGTGTACAAATCGAGCGCCTTCTGATACTCCCCCAGGCTCGAATAGATATGGGCCATGTTGTTGAGGACTTTCGCTTCGCCCAGATGGAAATTCATGTTCCTTCTGATAGCTAACGCTTGATTGCAGAACTCAAGCGCGTCTTTATACCTGCCCATATCCTCGTGGATTACACATATATTATTAAGTGCCGTGCCTTCTCTTGCGCGATCACCCAACTCGCTGAAGATCAGGCGCGCCTGAGTCCATAGAGCAAACGCCTTCTGGTAGTCGCCCATTAATTTGTAAGCGGTTGCCATATTGTTGAGAGTATTAGCCTCTCCGGCGCGATCACCAATCGCTTTTCTGAGCGGAAGCGCCTGGCTGAATAGTTCAAGCGCTTTCTTCTTATCCCCGAATTCGTTGTGAACTCGGCCAAGGGTTTCGAGCGCATAAGCTTTGACATACATACCAACGCGCCGTTGTTCCTCGTCAGTCCTGTTGGCTGCGACTTCTGCAAGAGATAGCGCCCGGTTCGAAAAGTCGAACGCCTTCTGCTTTTCCCCTAAATTAACGTAATCATTGCCTATCAGATAGAGTGCGGAGGCTTCCCGGGCGGGGTCTTTCGCCGATTGCCAAAGCGGCATTGATTGCTGATATTTCTCAATGGCCTTCCGCCATGTATCTGCGGTCGCTTGATTGTCAAGTTCTATACCTTCGGCAATCATCCTTTCGGCGGCAACCGCGCTCTTGTCTTGTTCTGTCGCGGCTCGGAGTTCTTTGATCTTCACCTCATAGCGTCCCTTCGCCGCGGTCTTATCAAAAGACCTCACCTCGAGTCGATAACTGCCGGAAGTCTCGGCTACCAGCGAGATCAACTCAGTTTCTCCGGCCCTAAACATGTCTGCCTCGTCAAGTTTCTTGCCGTTAGGGTCAAACGCCGAAAGAGTGACATCTATACCGCGCTGATCAGCGGACACCAGAACGTATTGACCGGCGGCAAGACTGAGCATGTAAGAATGCGCTTCATCTGCCCCAAGCTCTCGTTCAATCGCTTTGCCCAGCTCAAGCGCGCGTACATCATTACCATTTTGTCCTGCGGTGCTCCTTGCGCCAATAGACTGTGGCGCCCACAGTGTTAGCCTAAGAGTATGCCTGCGCGCGTATGCAGTGATCGTCGGGACCAGAAGGGTGAGCAAACTTATATATAGAGGGAAACCGCTCCGAATAAAATGTCGAAGCGAGTGATATGAAATCACAGCTGGTTTGATCGGGTTTACCATAAGTCTCTCGCAGGTCAGAGCGCCCGGTGGTAGTCGCTAAAATCAAGCCACGCGTTAAACCTCAAGGCCCTCTCTTCGACGAAGCGGATTACTTGAGAGGAGAGCAGGTTCGACTGGCCGGGACATAGAACCTCCAACGGCTGAATTGAAGTGTTATGAGGAACGCATTATATACTTTCCTTGATAGGAAAACCCCAAATAGAGGACTTTGGAACACGGCGTTCCCACTGTGATTTTCATGATGAAGCGTTTTTCCCCGAAACCTCTCATCATTATGATGAACAGTGGTATTTACGCGAAAGGAGAAAAAAGCGATGGTCACCAAGTCTAAGACGGGATTAAAGAAGGGCCGAGTTCAGGTCGGCAAGCTGAAGTTTAATAAGGAGACGATGAAGGATTTGTCTAGCAGCAAGAAAAAGCAGATCAAGGGTGGCGCCGCCGCGAAGTGTGCGTGTTATGACCCCCTCACAAGCAGGAGGGGTCAAGGGGATTAGTCGATACAGAGAAGCAGGCAGTCAGGCTCGAGTTTTAGAGCAACGTGATAAAGCTTGCCTCCTTTCTCCGCACTCAGGCGTGAAACTACCAATCCTTCGTCGAGCGTCGCCGCACTCAATGTCATCGCTTTAAGTCCGCAGTCCAATTGATGACGAGGGTGATGGGGCCCGAGGCTTTCTGTTCCACGGTAGTATTGATGAGGAAACGCTGGCCGTCGGAAGTCAGGTCGTAAACACTGCCGATTTCGAAATACGGACGGACCTCGAACAGGGAACGCACCGCCCCCACCTCCAAAGTCGCCCCCTGGCCGCTGACCTCAGCCGCCATCAACTTGTTATCTGGCGCCAAATAAAAAATCTCTCTGCCGGCACCCCGCCATTTCGGATGTGAGCCGCCGGAGGTGGAGATCTGCCGCTTGCCTCCAGGACCCGGAAAGGGCATGACATAAATCTCGTTTCTGCCAGACTCATCCGAGCTGTATGCGATCCATCGTCCGTCAGGGGAGAATTGACCGTTAGCCTCGGTGAACTCGGTTTGTAAAAATTGGAACGGCTTACGATCTCCAGTCAGCGGCAAGACCCACAAATCTCGCTTCGACTTGGGCTCGACGGTGTCATAGAGGAGGAATTGACCATCTGGAGACCAACTGGTCGCAAATTTATCAAGGTTGGATTCGAGGAGCAATTCCTCGCTACCAACTCCACTGGCAGCTTTTTGATAGAGATTAAAATGGCCTTTGCGGTTTGAGCAAAAGACAATGTGGCTCCCGTCAGGCGACCACGCCGGGGATCTCTCGTCTGCCGGATCGACGGTAAAGCGGGTCCTGAGGCCGCGCGCCAGTTCGTACAGCCAGAGGTCTTGATTCCCGTTCTGCGGGTCGACGATGGCCGCGGTTAGCCTCTTTCCGTCGGGTGAAAGCTGAGGAATATCGTAGATGGCCAGATCGCCGAGCACGCTAAGCCGTTTGCCGTTACGGTCGAACCAGATGAGCTCTGAACCATTTCTCACAGACCCCGTCTGATAAGCCAGGACACCATTCTCCGAGACTGCAAAAACCCCTCTGGCCATCGATAGTTCGGATTGCACGTCTTCGGCGATGGGAAAAGCGTCTCCGGCCACTTCCAGACGGTTGGTGTCGAACTGCTGGGCCACCAGCCTTCCCTCGCGCAGGAAGACCAAAAACCCCTGGGCGTACGCTACATTTGAACTGGCGCGCAACAGCAGTTTGCTCTCTTTCGACGCGAGCGAAGCAACGAAGATCGCTGTCTCGCTCTCGCTGCCGGTGATGCCCCGGCGGAGATAAAGAAAGTGCTGGCCGTCGGGAAGAAAATAGGGCCAGCGGTCAGACAGTTCACCTCGCGCCTCATCGCGCTTCGTGACAGCGCTCACTACGCCGCCTGAGGCAGACACTTGTTGTAAAGCACCTGCACTATCCGGAGCAAAGACGATCACGCCGTTTTGATTCCAAGTCCCGCCACGAGGGTCGGGGGCATCGCAAAGCGTGAGAGGCGGTCCCGCTGCAGGATCGATTTCCTTGAGCTTGCGATCCGCGAAAAATCCGATGAACCGGCTGTCCGGCGACCAGAACGGATACGAGGCGCCAACCGTGTCTACGAGCGCTTGCGCTGCGAGACTATCGAGAGAGCGGATCCAGAGGATGTCTTTGCCTTCCGCCGTGCGTGCGATGAACGTTAGACGACGGCCATCAGGTGAGACAGTAAGGGATCCGGCATTGATGCCGGTGAAATTGAAACTGGACTTTTCCGGCGCGGGAATAGTGGAGCGGACGGTGCGGACCGAGATTGGGGCGCGCTGGAAATACGCAATAGCCAGCACCAATGTCGCGACCAGCAGCAATGCGGTAGCTGCTATCCAAGCGAGAGGCAGCGCCTTCTTCGCCGGCACAAATACCTCGCTCACTCCTTGTTTGAGATCCTCTAAATCGAGCAGCAAGTCTTTGGACACTTGATAGCGTTGTTCAGCGTCTTTGCGGAGCGCGCGGCTAATAATGTGCTCCAGTTCGCGTGGTACTTCAGGCGCGGCATTGATAAGACGGGGCGGCTCGGTTTTCAGGATCGCCGCGAGCACATCACTTGCTGTCTCGCCCTCAAACGGCGCGCGTCCCGTAATCATCTCGTAGAACACCACACCGAAGCTGAAGATGTCTGTTCGCGCGTCTACCTTTTGTCCTCGCGCCTGCTCGGGCGACATGTAGCGAGCAGTCCCCATTACCACTCCCGTTTCAGTGTTCACCTGGGCCATCGTGGACGCATCCGGGCTCAAGCTTGTCATGGATGGCTCTGTGAGCTTAGCCAGACCAAAGTCGAGGACTTTGACCAGGGCATCACGCCGCAGCATGATGTTTTCCGGCTTGATGTCCCGATGTACGATCCCAGCTTTATGTGCTGCAACCAAAGCTGACGCGACTTGAATGGCTATCTCCAGCGCGGTCGCCCATTCTATTCGGCCCTGTTTCAGACGCTCACGCAGAGTTTGCCCATCGATGAGTTCCGTTATCAGATAATGCCACTGCCCGCTTTCACCAATCTCGTGAATGGTGATGATGTTCGGGTGATTCAGCGCCGAGGCCGCACGGGCCTCTTGCTCAAAGCGGCGCAGTCGGTCTCGGTTTGCAGTGAGTTCTGCAGGCAATAGCTTAAGGGCCACCTTACGCTTGAGGCGAGTGTCTTCCGCGAGGTAGACCTCGCCCATCCCACCTGCGCCCAACAGCGAAAGCACGTGATAATGGCCCAGGTTCTTGCCAACCAGTATCAAGGAACTTTCTCCGACGAGCATCTTCGCGGCATCCTTCATCGCGCCTGCAGCGAGGAAACTTCCAGCCCCATCTTCGGCTGCAAGGAGCGACTCCACTTCTCGACGCAATGCGCTGTCATCACCGCAAGCATCATCGAGAAAAGGCTTGCGCTCCTCCGACTGGAGCTCCAGGGCTGCCTGATAAAGCTTGCCGACTTGCTCCCACCGCTCAGACGTCATCCGCTGCTCCACGACTCAACTCCCGATATAGCCACGCGCGGGCCAGGCTCCAATCATGCCGAACGGTCCGCGATGATACGTTCAGCGCCGCGGCTACCTCTTCTTCGTTCAAGCCACCGAAGTATCGCAATTCCACTACTCTACTCTGCCGCGCATTGAGGATCCCAAGCTTCTTTAAAGCCTCATCAAGCGCGAGCAAGTCAGCGCCGCTGTCCGGCGAAACTACCAAGCCTTCGTCAAGGGTGACCTGTAGCGCTCCACCACCACGCTTTAGGTTCTGTCTCGACCGCGCAAAATCGACGAGGATGCGCCGCATGATCTGTGCGGAAACGGCGAAGAAGTGAGCGCGGTTCTGCCAACGCACGCCGTGTGCGTCAACCAGCCGCAAGTAAGCCTCATTAACGAGGGCGGAAGTCTGGAGCGTGTGGCCTACGTGCTCGCGGCCCATGTAACGCTTGGCCAAACGATGAAGCTCTGCATAGACGAGCGGCATCAGCTTGTCGAGCGCCGCCTGATCGCCGTCGCTCCAGGCCCGGAGCAATCCTGTAACTTCTTCCCGCGAGGCGTGGATCATTCTTTGTCCCGTGGTCTCAAGAGGATTTGAAAGTATCGCCTCTTCGATCGGTTTTCACCACTGACTTGCGTCCAAAGAGAATCTCCTCCAGCCGCTGCCGCTTTTTCCCCCAGACTCCGCTTAAGAGAGTGATGGCCGCAAAAAAGTACGGCACTTGGTAATGCGAGCGTTAAGTGGGTCACAACCCAGGTAGAATTGTCTTTACATAAAGATGTCCTGCTCAGAATACAAAGCCGGGATGGCAAGAGCAGCGCGATGTTGCAAACGTCAAAAGTTGAGGAAAAAGCGCAGGAGCGCGCGAAACTCGTCTTCCATCGTTACGGAAACCAGTACTTCTTTGCCCCGGCGTGGGTCGATAGACAAAAGACAGGCCTTGAAGCTCCGAAGTCGCGCGCCGAGCAAGCCGCTGAGCACGAACTCACCGCAATCAAAATGGCTACCGAATCGGTAACGGTGACGGCGCGCCGCTAACTCCGCGGAATGTAAGAGTCGCCGCGAGGCTCGACTTTCAACGCACTCTCGGTGTCCAGCTTTTCGAGCATCAACCCCGCTGCGCCCCTTAGGACGCAGCATATCATGAAGGATAAGAACATGAGAAAACTCAACACAAAATCGAAGTTAGCAGCTTTGGCGGCCATTGCCGTCTTCGGCATTGCAGCTATTTGTTCATTCAACAGCGCGGCGTTCGGCATGCGTAATTGTCTAACGGGCTTAGAGGTCGCACCTTCATTTCCGGGTCTGTTCACTTTTAACAAGGGCGGCACGATGTCGGAATATGGTATTAGTCCCGGTTTGACTCCGGCTCTGCGTAGTCCCGGTCACGGAATTTGGCAGCACGAGGAAGGTTGGCGAGATTACTCTTTCAAGTTCACATTCTACCGCTACAACGCAAGCGGCGTTTTCATCGGATCGCAGAGAATTACTGCAGCTTTGGAACTCGCAGCAGACGGGGATAGCTTTACCACAATCTCCGCGATCGAGGTTCTCGATGCCAATGACAACGTGGTTGGCAACGGCTGTGGCACCGCGGTAGGGACACGGTTTGAATAAAACACAAACCGGCTGGAACGTGATGATGTCGGACTATCCGGCAATTACCTCTCGCGGTGACGGTAAGCATGGATAGGTCACCGCTCATTCAGTACCCATTACAGTCGCCGTCACTCTGCCGACCAGTTAAATCCATATCTTTAGTTTCGACGGCGGTATCGTGACGGTGATTGACGGGCGAACAACTTAAAGTCAAACACGTATTGGACGGCGCACGCAACAATTTCGTTCAATTCGATCCATTTCTGAACGCTCTACATTGCAGCGCCGCCGATGTGAAACAAGAACTCATAAAAGATAATTGTAAGACGAAAAATATGAGAAAAAGCAGCAAACCGATGAATAGCAAGAGGATCTTTTTAGCTTTAACCTTCGTTGTCGTGATGACCGCTCTGGCCGGATCAGCAGTCGCTCAGTCTAATTTGAAGACAGACGATGCAAATGCAGCCGGAAGACACAGGGTCCTGACAGTCATGACGCGGAACCTGGATACTGGCACTGATTTCGGACCAATATTCTCTGCTACAACACCGCTGCAGCTCTTAACGGCGGCAGGGGCAGCGTATGCTGAGGTTCAGGCGAGTAATATTCCTGAGCGTGCCGCAGGAATAGCCAAAGAGATTGAGGCAAACCAGCCGGACCTTGTGGGACTCCAGGAAGTGACTACCGTGCATACAGGCCCCTTCGGTGGCCCAGCCACAACTTTAGTTTTTGATCAGCTTCAATCTCTCCTTGATGAGCTGGCTAACCGTGGCCTCCATTACGCCCCCATCGCCGTATTGACCAACCTTGATGCTGAAGCGCCGACGTTCGATTCGTCTTTTAATCTCTTCGATGTCAGGGTCACCGATCATGACGTGATGCCTGATCTGACGCCCTCAGGACTTTGGCCGTCAGATCATGTTGGATTAGTAGGATCATTTAAGTTTGAACCATAGCAGAAAACAAAGAGGCTAGCTTCCGCCGAAATTGGGTCACCTACATGCAGTTCCTTGGCTACCTGCGGTGCAACCCGAACGACTTCCCACCTACGAGTCGTAATATCCCGCCCGCGCCAAGTTGCGAGCGACGGTCGGCCTCAGAGTTGGCTAAGGGTCACAGCCCGATGGATCTTTCCCTCTTCTTCAGCCCCATGAGTTCGACGATGACCGCCGAAGGAATGTTCGAATGAAAAAGAGATCAAACGCCAGTTGTGCATCACAAACGTGTGGATGAAATGCAATAGCCACTGGCAGATAGTTGCGAGACACGCGGCAAGTCTCCTCGAAGACACGCCGCCGATTTGCGAGCAGACTTCGTAGCAACGACAGGCGCGGAGGATTAAGCGAGTGCGCTTTCACCATGCCTCTACAGCGTGATAGCTTGTCACTGTTCGCGCTAAATCGCAGCGCTCTTATGAACAGGCTTAGCTTGAGTCGAGTTCATCCAGCTTCCGAAAGAGAGGCACAATCTTCGCTCAACCAAACCGATGGGGCCGCAATGCGTCGCACTCCAAAGCCATCGTTTCAAGTCCGCCGTCCAGTTGATGACGAGCGTGTTCGGCCAACTATAATAGTGGGTCTAAGGAGGACTCGTGAAAATTGTCAAATCGCATCGCTCGTCCTTCGGCTCAAGACCATCCCGATGTGGATTTTCCACGGAGACAAAGATGAGACCGTGCCGGTGGAGCAATCGCGCCGGCTCGTAGCAGCCTTGAAGAAGGCCGGTGCTGACGTGCGATATACCGAATATCCCGGAGCCAATCACGTAGGTGCTGCGCAGATGGCCAACGCCGAAACCGACATGATCGAATGGCTTTTCAAGCAGCACCGGTAAGAGATCAAATTACCCCGGCATGCCCATGCGCCGCAGCAGGTCGGCAAAGCGCGGGTCGCTGCGGATCGGATCCCAGACTGGTTCGTCCTTAAAAAAGGCTACGATCGCGCCTGCCGCTAAGCTACGTTCCAGCCCCATCAAGGCCAGTTCCTTCTCATTCAAGGCCGCATGGATTTTGGCAATCCAGTGCGCCTGGTTTAGGCTCGCGCCTGACATCTCTTCGAGTTCTTTAATGATCTGGAGCGCTTCAGCCCGTTTTCCCTGCGCCGCGTAGACCATGCCTGTACTGTAAATCAAAATCGGATCACGCTTTCTCTCTCGTTTGGCCTTCTCCAATTCCGCGAGCGCTTCGTCGAATAACTGATTAAGCGTGTACACTCCTACTTCCCAAACGGTGGTAAAAGCCGGACCTAGCTCATTCGCCTGCCGCAGCAGCTCGAGTGCTCGCCCATAGTCTCGCTTTAGGTAGTAAGGAAGGCCCACCGCGCGTGCGATGATTGAGGAGAGCGGGTCGAGTTCGCGAGCTTTCAGCAATTCCTCTGAGCCTTCATCGAGCCGCCCCTGTCGCACGAGCGAAACTCCAAAGTAATGATAGGCCACAGCTAAGCTCGGGCTGAGTTCGATGGCACGCCGCAGCTCACGATCACCCAGCGAGAAATCGGACGGCGTGAACAGGGTGTAAACTTGACCAAGTGTGGCATGAGCTTCGGCCAGGTTTTCATCGAGCGCGAGGGCTTTGCGCGCCGCCTCTTCCGCTTTACCCCGGCCTTCACTGGGCGCAATGTAGGCGCGCGATCCGAGATTTGTATAGGCGTCAGCCAAGCCCGCGTAGGCGAGCGCATAATTGCGGTCTTCTTCAATCGCCTTCTCGCAATAGCGAATGGCCTCAAGCAGATCTTCGCGGGTGCGACGATGCGCATACGCCCGGCCCTGCATGTAATACTGGAACGCTTTGAGGTTCTCCGTGGGACGCTTCGCAAGCTGCTTTTGTTCGGCGCCGGTCAGCTTCAAACGCAGCTTCTCGGAAATCTCTTTGGCGATCTCTTCCTGCACGGCGAACACATCGGTAAGGTTGCGGTTGTACTGTTGTCCCCAGATCTGGCTGTTGTCTTGCGCGTTGATAAGCTCCACAGTGATCGAAAGACCATCACCACGTTGTGTGACCCTGCCCGTGAGCACCGCCCGCACTTTCAACTCTTTTGCCACCGCCTGCGCATCCATCTCTTTTCCCTTGTAATGGAAAACTGAGTTGCGCGACATCACCTTGAGATTTGGCAACTGTGAGAGGCTGTTGATGATGTCTTCGGGAATTCCGTCTGAGAGGTATTCGGTGTTGGGATCGTTGTTCTGGTTGACGAACGGCAAGACAGCAATAGATTCAATGGCAACTTCTGTGTTGCGTGCGTGCAGATATGTAGCGAGAGCAACTAAGCCTGCGGCAATCACGAGCAAAGCTATCGCGGCGGCAAGCTTGTGCTGTTTGATTCCCGTGACAAGGTATTCGGCGCTCGAACTCGGGTGGGTTTTATTGACTTCGAGCGATGACGCAACTGACTGATCAATCGTTGCGCTGGATTGCGCATCGCTCACCGTCGAACCTGACACTTGGGCTCTGGCCGGAGCCGACCGTTCCAGTTTGGCGGCGAACTCCAACTCCTGCTTGAGCGTCGTCAAATCGATGAGCAAATCCTTGACGGTTTGATAGCGCTCATCCTTGTCCTTCCGGAGGGCCTCGCTGATGATGCTTTGCAACTTGGCGGGCGTGTCGAGTGCCAGTGTCGAGATTGGTTGGGGTTCTTTCTGAAGCAGCACGCTGATGATATCCGCCGTCGTCTCTCCCGCGAACGGCGCACGTCCCGCCAGCATTTCGTATAGCACGACGCCAAGGCTGAATATATCGGTGCGCGCATCCACTTTCAATCCCCGCGCTTGTTCAGGAGACATGTATTGCGCGGTGCCCATCACCATCCCCATTTTAGTATTCACCCTGGCTACTGTTGGCGCTTCACTGTCCACGTTGGCGGTCGGCGGCTCGGTCAGCTTGGCCAGGCCGAAATCGAGCACTTTGATCAGTCCATCAGGCCGTATCATTATGTTTTCCGGCTTGAGGTCGCGGTGGACGATGCCCGCGGCGTGGGCCGCGGTTAAGGCGCTGGCGACTTGGCTCGCGACATCGAGCGCGGCTGGCAGATTCATTTGCCCCGTTGCCAACCGTTGTCGCAACGTTTCTCCCTCGATAAACTCCGTGACAATGAAGTTCAGGCCGTCTACTTGTCCGATCTCGTGAATGGTGATGATGTTCGGATGATTGAGGGCGGAAGCCGCTTGGGCTTCTTGCTTAAAGCGCCGCAGTCGGTCTCGGTTTGTGGTAAGTTCAGCAGGCAATAGCTTCAGCGCGACTTTACGCCTGAGCCGGGTGTCTTCGGCAAGGTAAACCTCACCCATACCGCCCGAGCCCAGCAACGAAAGCACTTGATAGTGGCCCAGGTTCTTGCCGACCAATACCCGGGGTTTCTCTCCGAGCAGCATCGCCGCATCCTTCATCGCGCCGGCCTTCATGAAACTTCCAGCGTCGTCTTCAGCCGCAAGCAACGATTCTACCTCCAGGCGCAGCGCCTCGTTGTCCCCACACACGTCATCGAGAAACGACGCTCGCTTATCTGGTTGCAGATCAAGCGCCGCCCGATAAAGTCTGCCTACTTCTTCCCACTGCTCAGGCGTCATCCGTTGCTCCCCGACTTAACTCCCGGTATAACCACGCACGGGCCAGGCTCCAATCAGTGCGCACCGTCCGCGACGAGACCTTGAGAACCTCGGCCACTTCCTCCTCATTCAAGCCACCGAAATATCGCAGCTCCACGACCTGACTCTGTCGAGCATTGAGCGTCGCCAGCCTTTCCAAAGCCTCATCCAGAGCGAGCAGGTCGGCGCCGCTTTCCGGCGTAACGACCAATCCTTCGTTGAGTGTGACCTGTCGCGCTCCGCCGCCCCGCTTGAGGTTCTGTTTTGCTCGCGCGAAATCAACGAGGATGCGCCGCATGATCTGAGCTGAAACGGCAAAAAAGTGGGCCCGGTTCTGCCAGCGCACACCATGCGCATCGATCAAGCGCAGGTAGGCCTCGTTGACCAGGGCAGAAGTCTGCAAGGTGTGGCCTGCGTGCTCCCGACCCATGTAGCGCTTGGCAAGAAGGTGAAGCTCAGCGTAGACGAGCGGCGTTAGCTTTTCGAGCGCCGCCTGGTCGCCATCGCTCCAGGCCAGCAGCAACCCTGTAACTTCTTCCGGCAAGGGGGACATCTCTGTGCTTCCGGCAGGTGGTCTCAAGTGGCTCGAAAAAGTATCACATCCAGGACGGTTTCACTACGAACCCACAGGTGGAGAGGATTTCTTTCTCGTCACTGCCGCTTTTTCCTCCAGACTCCGCTTAAGAAGATGAAGGCATTAAGAGGGTGGCTCGGTAATGCTGGCGGCAAAGAGATGCGCTCTAACAAAAGAAGGAGATTCACGATGAAAAAGCAGGCTTACACAATGATCGCAATGATAGTTCTTGTTGGTTGCCTCGCCGTTACGGCCCGGGCGCAGTGCGGCGGCTTGCCGGCGATTGCCAACATTCCGTTTCAGTTCAACACCGGTAAGGCGACGCTGCCAGCGGGTGAGTACAAGGTCACATGCTACGATCCCAATGGGAGAGTATTGGCAATTCGCAGCACGGATGGAAAAGGGAACGCGTTGATGCAAATGGTCCAGGTCAACCACAGATGGCAGGATGGCGTGAAGCTGGTGTTCCACCGCTACGGCAGCAGTTACTTCTTCGTCCAAGCGTGGGCTGGCGGAAACACCGGGCTGGAATTGCCGACGACGCGGGCCGAACGCAGCTTCGCAGACGGGTTGGCGGCGCTCAAGGGGAAGAGGGAAACGATCACACTTACCGCTCGCCGGTAGGCACCGACGAAACGGCCCCATCAAGCAAGCAGTCAACACAGCAGAATCACAAGAACTCGCACCACTCTGCAACAAGAGCAACAACCCGAAGCTATCGAGCTACGGTTGTTGCTTTTGCTTCCCCGGCATATAGGTAAACCACCCTTCGTAATCTGGACTGGATCAGGATGGGGTGGAAATTGCGAGAGTACTTTGATTAGTATGATGGAGTGCGACCGACACATGAACGCAAGAGGGTCTTCGTGACTTTCTGTTTAGGAATCATAGGATTCTGTCTCCTCCTGCTCGCGAGCGATCTTCAGGCTTCTCCCTGCGCGAGCTTGAAATCCCAACCGGACACATGGGTAGCGGCAAACGTCGATGCGCTTTGCAGAGCAGCGCGAGCGGCGTACGAAAGCGACAAAGCGCTTCCGGCTTACGAAAGATTGCTGGATGGAGTCGTTGCCACGCTCCAGCGATGCAAGCTTTCGAAGGATCAGGAGTTCAGCAGCCGCTATCGGGTTTTTATCGAATACGTTGAGGCCGCCTCCCTCTACCGCCAACCCGATCACGAACTGGGCTTTAACGTGCCCGATGAGCAGTACTTTTCAGAGACCCGCCAGTTCGTACAAATTCCTGAATTCCTGATGGATCAGAGCTTCCTCAGGTCCGTCAGCCGCTACTACACGCTGGCGCAAGCGAAATCTTTTCTTCGACGACTCAACTCCAAGAGACAGTCTGGAGAACAGCTGATCTTCTTCAGCTACAAGTCGCGACACCTGGGTACGCCAGACAATAAACAGAGTTATGGGAGGCTCTTGATCGTTGTTCCGGGAGATGCACAGAGGGGAGTGCCGGAGAAATGGGTTCAGTTTGGTGTTCCGGATCCGAGGGCACGCACGCGTGTACGCAACGTTTCAGTAGTCGCCGCAATGGTCGGTTCCGATGGCACATTCAATTCTTACTTCAAAGATTTTTACCGGACCTATGGCAGGGACGGCTGGATCAGTATAAACGGTCGCTGGGAGTTGGGGGAGGGTGATGACAACTGCGCGCAGTGCCACAAGAGCGGGATCCTCCCCATCTTCCCCGTCGCGGGCAGCGTGAATCCAAGCGAGCAGCAAGCGGTGCTGGCGGTGAACCAGCGCTTCCTGACCTACGGGTCACCCCGTTTTGAGAAGTACCTGGATGCCACCAAGTTTGGTCCAGGATTGGGCTCCGCGAGCTGGAATGATCGCGAGCAACGCTTCGGCGCAAACTTTGACGAAACAGTTGCGGCGCGCGCGATGAGCTGTGCAGTTTGCCATCAGCACGAGCGTCTGGGAGCGCTCAACTGGCCCATGGATAGGATCGTGATCAGCTCCTTCGTTAAAGGAGGTCAAATGCCCCTGGGCTACGAGCTCAAGATCGTCGACCGTCGGAATCTGTATGAGAAACTGATTCAGCGGTATTTCGCCACGGACAGGGACGACCCGGGCATTCTGAAATCGTGGCTTCTGAGTGGAAGTTCGGCAATGTCGCTGGACAAATAATCCCGGGCGATCGTTTTAAACGGATTCATCGATGCTGAAGCAACGAACCCCGCGCTCCCTTGTGCGGCCAGATTACTCGCGGGGTATCTCACCACTTAGGGCCGCGAGCATGCGGGCGTCGGTGCGCACTTTTTCGTCGAGGGGAAATCCTCGGTCCTTCTCGTCAAGCCCACTCGGGCTCCACCGTCACGCCTGCGGCAACCGGGAGCGCGATGACGTCGGTGAGGCATGCCACTAGAATGTTCCGAAAAAGCAAAAGCGAGAAGATCGACCTTTACAGTCAACCTTCTCGCTGAATTAGTTTAGGATATCGCTGCGAGAACCTGCTATGAGACTTTCCGCCGGTGACGCCGTCGGGCGAAAGCTCCTAATGCTGTAAGACCAGTCCCAAACAGCAGCATCGACGCAGGCTCAGGGGCTGCGGTCGGTGTGTCTACCAGACCGCCGGAGTGGATGGTAATGTCGTTGCCAATGAGATGACCGTAAACTCCCCCAGTTCCAACTCCGTTAACTCCCGCATCCAGGAGAACGATCGATTCATAGGGAATCAAGACCGTACCAAAAACAACTGAGTCAGATTTCTGGATAGTAGACTCTTTGCTAGCATTGGTTGCGGTGATGTTGAATAAGACATTTGCGGCTGAGACACCGTCTAGCAGAATGCTCGACTGACTCACTTGGAGATAGTCGGTAATGTTGAAAATAAAAACATCGCTGGCGTTGCCGTGAAGCGTCAGCGTCTCTGACTGCCCATTTAGATCGATGTGGGCGAGTTGGTATACGCCACCACCGGTTAGCGAGGTTATATTGCCATTCTCGATATTGGCAAGAGAAGTGCTCGCCAAGCCAGCCGCAAATTGAGAGGCGGATATGGCGTTAGAAATAGCCGTAGCGAGAGAGGAGGGGTTGTTTATGCTTCCAGTGACAAAGAAATCGTTGTTTAGTTTACTGAGATCAGCAGTTGCTGTTGCATTCGGATCGATGACCAGATTACCCGTAATGGTGCCTTTTTGAAGAGTATGGCCGCCGCCGCCAATGCCGACGTTACCGTTCACCGTGAACGTGTTTAGAGTCAGGTCCGTAAAAGCGAGGACCGAAAAGTTTCCAGCGGCCCCGAGATTAACAGCATCTGCCTTTGCAGTACCGCTTATAGACAGACACACAGCTAACGCTAGGGAAAGGGGGAACATTTTTCGAAACATTTGTAACTGCCTCCTGGGCTGGGGGGTAAAGGGGTTAAAGGTCACTCAAATGGCGCAGGTGACCTGACTATTCTTTATTCCGTTCCGACTGTCGAAAACGTCTAGACTTGGAAGCCTCGGCTCTGCAATTCTCGCGCCAGCACACGCCTTGCAGTCCGTCTCTTGTGGAATTGTTACTTTTCCGCGATAAATCCATACTAGGTTGAAGATTCTGGAGCTGAGCGTCCAGCATCAGGACTAGAATTCTAGACTTTAGACAGTTTCACTCGTTTTGCGCCAGCAATTCAAAGGACCATTCCCAACTCATGCCGGCTGGCCAAAAGTTGTTCTTGATTATGAAAAATGGAATACTGTTGTACTTGGAATGCTCCCCCCTTACAGTTCCGATCAGAGCTACGCAAACCACTAGAGCAAAGGCCGCGGGAACAGCTTTCGCACATTTTCTTTTCTCCTTGCTTGGTACTAAAGCTGTAAAGAGGGCTAGAATCCATTAAATGTCCGGGCGCCACGAAAAACCCGACTACCCTACTATTAGACAAGGATTGTGAGCCGAGATCGCAAGCGACTAACTCTCGGGGCAGTAGCCCGACTGTTAAGGAGGGCTCTGATCCGCGCCATTTCTGGAGTCGTAAGACAGACAATGAACAAAACCCGAAAGTTCGCACTCCTATGCGCCGTTGCGGGATGTCTCGTCCTGGTTGTCATCATAGGAGTGATGGCTTACAGGTCTTATCGTCGCCAAACCATCTCACAGGTCGATACCAATAGAGCCGCGAACGGCAACCTCTCAGGATCAGACTTCTTGAGAGAAAGCTCCTCTTTTACGTATGATGACGATAAGCACAAGCTGTTTCAGGCTGCGGGTATAACTAAAGACAAGGAACTCATTGCACGGGTGCTAAGAAAGATTGGGTTTGTGAAGCCGGATGCAACAATAACGGCAGACTATCAACAGTTTCTGAAGGAACACGTTGCCTGGGCGAGAAAGAATGCTGAGTTCGTTAATTCCGTCAACACACCTCAGAAGGCGCGAGCTTATTTAAAAGCCCATCCTGTAGAATAGTTCTCTTATAACCCTGTCAGCATTAAGAGTTCGGATCAGATCCAAGTTCGGAACTGGTTTGGAAAACCCTTTGACCTAAGCAGAGTTTGGCATATACTGGCCGGCCTCAGGATAGTCCATAGTCGTCGTTCCCCGGTCCTGATCCCCCTGTTCTAAGCCCCCAGTCCCAATGCCTTCCGGCGATTTTCCGTGCCGCGTGCCTTTAACAAGGAGGAAACCATGACCAGTCTCAGACTCTTTCCTCGTATCACTCTTGGCTTCGCTGTTTTGTCCGTAATCTTGATGGTCCCTTCACTAACCATCTGTGCTCCAGTCGTCTTCTCGGCTAGCGGAGCAAATTCGGCGGGAATTCAAGCAACCGTTGATGTTTTTCGCACAGCCCTGGGCACATTGAATCCCAATGTGGCTGGTTCGTTTGGCGGCGGCCGCCGCGAGATCAATTGGGATGGAGTCCCGGATGCTCAATCGGCTCCCAATAATCTTCCGGCCAACTTTTTCAACGTCAATTCTCCGCGCGGAGTAATCTTCTCGACAGCGGGAACCGGCTTTCAGGTCAGCGCGAATGCCGGCGTTGCGCCGGTGCGGTTCGACAACATCAATGCCACTTACTCGAACACCTTCCAGACTTTTAGCCCGCAGCGGCTCTTTACCGCGCTCGGAAGCAACATTCTCGATGTAAACTTTTTTGTAGCTGGCACCAACATACCAGCTTCTGTCATGGGAACCTTCAACGCGCAGCCCTTTAACAACGGCCTCTCCTTCCTGGGTGTGTTTTTCAATGCCGGAGAACGAGTCGGCCGAGTACGGATCACGAGCGGCAATGCTCCATTAGGTCCGAACGACGGCGGGGCGACTGATGTGGTAGTGATGGACGACTTCATCTATGGCGAACCCACCGTTGTCCCTGAGCCGGCCACTCTCGTTCTGCTGGGTTCGGGGTTGGCAGGAGTTGGCGCCGCAGTCCGCAGACGTCGCCAAGCTTAATAAAGCAAAAGGAGGCTGGCTTAAACCCTTCAAGTTCGAGTTGGACCACCCGGCAGCCGTCAAGCTTGCCGGGTGGTTCTTTTTAGGGGTTAAACGCTGTAGTCGAATACAGAGTCGAGAGAAAACCCAGGAATAACCTGGAGCTTAACGGAAAGGGAATTAACGGACTGAATGTTGATTGATTAGGACTGTTGGGGGTTTATGAAGGCTGGCCTGCAACTTCCAAGCTTCGGGCTTATCGTGGGGTTCTGCGCTTTCAGCAGTCTACGTAATTTCATCCGTGCCTTATGGAGCTGTGACTTGGAAGTGCCGGCAGCGACACCGAGCATCCGCGCAATCTCCTCGTGCTGATGTCCTTCGACATCATG
>WNGE01003665.1_pt1 | contig 18026 bp, 20 predicted proteins | sample 5400651 | NCBI WGS metagenome assembly WNGE01 (sample SAMN13153370, study PRJNA577476) | soil metagenome | isolation source: 60 cm soil or saprolite under grassland replicate 2 | place: USA:California | collected 2016-06-15
TTCTGCGCAAGATTCTCTGAGGTGGACGCGCCCATCTTCGAGACGAAGTGCTGGCCGCAAGCCCAATCTATCAACTACAAGCAATGGAACAACATTGCTGTGGATTGACGATTTTGCGCCGGCCCTCGAGCTGTACAAAGCAAGCATGGAAACCTTTGGCTTCAAAATTTTCACCGCGGCGAGCGGCGAAGCAGGGGTGAAACTCGCAGCAATGAAGCGGATAGACCTGGTCATTACTGACTACGAAATGCCCGGCATGAACGGTCAGGGTGTGGCGGCAATGATCAAGTCAATGAACCCGGCGATTCCAGTGATCATATTCTCTGGAAGTACGCTGATTTCGCACCGTCCCCCCAGGTACGCGGACGCCTTCTGCGACAAAGCCGGAAGCAGAGACCAACTCTTAAATACCATACAGCGTTTGCTGCAGAGGAAACGCATCAGCATGCTGCAACCCCTTCCTCCGGTAGAGGCGTCTCACCACGAACGAAGGACGGTCGCTTAGAAGCCAGAGTGCTGGGCAACGAGCCGATCGTTCGAATTCGCAACCAGCAAATTCGAAAGCAGGAGGAACCGAATGAAAAAACTATCGTTGTGTACGCTCGTCGCCTGGGCGCTGCTAGTGTCCTCGGCGGCAATGGCTCAGGCAGGCGGATCCCCACAAGGAACGCAAGGATCCTCGCCAGGAATGAGTCAGCCCGGATCTGCAGGACAGCAGCAGCCGGGCTACCCTAGCGGCAGTCAACAGCCCGGAGCCAGCCCCACGACGGGCCAGAGCGACCCAAATGCCAATAGCCAAACTCCAACGAAGAGCGAGAAGAAGCTGAAGGGATGCGTCCAATCGGAGGGCGGGCAATATGTTCTTCAGACCAAGAAAGGTAACGTCGGACTAACTGGGCAAGATGTTTCTGCTCATGCCGGTCATGAAGTCGCGGTGAAAGGCATGTGGGAGAGCGGCGGCGGATCAAACAGCTCGGCCGCATCCAGTGGAAAGTCTGGAAAGACCTTCAACGTCTCAAGTGTTGACATGATTTCGGACTCTTGCGGCGGCAAGAAGGGCAGCTCGGGAAACATGGGTACTAGCAGTCCCAGCGGAACTGGCCAGAGTAACGGCCCCAGCACACAGCCTCCGCAGTAATTTTCCAGTGGCGTTTCCCCAACGCGCAAGAAAAAGGTCCCGGTTTCGGGACCTTTTTTTGCTTAACTTAAAGGGCTAAGTTGCCGAACCATGCGTTTAGACGCCGGTGCGGCCCCGCCGCGTAAGTCCGGTGATCAGGGTAATCACGAAGACCACCAGAAAAAGAAAGAACAACAACTTCGCGACCCCGGCGGCAGCCACTGCTACGCCGCCGAAGCCAAAGATTGCGGCAATAATGGCCACAATCAGAAAAACCAGCGCCCAGTAAAGCATGTTGGCCTCCTCCTAAAATGTTCTACTGCGAACAGTCCACTTTGAAGCATAGGACTGCCGGATGGCTGCCTGCGATCAGGCTAAGTCTGTAATTCAGAGCTCTCGTCGCTGTACCGGCTTTTCTTCTGCTGCCGGGGTGAAAAAGCCGCACTTTTGCGGGCTGCCGAGCTGGAAACTCCCCATGTGCTCACCAACCTGCCTTGACCAAGCGCCATCTAAAGCCTCACTAGGTGCGGTGGAACCGTCCCTGGATTTTGCGACAGTGCCCGAATCTGTCGCTGGTAAATCCAGGGACGGAACTTTTTGGGAATTTCAAGCCTGCCTACAGGATTATCTGGATTGCCTGCTAAGGGCATGAAAAGTTAAACTTCCCGTTTTGCGCGTTTAGCAGCCGACTGGGTGGAGTGTAACCAGCGGTGCCTGGAAGATACTTGACGCGAGATGACACCAACCCCAAACTTTTCCATGACACACTCCCCTGATACTCCGGGCCCAACGTTGGGTGACCGGCAAGTACGTATCTTAGTTGCTGATGACCATGAAGTTATGCGTATGGGAATACGCAACTTAATTGAGTCGGTACCAAACTGGAGTGTGGCTGCCGAGGCCAGTACGGGACGCGAAGCCGTCGAGCTAGCGCTGCATTCGCCCCCCGATATCATTATCATGGACATCACCATGCCGGAAATGAATGGTTTCGAAGCGGCGGCAAAAATCGCGGAAAATTGCCCAGAGATCCCGGTGATTATGTTCTCGCTTCACCTTTCGGAGGACGTGATGGGACGGTTCAAGACTGGAGCTATTCGAGGCGCGGTAGCCAAGAGCGAGGCCGCCCGCGATCTGCTGGATGCGGTGAGATCGGTGCTTGGAGGAGGGACCTTCTTTCCAACAAAGTCATCTCCTGCCCCGAGCTAGGCTGTCTGGGCCCAAACTTCGGTTCTGAAATTCCTACCTTGATTCGCGTCACTTCTTACAGCTCCAATTACACCCACTAGAAGCGAGTAATGCCACATAGCTGACTTAGGATTTGGATGAAGTTCCAGAGATTGCGCTGACTTTAGGGAGGTGGCAGGCACCGGAAATAAAGGGGAGGTACGACCGACGCCTGCCTTCCGTCTCCTTCGCGTTGGGGCTGAATTATGTGTAAATGAGAGAGTGAGGGTTGATCTATCGGGAGAATACTGTATTTTTGAGCTTTGCGACGATTTTTCGAAACGCGCGCACTCAATCTGGATTTGCTCTTTGTTTGCAGCGAATTACCCACAACTCGCAGGGTTTTCCTCCACAGGCTATCCACCGCGATGACCCGATGTCGGAAGTTCACGTTGAATAATCGGCATTGATTTTCACGTATTCGGCGGTCAGATCAGTAGTAAGGAAGTTCAATAATGCCCTGCCCCTGCCTAACCGTACGGTTATGCGCGATTCCGGTTTGGCCAGTTCTTGGTGTGCGATGTTTTTATCGAAGGGACATGCGACCGAGCCGGAACAGACCTTCCGATCTCCGATGAGAACAGTTACTTTCCTCGGATTGATTCGAATGCCGCTGCGCCCGACCGCGGCGAGGATTCTTCCCCAGTTCGGGTCTGCGCCCGCCCAGGCGGTTTTCACCAGCAGTGAAGTCGAGATGGTCCTGGCCACCTGAAGGGCTTCTGCCCGGTCCTTGGCCTGTTCAATGCGAAGGCGTACGACATGGTGTACGCCTTCACCATCAGCAACAATCTGTTCGGCGAGAGACTGGCAAACTTCGAGCAATGCAGCCTCAAACTCCCTTTGGACACCGCCAAGCTGAACGCCACTGACCCCTGAGGCGAGGAGTAGCACCGTGTCGTTGGTAGATGTATCGCCATCGATGGATATGGCATTGAAACTGTCTGCGCAGGCATTGCGCAGCGAGCGCCGTAGATCTGCGGGGGTGGCAGCAACGTCGGTCAAAATATAAACGAGCATGGTCGCCAATTGCGGGTGAATCATGCCAGAGCCTTTAGCTACTCCGGTGACTGCCGCCTTCCCATTGCGCAAGGGAATGCTCGCAAGCTTAAGGCGAGTGTCAGTGGTCAGAATCGCATTGGCGAATTGACGAAAATGATCTGGGGAGCTATTCGCACTTTGCAGCAGGGGTTCCAGCTGCGCGCAAATTTTGCCGGATGGGAGCTGGGCACCAATGATGCCGGTAGAAGAAGGAAAGACTTCGGAAGGCTTTATTCTCAGCAGATGCGCAAGTTCGGCGCACACTCTTTTGCAAGCGGCCACTCCCGCGTGCCCGGTTGCGCAATTGGCATTGCCGGAATTAACAACGACCGTACGTACCTGTCCCCTACTCTTGGCAAGCGAACGGCGCCCGACCTCAACGGGAGCAGCTACGATCAGATTTTTTGTAAACAATGCAGCGGCGGCAGCGTTGCGGTCTGCGAGAATCAGCGCGAGATCAGGTTTGCCGCTGGGCTTGATTCCCGCCGTCGCCGAAGAAAACTTGAAGCCTTTGGGAACAAAAATCGGACCAGAGCCGGTCATATCTGGAGTTTCACCAGAAAATTCGCGGGCTCGGGCAGAATTGCAAACCTTGGCAACTCTCCCTTCACCATGGCAACTTCATCGCAACAGTGATAACGGGGGCAGACGCAGCAATCCTTATTGATCTTGTCAGGCAGTTCCTCGCGAAGAGCGGCGTCGAATCCTAATTTGGCGAAAAATTGTGGACTGCGCGTGAACAAGCAAATGCAGCTTACCTGGTGCTTGCGGGCTTCTGACATCAGCGATTGGACAAGCAGTTCCCCGCCGCCGCGCTTCTGGTAATCCTTATCCACGGTGATGGAACGAATTTCGGCGAGGTGAGGGCCGTACAGGTGCAGCGCGCCGCAACCGATAATTTTGCCAGCCTCTTCGAGGACCGTGAAATCGCGGACGTTCTCGCAGATTTCGGCGATAGTACGCGGCAGCAGAGTTCCGTCGCCAGAGTAGGAACAGATCAACTCGTGAATGCGTTCGGCGTCGGGGAGTAAGGCGTCACGCGTGTGCATGGGCCTCCTCACAGGCCGGCGCGAGTCTTTTCCGGGCCGCAGCAATCGCCTCGCGTACGCGGGCCGGAGCAGTGCCGCCGGGAACATCGTGGATAGCGAGCACGTTTTCGAGCTTCACGAAATCGAAGAAGTCCGCCTCAAAGTGGGAGTCAATGTCTCGGAGATCGTTCAGCGATAGATCTTGCAGTTCGCAGGATTTGTCGAGGGCCAATCGGACAGCCTTTCCGACCTGCTCGTGCGCGATGCGAAATGGAACGCTCTTGCGTACAAGATATGTCGCGGCGGCGAATGCGTTCATATAGCCGGTTTCCGCGGCTTTTTGCATGCGTTCGAGGTCAAACTCGGCGGACTTCATCCATCCGGTCACTAACGGCAGCAATGAGAGCACGGTCTCGGCGGCGTGAAACAGTGGCTCCTGCGTTTCCTGCAAGTCTTTGTTGTATGCGAGCGGAAGGCCCTTGCTTGTAATGTGTAGCGAGGTCGCATCTCCGATTACGCGGCCTGATTTGCCGCGCACAAGCTCGAGAAGGTCTCCATTCATTTTTTGCGGCATGGCGCTGCTGCCCGTGGAATACGCTTCTGGCAGATGCACGAATCCATACTCCTGCGTGGAGAACAACAGCATCTCTTCGGCCCAGCGGCTCAGGTGTAGCGCCAGTTGAGACAGCACGTTAACGAATTCGATTACGAAGTCGCGATCGCTGGTCGCGTCAACGCTGTTCGACGTTGGAGTCGAGAAGCCGAGTTCATTTGCCATCAACTCGCGATCCAGGGGAAGAGTTGATCCGGTGACTGCGCCCGATCCGAGCGGACAAACATTCGCGCGTTTGCGCCAATCGCTTAGGCGGTCGGCGTCGCGAAAGAACACTTCGACGTAGGCCAGCAACCAATGCGCAACCAGTACCGGTTCCGCCCGCTGCATGTGAGTGTACGCAGGCATTGCAGCCTGGCCAACTCGCTCAGCGCGATCAAGGACTGCAGAAATCAGCATGTAAAGCTCTTCGGCAATCTCGTCGCAGCCTGCACGGACATACAAACGCAAATCGGTAGCGATCTGCTCATTGCGGCTGCGACCGCTGTGGAGTTTGTAGCCAGTGTCACCAATCAAACTTACCAGCTGCTTCTCAACGAAGTGGTGGATATCTTCGGCTTCCTGGTCGTCCAGAAAATCCGGGGATGCGACAGCCGTTTCGCCGATTTGCTCCAGACCTTGGAGAACTGACGACAATTCGTCGGCAGAGAGCACGCCTGCTTTCGCGAGGGCACGAGCGTGCGCGGAGCTGGCGTCCAGCTCACATTCGAGCAGGCGGCAGTCAAACTCAAATGATCGCTGCCAGTGTTCGAAAGCCGGATCAAGTGCCTGCCGGAATCGCCCGGACCACATCTTCATCTCGCAACCTCTTCTGGTTTTCTTTGCGAAGCCTTTGCGTTCTTTGCGTCCTTTGCGGTTAAAGGCTTTTCTTTCGCCTGGAGAGCCCGCGACCGTGAAGGCAATCCCAAGATGCGAATGAAGCCTGCCGCATCTTTCTGATCGTAGCTTTCGCCCATGGTGAAAGAGGAAAGATCAGTACGATAGAGCGAGTGCTCCGATTGCCTGTTGACAACAGACACATTCCCCTTGTACAGCGAGAGAGTAACTGTGCCTGTAACTTCCTTCTGTGTGCTCTCGACAAACGCATCGAGCGCTTCGCGCAATGGCGTGAACCACAGGCCGTAATACACCAGCTCCGCATACTTCAACCCAATATGTTCCTTAAAGTGCATGACGTCCCGTTCGCAGCACAAAGCTTCGAGTTCACGATGAGCAGCAGTCAGCAGCGTTCCTCCGGGAGTCTCATAGCATCCGCGCGACTTGATTCCAACGAAGCGGTTCTCAACAATATCCACACGGCCAATGGCATTGCGTCCGCCGATTTCATTCAGCAATTCGACTAGCGACACCGGCCCCAAACGCATACCGTTGACCCCGACCGGAATTCCCTGCTCAAACTCGATCTGCACCTGCTCCTCGCGGTCCGGAGCTTCTTGCGGCGATTTCGAAATCTGCCACGTGCTCGCGAGCGGCGCATTGCCGGCATCTTCGAGTTCCCCACCTTCGTGACTGATGTGCCACAGATTGCGATCACGGCTGTGGATCTTTTCGCGACTCGCGGCAACCGCAATCCCGTGCGCTTCGGCATAATCGAGGCAGTCTTCGCGAGATTTCAGGTCCCATTCGCGCCACGGAGCAATCACTTTCAGCTCAGGAGCAAGGGCTTGGTAGGTTAGCTCGAAACGGACCTGGTCGTTCCCTTTGCCCGTGCATCCGTGCGCAACAGCGGTTGCGCCCTCACGCAGGGCAACTTCGATTTGGTGCTTGGCAATCACCGGCCGCGCCATGGAAGTTCCGAGTAGATATTTGTGCTCGTAAACGGCCCCAGCTTTGAGCGCAGGAAAAACGTAGCCGGTCAGAAATTCCTCGCGCAGGTCTTCGACCACAACCTTGCTGGCGCCGGTCTTGTACGCTTTCTCGATGACCGCATCGAGGTCGTCGCCCTGGCCGACATCAGCGACCATGGCTATGACGTCATAGGAGTAATTTTCCTTCAACCAAGGAATGATGATGGAGGTGTCGAGGCCTCCCGAATAGGCAAGCACAACTCTTTCAGGCATGAGTGCTCCTCTGCTGGCGGTTCTTTCCGCACAGCATGGCTAAGATAGCTTTCTGGATGTGCATGCGGTTTTCCGCCTGGTCGAAGACAATGGAACGCGCCGAATCTATCACCGCGTCCGTAACTTCTTCGTTGCGGTGCGCGGGCAGGCAATGCATGAAAACGGCGTGGGGCGCGGCATTGGCCATCAAGTCGTCGTTGACTTGATACGGCGGGAAGATGTCCGCGCGTTCTTCCGTCTCGTGTTCGTGACCCATGCTGACCCAGGCGTCCGTGTAAACGGCATCAACTCCGCGGACGGTTTTGTGCGGATCGGTCATAAGCTCAATTACGGCGCCAGTGTCTTTCGCGATCTCGTATGCGTCGGCAAGAATCTGCGGATTCGGGCCATAGCCTTTCGGCGTAGCGATGCGGATCTTTGAACCGAGCAATGCAGCAAGCAGCAGCAACGAATGCATCACGTTGTTGCCGTCGCCGACATAGGCGAGGCATACTTTCTTGAGGTTGCCAAACTTCTCGTGCAGGGTGAAGTAGTCGGCCAATGCCTGGCAAGGATGCTCAACTTCACTTAGCGCGTTAATCACCGGGACATTGGCGAACTCGGCCATGCCTTCCACCGTTTCATGCGCAAATGTGCGCAGAACGATTCCACTCACCCAGCGTTCGACGTTATGAGCGATGTCGCTGAGAGTCTCGCGCGCGTCTAGGCGTTCGTGTCTTTGATCCACAAACGAAACTGAACCGCCCAGGCCGCAGATTCCGGCCTCGAACGTAAGCCGAGTACGCAGCGACGGCTTCTCGAAAAACATCGCGATGTGTTTTCCGGCAAGAGCTGTGCGATAGTCTTCTGGCCGCGCTTTCATGCGGCTGGCGAGATGGAACAACGACTCCACCTCTATGGGCGACAAATCGCGAATGGAAACCAGGTCGCGTCCTGGAGTGGTGCTGATGGTGGGTTGCGGCATCGCCGGCACAGTGAAGGTCTGGCTGCTCACTTAGTGGCTCCTTTCAATTGCGGGCGGGTGCGGGCACCCGCCCCTACGTGTCGCGATTTGTTCTTCAACGCACGGTCCAGCGCTCGAATCACTTCATCCACGTGCTTCTTCTCGATGATGTATGGCGGCAGAAATCTTAGAACTGTGTCGTGTGTCCGATTGATCAGGATTCCCTGCCCCAATAATTGCGCGACCACGGCCTTCGCGGTCTCGGCGGAATCAAGCTCAATTGCCAGCATCAAACCCATACCACGCACGGATTGGATCGCAGCAAATTTCGATTGCAGCTCTTGCAGTTCTGACAAGAAATACTTGCCCAGCTTGGCCATATGCCCGAGCAGGCCGTCAAGCTGGCGGAGAAACTCAATCGCCACCGCGCACGCGAGCGGACCGCCGCCGAAAGTTGTCCCGTGCATTCCGGGTTGCATCCCGCTAGCTACGCGATCGGTCGTGAGCAACGCACCCAACGGCAATCCCGCAGCCAGCGGCTTTGCCACCGTAACAATGTCAGGCGTGACTCCGTAATGCTGATACGCGAAATACTTTCCGGTGCGGCCAAGGCCACTTTGGATTTCGTCGATCAGCAACAAGGCCCCTGATTTTTGCGTAAGCTCGCGCGCCAGCTTTAGGAATTCCGGACCGATCGGATTGATTCCGCCCTCGCCCTGAATCGTTTCCAAACAAACCGCGCATACGCTGCCATCGAATTGCCGCTTCAAATCGCTCAGATCATTGAATGCGACGAAATTTACTCCCGGCAATAGCGGAACAAACGGATTGCGGTACTTCGCTTGTCCAGTGGTGGCAAGCGCGCCGAAAGTTCGTCCATGGAAGGAATTTTCCAGCGCTAGCAAACGCCACTTTGCTTTGTGGCCGTTGCTGTTGTTCGCGCGGGAATAGGCGCGGGCCAGCTTCAGCGCACCTTCCCATGCTTCGGTGCCGCTGTTGCAGAAAAAAGCGCGGTCAAGTCCAGAAATTTTCGTGAGGCGCTTCGCCAGTTCTGCCTGGTATTCATGATAGAAGAGATTCGAAGTGTGAATCAGCTTCCCTGCCTGCTGCTTCAGAACTTTTTGGATCGCGGGATGCGCGTGGCCCAACGCATTCACGCCGATTCCGCTGAGGAAATCGAGATAGCGCTTGCCGGTCGAATCCCAGAGATATACTCCGCGACCGCGAGTGAACAACACTCTCTGACGGTCATAAGTTGGGAGCAACAGTTTTTGCTCAGCACGGATTGTGGCGGAAAGGTTCACGCTCCAATGACCTCCGTGCCGTACTCGAGCTTCTGAAAATAGAACTGAGGCAGAATCTCCGCCTGAGCCGCCGGAAGAATGCGCACACGACCCACGCCCCGTTTCAGCGCGTTACTGCAGGCTTCGAGCTTCGGCAACATGCCACCGGCGATAACGGAATCTGCCACCAGCGTGGGGACCTGCTTCGTGGTGAGCCAAGGCATGACGATGCCATCGGCGTCTTTCACGCCCGCAACATCGGTGAGGAAGATGAGAGTGTCGGCACGGCACGCGATCGCGCATGCGGACGCCATTTGGTCAGCATTCACGTTGTAGTACTCGCCGTCGGAACCCAAGGCGAGCGATGAAAGGACGGGAACGCCACCCTCGTTCCAGATCGCCTCGAACCAACGGGGCTCGACCGAGCAGATCTCACCGACAAATCCCAAGTCGTAACCCTTCGTTTCTTTTTTCCGTGCGCGGAAGGTCATGCCGTCACCGCCGCAAAAGCCGACTGCGGGAAGTCCGGCCTTCACCACTGCGGCGACAACTTTCTTGTTCACCATGCCCGCAAGAACCATCACGGCGACATCTCGAGTCTCAGCGTCGGTAATGCGCAGGCCATTGATGAAATCGCTTTGCTTGCCGAGGAGCTTAAGCGTGCGCGTGAGCGCTGTGCCGCCACCGTGTACAACAGCAACTTTATGCCCGTCTTTGGCCATCTCGACGATTGCGCGCGCACACTTGTGCAGCGTGGATTCGTCTTCAAGAGCCGCGCCGCCGACTTTGATTACGATTTTCAAATTAGTCCTGCGTCTTTCATAAAAGCCCTTCTTCCTCCGGGAAGCCGTACATCAAATTCATATTCTGGACCGCCTGCCCAGCCGCACCTTTGATGAGGTTGTCCTCGCAAGAGACGATCACAAGTCGCTGACCGTCCGGCGCGAGGCAGAAACCGAGATCGCAATAGTTCGTGTTCAGGGAAAATTGAATTTCCGGCAGCTTCGGCGTCGCGAAGACTCGTACGAAGCGCTTCCCTTTGTAGAAATCGCGATACACTTTTTCGACTTCCGCTGCCTGCATTGGTTGCTTCAAATGCACATAGATCGTGGACAGGATCCCCCGTGGAATCGGCAGCAAGTGCGGCGTAAAGGTGATTTCGTTTGTGGTCAGATGCAACTGCTCGGCGATCTCTCCCAGATGGCGATGTGTGAATACGCTGTAGGCCGAGAGATTGTCCGCGACCGAAACGAAATGCGTGCGCGATGTCGGTTCTTTGCCTGCGCCAGAGACGCCGGATTTCGAGTCCGCGATAATTCCCTTTTCGCGATCGGCGAGACCCGCCTTGAGAAGCGGCGCGAGCGCGAGTATCACGGTGGTTGCATAGCAGCCTGGATTCGCGACCACGCTAGCGCCAGGAATTTTATCCGCGTGCAGCTCGGGCAGTCCGTAGATCGCCTTTTGCGTGAGCTCGGCGGCGGTCAGCGAGTCTTCGTCTTTGAATCCGTAGATCGCGCGATGTTGCGCCTCTTTCAGCCGCCATGCGCCGCTAAGATCAATCACTCTCATGCCATGCGTAACTGCCTCTGGGACCAACGAGCGCGAAACTTCGTGCGGGGTTGCGAGGAACAAGAGCTCTATTCCCTGCTGCTTCAACGAAGACCACGAAAGGGGCTGCAGGGGATAGCTGCCATTACCGGAGAGCGCCGGAAAAATGTCAGCTAGGCTTGGGGCGTTCTCGTCCTCGACAGTTGCAACGGAACGCGTAGGGGCGGGTGCCCCCACCCGCCCAGCCGTGTCCTGCACAGCAACTGGCGAGCCAGGCGCGCCCGCCCGGACGAGGGCGTCCGGGCCTACTTGTTCCGTGGAGCTTTCTGTCCTCCGCAACAAGACAGGCTTCTCCACCCTCGGATGGCGCAGCAGAATGCGCGTCAATTCCAGACCGGAATAGCCGGTCGCCCCCAGCACAGCGACTTTGAGTTTGGCGGACATTAAGCGAGCATTTCCTGAATGCGCCCAGCCAGACGGCCGGCGGCGCGCTTGTCCTGGCAGACGATGAGAATGGTGTCGTCGCCGGCAATGGTGCCGATGGCTTCCGGCCAGTTCTCTTCATCGAGCGCGGCGGCTACGGGCTGTGCGCTGCCAATGCTGGTCTTGGTAACAAGTAGGTTCTGGGCGGCACGAACGCTGGTCACAAATTCCCGCACCAAGCGGCCGACCGACGGCAAATCTGTTTCTGCAGCCGCTTCTCTGCCCGGCAGCGAGTACCCGCCGGCGGACTTCACAAGACCAAGCTCGCGGATATCGCGAGAAAGCGTCGCCTGGCCCGCATCGAGCCCACGCCGATGCAGGAGCTTCTGCAACTCCTCCTGGCTGGCGATCGGGCCCTCGTCCAGCAGTTCACGAATCGCTTTTTGGCGTGACAACTTGCTCATGGATTAATATTCACTATCATGAATACTTATTCATTTATTGTAATAGATTGAGCTGGAGTGTCAATAGGAAATCGCGAGAAGAACGATTGTTTTCAGAGGACTGGCTTGACCGAAGGTACTCTGGACTCACACAGCCTGCTACATTCACGCAAAACTGCCACTCAGACCTGACGCTCCGCCGGATACCGCAAAAAGCCCGCTGCTCGGGCAGCGGGCTTTTTCCAGGAGGAAGGAAGAGACTAGTGTTCGCGGGAGCTGGCCTGCAGGCTGGTGTCCTGCTTCTGCTCTTCCACGAACTGCACCAGGCGATCAATTAGGCGGCGACGGCCGCCAATCATGTGCAGCCCGCTCTCATGCTGATGCTCTTCTAGAATGTTGTTCAGTTTGTTCTCGAGTTCCGACATTGGAGACCTCCGCTTTGGACTCACCTACTGGTCTCGCCCGACGGGACCGCAGGCTGCTATATCTAAGTTAACAATTTCTGCGGACGATCAGAAATCGGAAATTGCGATGAATGGCATTAGGAAATTGAATGGCGAAAAGCCAGCGGTTCGCTCAAGAAAACCCATCGTTAGCCGTTGGCAAATCGGTGCCGTCCCTCTTGGGACTCTGTCGATTCGCGGCGCACCCGGCACTCCCGTGCCGGGCTCTCAGATCCCGCCGCTTCGCGGCTGATCTCGGGGTGAATGAACTACTGAAAATTCGGCCTGAATCGCTGGCCGAGTGCATCGCTTTCTAAACACCTTCAACAATTCGGATTTCACGCTCAACAGCTCCTTCCAAAAGCTTCTGCGCGGCCCGGTATTCCGCGCTCAATAGTGGCGATGGCCTTCTCCACACTATCGAATTCGATTACGACCACCCGCTCTTTCACGCCGCCTTCATATACTTTGGTCGCGGTCGTGCGAGCGAGAAAGCGACCTCCACCTTTCTGAATTGCGGGACCCGCCACCTTCCCATATTCAGCGAAAGCGGCCGGATTTGAAACGGAACGATAGAAAGTTACCCAATAGCCTCTAGCCATATCGGAACTCCGAAAGCCTATTTAGACGCGGCAAACTGCCGGACGGTATTGATGAATGTATCTGTGGCGCGCGTGAGCGTACGGTCGCGGCGGTAGGCGACTCCGAGTTCACGCCAGAGTTCTTCGCCTTTGATCGAGATGAGCTTCACGCGTCCGGCGAGGACCTGGTCCTTGGCAAAGCTCGCGCTGATGATGGAAACACCAAGGCCGGCGGCGACGAAACTCTTGATCATGCCGACGCTCGGTAGCTCCATGCGTACTTGCATCTTCCCCGCGTATGGACGAAAAAGCTTGTCCATAATGCGGCGGCTGAACCCAGTCTTGGGCAGCAGGATCGGGTGTTTGGCAATTTCGCTTATCGGGACAACATCCAACTTTGCCAGCGGATGCTGTGGGCTGACCATGAGCATTAACTGATCACGAAAAATTGCGTGCGCTTTCAGGCTAGAGCTCTTCACCGGCATGGTGACGATGCCGACGTCAATGGAACCATTTTCGAGCTTTTCAACAATCTTGTAGCTGAAGTTGCGGTAGATGCTGATCTGCACGCCAGGATACAGGCTGCAATATTTCGCGAAAACGTCAGGGAGAACGTAGAGGCAAGTAGCCTCGTTCGCACCGACAGTGATGGTGCCCCGCGGCATATTGCCCTGGTCGGCAACGGCCAGCAGAGATTCATCTTTGATTTGCAGCATGCGTTCGGCGTAGGCAAACAGGACCCGGCCAGCGGGTGTGAGGGTGACGTCTTTACCCGCGCGATCGAGTAAGCGATCGCCGTATTCCTGTTCGAGCTGGCGGATTTGCGCACTCACAGCAGATTGTGAGCGAAAGATTTTTTGCCCTGCGCGCGAGAAGCTGCCGAGCTTGGCGACTTCCATGAAGGTGACGAGTTGGTCAAAATCCATGGTTGCGGAATTATAGCGGAGAAACAGCAATTGCCAGTGGTCAGTTGTGCGTCAGCTTCAGGAAAGTACATGAACCACCACTACACGAAAGGAAGGCCCTGCCATGCTTAGGATCATTCTTCCGCCCCCACTGGCACAAGCTGAACCAATCTTGTTGCGGATGCCGCACCTGCGGTGTGCAGGCCACACTCGGTCTTATTTAACCCCGGCCAGCGACCAGCGCGATGGTCTTCGCCAGGCTGAACGGCGCGTGTGCAGTGGGTGCATCCGATGCTGGGATAGTTGAGGTCATGCAGAGGGTTGTAGGGCAGGTTGTTCCGAACCACATAGTTCCAAACCATCTCGCGGGTCCAATCGGCAAACGGGCTGATTTTGACAAGATTGAACTTCGCGTCCCAATCAACCTTGCGAATTGTCGCACGGTCGGTTGTCTGGTCTCGGCGAATGGCGGTCATCCACGCGTCGAGGGTTGCGAGTTTCCGGCGGAGCGGCTCGACTTTGCGCAGAGTGCAGCATTGATCGGGATCGCGCGTCCATAAGGCCCTACCGTAAGCGCGTTCTTGTTCTTCTGGCGTGAGATCTGAGTAGAGCCGTTCAACTTTGATTCCGTATTTCTCTTCTACGCGATCGATGAGGTCGTAGGTCTCAGAGAAAAGAAATTCGGTGTCTCCGGTAAAAACTTTCAGGTCGGGATTCAGACGGGAGGCCATGTCAAGCAATGCCATCCCTTCCACGCCGAAGCCAGTCGCGAGTTCGACGTTCTCCCCGTAGGTCGCGAACGCCCACGCAATTACCTGCTCGGGACTCCAGCTTTCAGCAAGAATTTTGATGCGTTCCAGATCGGCTTTCACTCGACGCTCTCCCTCGCAACAGGACTTACTTCGGCAAGCTGGTTTGAAAATGTAAATCCACTGAACTGCTGCTTAACTTGATCGGCAAAACGCACCACTTCCCCAACTACGACGAGTCTGGGCGGCACCAGGCGCGGCGCATTCGAAAGTTCTCGAACGCTCGTAATGTGAACTTGTTCGGACTCGGTTGTTGCGCCCGAGATGATGGCGCATGGCGTTTGCGCGGCCACGCCGGCAGCCTGTAAACGATGCTGCAACGCAGCGAAGTCATGTCCAGGCATATAAATGACGACGGTTGCGTTCGAAGGCAATCGATCCGGCCAGTTTGCAATGTGTCCTGAATGCTTGCTGCTGCCGGTCACCAGAACCAAAGTTGAGGCGACTTCGCGATGGGTGAGAGGAATCTGATTTCCAGCTGCCGCTCCCAGAGCCGCAGTGATGCCAGGAACGACTTCAACTTCTATGCCCGCCTTGCGCAGGGCTTCGAGTTCTTCTCCGCCGCGGCCGAAGATGAACGGATCGCCGCCCTTGAGCCTCACGACGGTCCGTCCCATGATCGCGTGCTGGACAAGCAATTTATTTATCTCGCTCTGCGGCGTGCTCCTTTTTCCGCAACGCTTGCCTACATTCAGAACTTCGGCTGTGGCAGGAATCAGCTTCAAGATTTCCGCGCTGACTAGCTCGTCGTGAAGCACTACATCGGCCGAACGTAGCACCTTTGCGGCTTTCAACGTCAGCAGCTCGGGATCGCCCGGGCCTGCACCCACGAGGAAGACTCTTCCTGTAGCCATCAGTTCTCGCCTCGTTGTGGTGAGTTTCTGTTAATAAAGGCCTCGCGGCTGGCTATTTCATGCAGCAATTTCCGGCGAGCGTCGGTGTCGAGGACTTGAGCGCTCAATTGTTCGCGCGCCTTGCCCAAATCAGCGACCCACGATTCGTATTCGGCCCCGAATTGCTCTTCCAGTTCACGCCGCAGACGTTGCGCGAGAGCGGGACTTCGTCCGCCAGTGGAGATGGCAATTTGTAGGTCTCCACGATTCACGACGGCTGGGTAATAAAAATCGCAGTTCTCAGGATCATCGACGGAATTGCAGAGCACGTTGCGAAGACGAGCCTGCCTGAAGACCTCAACGTTTACTTCGCGGTTCGACGTGGCGGCAATCACCAGCGAGGACTGATCCAAATCTGTCGCTTGGAATGCCCGTGCCTTCCAGCCAATTACGCCTTCCCAAGCCCACTTTTGTATTTGCCAAACGGCTTCGGGAGCGACCACCTCGATGGAGGCACGAGCGTCAAGAAGGCCGCGGATCTTGGCTTCCGCCACCTTGCCGGCTCCGACTACCAGGCAACGTCTGCCATCGAGTTTTAGAAATATTGGGAACATGTTTGCTATGCCAGAAATGCAAAAGCCCACCGCCAGCTGCACTGGCGATGGGCTTTTCTGTACCGGTAATGCTAAATTCTCAGGTCAGTAGCTTTCCCGCGCCAGTGTAGGCACACGTACAACAACAAGAACAACACTGGCACCGCATTTGACGGGAAAGACTCATCAGTTTCTTTAGATGCTAGAGATGCACCGACCACCTGTCAATATAACTTTTGGATGTAGTCATTTAAAGTTTGGATTCGGAATATCAAAAAAACTCTTAGCTGTTACCTGGCCCTCGATTCCGACGGTTGAAAAAGCACGACTTGGGGAAGGACTGGAAGGTCTGCGAGAGAATTTGTGTCGTCTCTACGGGACTCGATCTTTTGCCCTCACCCCAGGACTTACGTCCTGGGCTAACCTTTTCCGCCCCTCCGGGGCTGGCTCCGGCAAGATTCTATTCCATCGCCTGCACCCTACCAGTAGTTTTCACATCCACGCTCCAACCCCTTGCTGTTTCTTGGATTAGCCAAACAGTCTTTCCGCAGCCCGCACGGGAAAAAGGCGGAGTGCTGGTTTTCAATGCGCCATCGGCGGCGCCTTACCTTTGGGCTTCTCCATCAGAAAAAGCAGAGGCAGCATAAGAAGAAACATTCCGCCCATATAGCGAAAGACATCGTTATAAGAGAGCATGGCGGCCTGCCTCTGAACCATACCCCAGAGTGCGGCATGAGCACGATGGTCGGCAGTTACGGCATCCACGCCTTTCGCGACAAATGACTGGCGCAGGCCAGCCAGAGTCTGTTGCGTGCGCAAACTGGCCTCAGTCACATGCTGCCCGAGATAATTGATATGAACCTGCATATGGCGGAACTGCAAGGTTTCGACACTCGAAATGCCGACGCTGGCGCCGATGTTGCGCATGAGATTGAAAATGCTGGTTGCGTTCCCTATGCGTTCTCGCGGAATCGCATCATTGGAGACGGTGGTAAGCGGGACAAAGATCAGTCCCAGACCGGCGCCCTGCAGCACCAGAGGCAGTGCAAAGTCCCAGAAACCCACGTCCAGGCTGAAGAACGAAACCTCGAACATCGCGGCCGCGGTCAGCAATAGGCCAGCTGCAAGCAGCTTGCGCGCGTCCACCTTGCCGACCAGAAATCCAACGAACGGCATGAAGAAGAACGAAGCCATGCCGCGAGGAAAATTGGTGACTCCGGCATGGGTGGCAGTGTAGCCCAGCAATTCCTGCATCATTAATGGATACAGGACCGTGCTGCCGTAGAGCACAAAACCAACCACCGTCATCAGAAGCGTCCCGACTGCATAGGATCGGAAGCGAAAGACGCTCAGATCAATGACGGGATTCGCGGTTCGGAGCTCGCGAATGACCAAACCTGCAAGGCCAATGAAAGCCAACACGGCGAGGACGAGAATGAAGTGAGAGGCGAACCAGTCCTCCTCCTGACCCTTGTCGAGCATGATCTGCAGTGAGCCCATACCAACCACCAGCAGTCCGATTCCCCAATAGTCGATTCCGGTGCGCTCGCGGCGGAGATACGGAGGATCGAAGATGTACCTCTGCGTGAGCAGGATAGCCAGCACGCCGATGGGGACGTTGATATAGAAGACCCAGCGCCAACTGTAATTGTCGGTGAGCCAGCCGCCGATGACCGGGCCAAGCATGGGCGCAACAACGATTCCCAATGCCCAGAAGGCCATTGCCTGGCCACGCTTTTCTGCAGGAAAGGATTCCAGAAGGACCGCCTGCGAAAGCGGCTGCAAACCGCCACCACATGCACCCTGAATGATACGAAAGATGATCAGAAAACCTAATGACGGCGCGAGGCCACACAGAAACGAAGCAGTCGTAAAGCCCGTTACAGCCATCAATAGCAGCCGCTTGCGTCCAAAGCGGCCCGCGAGCCAGCCGGTCATAGGAAGGATGATCGCGTTGGCGACGAGGTAGGAGGTCAGCGTCCACGTCGCCTCGTCAGTGGTCGCTGAGAGACTTCCCGCAATGTGCGGCAAGGACACGTTGACCACGGTCGTATCGAGCACCTCCATGAAGGTGCTCGACATGACCGCGATCGCGATCAGCCAGGGATTGATGTCGGGCCGTGCAGGTGTGGTGGAAGT